>Ga0209157_1000389_pt1 | contig 37975 bp, 39 predicted proteins | sample GraSoiAngelo_135_FD_185892 | JGI IMG/M metagenome (GOLD analysis project Ga0209157, IMG submission 185892) | Grasslands soil microbial communities from the Angelo Coastal Reserve, California, USA - 14_0929_05_40cm (SPAdes) (version 2) | ecosystem: Environmental > Terrestrial > Soil > Grasslands ...
TCACGCGCCGCTCGAGGTGCACGCGGACTTCCGCCGACGTCAGGGACTCGGCGCGCGTGATCGCGTCGACGATGGCGGCGAGATCGTCCCGGCTCAGGATGCGGTGGACCCAGCGGGGATGGCGGGTGATGCTCACCACTCCCCGCTGGCGCCGCCGCCACCGAAGCTTCCACCGCCGCCCGAGAATCCTCCTCCGCCACCGCCTCCACCACCCCCGCCGCCGAAGCCGCCACCGCCCATGAAGCCGCCCCACGTCGGCCCCATCGGCACGTACGGGCCTTGCGATCCGAGCGTGTAGTGCAGGCGGCGCTGGCGGCGCTGGAGACTCATCGTCTCCCACGCGAAGATCAGCGCCATGATGCCGAACAGGACGAAGAAGCCGATTATCGGGAAGTTGGTTCCCCGGCTGCGGCGCGCGCGGCCATCCGCCTTGCCCTCACCGGCCCGCTCGTAGACCGCGCGGGCCGCCGCTTCGATGCCGGCCGCATAGCGCCCCTCGCGAAAGCGAGGCGCGATAACGTCGCGGATGATGCCGGCCGCCACCGCGTCGGGGATGGTGGGCTCGAGGCCATAGCCGACTTCGAGGCGGACTCGGCGCTCGGTGAGGAAGACGACCAGGATGACGCCGTTGTCGAGGCCCTTCTGGCCGATGCGCCAGCGCTCGGCCAGCTTGATCGAGACGTCGTCGATGCTCTCGCCCTCGGCCGAGCGGAAGATGGCCACCGCCATCTGGGCCCCGGTCGCCGCTTCGCGCTCGGCCAGGAACCGCTCGAGGCGGCCGCGCTCGTCGGCAGAGAGCGCGTTCGCGTAGTCGTTGACGCGCGCCGTGGGCGCGGGCGGGATCAGGAGGGCGAGCGCGAGTGCAGCGGCGACGAGCAGACTAGGAACGTCGGGGGCCCCGAAATGGCCCCCGACGCCCCCCAACGCTCGGAGCGCGCCGGCGGAGCCGGACGCGCTCCTCGACCACCGTTAATCTGCCCGGCACCCTAGAACTTCACCCGCGGCGGCGTGGCGGCATCGGGCGCGGCCTCGAAGAACGTCTTCGGCCGGAAGCCGTTCATGTTGGCCACGATGCTGCCGGGGAACAGCCGCAGAGTCGTGTTGTACTCGCGAACGGACTCGTTGAAGCGGCGGCGCTCGACGGCGATGCGGTTCTCCGTGCCTTCGAGCTGGGTCTGGAGAGCCAGGAAATTCTGGTTCGACTTCAGCTCCGGATAGCGCTCGACGGTGACCATCAAGCGGCTCAGCGCCCCGGTGAGCTGCTGCTGGGCGGCCTGGAAGCGCTCCATCGCCTTCGGATCGTTGAGCGCCTCGGGGGTGAGCTGCACGCCCGTCGCGCTGGCCCGAGCGCGTGTGACTTCTTCCAGCACGGTGCGCTCCTGGGTGGCAAAGCCCTTCACGGTCTCGACGAGGTTCGGGATCAGGTCGGCGCGGCGCTGGTAAACGTTCTGGACCTGCGCCCACTTCTCGTTGACGTCCTGCTCGGACCGCACGAGCGAGTTGTTGATGCCGACCGCCCAGACCACGACCCCGAGGACGATGAGGCCGATAACGGCCAGCGCGACGACGAGCCCTCGCCCCATGCGGTTGGCATTATACGCAATGACGCCGTACACTTCGCGCCGTGTCCGAGCCCCTCCCCCGATATCGCGTGCGAGCGAGGAACACCTCGACCCAGTCCGAGAACAAGATCCACGACGACACGCTCGCCCGCCGATACGGCTTCCGGGGCGGCCTCGTGCCCGGCGTCATCGTTTACGCGTACCTGACCGAGCCGCTGGTCGCCGGGCTCGGCGAGGCGTGGCTGGCCCGAGGCACTGCCCACGCGCGCTTTCGCCGCCCCATCGTCGACGCCGAGGAGGTGACCGTCACCGGCGACGTCACGGGGCGCAACGCGCGGACGGCGAACGCGCGGGTGGCGGCGCGGACCGAAGCGGAGGGCGACTGCGGGCTCGCCGAGGTGACCCTGCCCGCGGGGTCGCCCACGCCGGCCAACGTCGCGATGTATCCGAAGGCCCCGCTGCCCACCGAGCGCCCTCCGGCCAGCCGTGAGCTCCTGAGCCACGTCGACGTGCTCGGCACACCCGAGACGACGTACGACGCCGACGTGGCGGCGGCGTGGCTCGAGAAGGTCGGCGATCCGCTCCCGGTCTACCGTGGCCCGCGCGCCTGGGTGCATCCGGCCTTCTACCTCGATCAGGCCAACCGTGCGCTCGACCGGAACGTGCGCGTCGGTCCCTGGATTCACGTCGAGAGCCGCGTGCGCCACCTGGGCGGCGCGCGAATCGGCGAGACGCTCCAGACGCGCGGGCGCGTCCGGTCGGTCTACGAGCGCAGGGGACGCGAATACGTGGAGCTCGACCTCCTGATCGTCGCCGCCGACGAGCGCCCGCGGCCCGTCGCCCACGTCGTCCACACGGCGATCTTCAAGCTCCCCGCCGTTGAATCGACGGCGCCTGCGTGCTAGAAACGTCCATTCCGCCGAGGAGGATCTGACGTCATGGATCTCCGCTACTCGCCCGACGATCTCGCCTTCCGCGACGCCACGCGCCGCTGGTTCGAGGCCAACGTGCCGACGACGGAGCTGAAGACGCTCGGCGAGCGGCGCGAGTGGCACCGCACGCTCTTCGACGGGGGCTACGTCGGCATGGGCTGGCCGCGCGAGTACGGCGGCCAGGATGCTCGCGCGCTTCGTCAGGCCATCGTCGCCGACGAGATGGCGCGTGTGAACGCGCCGCCGACCATCAACGGCCTCGGCATCGGCATCGTGGGACCGACCATCATCCACCACGGCACCGAAGCCCAGAAGCAGCGCTACCTCAAGAAGATCCTGGCCGCCGACGAGCTGTGGTGCCAGCTCTACTCCGAGCCCAACGCGGGCTCCGACCTGGCCAGCCTCAGGACGCGTGCCGAGGACAAGGGCGATCACTTCGAGGTCAACGGCCAGAAGATCTGGACGTCGTACGGCGCCATCTCCGACTGGGGATTGCTGCTGGCCCGCACCGACACCAGCGTGGCCAAGCATCGCGGCATCTCGTGCTTCCTCATCAACATCCACCAGCCCGGCGTGGACGTGCGCCCGCTCAAGCAGGTGACGGGGAACCAGGAGTTCTGCGAGGTCTTCATGACCGGCGCGCGCGTCGAGAAGAGCGACCTCGTCGGCCGGCTCGGCCAGGGCTGGGAGATCGCCCAGACGACGCTGTCCTACGAGCGCGGCGGCAATTCACTCGCGCGGGTGACGCGCTACACCTCGGCCTTCCACGAGCTGGTGAAGGCCACGCGCGCCCTCCGTCGCGCCGGCCGTCCGCTCATCGACGATCCACTCGTCCGCGCCAAGCTCGGCCGCATCTACGCCGAGCTGGAGGTCCAGCGCTACGCGGCGCTGCGGGTCCTGTCCGCGCTCGACAAGGGCGAGGGCCCGGGCGCGGCCTCGTCGATCACCAAGCTCTCCTACAGCGAGTTCGAGAAGCGCTACTTCGAGCTGGCGCTCGAGATCCTCGGCCCATATGGCCAGGTCACCGCGGGACTGCCCGAGCAGCTCAGTACGCGGGTGAGCGCGTCGTCGGGTCACGGCGAGACGTGGGCGTACGCGTACCTCTGGTCGCGGGCCGGCACCATCTACTCCGGCTCGTCCGAGATCCAGAAGAACGTGATCGGCGAGCGCGTGCTCGGCCTGCCCAAAGAGACGCGGGCCGATCGGGTGAAGTGATGGACTTCGCGTTCAGCGGCGACCAGCAGCTCCTGAAGAATGCGGCGCGCGCGTTCCTCGACGAGCGGTGCACCTCGGCCGTCGTGCGCGGGCTGTGGGACGACCCGCGCGGTGAGAGCGAAGCGATGTGGAAGGACATGGCCCAGCTCGGCTGGCTGGGACTGTCGCTGCCCGAGGCCTACGGTGGCAGCGGCCTCGGCATGGTGGAGACCGCGATCCTGCTCGACGAGATGGGCCGCGCGGCCTATCCCGGTCCGTATCTGCCGACCGTGCTCGCCGCCCACGCTGTCGACAGCGCCGGCACCACGGAGCAGAAGAACCGGTGGCTGCCCGCCATCGCCACCGGAGGCGCGCGGGCGACCACGGCGTTCGTCGACGCGGACCTCGCGTGGGACCCGCAGTCGACGGCGACGCGCGCCGAGAAGGTGGGCGCCGGCTGGCGACTCAGCGGCGCCAAGCAGTTCGTCGCGTGGGCCCACGTCGCCGACGTCCTGCTGGTGCCAGCGCGTACGCCCGACGGGGTGACGCTCTTCCTGGTCGAGCCGGCCGCGGCCGGGCTGACGATGAAGCCAGTGACGGCCATCGACATGGGAACGCGCTGGGCCGCCCTCACGCTCGACGGCGTCACCGTCGGCGCCGACGCGATCCTCGGCGCGCCCGGCAACGGTGAGCGCCTCGTCTGGGAGCTGCTGCGCCGCGCCGCCGTCGCGGCGGCCGCCGAGATGCTCGGCGCGGCCCGACGCTGCCTCGACATGAGCGTGGGCTACGCGAAGGTCCGCGAGCAGTTCGGCCAGCCCATCGGATCGTTCCAGGCCATCCGCCACAAGTGCGCCGAGATGCTCTTGAGCGTCGAGAATTCACACGCCGCCGTGTACTACGCGGCGTGGGCCCTCGACGCGAAGGCCGAGGACGCGGCGCTGGCCGCGTCGGTGGCGAAGTCCTACGTGAGCGAGGCGGCGCGCCACGTGTGTGGCGAGGCGATCCAGGTCCACGGCGGGATCGGCTTCACGTGGGAGTACGATCTCCATCTCTACATGAAGCGCGCGAAGGCACTGGAACCCATGTACGGCGACGCCGACTGGCATCGCGAGCAGATCCTCCGACTCGTCACAGAGTAGCCCCGTGTACCCATCGCTCGCCACCCTCGGTTCGAGCCGGCCTCGCGCCATCGATAAATAAATGCCTGGTCCCCTCGACGGCATCGCCGTCGTCGACCTCACCAGCTACATCGCCGGCTCTTACGCCGGCATGATGCTGGCCGACATGGGCGCCCGCGTGACGAAGGTCGAGGCGCTGGCCGGTGACTCCTTCCGCGAGCTGCCCGGCTTCTACGGCTGGAACCGCGGCAAGCGCTCGATCGCCGTCGACCTCAAGACGCCGGCGGGGTGCCAGATCGTCGAGCAGCTCGCCGAGCGCTCTGACGTGTTCATGGAGAACATGCGGCCCGGTGTGGCCGACCGCCTCGGCGTCGGCTACGAGCGGCTCCACGCGCTGAACCCACGGCTCGTCTATTCGTCGGTGACCGCGTTCGGATCGACGGGGCCCTACGCCGATCGCCCGGGGTTCGATCCGTTGCTCCAGGCGATGAGCGGTGCCATGGCGCTGCAAGGCTTCGGCGGCCCGCCGCAGTATCTCCGCATCGCGGTCACCGACTACTACGCCGCGTCGCTCGCCGCCCAGGCCATCCTCGCCGCGCTCTTCGTCCGGGAGCGGACCGGGAAAGGCCAGCGCGTCGAGACGTCCCTGCTGCACGCGTCGATCGCGCTCCAGTCGGGAAATTTCGTGGACTACAAAGGCAAGCAGCATATTTTCCGCGACAACCCGACCTACCGGCTCTACCGTGGCCGCGATGGCCAGTGGTTCTTCCTGGCCTGCGGCAACCAGACGTTCTGGGTGAAGCTCTGCAAGGCCCTGGGCCTCGACGATCTCGCGGACGACCCGCGCTTCGCCTCGTGGCTGCTGCGTCTCGACAACCGCGAGGCGCTCCTGCCCCTGCTCGAGTCGCGCTTCGCGTCCGAGCCGCGCGATCACTGGCTGGGGCTCCTGGCCAAGCACGACATCCCGGCCGCGCCCGTGCAGACGATGCTCGACTTCATGAACGATCCCGCCGTCCGCCACCTCGACATGGTGCGCGACTACGATCATCCCGACGTCGGTCCGCTGCGCCTCATGGGCCAGCCGCTGGCGTTCAACGAGACCCCGGCGCAGGATCCGGGTCCGCCGCCCACGCTCGGAGAGCACACGAACGACGTGCTGCGCGAGCTGGGCTACGATGCCGCGGCCATCGCCGACCTGCACACGCGCGGCGTCGTGGGAGGGCCGGCGGCGTGAAGTACGAGGCCATCCGTTACGAGGCCGCCGACGGCATCGCGACCATCACGCTCGATCGCCCCGACGTCCACAATGCGATGAACGAGACGATGCGTCGCGAGCTGACGGAATGCTTCACGACGCTCGCCACCGACGACGGCGTGCGTGTCGTGGTCGTCACCGGCGCAGGCCAGCGCGCGTTCTCGGCCGGCGCCGACATCCGCGAGTTCGTCGCGCCCCAGGTGCCGACCGTCTTCCGCGAGTCCCGCAAGCGCGTGGACTTCCGTCAGGCAATGGATCGGTGTCCGCAGCCGATCATCGCGGCCATCCGCGGCTTCGCGCTGGGCGGTGGCCTGGAGCTGGCGCTCGCCTGCGACATTCGCCTGGCCAGCGACGACGCTCAGCTCGGTCTGACCGAGGTCAATCTCGCCATCATCCCGGGCGGCGGCGGCACCCAACGCCTGCCCCGGCTCGTGGGCCGTGGCAAAGCGCTCGAGATGATCCTCACCGGCACCCGAATCAGCGCGAGCGAAGCGCTGGCCATCGGGCTGGTGGAGCGCGTGGTGCCCGCGGCCGAGGTGCTGGCTCAGGCCCAGACGCTGGCGCGCACGCTGGCCGACAAGGCGCCGGTGGCGCTGCGCTACGCCAAGGAAGCGGTGGTCAAGGGCGTGGAGCTCCCGCTCAGCGACGGGATCCGGCTCGAGAACGATCTGGCCACGCTGCTCCGCACGACGGACGACCGGGTCGAAGGCGCGCGCGCGTTCCTCGAAAAACGCAAGCCGCGCTTCACCGGTCGCTGATGCCGTTTTCCTACTACGCACGACTCTCTCGTGCGCAGCAGGCGATCTACCGCAAGAGCGACGAGATCATCGAGGTCCGGCTGCCACGGCCGGAGGATCTCCATCCGCTCGTCGAGGACCTGGCCACCGCGCTGACCTCCGAAGATCGCGCGCTCACGCAGGAGACGACCGCGCGCCTGATCCTCGGACTCTGCAAGGTCCTCGGCCTGCCGCCGGTTCGGGTGGAGGTCCTGGCCGCGCGGCCCCACGCGCGCTGGGGCGAGCTGCACGGGCTCTACACGGCCGAGCGTGGCCGCACGCCCAAGATCCAGCTCTGGATGCGCACGGCCAAGCAACGGCGGGTCGTGGCCTTCCGGACGTATCTCCGAACGCTCTTGCACGAGGTCGGTCACCACGTCGACTACACGCTGCTGCGCCTGCGCGACTCGATGCACACCGAGGGGTTCTACAAGCGGGAGTCGAGCCTGTTCCATCAGCTCGTGCCCGAGGAAAGGACGTCCGCCATGCCCACGATCGAGGAGTACGCCACGCAGCCCATCGCCCAGCGGCTCGAACGGCTGGAACGAACCGCCGGTGAGCTCGTCGCCGCGGTGAAGGGTCACAACCCCGGCGTTCTGGGCCGGCGTCCCGATGGCAAGAACTGGGCAGGCGTGGAAGTGCTGTGCCACCTGCGCGACACCGAAGAATTCTTCCAGCTCCGCTTCGAGGCGATCACCACGATGGACGATCCGAAGTTCTCGCCGGCCACTCCGGACCGCTGGGCGGAGGAGCGTCAGTACCTGCGTAACGAAGCGGGCGAGGCGCTGGCCGCGTTCCGGCGGCGCCGCGAGGAGAACCTGACGGCGCTCAAGAAGATGACGGCGGAGCAGTGGAAGCGGGCCGGCATTCATCCCGCCCGCGGCCGCATGAGCGCCGACGACGTGCTGGCACTCATGGCCTGGCACGACGACAACCATCTCGACCAGCTCAAGCGCGCCCTCGACGGACGTCCCTGATCGGCGGCGGCGCTCCTAGTCAACCCGCCTCATGGGAAAGACTGGGCGGTGCCGCCTTGAAATCTGGTCTCCGCCAGCAGCCCGGGCAGGCCGTTCACCCAGGCGTCGATGATGAGCCGTTGTCGCCTCCTCGTTCCAGCCATCGGCCTCGGCGCCGGGGCCGCGACGAGCTTTCTCGGTATCGGCGGCGGCGCCATCATCGTGCCCCTGCTCATGATCGCCGTCGGCCTGCCCTTCAAGGAGGCCGTCGGGACGTCGCTGGCGGCGGTGCTGGTCATCTCTACGGTCGGCGTCATCTCCACCCTTGCCGTCGATGCGAGCAACGTCGCGTGGATGGTCGCCGCGGTGCTGACGGCCGGCACGCTCACCGGCTCGTTGATCGGTGGCCGCGTGCTGGCGCGCGTGGGCGATCGCCCGCTCCGTCTCGGCTTCGCCGCCCTGCTGGTCCTCACCGGCTGGCGCCTCGTGACCACTCCAGCAGCCGGCGCCAGCGGCGCACTGACGCTCGGCCTCACTCCCACGCCGATCCATGCGGTCGTCTTCGTGATCGGAGTCGCCGCAGGCGTGACGTCCGTGCTCTTCGGCCTGGGCGGAGGCGTCGTCATCGTTCCCGCGCTGCTCATGGCGTTTCCCGAAGCGCCCTTCCGGATGGTCGCGGCCACGTCGCTCCTCACCGTCATTCCGACGTCGGTCCTGAGCATCGTGCCGCACGCCCGACTGGGGACCATCGACCGTCGCCTGGTGAGCGCGCTGGCGCCGGTTGGGATCGTGAGCGCCGTCGGCGGCGCTTGCGCCGTGAGCATCGTGCCGGCATGGCCCTGCCGTATCGCGTTCGCGCTCTTCCTCGTGTTCGTCGTGAGCCGGCTGGTCGCCGGCCGCGACGCCTCGACGGCAGGCAAGGCGCAGGGCGAGGGACTCCCGAATCTCGCCGTTGTGGCGGCGCGGCTCCACGCGCTCCCCGGCGACGCGCTCTGTCAGATCCACCGCCTGGCCGCCGTCAGCATCGCCCGGCTGCCCACCTCGTAGACCTCAGCGGAAGGCGGAGGCGACCTCGCTCATGAAGCGATCGAGGAGCGGACGCGGATCCTTGGGGAAGAACATCGAAGGCGCGAAGACCATGCCGACGCCGGCGTCCTTCAGCCGGCCGAGCTTGTCGCGCACCTCGCCGACCGAACCCGCCAGCAGCAGATCGCGCACCATCACCTCGGGATAGCCCATCCGGCGCGACACCGCGGTGGCGAGGGCATCGACCTCGTCGCGTCGGTCGGTGATGAGGATCGGCATGTTGGCCGAATGTACGATCGATTTGGGGTCGCGGCCGATCTCCCCGCACTTTTCGTCGAGGATGCGCCCCTTGCGCCTGAGCGCATCGGGGCCGCCCCACACGTTCCAGTGGTCGGCGTGGCGGGCGACGATGCCGAGCGTGACCTTCTCGCCGCCGCCGCCGATCATCAACTCGGGGTGCGGGCGCTGCACGGGCTTGGGCTCGAGCGGCGCGTCGCTCAGCGAGTAGAACTTCCCGTCGAGCGTCGCCTTGGACTGGGTCCACAGCGCCTTGATGACCCGGCACGCCTCGTCGAGCCGCGCCAGGCGCTCGCCCACCGTGTAGAACGGGATGCCGTACGCGGCGTGCTCGTTCTCCTGCCAGGCCGCGCCAAGGCCGAGGATGAGCCGCCCGCCCGAGATGACGTCTACGGTCGCCGCCATCTTCGCCACCACGGCCGGATGACGGTACGTGTTGCCGACGACGATCGTGCCGATCCGCATGCGGGGCACGACGGGCGCGAGCGCCGCCAGCGTCGCCCAGCACTCGAGGACGTTGCCGACACGCCCCTTCGTGTTCGGCATGAAGTGATCGGTGACGCAGGCGGCGTCCCAGCCGGTCGCCTCGGTGTGCCGCCACAGCTGCAGCACGTCGTCCCAGGTCGTATTGGTGAGGCTCGTGAAGATTCCGAACCGCATCGCTCAGCCCTCCTTCACGATGGCCTGGGCGGCCGCGAGCTGCTGCGGGTCGGCGCAGGCGATGAGCACGTCACCGGCCGCCAGCCGGCGGTCGGGTGGCGGATTGAACTCCGTGCTGCCGTCGTACCCCCGGATCGCGAATACAATGATGCCGGCACGCTCCTGGAGCCGGAGCTTGCTCAGCGCCTGTCCGCCAACCGTGCCGTCCACCGGGATCTCCTGCACGCGCACGGCATCGTCGGCGCGAAGCATGGTGTCGAGCACGCCGACCACGCGCGGCCGTACCATTTCGGAGGCCAGGCGCAGGGCGCCGATGGCCTTGTTGCTCACCACGGCGTCCGCCCCGGCTTTGAGGAGCTTGGCGCGAGAATCCCCGCCCATGATGCGGGACACGATGCGCAGGGCGGGATTGAGCTCGCGCGCCGTGAGGATCGTGAACAGGTTGTCCTTGTCCGAGGGCATGGCGCCGATCAGGCCACGCGCCCGCTCCACGCCGGCCTGGCGCAGCACCTCACCGTCGGTGGCGTCGCCGATCAGGTAGGTGACGGTGGCGCCGAGCTTGCGCAGGGCAACCTCCTGGTCGCGCTCGACCTCGATGAGGACGAACGACTCACCGGTGCGTAAGAACTCGATCGCGATGTGCCGGCCGGTCTCGCCGGCCCCACAGACGATGATGTGATCGCGCAGAGCCGCCAGGCGTCGTTCCATCTTCCGCTTCTCCCACATGTGGGACAGGTCGCCTTCCACCCAGAAGGCGGTGATGGCGCTCAGGCCGTACAACACGGTGCCGAGGCCGGCCACGATCAGCACGAGGGTGAACGCCCGGCCCGTCTTCGACAGCGGATGCACCTCGCCGTAGCCGACCGAGGACACGGTGGTGACGGTCATGTACAGCGCGTCGAACGCGCTCCAGCCCTCGATCACAACGTAGCCCACGGTGCCGCCACCGATGACGGCGACCAGCAGGAGCACGATGTGAAGCAGGCGGGCCGAGACCACGCGGCGTCGACTCCGTGCCCGCGGTTACATCCGCGGTTTCTGCTGACCGGGACGGTACGGTTCCTCGACGGCCCGCTTCGTGGCCGGCGGCGTCACCGCCACCCACCCGCGGCTCTTCATGCAGTCCTCGTCGACGGTGCCGCTCTTGGTGCACGAGGCGAGATCGCGCCGGAACTCGGCGGTCGTATACGGCTGGTCGAGCTTCATCCACTGCCGGTCCGTGTCGGTCCCGCAGGCGGCAAGGACGAAGATGCTGAAGATCAGGGGAGACAGTCTGTGAAGTCGCATTTGACGGGCATTCTACCGGGTGTATGGTCTACTCGGGAACCCCTCCCATGGACACTCGCTCGGGTCAGGACCTCAGATCTGCGCTGACGGAGGTCGGCGACCGGCTGGTTGCGATTCTTCCCGCGATCCTCCTCATGCTGGCCCTCGTCACCGTGGGGCTCGTGGTGGCCGCCGTGGCGCGAGCCCTGGTGCGCCGCATCGCCCGCGCCATCGGGTTCGACCGCGCCATGGAACGGTGGGGCGTCGCTGGTGGTCTGCGCCGTGGGGGGGTGTTGCGCTCGCCGTCGGACGTCCTTGGCATGGTCTGCTTCTGGACGATCTTCGTCGTCTTCGCCAGCCTCGGGATCGACGCCCTCGGCACGCAGGGCGCCACCGTGTTCCTGCTCTCGTTCGTGTCGCCGCTCTTCGCGGCGTTGTTGATCCTGGTCGTCGGCTGGCTCGTGGCCAATTTCTTGAGTCAGGGCATCCTCATCGCCGCCGTCAATGCGGGCGTGCCGGAGGCGCGCCTGCTCGCCCGCGCGGCGCACTGGGGCGTGATCCTCTTCGCCGGCGCCACCGCGCTGACCCATCTCGGCATCGGCAAGGAGATGGTGCTGGTCGCGTTCGGCATCACGTTCGGCGGTCTCGTCTTCGCGCTGGCGCTGGCCTTCGGGCTCGGCGGCCGGTCGATCGCGCGCCAATTGCTCGAGCGACGGCTGCACCGCGAGGCCCCGCCCGAGCGCGAGCGCCTCACGCACCTGTAGTCCCCGACCCACCCCGGCGCCGGAGGAGCCTTCATGCCGACCGCACGCGTCAACGGCGTCGATCTGTACTACGAGGAGACCGGCCAGGGCTTCCCGCTGGTGTGGAGTCACGAGTTCGGCGGCGACCACCGGTCGTGGGAGCAGCAGGTCCGTTACTTCGGCCGGCGTTATCGCGTCGTCACCTACAACCACCGTGGCTACCCGCCGTCGGAGGTACCGAAGGACGCGAACGGTTATTCCCAGGAGACGCTGATCGAGGACCTGCACCAGCTCCTCCGCCAGCTCGGCATCGGCCAGGCCCACATCGCCGGCTGCTCGATGGGCGTCAACGTGGCGCTGAACTTCGCGCTGGCCCATCCGGCGATGACGAAGAGCGTCGTCGTGGTCGGCGGCGGAGCAGGCTCGGTCGAGCGCGACACGTTCGTCAGCCGCCAGCGCGCCACGGCGGAGGCGATCGAGCGCGAGGGCATCGAGGCCCTCGTCCGCAACTTCGCGTCGAATCCGACGCGACGCTCGTTCCGGTTGAAGGATCCCCGAGGGTGGGACGAGTTCGTCGGTTACGTGCGCGAGCATTCGGCCCCGGCGTGCGCGCACCTCATCCGCGGCGTCATGCTGCGACGACCGACGGTCGAGGAGATCGAGCCGCGGCTGCGCGAGCTGCGCGTGCCGGCGCTCATCGTCGTCGGGGACGAGGACGAGCCGTGCGTGGAGCCGTCACTGATGATGCGCCAGCTCATCCCCGGCGCCGGCCTGCTCGTCGTGCCGCGCACCGGCCACACCGTGAACCTCGAGGAGCCGGGGCTCTTCAATCTTCACGTGGCCGAGTTCCTGGCCGCGGTGGAGCAGAACCGCTGGGCGCCTTGAAGAAGACGTAGCCGACACCGGCGCGATCGAGCCAGACGCGCTCGAGCTCGCGGCGCCGATAGCGGCGTGGCACCGTGTCGGCCGTGGCCGCGGCCGGATCGTTCGCGAGCACGTCGTCGCCGTCGTAGCCGGTGAGGACGACGAGGTGGCCGGTCGTCGCGGCGATGGCCGCGCCGGTCAGCTCGCCTGCCTCGTAGCGTACCGAGGCGATGATCGGCAAGCCGTGATCGAGGCACCACGCCGCCGCTGTCCAGTCGGGAAAGCGCAGCAGATAGCCGGGGATTCCCCTCCGGGCCGCCGCGGACACCGCCGCGGGCCACACACCGTAGATATCGAGCGCCGGGTGGAAGACGTCGGCGGCCAGACGCTCGGGCGTCACGCCCACGCCGAGATAGCCGAGCACCATCGCCACGCTGGTCGGCGAGCAAATCCGTGAGGCGAGTGCCGGATCCGCCTCCATCTGGCTCAGCGCGGGGACCGACAACCGAGCGCTTCCTTCCGGCGCCGGTGCCATTCGTCCGACGTCTGACCCATCGCTGACCGACAACGTGACGAGCCACGGACGATCGAAGAGCGCGGCCGCGTCGCCACCGCGCACGCGCACCCGCAGCTTGATCTCGCCGACCGCGGCCCTGGATGTCCACACGTCGATCTGACTTTCGATGCCGTCCACGGGCGGGTATGGGAAAAAGTCTGCGGACCCCACCGTCGTCGTCGCGATCCACGGCGACCACCCGGCCGTGCTCTTCACCGCAAGCTCGAAGCGAAACGCGAACGCCGACGCCCCCAGCACGCTGAGCGCCGGGACGAAATGTCGGACAGCGGCGCGAGGCCGCCACGGCCCGAGATCCACCACGGCATCGGCGCCCTCGGCGACGGCGGAGGGAAGCTCGTCGACCGTCCGCCGGCAAGACGGCGGAATCACAGCCGTCACCGCCTCGGTCGGGATGGCGGAGACGGCCGCGAAGAGGTCGGTGTTCAGGCGGGGCTCCGCATCACGGACGTCGCATCACGGGCACATCGCTTGCACCTTCGCGCGCCAAACGGCCGACGGACTCGGCACACAGGGAAGGAGCGTTCATGACCTTCGGCAAATGTATCTGGGACGGTTGCACACGTCACGCAATCAAGGCATCCACCGCGGCGTGCCGCACTCACCACGCGTTGATCCGTCAGGCGCGTTGCGGCAGCTGTCAGGGGCGACTCGCCAGCCGTCAGGAGCTGGAGACTCGGCGCTGCCACCGTTGCGCGGTCGCTCGCGCCGCCTGAGCAGTCGTGGCACCGGCGTTGCACCCATAGCGGGTGTGGACGGGAGCTCGGACCCCACCAACGACGGCCCGCAGCAGGAGATCATCTACCGCTTCTCGGTCAATCGCGGGATGGCCGTCGCGCTCGTCATCGAAACGCCGGACTGGTACTCGGGCCTCCTCCAGTCAGCGCTCGCCCGCGTCAGGATCGAAGGTCAGAACTAGCCGCCACCACCCCGAGCGCTTCGTCGAACACCCGTAGGGTTTCGTCGATGTCGGCGTCGGTGTGCGTCACCGACACGTAGATCTTGTTCGACGCCTTCACCACGCCCCGTCGCAAACACTCTTCGTTGAAGCGCCGGATCTTGCGCGGGTCGGCGGTGATCACCGCGCGGTGATCCACGATCGGCCGGTCGGTGAAGAGAATGTCGAAGACCGGCGGCTCACCCGTCACTTGCGCGGTCAGCCCGTGCCGGCGCGCAGCGTCGGCCAACCCCTGCCGCAGCCGCGTGCCCATCGTGTGAAGGCGATCGTACGTTCCCGGCGTGCGGAGCTCGCCCAGCGTGGCGACTCCGGCCGCGGCGGCGATCGGATTGCCGTTCAGCGTTCCCGATTGCCACACGTAGTCGGTCGTGCCCTCGAGCGCCGGATCGAAGTGACGCATGATCTCGGCCGGTCCACCGACCGCCCCCAGCGGGAAGCCGCCGGCGATGACCTTGCCGAGCGTCACCAGGTCGGGGACGACGCCGTAGTACTCCTGAGCGCCGCCGTAGGCGAGGCGGAAGCCCGTGACGATCTCGTCGAAGATCAGCGGCACGCCATAGCGCCGCGTGACGGCGCGGACGCCCTGCAGGAACCCGGGCGCCGGCACGACCACACGCTGATACGGCTCGCAGATCACCGCCGCCAGCTCTTCGTGGTGGGCCGCGATGATCGCCTCGGTCGTGGCGAGATCGTTGTACGGCGCCACCAGCACGGTCGATTCGACGGCGTGGGGCACGCCGCCGGAGTCGGGCGTCGGCGCCGGGAAGGCCTTGGGCGACCGCGTGCTGACGCTCATCGCGCCGTAGTCGTGGGTGCCGTGCCAGCCGCCCTCGAACTTGAGGATCTTGTCGCGGCCCCGGTAGGCGCGGGCCACGCGCAGCGCGAAGAACGTCGCCTCGCTGCCACTCGACGTGAAGCGCACCTGCTCGCAGCACTTGACCGCGCGCACCAGCTCCTCGGCCAGCTCGATGACCGGCTCGTTGAGGAGCATGTACGTCGTCCCGTGAGAGAGCTGGCGCTGGACGGCCCCGACGACCGCCGGGTGGGCGTGGCCGAGCAACATCGGGCCGGAGCCGAGCAGGTAGTCGATGTACCGGCGGCCCGTGGTGTCCCAGAGATACGGGCCGCGGCCCTCGCGCACGACGAACTCGAGGCCGGGGCCACTGCGATGACTGCCGAGAACACCGCCAGGGAACACGCGCGCGGCGCGCTGGATCACTTCAGGAACGTCGCTCATGATCGCCTCCCTCGGGTCCCGCCATCATACGCTGGAAGGCACCAGGACACCGGTGCCGGTGAGACGTCCCGCCTTGAGCAGGGCGAGGGCATAGTTGGCGTCCTCCAGCGGAAAGCGGGTGATCGTCGGCCTGATCGGGATCCGCGCGGCTTCGGCGAGTAGCTCGGCGCCGTCAGCGCGCGTGCTGGCGGTGACGCTGCGGATCGCGCGCTCATGGTAGAGGTCAGCGTACGCGAGCGCGGGAATCTCGCTCATGTGGATGCCGGCCAGCGCCACCGTGCCGCCGGCGGCGAGGTTGCGCAGCGCCCGCGGCACCAGGTCTCCCGCCGGCGCGAAGATGACGATGCCGTCGGCCGGCGTCGGCATCCGATCGTTGGGCTCCCCCACCCACGCCGCTCCCAGCGCGCGCGCCAGCTCGCGGTGGGCCCGCTCTCGCGTGCAGACGTACACGGTCGAGCCGCGGGCCACCGCGATCTGAAGCGTGATGTGCGCCGACGAGCCGAAGCCGTAGAGGCCGAGCGTCCCGCCCGGAGCGACTGCCGCGAGCTTGAGCGCGCGGTAGCCGATGATGCCGGCGCACAGGAGCGGCGCCGCCTCGGCGTCACCGAAGACCGGCGGCAGCGGATAGACGTACGCCTGCGGCACCACGGCGTACTCGGCGTACCCACCGTCGGCGTGATACCCCGTGAACTCCGCTCGCGCGCACAGGTTCTCGCGAGCGCTCGTGCAGTACGCGCACGTCCCACACGTCCACCGCAGCCACGCGACGCCGACGCGCGTGCCCGGCAGCAGGCCGCCGTCACCCGGGCCCGCGCGGAGCACACGGCCCACGGCCTGGTGACCGGGGACGAGCGGTGCGCGCAGCAGGGGCAAGTCGCCTTCCGCGATGTGGAGATCGGTGCGGCAGATCGCGCACGCGGTCACGATGATCAAGACTTCCCCGCGGCCGGGCTCGGGGATCGGCACGCGGCGGCGCTCGAGCGGCCGCTCGGAAATGGGGGCCTGCGCGGGCAGGACCATCGCCCTCATGCTCGGCGCGTCGGCGGGCAGCGACGTCAGGCGGTCGAAGGAGCGGGGTCACCGGCGCGCGCAAGGATCTTGCGCGCGCGCGTGAGATGGGGCGCGTCCACCATCTGGCCCTTGAACGTGAAGGCGTAGACACCGCGAGCGCGGGCCTCGACGAACGCCGCGACGAGCTGGCGCGCCTCGTCCACCACGGCGACGTCCGGAGTGAACGCGGCGTTGATCACGGCGATCTGGCTGGGATGGATGGAGATCTTGCCGGTGAATCCCATGTCGATCGCATCCTCGCACTCACGGCGGAGGCCGTCGAGGTCGGCGATGTCGGTGTAGACGGTATCGAGCGCCTCGACCCCGGCGGCCGACGCGGCGACCGCGCACATGACCCGGGCGTGGCGGGGAATGTCGAGGTACTTCCCGGCGGCATCGCGCACGCGGCCGAGGCCCATGGCCGCGCCGAGATCCTCCACGCCCCAGGAGATCGCGACGGTGCGGGGCGTGGCGGTGGCGACATCCTTGATGTTGAGCAGCCCTTCCGGCGTCTCGGTCGCGATGATCGTGAGACGCGTCGTCCCGTGCGGGACGCCGTGGCGGTATTCGAGGCCGTCGAGGAGCTGAGCGACCTCGCGGATGTCGGCGGCGCTGCGGGGCTTCGGCACCACGTAGCCGTCGGGCCGGCCGGCGATCGTCTCTTCGAGATCGGCGCGGCCGAAGCCGGTCACTAGCGGGTTCATGCGGATCCAGCGCTCACGGCCACCGAAGTCGAGCTTCTCGAGCCACGTGCGCACGATCGGCCGCGTGGCCGTCTTGCGGTCGGGCGACACGGCGTCCTCGAGGTCGAGGATCAGGCCGTCGGCGGGCAGCGTCAGTGCCTTGGCGATCATCTTCTCGTTGCCGCCGGGCACGAAGTGGAGCGAGCGTCGCCGGTCGCGAATCATCGCGCGGCCTCGCGCTTCCGCATCATCGCGTTGCGACGGGCCTTCATCACGACGTCGCCGTGCTGGTTGGTGGCCCGGTGCTCGAACGTCACGATGCCCCACTGCGGCCGTGACTTCGACTCGCGCTTGTCCACGACCTCGGTCTCGGCGTAGATCGTGTCGCCGTGGAACACGGGTTTCGGGAACTCGATCTTCTCGAAGCCGAGATTGCCCACGGTGGTGCCGAGCGTCGTCTCGCCGACCGAGAGTCCGACGGCGATGCCCAGCGTCAGGACGCTGTTGACGAGCGGCTTGCCGAACTCCGCCTTGGACGCGGCGTGGAAGTCGATGTGCAGCGGCTGTGGATTCATGGTGAGGCACGAGAAGAACACATTGTCGGATTCGGTGATGGTGCGGCCGGGCTGATGGCGAAAGGTCAGCCCGATTTCGAGCTCCTCGAAGTATTTCCCCGCCACGGTTGCCTCCTCCCGACCGCGACCGGGCGCCGGGGAACGCTAGGATATACTACGGCGCCATGGCAGACGCCTACGACGTCGCGATCATCGGTGGGGGCATCGTCTCTCTCGCGACCGCCCGCGCGCTGGGCGAGCGCGCCCCCCGGGCGCGCCTGGCCATCGTCGAGAAGGAGGCCAAGCTCGCCCAGCACCAGACCGGCCACAACAGCGGGGTCATCCACTCGGGCATCTACTACAAGCCCGGCTCCTACAAGGCCCGGCTCTGTGTCGAGGGTGCCCGCCTCGTGAGTGAGTTCTGTGCCGAGCACGGCATCCGCGTGGAGCGCTGTGGCAAGGTCATCGTGGCCACGCGTGACGACGAGGTGCCGCGGCTGCAGACGCTCTACGAGCGGGGCACGGCCAACGGCGTGCCCGGTCTGGCCTGGGTCGATCAGGCCCGCCTGCGCGAGCTCGAACCGCACGCCGCGGCGATCAAGGGCATCCACTCGCCGAACACGGCCATCGTCGACTTCGGCGAGGTCGCCGCCGCCTTCGCGCGCGAGCTCAGCGGGGCCGGCGTGACGATCGAGACGAACGCCGAGGTCACGGCGATCCGCCGGGCCGGCGACGAGTTCGAGCTGACGACGCCGCGACTGACCGTGCGCGCGCGCCGGATCGTCAACTGCGCGGGGCTCTACTCCGACGTGGTGGCCCAGATGGCGGGGGCGACGCCCGACGTGCGCATCATCCCGTTCCGCGGCGAGTACTACTTCATCAAGCCCGAGCGGCGCTCACTCGTCCGCGGCCTCATCTACCCGGTGCCCGATCCCGAGTTCCCGTTCCTCGGCGTCCACTTCACGCGCACAGTGCACGGCGACGTGGAGGCGGGGCCGAACGCCGTGCTGGCGTTCGCGCGCGAGGGCTACCGCTTCGGTCGCTTCAATCCGGCGGAGTTCTGGGGCACGCTCAGCTATCCCGGCTTCTGGGCGATGGCGCGGCGGTACTGGAGGACCGGAGCGTACGAGGTGTATCGCTCGCTCAGCCCGGCCGCGTTCGTCCGGGCGCTCCAGCGCCTCGTGCCCGACCTGCGACCGGACGACGTCGTCCGCGGCGGTGCCGGCGTACGCGCCCAGGCCGTCCTGCGCGACGGCTCACTGGTGGACGATTTCCGCATCGTCGAGTCGGCCGACGCCATCCACGTCTTGAATGCGCCCTCGCCGGCGGCGACGGCCTCCCTGGCCATCGGCCGCCACATCGCGGGACTCGCCGCCGAGCGTTTCGGACTGAAGTAGGCGCCGGCCGGGATGATCAGAGACCCGGGCCGTTGGGCTCCAGCCGGGCCAGGCGGCGATCGAGCAGTGAGTACATCACCGCAAGCTCGGCCCGCAGGGCGCGGAGCTCTTCGGCGGTCGCCATCTGGGCTTGCAACGACTCCACCACGACATCGAAGTGCCGGCGGATCTCGTCGCGATGCTGGTGCAGGAGCGTGACAAGCTCGGCGTCCACGGCGTCGCCACCATCGCATGCTTCGCGGACGGGACGCTAGTGTCCACAAAAGTAGACATCGAGCCCTCGGGGAGACCGCCGATCCGTAGTGTTCCCGCCGGGGTCGGCACCTACAGGTGGCGATAGACCAAAAACGCCTCTATTGACAGGGACTTGCCGGTCGGGTACCCTGACGTACCCATGATCACGGTACCTGCGCGGCGCGTCAAGCAGTTCGGCGTCGAGTTCTATCAGGCCGGACTTTCGGCCAAGGACATCGATCGCCTCGTGAAGTTCGAGGTCCTCGGTTATTCCGGCGGCCCCAACGGCGACGACAAGGCGAAGGGCAAGAAGACCAAGCCGTCGCGCGCCCGCGTCAACTGGGATTCGCTCGAGCGCCGGATCAGCGAGAGCGAGGCGGCGTACCAGCGGCCCGTGATCCGCCGGAAGATCGACGAGCTCGTGGCGTACTACCGCGAGTGCAAGGACGCGGGGACGCTCCCGCCCATCCCGGGCGCGGTCATCATCACGTCCGAGAAGCGCTTCACCTTCACGCCGGTCGGCGGCCACCACGACATCGGTCTGCTGCAGATTCCCGAAGAGCACGGCGTCCTCCGCGTGCTCGACGGCCAGCACCGGCTGCTCGCGCTGCACGCGCTCAGCCAGGCCGGCGAGCAGCTGGGCCTCGACGTGCCGGCGGTGCTCTTCGACGCGCTCGACGCGCGGCAGACGGTCGAGCTGTTCGTCACCATCAACGCCAAGCACACACGGCTGAACCCGTCGCACATCATCAGCCTGGCCGGCCGCAAGCTCTATCCCGATCCCAACCAGGCCCTCGCCCACGACGTCATCCGCTCGCTGAACGAGGACGACACGTCGCCGCTGCACGGCGAGATCAAGATGCTGGGCACCGGACGCGGGCGTGTGAGCCAGGCGCCGCTGGCCGAGGAGATCGTGGACCTCTTCGAGACCGTGGAGAAGATCGGGGGCGGGGCGCGGATCCAGGAGCTGCGCCAGGGGGCCAAGCGCTTCTTCCTGAACTACGTGAAGGCGATCGCCAACACCTTCCCCAATGCGTGGGCCGGCCGCAAGTACTCGATCAAGACCGGCGCCGCGCTGCGCGGGTTCATCCGCGTCGTGCCCGACGTGATGGCGCGGGCCAAGGAGATGCGCCGCGATCCCTTCGAGGCTCACGCCATCCGCGACGCGATCAAGCCGTGGGCGGAGCGGCTGCGTGACCGTCGGTTCGAGACCGAGGGCGAGTGGAAGCTGAAGCTCGCCGGCGGCACGCGCGGCACCGTCGAGCTGCTCGCCCGCGAGCTGCGCGACGCCCTCCGCTAGTCGGCGTCGGGAGATCCGGCCACGAAGCCTCTCGTCTCGCGCCAGCTCTGGGACTGGATCGACGAGCACCGTCACGCCTTCGAGCCGCCCGTCGGCAACAAGGTCATCTGGGAGGACTCGCAGTTCACGGCGATGGTCATCCACGGCCCGAACGCCCGGCGCGACTTCCACGTCGACCCGTCCGACGAGATCTTCTACATGCTCAGGGGCGACATGGTCCTCGAGTACATCGAGGGCGGCCGGCGCCACGAGCAGGTGATCCGCGAGGGCGAGATCATGCTCATGCCGGCGCTCACGCCGCATGCGCCGCACCGGCCGGCAGGCACCTGGGGACTGGTCATCGAGGTCAAGCGCGGTCCCGACCAGACCGAAGCGCTACAGTGGTTCTGCGAGCGCTGTGACACGTTGCTGCACGAGATCACGATGCACGTGGCCGATATCGAGAAGCAGCTCAAGAGCGCCATCGAGCAATTCGACGCCAGCGTCGATCTGCGCACGTGCCGACGGTGCGGCCACCTCCAGCCCGACAAGCCACCCGTTCCGCAGCCACCTCCAAAGGAGCACGCCCGATGAAGCGAGCCGTCGTCGTCGCCGCCGCCGTGTTGCTGACCGCCACCAGCGCCCTCGCCCAGGGCGACGCGATCCGTAAGCCACTGCCGACCTCGCTGAAGGTGAAGATGGGGATGACGAACGTCCCCGCGCTCTCGCCGCTCTGGCTGCTGCCCGACTACGCCGGCAAGTACAACATCCAGATCGAGAACGTGATGTTCCAGCGCTTCGCCGACGCGCGGACAGCGCTGGCGTCCGGCGACCTCGACATCACCGCGTTCGGGCCCCAGGACATCACGCTGGCGGTCGCCCAGGGCGCGAAATCGCTGGTGGGCGTGGCCGGCGTGGGCTCCGGCAACGACTGCTTGATCGTGCGCAAGGGCGACGACGTCAAGGACTGGAAGCAGCTCGCCGACAAGAAGATCGGCATCGGCGCGGGCTCCATCTCGTGGCTGAAGTTTGCCGCGTCGGTCACCGAGAACGGCGGTGACTACGGCAAGCTCAAGATCACCAACATCGTCGGCGGCGGTGCCAACTATCTGAAGGCGCTCCAGGGCAAGGAGATCGACCTGGCCGTCGTGTGGCAACCGTTCTGCGCCCAGGCCATCGTGGACGGCTACGGGCAGTACCCGACGATCGACCACAATCGCTCCAAGGCGGTGGGCGGCCTGATCTCGGTGCTCGCGGTGAATCGTGGCTTCATGGAGAAGAACCACGACGCCGTCCAGCGCCTGGTCGTGGCGTACATCGACGTGCTCCAGTACGCCCAGGCCAATCCGCAGCGGTGGTTGAAGATCTACGCGGAGAAGGCCGGGCTGCCGGAGGCGATCGCCGCGGAGTCGATCCGGATCACGAAGCTCGACGCCACGCTGCCGCTCGCCTCGATCACGCGGATCTCGAAGTTCCTCTCCGACAACGGCGTGATCACCCGCGACGTGTCGGGTGAGATCGCCCAGCATTACACGTTCGAGTTCCTGGCCAAGGCGACCGGCAAGTCGCCGGCGGAGCTCGGCCAGAACCAGTAGCGGGAGCGCCCGATGTCGCGGCGCGGCCCGTGGTTCATCCTGCTGCCGCTCCTGTTGCTCGGGCTGTGGCACGTCGCCGTGACGCGCCAGTGGGTGATGCCGGGAATCATTCCCCCGCCGGCCCAGGTCGCGGAGTCCTGGCAGCGCTGGATCTTCGGCAAGCCCGGGCTCAGCCTCTCGCCCTATTCCGGCACCTGGGTGGCGAACGTCGTCTACTCCGCGCGACGGGTCTTCGAAGGATTCGTGATCGCCGCCGGCGTCGGCATCCCGCTCGGACTCTTCATCGGCTGGAACCGCCTGGTCGCGCGCATCGTCGATCCGTCCGTTCAGCTCCTCCGGCCCGTGCCGATCACGGCGTGGCTGCCGTTCTCGATCGCGGTGTTCGGCATCTACGACGCCGGCGCGCTCTTCCTGATCGCGCTCGGCGCCTTCTATCCGATCGTCGTCAACACCACTCACGGCGTGCGCGACACCAATCTCTTGCTGCTCCGTGCCGCCCGCATGCTGGGCGCGGGCGAGCCGACGGTCCTGCGCAAGGTCGTGCTGCCGTCGGCGCTGCCGTCGATCTTCACGGGCCTGAGGCTCGGCGTGGGCGTGGCGTGGACGGCGGTGATCGTGGCCGAGATGATCGCGGTGAAGTCGGGGCTGGGCTACGTGCTGTGGGACGCGTACTACGTGGGGCGGATGGACATCTGCGTGGCCACCATGTTCTCGGTCGGCCTCCTCGGCTTCGTCTCGGATCGTGTCATCGTCGGCCTGTCGCGGCTGGTGCTCCGGTGGCGGACGCTGGAGGCTCATGGCTGAGCCGGCGATCACGCTCCACTCCGTCTTCAAGGAGTTCAACAAGCGCGGCCACAAGGTAGAGGCACTGCAGGCCATCGACTTCGCGGTGGAGCGCAACGAGTTCGCCGCCATCCTGGGGCCGAGCGGCTGTGGCAAGTCCACGCTGCTCAACATGGTGGCGGGCTTCGACACCCCCACGCGGGGCCACGTCCTCGTCGACGGCGCGCCCGTGAACGGCCCCGCGCCCAGCCGGGCCGTCGTCTTCCAGGAGCCGGCGCTCTTTCCCTGGTACACCGTGCTCGACAACATCACGTTCGGCCCCAAGAACCGTGGCCTCGCTCCGGCGACGTATCGCCCCAAGGTCGAGGCGCTGGTCGAGCAGGTCGGCCTGCGCGGCTTCGAGACCCACTACCCGGCCGAGCTCTCCGGCGGCATGAAGCAGCGCGTGGGGATCGCCCGCGTGCTGGTCATGGAGCCGGCCGTGCTCTTGATGGACGAGCCCTTCGGCAGCCTCGACGCGCAGACGCGCTCGCTGATGCAGGAGCTGCTGCTCTCGGTGTGGGAGCGCCACCACCAGACCGTGCTCTTCATCACCCACGACATCGAAGAAGCGCTGCTGCTGGCCGACAGCGTGTCGGTCATGACCGCGCGCCCCGGCCGCATCAAGAAGCGCCTGACCGTCGAGCTGCCCCGGCCGCGGACCATCGAGCTGACGACCTCACCCGTCTTCAACGAGCTGAAGCGCGAGGTGCTGGCGCTGATTCGCGAGGAGAGCCTGCGCGCCGCGAGCGAGAAGGGCGACGAGGGCTGAGACATGACGACCGTCGCGAACGTCGTCGTTGGCCTGGTCGCGCGGTGCTTCACCTCTACTTCCTGGTGCTGGAGATGTTCCTCTGGAGCACACCCTTTGGCCGCCGCACGTTCGGGCTGACCGCCGACTTCGCAGCGGCCTCGAAATCACTGGCGGCCAACCAGGGCCTCTACAACGGCTTCCTCGCCGCCGGACTCGTGTGGGGCCTCGCGCTCGGTGTGGCCGGTGCGCCGCTCAAGATTTTCTTCCTCGGTTGCGTCGTCGTGGCCGGCGTCTTCGGCGCCTTCACCGCGAGCCGCAAGATCCTCTGGGTTCAGGCCCTGCCCGGAGCCGTGGCCCTCGCCCTCGTCTTGCTGTTCTGAAGGCGCTGTCCCGAGCGGCGCGCCGGCTCAGACCGGCGCGCGCCACGATGCGCAGGCGGCCACGATGCGCTCGATGAGGTCGCGCCGCGGCTTGCGGTAGCCGAGATCGTGGCCGCCGTCGGTCAGGATGAGCGTCGTGGGGGCCGTGATCAACGCGCGCGCCGCCTCGATCTCCTCGGGCGATCCGAACGGATCGGTCGTGCCGTGGATGAACACGATGCGGCCGCGGAGCTTCGGCAAGTGCGCGGTGCGGAGGTCGCCCGGACGTCCAGGCGGGTGCAACGGATAGGAGAGCAAGAGGAGCCCGGTAACGAGCGTCGGCTCCTCAGCAGCGAGCATGCTGGCCTGGCGGCCGCCGTAGGACTGACCGCCCAGGAAAACGCGCTCCACGCCGAGCGCCCTCACCGCTGCGACGGCGCGGGCGAGCCCCGCGCGGTCGACCGGCGCATCGGATCTCAACGGCGGCCCCGTGCGCCGCGCCTGTCGAAAGGGAAGGTCGCAGCGCAACACCGTCATCCTCGACGCGGCGAACGCGGTGGCGAGATCGATCAGAAGCGGCGTGTCGGCATTCCCGCCCGCGCCATGAGTGAGCACGAGGCCGTCGGGCGAGGGCGACGGCGGCCGATGGAGAAATCCGCGCACCGCCGGCAGGTCTGCCGACGTCGCCGTGAAGGGCTCGCCCGGCACCGCGCGGGCCAGGCCGTCCCCGCTAGACCGCCTTCTCCTGCCTCAGGCTCGCGATCTCGTTCGCCGAGTAGCCGAGCTCGCGAAGGATCTCGTCGGTGTGCTCGCCGTGCGTCGGCGCGGGCTGGCGGATGGCGCCCGGCGTCCGCGAGAGCGTGGCCGGCAACCCCTGGACGCGGATCTCGCCACGCTCGGAATGGCGGACGGGCTGGGCCATGCGGAGATGCTGGATCTGCGGATCCCCGAAGACCTGCTTGATGTTGTAGATGGGCCCCGACGGCACGCCGGCCTTGTTGAGCACCTCGATCCACTCGGCGCTCGTCCGCTTCACGAGGGCCTTGTCCAGCTCCTCGTTCATCGCCTTGCGGTGCTTCGAGCGGTCGGCCATCGTCTTGAAGCGCGGATCGTTGATCAGATGCTCGGCGCCGATCGCCTCGCAGAGGCGCCGGTACATCACCTGGCCGGAGGCGGCGATGTTGATGTGGCCGTCGGCCGTCGTGAAGACGCCCGTCGGAATGCCGGTGGGATGATCGTTGCCGGCCTGCGGCGCAATCTCCGAATCGATCAGCCAGCGCGCGGCCTGGAAGTCGAGCATCGTCACCATCGCCTGCAGCAGCGAGGTGTGGACCCACTGGCCTTTGCCCGAGCGCTCGCGCTCGAGCAGAGCGACCAGGATGCCCTGGGCCAGGAACAGGCCGGCGGTGAGATCGGCCACGGGAATGCCGACGCGCACGGGCCCCTGCCCGGGCAATCCGGTCACCGACATCAGGCCGCCCATGCCCTGGGCGATCTGGTCGTAGCCCGGCCGCTCGGCGTATGGCCCCGTCTGGCCGAAGCCCGAGATCGAGCCGTAGACCAGCCGCGGGTTGATCTTCGACAGCGACTCGTAGTCGATGCCGAGGCGGTGCTTGACGTCCGGACGAAAGTTCTCGATCACCACGTCGGCCTTCACCACCATCCTCTTCAGAACCTCGACGCCGCGCGGGTGCTTGAGGTCGAGAGTCATCGAGCGCTTGTTGCGGTGGAGGTTGAGGAAGTCGAAGCCGATCGCGGTGGAGTCGCCCTCTTCTAGCTGGCGGGCCTCCACCTTGATGACGGAAGCGCCCATGTCGGCGAGCTGGCGCACGGCGGTCGGGCCCGAGCGGGCACGGGTGAGGTCGACGACGGTGATGTGCTCGAGGGGCAGGCTCATCGGGTCATCCCCGCTGGAAGAATAGCCGAGCCCGTCTGCGACGCCGGGTTCCGGCGGGTCCAGCGGCCGGCGTCCACGGCGGTCACGAAGTCGAGCACCGACCGGTTGAAGAGATCGGGATCCTCGAGATTGATGGTGTGGCCGGCCTTGGGCATCACGACCAGGCCGGAGCAGGGCAGCTTGCGCTTCATGAAGATGGCGGGCTCGAGGCACGGATCGTCCTCGTCGCCCGTCATGATGAGCGTGGGTACCTCGCACTTCTCCATGCGTTCGCCCAGCTCGAACACGGACGGCCGCGTCATCTGGATGCCTCGAAGCGTCAGCGCGTGACCCTTGGCCGAGCCGCTAGCCAGGTTCTGGTGGAACTCCTGGAAGCCGACGGGGTCCTTGTCCCTGAACTGCACCCGCGTCGGGCCCTGGGCGTAGAGGTCGGCCGCCTTCTGCATGCCCTCGGCCTCGAACTTCTTCGCCGTCACCTCGGCGTCCTGGCGGAACTTTTCACGGTCGGTCATCACGCTGCCGTAGCCGGCACCCGCCACCACGACGGACAGCAGGCGATCGGGATAGCGGAGCGCGAAGTGTAACGTCGCGTACCCGCCCTTGGAGAGCCCGCACACGTGGGCCTTCTTGATCGAGAGCGCGTCGAGGAGGCCGCGGAGGTCTTCGACGGCGCGGTCCTGCGAGTACGCTTTCGGGTCCTCGGGGACGTCCGACGGCGGGTAGCCGCGGGCGTTGTAAGCGATCGCCCGGTAGCGCCGCGAGAAGAACTGCACCTGCGGCCGCCACGACCGGTAATCACCGGCGAACTCGTGCACGAAGATGAGCGGTGACCCCTGGCCAGCCTCTTCGTAGTACAGCTTGATGCCGTCGACCGCCGCGTGGGGCATGGCTACTCCTTCCAGGGGAAATTGGCTTCGAGGATCTCGAAGGTCTTCTTTCCGTTCGGCAGCTGGGCGGTGACCCTGTCGCCCACGTTCTTGCCGATGAGCGTGCGGGCCAGTGGCGAGAGGATGGAGATCCGGCCCTTCGCCGGCTCCGACTCGTCGGAGCCCACGATCCAGTACCGGTATTCCTTGCCCGTCTCGTCCTCCAGCTTCACCGTCGACGCGAACGTGATGCGACTGCCCGAGGTCGGCGGATCGATGACCTCGGCGGCGCCGACCTTGGTCTCGAGCTCGTTGATGCGCCCTTCGATGAAGCTCTGCTTCTCGCGGGCCGCGTGGTACTCGGCGTTTTCCGACAGGTCGCCATGGGCGCGCGCCTCGGCGATGGCCTTGGTGATGGCGTGTCGGTCCACGCGCTTGAGGCGGTCGAGCTCGGCGGCGAGCTTTTCGTAGCCGGTGCGTGTCATCGGCGTCCGCTGGACGGCCATGGGGTTGCTACGTTACCACGACGACTAGGGGGTGCGGCTGCGGAGCTGGATCGGATTCGTGAACAGGATCGAGTTGGGGATCAGCACCTTGCCGTCGTCACGCTGGAGCGTCGTATAACGCAGATCGACGCCGGCGACCGTGCCTTCGTAGCCGGTCACGCTGATGAGGTCGTGGCGGGCGAAGGGCCGGTAGACCAGGAGCAGGAGGCCGGCGAGAAGGTTCGAGAGCACGTCGCGGAACGCGAAGCCGAGCGCGAACCCGGTGAGGCCGAGCCCGGCCACCAGCGCGGTGACGTTCACGCCCACGGTGCCGAGCGCGGTCACCACGCCGAGCACGACCAGCGTCCCCTTGGCGACCTGGCCCAGCAGGGCGACGATGTCCTGGCGCGCGTGCTCGGCGCGCTCGAGCCGGGCCATCAGTCGCTGGACCATGAGGCCGGCGAGCCAGAACCCGACCAACAGCAGCACGGCCACGACGGCGCGCCCGGCGAACCGCGAGGCCTCCGTCGTGACGTTCACGATCATGGCGTCCATGATCACCTCCAGGACATCGGTTAACCCCGACGTGCCGGCAGCTGTGTCGACACGTCGACCTTGGCCTTGGCGCGCGCCGCGCTCAGCCACGACTGCCAGGCCTGCGTCTGCTTGCGGGCGAGGAGATCGCGCTCGAGGCGCTCGCGCTCGGCGGCAAGGCCACTCGGGTCAGGCGGGATGCGCTCGAGGACCTTCACCACGTAATAGCCCTGCTGGCTCTTCACCGGCTCGGTGATGGCGCCGGCCGTCGCCTGGAGCGCGGCCACCATGACGTCGCCGGGCAGGCGTTCGGCCGGCTTCGTGCGCGAGAAGCGCGGCGTCTGGTCGGTCTGTGCTCCGATCTTCTTCGCCGCCGTCTGGAAATCGCCGTGCTTCGCCTCATCGGCGAACTGCTTGGCCTTCTGCAACGCGACGGCCTCGGCCTTCTGGCGCTTGACGCCCGCTTCGACCTGGGCCCGGATCTCGGTCAGCGGAGGCACGGCGGCCGGCAACGACTCGAGGTTCTTGATCACCACCCAGCCGGCGGGCGTCTTCACGGGCGCCGACACTCCGCCAAGACTCAGGTTGAACGCGGCCTCCTCCATCGTATCGGCGCCAGCGAACGGACCGGACTGCTTGCGGGCGATCATCGCGTCGTGCGGCGTCAGCCCGAGCTTCTTGGCCTCGGCGGTGAAATCTCCGGCGCCCAGGAGCGTGGCGCGAACCTCGTCGGCGCGGGCCCGCGCTCCCCGATCGGCGGCCTCCGCCTGCAGGCGCTCACGGATCGGGGCCGCGACCTCTTTCAGCGGCTTCTTCCCACCGTCCTGAACCTCGGAAACCTTGATCGCGTGATAGCCGAACGGCGTCCGCACGGGCTCCGGCGACACGTCACCTTTCTTCAGCTCGAAGACCGCTTGCTCGAAGGCGGGCACCATCTCACCCTTGCCGACGAGCCCGAGGTCGCCGCCCTTGTCCTTCGTGCCGGGATCCTCGGACACCTCGCGGGCGAGCTTGGCGAAGTCCTCGCCGGCCTTGGCGCGGCGAATGACGTCGGCGATCTTCGCCTTCGCCTTGTCCTCGGCCTCGCTGCCACCGGTCTCGCTCACGCGCACCAGGATGTGGGCCGCCCGCGCCTTCTTCGGCATCTCGAACTCCTGGCCGTGCTCCACGTAGTACTTCTCGACCTCGGCGTCGGTCGCAGGCTTCGTGAATTCCTTCAGCCCGATCGCCACGTACTGAACCTTGCGCCGCTCGGGCTGGCGCAATTCCTGGCCGTGCTCCTTGACGTAGGCCTGCAGCTCCTCGTCGGTCGCCGTCTGCGCGGCGATCAGCGGGGCCAGCTCCACCAGAGCCCACTCGGCCCGCGCCTCTTCGCGCTGCTGCACGTAGGCCTGCTCGATCTCGGAGTCCGAGACCTTCACGCCGCCGCGCACCGCGTTCTCGACCTTGCTCCGCGTCAGCCGGCGGCGCATCTCGTCTTCGAACCCGCCCTTCGTGTACCCGAGACGGCGCAACACCTCTTCGTAGCGTTTGAGCGTGAAGCGGCCACCTTCCTGGAAGGCAGGAAACGTGTGGATCTGGGCGTTCAGCTCCTCGTCGGTCAACCCGAGGCCTTCCCCCTGCGCCTTCTGGACGGCCAGCGACTCCAGCACCAGGTCCTCGACGACTTGCTGAGGCAGGCCCATGCGCTCGGCCATCTCGGGGCTGAAGCGATCGCCCATCATCTGCGCGTACATCGAGAGATATGCCTGGTAGCGCCGCTGGTAGCGCTCGACGGAGATCTTCTCGCCATTGACGGTGGCCACGCTGTCGCGGGCGGCGCCGCCATCACGTGCGCTCGTCCCGAAAATGAAGAGCGACGCGACGAACGCGGCCACGATCACGAGCAGGCCGATCTGCAAGGTCCGGCGATATCGACGCATAAATGTGATCATCTGGACTCCTTGGTGAGCAGAGGGCTATTCGCCTGATTCCGCCTGTCCGAGGCGCGGCGGTGCAGCACCCTCGGCGGGCACGACCCGGCGCGCCAGGGTGATGAATCCGGTGTGCGCGACCATCCGGTGGAATGGCCGCACCGATTGTCCTTCGATGTTCCAGGGACGCATGAGGGTCTCGAACGTCTCGACCAGCGCCCACTCCCGCTCGCGATGCAAGGTCTCGCTGAGCTCGTGCGACTGGATGATGGTCGGCACGTAGCACATGAAGATGCCGCCCGGTCGCAGGACGGGCGCGACCAGGCTCGTGAGCTTCCAGGGCTCGGGGAGATCGAAGAGCACGCGATCGACGGGCTCTTCCTCGGGCAGTCCGTCCTCCACCGGCCGCAGCCGCACGGTGAGGTTGTTGACCTGGCCGAGGCGCATGTGGATGTTGGCCAGCGCACGCCGCGCGAACTCGTCGCGCTGCTCGTAGGTGATCACCCGGCCATCCGTGCCGACGGCGCGGAGCAGCGCGAGCGTCAGGGCCCCCGAGCCGGTCCCGGCCTCGAGCACGCGCGCGCCCGGGAAGACGTCGGCCCAGAAGAGGATCATCGCCAGGTCCTTGGGATAGATCACCTGGGCGCCGCGCGGCATCTCCAGGACGAACTCGCCCAGCGTGGGACGCAACGCGAGGTAGCGGAGCCCGAGCGAGCTGCGGATCCACGTGCCCTCGACCTGGCCGATGACGTTGTCGTGGGGGATCCACCCTCGGTCGGAATGGAACGTCTCCGACTTGCGGAGAAAGATGAGATGCCGCTTGCCGCGCTGGTCGATCAGCAGGACCTGCTCGCCGTCCTGGAGAGGGAGGCCGTGCGTCACGCGATTTCGGACCGGGGCTGAGGCAGGAAGAAGGCCACGGCGAAGCCGAGCAACGGCATGAACGCGCAGGTCCAGAGCACGGCCGGCAATCCCCAGTGGTCGGCAACCCACCCGAGGAGCGTCACGCCCAGGCCGCCGGCGCCGATCGCGAAGCCGACGATCAGCCCCGACGCCATGCCGGGATTGCGGGGCAGATACGCCTGCCCGAGGACCACCGACACGGTGAATGTCGAGACCAGCGCGGCACCGAAGAGGCCGAGCGCGACGATGGCGAACGGGCTGCCGCTGGTGAGCAGGAACAGGACACCGAGCGGCGTCGCGGCGACGAACCCCCACGTCATGAACGGCCGTGTGCCCCAGCGATCGGCCAGGGGGCCGGTGATCACGGTGCCGAGCGCTCCGGCGCCGAGGAAGACGAAGAGCAGCACGCCAACCAGATGCGGGTCGGCGCCGAGGGAATCGATGTAGTAGAAGGGCACGAACGTGGTGAACCCGAGCTGGGCCCACGAGCGGATCGTGACCACGAGCATGAGGATGGCCATCGCGCGGGTCATGTTCCGGCCATGGGCCCGCGCCGGCCGGGACGCGGCGGCGGCCGGGCGCGCCATCATCGGCAACACCGCGAGGAGGACCGCGGTGACGAGCACGGTCGGCACGATCATGCCCAGCGTTCCGGCGAGACCGAGCCCCGCGATGAGCGCCGTGACGAGCGGCGGACCGAGCGCGACGCCGACGTTCCCGCCGAGCGAGAACCAGGAAAGCGCCGTGGCCTTTCGGTCGCCGGCGACGCTGGCGGCCGTGCGATAGCCCTCGGGATGATAGGCGGCCACGCCGAACCCCATCACGACGACCAGAAGCAGCACGACGCCGTAGCCGGGCGCCACGCCGGTGAGCCCGAGCCCGACGCCCGAGAGAAAGACGGAGAGCGGCAGCAGCCAACGCCGCACGGCCTGATCGGCCATGTACCCGAAGAGCGGCTGGATGATCGACGACGTGATGTTGGCGACGAGCACGATGATCCCCGCCTCGGCGTACGAGAGCCCGTGCACCGACTTGAGGAACGGCAACACCGCGGCGAGCGAGCCCTGGTTGGTGTCGATGACGAGATGGCCGAGAGCGAGAAGCGCGATCAACCTGGTGTTGGGCCGGACCCGCGAAACACTATCGGTGAGGAACGATGCGGCCGTACTCCTAAGGGCCGCCGGCTTCGCATCTGCCATGACCTTCCAATGGTACACTACCGACCACATGGAGGCACCGTTGCGGGCTGCCTCGATCCCCGCCTTGAAGGTCCGCGAACTCGGTCACGTCTCGCTCTTCGTCCGCGATCTCGAGGCGACGCGGCGTTTTTACCGTGATCTCCTCGGGCTGCGCGAAACCGGCACCGGCAAGGCGGGGCGCATCGTGTTCTTTTCGGCCGGCCGCCACCATCATGACGTCTCGTGCGAGCTCGCGCGCGCCGAAGGCCCCGGTCCCCAGCCCAAGGGCGTGCCCGGCCTCTATCACATCGCGTTCGAGGTGGGCGCGTCGCTCGACGACCTCGCCGAGGCGCGCCGCTGCGTGGAAGCCCACGGTCTCCAGCCGTTCGGCGAGACGGCGCAGTCGTTCTCGATCCGCGACCCCGACGGGCACGAGATCGAGCTGTACGTCGATTCCCGACGCTGACGCGCGACGCTAACGCGTCAGCTCCGTAGCGGATCCGCCCGCACGCGCCACATCGCGACGACGCCGATCACGAGCGCGGTCACCGCGACCGCGAACGCGCCGAAGTAGCTGCCGGTCGCATCGAAGATCTTGCCGCCGAGCCACGCCCCGATCGCCTCGCCGGGCCCGACGGCCAGCGTCATCCACCCGTAGATCGCTCCGAACGCGGCGCCCGCGAAGACGTCGGCAACCCGAGCCGAGCCGACGATCCCGCTCGACCCCTGGGCCATGCCGTAGAGCACGACGTAGAAGGCCAGCCAGCCCGGCCAGTGCGTCAGGCCGAGCAGCGCGAGGCATCCGATGCCGAGGGCCGCGCTGCTGTATGTCACCGTCAGTGTCGGCGCCCGGCCGATGTGATCGCACAACCAGCCGGTCGTGAGCCGCCCGGCCAGACTCACCAGGCTCACCGTGCCGAGGGCCGTCGCCGCCGTGGCGGGGTGGATGCCCTGCCCGATCGCGTACGCGACCATGTGGACGTTCATGAGCGGGAACGCGCACGCGGCCGCGAATCGCATGAGGACGAGCCACCAGAACGGCGCCGAGCCGAGCGCCGCCTTGAGCGTCCATCCCCGTGCCGCGCCGCCAGTCGGGCGATGGCGCACGGTCGCGCCATCGGGCAGCCGCTGGAACGCGCTGAGCGGGACGACGATCGCGATCAGCAGCGCCGCCCAGACGAGGAGCGTGCTCCGCCATCCCAGCGCCGTCACGAGGATCTGAGCGACGGGAATGAAGCAGAATGCGCCGAAGCCCGTGCCGAGATCGGCCACGGCGATCGCTCGCCCGCGGGCCCGCGGGTACCAGAGCGCCGCGATCGACATGTTGGCCTGACTCCCGAACGCCGCCAGGCCGAGGCCACCGATCACCCCGTAGATGGCGATGAGCGCCACGAGCGAGTGGACCCGACTGGCCAGCGCGAGGGCCGCCGCGGCGACGAGTGCGCCCGCCTGGAGAAGGAGCCGCGGGCCCAGCCGGTCGAAGGCCCAGCCGATCAGCGGGCCGCTGATGCCGCCCACGAGGAACACCGCCGACTGCACCATCGCGACTTCGGCGCGCGATCCTCCGAACTCCGTGATGAGCGGCAGGTAGATCACGGCGAACGCCATGACCACGCCGTTCTGGATGGCGAGCGTGACGGCCGCGATGGCCAGGGCGCGCGCGGCGAGGCGGCTCACCCGGGCAGGCCGACGACGCTGAAGAGATCAGCCGCGGCGATCGCCACGGTAACGCCGCGTGCTAACCCAGTCGCGCTGCCCTATATGCCGAACGCATCGAGCCCGGTGATGTCGCGGCCCACGATGAGCGTGTGGATGTCGTGGGTGCCCTCGTAGGTGTTCACGGTCTCGAGGTTCAGCATGTGCCGGATGATCGGATGCTCGTCGACGATGCCGGCCGCCCCCAGGACGTCCCGGGCCAGGCGTGCCGTGTCGAGCGCGATCTGCACGTTGTTGCTCTTCGCCATCGACACGTGCTGCGGCCGCAGCTTGCCCTGGTCCTTGAGCCGTCCGAGCTGGAGGACGAGGAGCTGCGCCTTGGTGATCTCGGTGATCATCCAGACCAGCTTCTGCTGGACGAGCTGGAACGAGGCGATGGGCTTGCCGAACTGGATCCGCTGCTGCGAATACTGGAGCGCCCAGTCGTAACACGCCATCGCTGCGCCGACTGCGCCCCAGGCGATCCCATAGCGCGCCTGATTGAGGCAGGACAGCGGGCCCTTGAGGCCCTTCACGCCGGGAAGCCGGTTCTCGAGGGGGAGCTTGCAGTCCTGGAACGCCAGCTCGGAGGTGATCGACGCGCGCATCGAGAACTTGCCGTGGATGTCGAGGGTCGAGAAGCCCGGCGTGCCCTTCTCGACGAGGAACCCTCCGATCTCGCCGTCGTCCTCTTTCGCCCACACGACCGCGACGTCGGCGATGGAGCCGTTGGTGATCCAGAGCTTGGTGCCGTTCAGCACGTACCCGTCGCCTCGGCGCGTCGCCCGGGTCTTCATGCCGCCGGGATCCGACCCGTGATCCGGCTCGGTGAGCCCGAAGCAGCCGATCTTCTCGCCCGTGGCCATGGCCGGGAGCCAGCGCTGCTTCTGGGCCTCGGAGCCGTACGAGCAGATCGGATACATCACGAGGCCGCTCTGGACCGAGGCGCACGACCGGAGCCCGGAATCACCGCGCTCCAGCTCCTGCATGATGAGGCCGTAGGCGACGTTGTTGAGCCCGAGGCAGCCGTAGCCCTTGAGCGTGGCGCCGAACACCCCCATCTCTCCGAGCTTCGGGATGAGGTTCACGGGAAACGTCCCGGCGCGATGATGCTCCGTCACGACGGGGAGGAACTCCGCCTCCACCCAGTCACGGATCGTGTCGCGGATCATCCGCTCCTCCTCGGAGAGGAGATCCTCGATGCGGTAGTAGTCGACGCCCCGGAACTTCTCCATGACTTCCTCGCTAGAGTCGGATCGGATTGAAGTCGGTCTGGTAGTCGAACGTATCCACTCGCTCCTGCGATTTCAACCATCCGACGACCGCATAGGTCAACGGCGTGGCCGCCGCCTCGTACAGCACCTTGGCGCCCCACTGCCCGGCGATGACGTGGGCCAGCACGCCGCCCGGCATCGTGCCGCCGAAGGCGAGCGTGACGAAGATCGCCGAGTCGAGGCCTTCGCCCACGATCGTGGAGCCGATCGTGCGAATCCACAGCCACCGTCCCTGCGTCCAGATCTTCACCTTCGCCATCACGAAGGCGTTTGCGAACTCACCGGCGAGATAGGCGACGAACGACGCGCCGAGCAGGCGCGGCGTCTGGCCGAGGATGGCCTCGTACGCGGCCTGCTCCTTCCAGAACGGCGCCGGCACGAGCGCGCCCCCGACCCACGTCGCGGCCACCATCAGCGCGTTACAGGCGAAGCCGAGCCAGATGACCCGGCGCGCCGCCCCGTAGCCCCAGACCTCGGTCAGGACGTCGGCCAGGATGTAGGAGATCGGGAAGATCACGATGCCGGCGGGCAGGACGACGCCGCCGATGACGACGAGCTTGGCCGCGATGATGTTCGCGGTGAGCAGGCAGGTGATGAACAGCGCCGCACAGGTGACGAAGCGCCACGACATGCCTCCGCCGCTCTCAGACATTCGTCACGATCGACGGCGGCTCCTCGCCGAGCGCGCGCTCCAGCGCCGTCGCGAGCTGCGCGTCGTGCTCGTGGCTACTCGCGAAGATGCGGCACTGGGCGACCTTCCCCGGCAGGTACTTGAGCAGCTCGGTGAGCGGCTCGGCCGTCACCTTGTCGCGGCTGGCGTCGTAGACGTAGATCTGACGGTCGCCCATCTTCAGCGGGTTGAGCGGCCGCGGATCCTGCAGCGCCATGTCGATCTTGAACGGGAAGTCGCGCAGCGACGGGGGCAGGTACGCGCGCACGCGACGCTCCACGGTCTCGGCGTCGAGGAAGCCCTGGCCGAGGCGGGGCTCGAAGAGATCGAGGACCACCTCGTGCGACATCCGCCAGCGCAGCCGGCGGTCGAGGATCTGGCGCCACTCGACCCCGAGCGATTTCTTCTCGGGCTTGTCGGCGTCGTGCCACCGGCCGACCTCCTCCAGCAGCGTCCACTCCGTCAGGTGCAGGTACGGATGGAGCTCTTTGCGAAGGTCGTAGGGGAACGCGAGCTTCATCGTGTCGCGGAAGATCTCCTTCAGGTGGAGGTCGATGCCGCGTGTCGTGCGGTGGTAGTAGACGTTCGTGTACATGTAAAAGCGCGCGTTCAGGAACATGATGAACGCCTGCAAGCCGCCGCGGTCGAGCGTCAGGCCCTTCTCGGAGAAGAACGAGTAATAGATGATGCGCTCGATGTCGATCGGCCCCACCGCGACCCCGCACATGTACGAGTCGCGCAGCACGTAGTCCATGTTGTCGGCGGTGAACACGCCGGAGAGCAGGGGCTTCAAGTGCGGCAGCCACTTCGGGTGGGACTCGAGTGGATGGGTGTAGCTCTTGCCCATGAGATAGCAGATCCACTCGGGGTCGATCCGCTCGTCGGCGTTGAAGGCGGCGGTCGGGCTGCGGCGGAGGTTGCGGATGATGTCGCCCAGCTCCTCGCGGATGATGCGCTGGCCGACCAGCTCGTGGGTGAGGTCGTAGTCGATCAGGAAATTGTCGTCGAAGAAATGCCCGAAGGGGCCGTGGCCCACGTCGTGGAGGAGCCCGGCCATCCGAAGCAGCTCCTCCAGCAGCGGCGCCGACGGGCCGTCGGGAAAGATCGCGCGCAGCGACGGATAGAGCTGCTGGGCGAGCCGCCCGGCCAGGTGCATGGCTCCGAGCGAGTGCTGGAAGCGGCTGTGCTCGGCGGCGGGAAACACCCAGCGCGCCGACTGGAGCTGAGGGATCCGCCGCAGCCGCTGCGCCCACGGCGTGTCGATGATGTCCTGCTCGGTCGCTTCCCCCGGGATGCCGCCCGGCCGCGTGTAGAGGATGTACTGGTGGATCGGATCGGCGATCAGTCCCCGGCCTTGATAGGTGTCGGCGGCGCCCTTCATGGCCAGAGTGTAGCCTGACCGGGAACGTCAGGGCGTGAGCGGTCGCAACAACAGATATCGGTCCATCGAGCGCACGGAGATCACGTGCACGCCGCCCCCACGCTGGACGGCCACCTGCACCACGTCGCCGGCCTGGCCCCGCCAGAGCTGTTCGTAGAACTCCTCCTGGCTGACGACGGTGACGCCATTGACCGAGACGATCCGGTCGCCCTTGCGGAAGCCGGCGGTGCGAGCGGGCCCGGCCGGCGCGAAGTCGTCCACGACGACGCCGCCCTTGATGGCGGCGGTGTAGAGCCCGAGCCACGGCCGCGGCCGGCGGCTCATCACCCGGCCGGTGGCGATCAGCTCGTCCTTCACGGGCGTGAACTTCTCGATGGGGATGGCCAGGTTCACGTGCGGCGGGTCGCCGAGCCTGAGCGACGCCACGCCGATGACCTCGCCGGCCGCGTTGACGACGGCGCTCCCGCCCCACGCCGGGCTCGACGGCGACACGATGAAGGCGCGATCGAGCATGTATTCCCAGAAGCTCGAGAAGCGCCTCACCGCGTGCACGGAGCCGGTGACCTGGACGAGGTCGTTGTCCTCGTCGACGCCGACGGTGCCGGTCAGCATTCCACTGGTCACGTCCCGCGACTCGCCGAGTCGGGCCGCCGGCCACGGGCCGTCACCGGCGAGCTTCACCACACCGAGCCCGCTTTCGAGGTCGAGTCCCACCAGGCGCCCATCGACGGTGCGGCCGTCACGCATCTGGACCTCGATCGACACCGCGTCGGTCAGGGCATAGGTGACGGTCACCACATAGCCGCGCGTGTCGAAGATGATACCGCTCGCGAAGCGGCGGCTGCCCAGCCGGGCGCTGGAGGCAGCGTTGGGATCGGAGCGGACGCGGACGGCCACGATCGCCGGCTCGACGCGCTGGACGTACGAGGGGCTGGCCGCGACGTCGTTCGGATGCAGGCGGTACTCGCGTTCGCGTGGCGTGGCCAGCCCGACGGCCGGGAGCACCGCCGTAAGCAGCAGGGTCAAAATCAGCC
>Ga0209157_1000390_pt1 | contig 37875 bp, 37 predicted proteins | sample GraSoiAngelo_135_FD_185892 | JGI IMG/M metagenome (GOLD analysis project Ga0209157, IMG submission 185892) | Grasslands soil microbial communities from the Angelo Coastal Reserve, California, USA - 14_0929_05_40cm (SPAdes) (version 2) | ecosystem: Environmental > Terrestrial > Soil > Grasslands ...
TTCGCGTGAATGCGGTCAGCCCAGGCTCCATCGACACGCCCGGACTGAGCGACCTCCTGGCTTCCGCAGAAACCGGCCAACACCGCTTGAAGATGATTTCCAACAGCGTTCCGCTCGGCAGGCTCGGGACACCTGACGAGATCGCGAAGGCGGTAGTGTTTCTCGCGTCCGACGACAGCAGTTACATCACGGGAACGGAATTGTTCGTGGACGGCGGGTTTGCACAGGTGTAGCCCGTCAGCTGCGCGGATCCAGCACGATGACGCCTTGGGTTCGGCGTTCCTCGAGCATCCTGTGCGCCTCGGCTGTGCGGCTCAGTGGTAGCAGCGTAGCAACACTCGCCTTGATTGTGCCGCTCTGGGCGCATGAGGTCCTCGGCGCCGCGCATCAGTTCTGCGGGCGCGCCTCGGCCCTCTCGTGAATGGCTCGCGCCCGCGTCCGCAGGGCCTCGGCCTCGTCATTCCGCTCCATCCTCGCGAGCACGTGCGCGTAGGCCTCCAGCAGGCCAGCGACGGCGACGCGGTCGCCACGGAACAGGCGCTCGAAGAGCGGGAGGGCGCGGTGGTACAGCGGCTCCGCCTCCGCGTACTTTCCCTCCTCAGCGTAGAGACCGGCGAGCCGCTCGAGGGCGAAGGCGGTGTGAAAGTCCTCGGGACCGAGCACACGGTCGAAGATCTCGACGAGGCGGCTGTAGAAAGGCTCGGCCTGCTCGAGCCGGCCCCAACCGCGGTAGAGGCGCGCGAGCGCGGCTACCGGGAACGAGATCGTCGGGTCCTGCGCTCCGAGCGTCGCCTCCTGGATGGCGAGCGAGCGCTGGAGGAGCGGCTCCGCGTCCGCGTGCCGGCGTTCGGCGAGATAGAGCTCGGCGAGCATGCTGAGATTCCGGATGATGCGTGCGTCCGTCGGCCCTACCGCGGTCTCCGCCACGATCAGCGCCGCCTGCAGGAGAGGTTCGGCCCGCGTGTAGTCGTCACGCTCGATGTAGGACTCTGCTTCCGCGGTCAACCGGGTGGCCACCTCGAGGCGTGTTGCCGTGTCGACCGCGAGGGCGGGGCGGGCGCCGGCGAGCCACGCGGCGGCGACGATCGCCCCGATCATGGGCACGATCTGTCGGTTCAACATAGGGGATTCCCCTCTCTCTTCTGGGGTTCTCTTCTTCACGGGCTTGACTTGAGGATCGAGACCTTACCTGGAAGACCACACGGTCCTCTGCGGATCAGGCCACGACCGTCTCGGCGCGCTCATACTGCGGCGCCGGTCCTAGCAGCACGCCGCCGTCGACGATGAACTCCGAGCCGGTCGAGAAGCTGGCCTCGTCGGAGGCGACGAACAGCACCAGGCGCGTGATCTCGTCGGGCTCGGCCACGCGCGCGATCGCCAAACGCCTTACCTCCGCCGCCACGGCCGCCGCGGCGTCCGGCCCGGCCGTCATCGGTGTGCGGACGGGGCCGGGGTGGACGGAGTTGACGCGGATGTTGTCGCGCCCGAGCTCCAACGCTGCCGTCTTGGTCAGTCCTCGCGCTCCCCACTTGCTGGCCACGTACGCGGCGTTGTTGGGGTAGGCCATCATCCCGCCCGCGGAGGAGATATTGACGATCGCGCCGCCGCCGGCCTTGCGCATCGAGGGCACGATCGCGCGGATCCCCAGATACGTGCCGGTCAGATTGATGTCGATCACCTGGCGCCAGACCGCCGGCTCGGTCTCCGCGATCGGTCCGAAGCGCACGATGCCCGCGTTGTTGACCAGCACGGAGACCGGGCCGAAGGAGTCTTCGGCGGCGGCAACCGTCGCCGCCCAGTCCCTGTCGCTCGTAACGTCGAGGCGGGAGAAGATCGCGTGATCGCCGAGCTCGTCGGCGAGCGTTCGCCCCTCCTGCTCGAGCACATCGGCGATCACGACGTTCGCGCCCTCGGCGACGAAGCCCCGCGCGTGGCTGGCGCCCATTCCGCGGGAACCGCCCGCCACAATCACCGCCCGATTATCAAAACGCCCCATGGCCTCTTCCTTTTCTTGTACCGAGTTCGTAGATGGTCATCCGGGAAGATCCACATATCCTGCTGTTTCGCACTCCTGATCCTCAGCGGAGGCTGATCCCCCGCGCATCCATTCTCCGTATGTCTCAGGCGGCTCGAGCCGGTCCACCTCGTGCGATTTCGGTGAGGTAATGCCGCGATGCAATAGGTCGCAAATCAGCCGATTTCCGCGCGCCCAGTCGTCTCCGTGGCCAGCGCTGTGGTAGCGGCACACGCTGCCAGGGTCTCCGGTAGGCTGCCCGCAGAAAGCACAGAGGCTCATGATGCGTAGACGACGCCGACATCGTTCATGCCCTTACGAGGGTGCCGGCTCCCAAATGGTTTCGCTTCTTCCGGCGCCCGACGCTGGCGAGCACAAAGCGCTTATATGCATGCACATATTAGTGTGTGCGTTTCATGAATCCGCCGGGCATCGGCGGGCGTCTGAAGCGCCAGAGGAATTGCATTGACTCGACGCGGAGTGAACCCTCTGCGGTCGCAAGGCCAGAAATGGAGAAATCACGATGAGGGCGATGCGCGCGGAGTCGTTCACCGGGTACGGAGCGCTGAAGCTCGTGGAGGTGCCCAGACCTCGTCGGGCTGATGGGAGGGTGCTTGTCCGGATCACGGCAGCAGGCGTCACCCCACTGGACCACACCATCCTGTCGGGCCGGTACCTACGAGCGGCAGCGCCTTTGATACTGGGGAACGAGGGCGCAGGCGTCGTGGAAGATCCTGGCGACTCGGTGTTCTCAGAAGGCGCCCGGGTCATGTTCACCGGCCCGTACGGTGTCGCCGAAGACGGCACCTACAGCGAGTGGATCGCGGTGCGCGACGAGGATCTGTGCGTCATCCCGGACACCATCGATGATGCAACCGCCGGCGGCATGCCGGTCGCCTATCTGACGGCGCAGATTACGCTCACGCAAGCGGGCTTCGAGCCAGGCAAGACCGTCCTGGCGCCGGCGATCGGCGGCGCGGTGGGTAACGCCGTCACCCAGTTGGCCCGTGCGCAGGGCGCGGCGAAAGCGATTTCGACGACGACCAATCCGTCCAAAGCCGAGCAGGCACGGGCTCTGGGCTTCGACAATGTCATCGATCTCTCTGCGGAGAGTCTCGCTGATGGTGTCGCTCGCCTCACGGGAGGCCGCGGCGTGGATGTCGTGATCGACAGCGTGGGCGGCGCCCTGACGGGTCATGCGCTCGCCGCGCTTGCCCCCGGTGGCGTTCTTACCTCGCTGGGATACTCGGCAGGGCGCAAGACGACGATCGATGTCACGGACTTGATATGGAAGCGCGCGAGCATGAGTGGCTTTTCGCTGTTCGCGCAATCGCATGCGATCAAAGCGGCCGCCTGGGTCACCATCCTGCCACTGCTGACCTCGGGAAGGGTGAAGCCGGTCGTCGAACAAGCGTACAAGCTGGACGAGGCGGCCGAAGCTCTCCGCCATCTGATCGAAGACCGTCCCTTCGGCAGGGTGGTGTTGGCGGGGTAGCGCACTGGCGGTTCGCGGGCCGGGGCAGTGGCAAGTCCTGTTCGCACAGAAGACGTGACGCATCTGCGCGTCGATCTCATCGACAGCGCTACGGAGGGATCGACATGACGACATCGCGTGCGCGACAGATCGTCCTGGCAGCTCGACCGAAGGGCAAACCCGACCTGACTGACTTCCGCCTCGAAGAGACCGCTATCGCCACGCCCGCGTCAGGGCAGCTTCTGCTCGAGGTCCAGTACCTCTCGCTCGATCCCTACATGCGCGGCCGGATGGACGACCGGAAGTCCTACGCCACGCCGCTCCAGGTTGGCGACGTCATGTCGGGTCAAACGGTGGCGCGGGTGCTCACCTCGAACCATGCCGCCTATGCGAACGGCGACATCGTCCTCGCATCGACTGGATGGCGCACGCACGCGCTCTCGGACGGCAACGGCCTTCGCAAGCTCGATCCGGCCGTCGCCCCGGTCACGACCGGTCTCGGCGTGCTCGGTATGCCGGGGTTCACCGCGTATGGCGGTCTGCGCGTAATCGGCAAGCCTGCGCCCGGGGAAACGGTGGTCGTCGCGGCGGCGAGTGGACCGGTCGGGTCGCTGGTCGGGCAGCTCACCCAGATCGCCGGCGCGAGGGCGGTCGGCATTGCGGGCGGCCCCGAGAAGTGTGCCTTCGTGAAGGACGAGCTTCGCTTCGACGCCGCGGTCGATCACCGCGCGGCCGATTTCCCAGCCCGACTGGCGGCGGCCTGCCCCAACGGCATCGACGTCTACTTCGAGAACGTCGGCGGGACGATCTGGCAGGCAGTGTTGCCGTTGCTCAACAAGTTCGCGCGCATCCCGGTCTCTGGCCTGATCGCGCAGTACAACGGCGTGGGAAAGGGCGACGGCACCGACCGGCTGCCCGCCACCATGCGCGAAATCCTGTCGAAGAGCCTGACGGTGCGCGGCTTCATCAATAACGAATTTGCCGCTGAGCATTATCCCGCATTCCTGCGCGAGGTCGGTGCCGGCATCGCCGATGGCCGTATCCGCTACCGTGAGGACATCGTCGACGGTCTGGAGAGGGCGCCGGAAGCGTTCATTGGCATGCTGGAGGGACGCAACTTCGGCAAGCTGATCGTCCGCGTGGACGGCTGACCTGGATGCGCGTGGATCAGAGACGCCGTTAATCGGAACGGCGACACTTTAGCCGCCCATCTGAGTCTTGGGTGCCTAACCCAAGGCGCTGTTAGAACCCAATGCGCCATCGCAAACCGCCGTCAGATACTGCATTTCCGAGCCCCTGAGAAACTTCTATGAAGCGACGAGATCGAGCCGGCACAGTCGTCGCTTGGCAATGGTCGCGTTTAGGCCGTATTTCTCGGGCTCAGGATCGGTCGGCTGACTGGCGCGCGCGAGCGCGGCGGTCGAAAACCTTCATAGTCCGTCGAAAAGCACCAAAGGGGCCGAATCGCTCGGCCCCTTTGGTTTCGCCACATTAGATGGTTGCGGGGGCTGGATTTGAACCAGCGACCTTTGGGTTATGAGCCCAACGAGCTACCGGGCTGCTCCACCCCGCGGTGACGGATGTACGGTACCGCAGCCGCTAGGGCTCGTCAACCAAACATCACACGCGTCAGGGCGTCTGCTTCGACTTCTGCGCGCCCGGCGCCGTCGTCTGCGGCTCGGTCGTCGGGGAGGCCGAGCTGGCCCCGCGGACACCGAGCTTGTCCATCGTGGCGTCGTCGAGCTGACCGCTCGCCGTCAGGCCTTCCTTGGTCTGGTAATCGCGGACCGCGGCCGACGTGCGGGGGCCCATCACGCCATCGATCGGGCCGGGGTTGTAGCCCTGATCGCGCAGCGCCTGCTGCGCGGTCCGAACATTCGTCCCCTCGCTCTTGGCCTCGATCTTGTTCTTCTTGCCTTTCACCTTGTCGACGACCTTGTCCTTCGTCTCGACGATCTTCTCCTTCGCGTCGTGGGCCTTCTCCTTGACCTTGTCCATCGCCGACTCGGTCTTGGACTCGGTCTTGTCCTTGGCGCGCTCGGCCTTGTCCTCGGCCTTGTCCTTGGCCCGCTCCGCCTTGTTCTCCATCTTGTCCGTCGTGGTCTGGGCGGCGGCAGGACCCAGAATCCACACGGTGCCGATCAGTGCGGCAGCAACACTCGTCAACACTTTTGTCATGGCACGACCTCCTGAGAGGCCGAGATTGCAAAACCAGCACCAGCGAAATTGTGAAACCTGCCTTCACAGCCTGGGTGCCAACCTTGTCATTCTGGGCGCTTCCAGCGCGGCCGCTCGCACCAGCACGCACGCCGGCTCCTCCAGCTCAGGGATATCGGTCGGACATGGTCAGCCGCGGGATGCCGCAACGGAAGTGCTACACGTGAGCAAACCTGGGAAGATTTCTTCGCTCTTTCGGGCGGACCGGAGAGCGGCTAGACGCGAGCGGGCTCCAGTCGACCGGCCAGGACGCAGAGCGCTTCGAAGAGATAGTAGGAGCCCCAGATGAGCTCGTTTCGGGTGGCGAGTCCGATCCGCTTGTTGTAACAGCCGTCGCCGAGGATCCCCCGCGAAGCTCGTCCTCGAAAACCACAACGACGCGGTCCACCCCGCGTTCGTCCACGCGTCCTCCATCTGGGCGGCCCGCGAGTCGTCGAAGCCCGAGAGCGACGGCTATGCGGAAATCGCCGTGCGCCAGATGCTCCAGAACGGCGCGCCGCCCGAGCTGTGGGAGAGCACGGGATTGTGGGCGGCGCCCTACGGCCACAGCTTCATGGGCGACTATCACACCGACAGCCGGCTGGTGACGGCGCTCGATCACCCGGTGTTCCGCGAGTACCGCACGGCGCTGGAGCGTCGCGTCGGCGCGGAGGCGGCGGCCCGCATCCTCGGCGTCTCGCGCTGGAACAGCATCGTCTATCCGAGCTGCTCGTTCATGAGCCAGTTCCGGCAGCTCCGCATCGTGCAGCCGCTCGCCGTCGACCGGACGCTCGTCTCCGCCTACTCGTTCCGCCTCGGCGGCGCGCCGGAGCAGATGTTCCGCGACACGGTGGCGTTCGCGAACGTCGTCAACGGGACCGGCTCGCCCGTGCTCACCGACGATCTCGAGGTCTACGAGCGCGCCCAGCACGGCCTCACCACCGCCCGCTCCGACTGGGTGTACCTCGGTCGCGGTCATGGCAGTGATCTTCCCGACGAGCACCGGACCTGGCGCGGCAAGACCGGGACGAGCGAGATCCACATTCGCAATCAGCTCGCGGCGTGGGTGCGCTATCTGACGGATGAGCCGTGAGCATGGAGGCGTCGTGAGCCGGCCCGACGTCGATCAGCTCCTCGTCCGCGAGGCGTGGCTCCTCGATCACCAGCGGCTCGACGAGTGGCTGGGCCTGTTCACGGACGACGCCGTGTACTGGGTGCCGCTCCAGATGGACCAGGCCGAGCCGTTCACGACGGCGTCGCTGATCTACGACGATCGGCGGCTGCTCGAGATCCGCGTGCGGCAGACTCAGCATCCGCGCGCCCATGCGCGGGTGCCGGCGCCGCGGACCGTCCACCAGGTGACGAACGTCCAGGTGGTCGCCGACGATGGGCGGGAGCTCACTGTCACCTCGTCGCTGGTCATGATCGAGTACCGGAAGGAACGTCAGCGCGTGTGGGGGGGTCTCGTCGAGCACCGGCTGCGGCGGACCGACGCCGGGCTACGGATCGCGGCCAAGCGCGTGGATCTCGTCAACTCCGAGAGCGAGCTCTGCGGCATCGCGTGCTTGTTCTGAAGCGGTCTGGGCTAACGCGAAGGGAGCCACGCATGCGGCGGATGGCGGCACTGATCGTGATCCTTTTCGGCGTCGCGGCAACGAGCGCGTGGGCCCAGGACAAGGGCACGGTGCGCTTCGCCTACCTTCGCCTCGGCTGGAGCGCGACGGAAATCATCCAGCAGGAAAAGCTCCTGGAGAAGCGCGGATGGAAGGTCGAGTGGTCGGTGATCGATCCCATCCCTGGCCTCGTCAACGCCTTCGCCGCCGGTCACGCCGACGTGATCGACATGAGCACGGTCCTGGCCGGCCGCATGTTCGAGCAAGGGCAGAAGGTCCAGATCTTCGGGGTGACGACGGGCCCGACGACGTACATCCTCGTGCCTGCCGACTCGTCGATTCGCGACGTGCCCGACCTCAAGGGCAAGAAGCTCGGCGCGATCCCCGGCAGCTCAGCCTTCCAGGAGATGAACGCCTATACCCGCCAGCTCTACAGCCTCGACCTGACCAAAGACGTCGCGCTCGTCACCGGAATGACGCCACCCGATCTGGCCACGCTGATCGGCAAGGGCGAGATCGACGCCGCCGTCGTCTGGCATCCCGTGGTCGATTCGCTCCGGGCCACGCGCAAGTTCCGCGTGCTCACCGACCAGGACACGCTGTGGCGTCAGTCGACGAAGCGACCCGGTGAGCCCGTGATGGTGCTTTACCTCACGAGCCCGGGTTTCGCGCGCAAGCACCCCGAGGCGCTCCGCGACATCAATGACGCCCAGCGGGAAGCCGTCGAGATCTGGCACACCCGGCCCGACGTGGCGGCCCGCGCGATCGTCGCGGTGACCCGGCTGCCGCGCGAGGTCGTGGATTCGGCCATGCGAAACACCAAGAAGATGCTGCACGGGCTCACCGACGATTCGGTGGAGACCATCCTGACCCAGCTCCGCATCGCGCGCCAGCACGGGACCATTCTGCAGTCGGACGTGTGGACGGCGCCCGACGGCGCCAGGAAAGTGCGGGACGAGCTCTTCTACAGTCCGCGCTGACCGAGCGTGCCCGCGACGGTGGGCGCCCGGGGGGAATCGGCCCCCGGGTGGCGCAGCAGGAAGTCCATCACCGACCGGTTGAACACCTCGGCGTTCTCGATGTTGCTCAGATGCCCCGCGTCCGGAATGACCGTCAGCTCGGCGCCGGGCACCTCGGCAGCCATCGTCCGGGCCAGCGCGACCGTTGTCAGCCGGTCGTGCTCGCCCACGACGAAGTGCGTCGGCACGGCGATCGCGGCGAGGTTGCCGACCGTGTCCTGGTTGACCGTCGCCTCGAGCGATTTGAGGTACGACGCCTTGCGGAGCGCGGCCATGCTCTCGAAGAGCTGCTGGCGAGCGGCCGGCGCCGCGGCGGGCGCGAGCAGGGTCGGCACGACAGCGGGCGCGATGTCCCGTGGCTCCGCTCCCGCGTCGAGCGCCTCGCGACGGAGTCGGACGTACTCGGCGCGCTGCTCGGCGGTGAGCGATGCGAATCCACGATGGGTGTCGCACAGCGTGAGCGTGGCCACCCGCTGAGGGTGCAGGAAGTAGAACCGCATCGCGATGCGGCCGCCCATGGACAGCCCGACCAGGTGCGCGCGGCGGGCGCCGTAATGGTCGAGGACGCGCCGGAGATCGCCGGCGAAATCGTCGAACGCGAGCGGCCCGGCGTAATCGTCGCTCGCGCCGTAGCCCCGCGCATCCCACGCCGCCGCCGTGAAGTGAGCGGCGAACACACCGAGCTGATCGCGCCAGTTCGTGCGGTTTCCGCCGATACCGTGCAGGAAGACCACGAGCGGGCCGTCACCGGTGCGATCGACGGCCAGGCGGGGCGCCGGGCTGATCAGATCGAGCGTCATGGCCGGACGACGCGGTCCGTCTTGGCGGGCTCGAAGCGTCCCGTCCGGGCCAACGACCACAGCACACGCCAGGCGCCTCGCGTCGCGAGCAGCCAGTAGGTCTGACAGCGGAACGTGCCCCAGAATTTCGCCCGCAGCGTCGTGCGGGCGATGGTCACCTCGCGCGGGTAACAGGGCGTCAGGCTCTCGATCAAATCTTGAGTCACGATCCCGCCCACCCAGATCGTCAATCCCAGCGAGACCGACGGGAACGCGATGCCGAGCATGAACAACAGCGGGTGATCGGCGAAGCGGTAGGCCAGGTGCCAGCCGAGGAATCCGATCAGCGGGTAAACGACCGCGGCGATCGGCCACTCCACCACCTTGTTGCCGACGTGGCGAGCGAGCTGCGCCGCGTTGAAGGCGGTCCGATTCTCTCGCCACGTCGCCCAGAGGAACGGCACGTCGTCGAGCACGCCCTTGTACCAGCGCGCGTTCTGCCGGACCATCTTCTCGGTCGTCTCCGGCAAGTCGTTCATCTCGAGCATCGGCAGGGGCGCGATCAGGATCCCGCGCGCGCCCAGCGCGTAGCCGAGCCTGGAGTCCTCCGTGGCCCCCGAAGTCGGGAAGCCTCCGAGGCCCTGGAGCGTATCGAGCCGAACGAACTGGTTGTGGCCGAGGCAGATCTGCGAGCGCCGGAAACAGAGCTCGAAGACGGGCCGCACCACACGCGCCAGTCCCGGCGCGTGCCCGGCCAGGGCCGCGAACCACCGAAGACGCCGGCGCTCCGAGATCAGTCGGGCGATCGACACCCGGATGAAGATCGACGATTGCTGGATCGCGCACACCCGCCCGCGCACGTCGAGGCGGTCGAAGTTAGCCAGCGAGAGCGTGACGCCCTGGTAGGCCTCGTGGCCGCCGTCGTGAACGACGTCGGCGGCGATCCACCGGAAGGCGTTCCGATCCGGGATCGAGTCGGCGTCGCTCACGCCGACCCAGATGCGCGAGGCGTCGACACCATCGCCCAGCACGGCCGCCAGATTGTCCGGACGCAGGGCCCAGTTGAGCTGATGCGCCTTGCGCCCGCGCCCCGGCATGACGAGGAGCGAGAGCATCTTCTGTTGCCAGGGCGGAAGCTCGAGGCGGAACCGCCGCACCAGCTCGGCCGTGCTCGCTTCCATCGAGGGGTGGGGCGCCAGCTCCTCCTCCTCCTTCGTGATCACCACCACGTGGAGCTTGCTGTCCGGATAGCGCGAGCCGAGGAGGGCGCGCAGCGTGGCGCCGATGGCGGGCTCCTGATAGGCCGGCACCAGGTGGAGGAAGACGGGCGCGCGGGAATCCCGGGCCAGCGCCGCTTCGTCCGGGAGCGTCTCGACCTGCTCGTAGGCATCCTCCACGAACCGGCAGGTCGTGAGCATGCCCTTCCAGTCGAGGAGGAGCTTGAACGCGGCGCGACCGTTGAAGAACGACGAGACGACGAAGAGTGCCGCCCAGAGCCAATCCACGCCGCGAGAGCTTACTTGGGCTTGGACGGGAACTTCAAGACGGTGTCGCCCTCGCGGACGAGGCCGTGCTCCTCACGGGCGAGCTTCTCGAGGTAGGCGGGATCGTTGCGCAGGCGGTCGATCGTCTGGGTCAGGGCCGCCGCACGCGCGCGAAGCGTGGCGATGTCGCGCTCGACCGCCGAGATCTCCTGGCGCATGGCCCAGATCCGCAGCGTGCCGCCGACGCCCCAGGCGATGAGGAGCACGATAACGAGCATGCCCGCCCCCGCCAGCGCCACCTGACCCCGGGACAGCCGGCGCCAGATGCGACGGGGCACGCGGCTCACCGCATCACGCGGTTGTAGAGGCTGCGGCCGGGGAAGGACGCGGCGTTGCCCAGCTCTTCCTCGATGCGCAGGAGCTGGTTGTACTTCGCGGTGCGCTCGCTGCGGGCCAGCGAGCCCGTCTTGATCTGGCCCGCGTTCACCGCGACGGCCAGGTCGGCGATGAACGTGTCTTCCGTCTCGCCGGAACGGTGCGAGATGACGGTGCCGTAGCCGGCCCGCTTGCTGAGCTCGATGGCCTGCATCGTCTCGGTCAGCGTGCCGACCTGGTTCACCTTCACCAGCACGGCGTTGGCGATCCCGTTCTTGATCCCCTGCTGGATGATCGCTGGATTCGTCACGAAGAGGTCGTCGCCCACGAGCTGGACGCGCGCGCCGAGTCGGCGCGTGAGCGCGCCCCAGCCGGCCCAGTCGTCCTCGCCCAGGCCGTCCTCGATCGACACGATCGGATAGCGCTCACAGAGCGACTCGTAGAAGGCGATCATCTCGTCGGCGGTGCGCACGCTCCGCTCGCGTTCGAGACGATAGCGCCCGCCGGATTCGGCGAACTCGCTGGCCGCCACGTCGAGCGCGATGAAGATCTCGTCACCGGCGCGATAGCCGGCGCGCTCGATGGCGAGGAGGAACAGGTCGAGCGCTTCGGTGTTGGAGCCGAGGTTGGGCGCGAAGCCGCCCTCGTCGCCGACTCCCGTGCTCAGCCCCTTCTCCTTCAGCAGCTCCTTCAGCGTGTGGAAGCACTCCGAGCCCATGCGGAGCGCCGTCCCGAAGTTCTCGGCGCCGGCCGGCACGAGCATGAACTCCTGGATGTCGAGGCCGTTGTCGGCGTGCGCGCCTCCGTTGATCACGTTCATCAACGGCACGGGCAGGAGCCGCGCCCCGGGTCCGCCGAGGTACGCATAGAGCGGGAGCCCGACGTCGTCGGCGGCGGCGCGGGCCACCGCCAGCGAGACGGCCAGGATCGCGTTGGCGCCGAGCGACGATTTGTTCGGCGTGCCGTCCAGGTCGAGCAGCGCTTGATCGAGGTGGACCTGCTCGGTCGCTTCCATGCCGTCGATCTCGGGCGCGATCGTCTCCTCGATGTTGGTCACCGCCCGCTGAACGCCCTTGCCCCGGTAGCGCTGGCTGTCGCCGTCGCGCAGCTCCAGCGCCTCCCGCTTGCCGGTGGACGCGCCAGAAGGAACCGCCGCGCGGCCCCACGCGCCCGACTCGAGCTGGACCTCGGCCTCCACGGTGGGATAGCCGCGGGAATCGAGGATCTCGCGCGCATACACCCCGGTGATCGCCGACACGTCAGGACCTCCTCTCGTAGATGAAGTCGGCCAGCGCGGCGATCGGCCGCGCGGCGGGCCCCAGCGGCACCAGCGCGACCTTGGCGTCCTCGATGAGCTGCCGAGCGCGCCGGCGCGAGGCCTCGAGGCCGTGCAGGGCGGGATAGGTCGCCTTCTGCTTGCGTTGATCGCTGCCGGCGGTCTTGCCGAGCTCTTCGAGGCTGCCCTCGACGTCGAGGATATCATCCACGATCTGGAACGCGAGCCCGAGCGCCTCGCCGGCGCGCGTGATGGCCTTGAAAGCGTCGGGCTTCGCACCGGCCAGCATGGCGCCCACGCGCAGCGACGCCCGGATGAGCGCGGCCGTCTTGCGCGTGTGGATGTAATCGAGCGTCTCGGCGCTGACCGTCTTGCCCTCGGACTCGATGTCCACGACCTGCCCGCCGACCATGCCGTCGGTGCCGGCCGCCTCCGCGATCTCCGCCACCACGTCGGCAATGACCCGCGCGTCCGAGGCGCCGTCGACGTTGCCGGCGACCAGCCGGAACGCGTGCGTGAGCAGCGCGTCGCCGGCCAGGATGGCCACCGCCTCGCCGAACACCTTGTGATTGGTGAGCCGGCCGCGGCGATAGTCGTCGTCGTCCATCGCGGGCAGGTCGTCGTGGATCAGCGAATACGTATGGATCAGCTCGAGCGCGCACGCCGTGGGCAGCACGCGCTCGGCCATGCCGCCGACGGCCTCGCAGCCGGCGATGACGAGAATGGGGCGCAGGCGCTTGCCGCCCGCCATCACGCTGTAGCGCATGGCCCGGTGGACCGTCGGCGGTGGCGAGTCCTCCGGCGGGAGGACACGGTCGAGCGTCTCGTCGACGAGGCGCCGGCGGTCGTTGACGTACGTCTTGAGGTCGAAGTCGCTCATGCCTCGCGCTCCGGTTCCCACGCGAACGGGCGCGTGCCCAGGCTGCCCGCATCGTCCTTGGTGAGAACTTCGATGCGGCGGTCGGCGTCTTCGAGATACGCGGCGCAGCGGCGGGCCAGCGACACACCCTCCTCGTAGACCTTCAGCGACTCCTCCAGCGAGAGATTGCCGCCTTCGAGCAAGGCCACGATCTGCTCGAGGCGCGTCAGGCAGTCTTCAAACTTGAGGTCGGTCATCACGCTCCCTCGTGCTCTCGACGCGGCAGTCCAGGACACCCTCGGAGAGCAAGACGTCCACGCGGCTGCCCGGTCTGACGTCGCCGGCGCGCCGCACCACGGCGCCTTCCGGCGTGCGCGTGAGGCTGTAGCCCCGGCCCAGCACCGCCAGCGGCGAGAGCGATTCCAGGCGTCCGACGATGCTGACCAGCCGGTGGCGCGCGGTCACGACGTGTCCGGCCACCGCGCCGTGCAGCCGTCCTTGCACGCGATCGAGACGATGGCGCCCGACACCCAGGCGGTTGAACGGGCTCGCCGCCTTCAGGCGTGCGGTCAAGAGCGCGACCCGGTGGGCGACCCGATCGTGGGCAACCCGGCCGGCGTGATCGAGCCGGCTGCGTGCGTCGTCGACACGGCGCTCGAGATCGGTCAGCGGACGGCGGACGGCGCGATCGAGCCGACGGCGGAGCGTGTCGAGCCCATCGACGATCGCCTGCTTCTCACGAACCACGAGCTCGGCGGCAGCGGACGGGGTCGGCGCCCGCAGATCGGCGGCGAAGTCGGCGATGGTGACGTCCACCTCGTGGCCCACGGCCGAGATGACGGGGATCTTCGAGCCGGCGATGGCGCGCGCCACGACCTCCTCGTTGAACGCCCACAGATCCTCGAGCGACCCGCCGCCGCGCCCGGCGATGATCACGTCCACGTCGCCGAGGCGGTTGAGGTCGGCGATCGCCTGCGCGATCTCCTCGCCGGCCCCGTCGCCTTGCACGCGGCACGGCGCGATCACGATGTGGAGACCGGCAAAGCGGCGGCCGATGACACGCAGGATATCGCGGATCACCGCCCCGCTCGGGGACGTGGCGACACCGATCTTCCGCGGGAAGCGCGGCAGCGACCGCTTGCGCGCCTGGTCGAAGAGACCTTCGGCTCCCAGACGCTGCTTGAGCTGCTCGAACGCGAGCTGGAGCGCGCCCAGCCCCCGAGGCTCCAGCAACTCCACGACGAGCTGGTACTCACCGCGCTGGGCGTAGACCTCGAGGCTCCCAAAGGCGAGGACGTGCTGGCCGTCGCCGGGCTCGAAGCGCAGCCGGCGCATGCGGGTGCGGAAGAGCACGGCGCGAAGCTGCGCGTTCTCGTCCTTCAACGTGAAGTAGGCGTGGCCGGAGGTGTAGAGACGGAAGTTCGAGATCTCCCCCTCGACCCACACCGCCGGGAACTTCTCCTCGACCACGCCGCGAAGCTGGTCGGTGAGCTGCGACACGCTCAGGACCGTGCGTTCGGCCGTCATCGCGTCGCGGTCTGCCGCTCGGCGGCCAGCAACGTGTTCCGCAGCAGCATCGCCACGGTCATGACGCCGACGCCGCCGGGCACCGGCGTGATGGCGCCAGCCCGCGGGCTGACGCTCTCGAAGTCGACGTCGCCGACGAGCTTGCCCGTCGGCAGCCGGTTGATCCCGACGTCGATGACCCACGCGCCGTCCTTGACCATGTCGCCGGTCACCATCCCGGCCCGGCCGGCGGCGACGCACAGCACGTCCGCGCGCCGAGTGTGCGCGGCGAGGTCACGCGTTCGCGTGTGGCACATCGTCACCGTCGCGTGACGCGAGAGCAGGAGCTGGGCCAGCGGCTTGCCGACGAGACGCGAGCGTCCGATCACCACCGCTTCGGTGCCCTCCAGCTTCGCGCCGTAGTGGTCGAGGATCTCGAGGCAACCGGCCGGCGTGCACGGCACCACCGACGGCTCGCCCGCGAGCAGGCGGCCGAGGTTCGTCGGATGCAGGCCGTCGGCGTCTTTCTCCGGAGCGATGGCCGCGATGGCGGCGTCCTCGTCCAGGCCCTTGGGGAGCGGGAGCTGGAGCAGGATGCCGTGGACGGCGGGATCGGCGTTGAGCGAGCGGAGAAGGTCGATCAGCTCGCGCTGGGTCAGCCCCTGGGGATAGAGGCAATCGCGCGAGGCGATGCCCACGGAGTCGGCCGCGCGCTTCTTGTTCCTGACGTAGATCTGGCTCGGCGCGAAATCGCCGACGAGCACGACGCCCAGGGTCGGCGTCACGCCGCGCTCGGCGCGCAGGCGCTCCACGCCGGCGCGGACGGCCGCCAGCACCTTCTCGGCTACCGGTTTGCCCTCGAGGATCACGCCCCCTCCGGCGTGGTCAAGCAGTCTGACGTATCCGGACGATGTCGGAGGCTCGGCCTGTCTCGGGATCGACCGTGATCACGACGCCGTGGAGCGCGGCTGGCCCCTTGGCCGCCTCGAAGCGGACGGGCATCTGGGTGAGGAAGCGCTGCAGGATGAGGTCCTTGTCCACACCGATGACGGAGTCGATGGGGCCCGTCATGCCGAGGTCGGTGATGTAGGCGGTGCCGCCGGGCAGCACACGCTCGTCGGCGGTCTGGACGTGCCGATGCGTGCCGACCACGGCGCTGACCCGTCCGTCGAGATACCAGCCCATCGCCACCGACTCCGACGTGGCCTCGGCGTGCATGTCGACGAGGACGACGCGCGTCTCTTTGGTCACCTCGTTCAGGATCTCGTCGGCCTTGCGGAACGGGCAGTCGATCGCGCTCATGAACACGCGGCCCATGAGGTTCACCACCGCGACGCGATGCGGCCCCGCCTTCACGGTGACGTGGCCGACGCCGGGCGTGCCGGCCGGGAAGTTGGCCGGGCGCAGCAGCAGATTCTCCTTGGTGATGTACTCCACGATCTCCTTTTTGTCCCAGATGTGGTTCCCCGAGGTCATCACGTCGGCGCCCTGATCGAGGACCTCGCGGGCGATCTGCGGCGTGACGCCGAAGCCGGCCGCCGCGTTCTCGACGTTGACCACCACGAGGTCGATCGCGTGCTGCTGGCGGAGCTTGGGCAGGAGCTTCTTCACGGCGGCGCGTCCCGGCTCGCCGAAGACGTCGCCGACCATCAGGATCTTCATTCGGCCTACTTCGCCACTTCGACGGCGCGCGTCTCCCGGATGACGACGACCTTGATGTGACCGGGGTACTGCATTTCGGCCTCGATGCGCTTGGTGATGTCCTTGGCCAGCTGGTGGGCGTCGAGGTCGGACACGATGTCGGCCTTGGTGATGACGCGCAGCTCGCGGCCGGCCTGGATCGCGTAGCACATCTCCACGCCCTTGTAGCTGAGCGCGATCTCCTCCAGCTTGGCCAGACGCTTGATGTAGGACTCGAGGACGTCGCGGCGGGCGCCCGGGCGGGCCGCCGAGATGCCGTCGGCCGCTTCCACGAGAAGCGCCTCGATCGTCTCCGCTTCGACGTTCTCGTGGCCGCACAGCGCCGCGTTGATCACCTCGCGGCTCTCGTTGTACTTGGTCAGCACCTGCAGGCTGAGCTCGGGGTGGCTCCCCTCCTGCTCGTGAGTGAGCGCCTTGCCGATGTCGTGGAGCATGCCCATCCGCTTGGCCAGTTTGACGTCGGCCTTGATCTCCGCCGCCATCATGCCGGCCAGCCAGGCGACCTCCTTGGAGTGCTGCAGGCAGTTCTGGCCGTACGACGTCCGGTAGCGCATCCGGCCCACCAGCTTCATGAGCTCGGGATGGAGCCCGTGGATCCCGACCTCGAAGCAGGCCTTCTCGCCCTCCTCCTTGAGGTGCTGGTCCATCTCCTTCTTGACCTTTTCGACCACCTCTTCGATGCGGGCGGGATGGATGCGGCCGTCGGAGATGAGGATCTGGAGCGCGCGGCGGGCGATCTCGCGCCGGTACGGATCGTAGGCGGAGATCAGCACGGCCTCCGGCGTGTCGTCGACGATGAGATCCACGCCGGTGTGCAGCTCGAGCGCCCGGATGTTGCGGCCCTCGCGCCCGATGATGCGTCCCTTCATGTCGTCGGACGGAAGATCGACGACCGATACGGCCGTCTCGACCGTGTAGTCCGGGGCCAGGCGCTGGATCGTGGTGGCGAGAATTTCTTTGGCCTTCTCTCGCGCGGTCTCGCGCGCCTGCTCCTCGAGGCGCATGCCGATGAGCTGGGCCTCGCGCTTGGCCTCCTCCTCCATCTGCGCCACGAGCTGGCGCCGCGCCTCCTCGGCCGTGAGGCCGGCGATCATCTCGAGCTTGCGGCGCTGCTCGTCGAACGCTTGTGTCAGCTTGCCTTCCTTCTCCCCGATCGACTTCTCGCGGTCGGTCAGGCTCCGGTCCTTCGACGTGTACTCGGAGAGGCGGCGCTCGATGTCATCGAGCTTGCGGGCGAGCTGCTCTTCCTTGGCGAGGATCCGTTGCTCGATCTGCTGGATCTCACGCTCGCGGCGACGGACCTCGTGCTCGAACTCACCGCGCGCCTTGAGCACGATCTCCTTGGCTTCCAGCTCGGCCGAGCGATGGCGCGCCTCGGCATCGCGCTCGGCGTCGCCGACGATGCGCGTGGCGCGCGCACCCGCTTCACCGAGCTTGCGTTCGCTGATGAGCTTCTGGAGGACGAAGCCTACGAGGAGGGCGACGATCGCGACAACAGGGAGCAGAAGCCATAGTGGCTGAACCATCGCTATGTCAACCCCCAGGGAGGGTGAGTTGTAAGACGCAAATATCTATCAGATTTGACAGTATAGAAGGGGCGGACGGGGGAGGTCAAATCCCCACTTCTGCCGTGTGCCGACGGTGTTTCGAACCTGGCGTTGCCAGGTGGGCGCCAACGTTAGAGGACTTCAGGCTTCCCCTTCTCAGAGGGGCTTGCACACCGCCCTCGGTGCGGCTCCCGTAATCTGAATGAGGTTGAAACTTCCCCCCGGCATCACGTACAGCGCAGGGACCTCTCCTGTGTACCCGACACCGCGGTTCCAAGTCAAGAAGTCGAAGCACTAGTCCGATAGGAGGACACCATGGCAGTGACGACCGAGCATCGAGGCGCGGTGACTACGATCATCCTGGACCGGGTGGAGCGACGAAACGCCATCGATTCGCCGACGGCCAAGGCGCTCCGGGCGGCGTTCCGGACGTTCGAGCGGAACCGCGAGGCCCGCGTCGCGGTGCTCTGGGGCGCCAACGGCACCTTTTGCGCCGGCGCCGACCTCAAGGCCTATGCCGAGCGGCGGCAGCGTCGGCCGTGGCCCGTCTACGACGAAGGGCCGATGGGGCCCACACGCATCCGCCTCGCCAAGCCCGCCATCGCGGCCATCGCCGGCCACGCGGTCGCCGGTGGCTTCGAGCTCGCGTTGTGGTGTGACCTGCGCGTCGTCGAAGAGGACGCCGTCATGGGCGTCTTCAATCGCCGCTGGGGGATCCCGCTCATCGACGGCGGCACCGTCCGCCTCCCCGCGCTCGTCGGTCTTGGGCGCGCGCTCGACATCATGATGACGGGCCGGCCGATCGACGCGCGCGAGGCCGAGCGGATCGGTCTGGCCAACCGCGTCGTGCCGCGCGGCCGCGCCCGCGAGGAGGCGGAGGCGCTCGCGCGGACGATCGCCGAGTTTCCGCCGCACTGCGTCCTCAGCGACCGCCGCTCGGCGTACGACTCACTCGGCAAGACGCTCGATGCCGCGCTGCGCCGCGAGCATGCACTCGGCGCAGCGACGATGAAGACCGGCGAAAGCCTGGCCGGCGCCCAGCGCTTTGCCGGCGGAGCCGGCCGGCACGGATCGTTTCGCTAGCGCGTTCGGACAGGTGCCCGCTCGCGGCGCTGGGAAGGGGGCCGCCGTATCAGGACGGCTTGGGCGTCGCCTGTTCGAGCAACGTGAGCAGCGCGCCGAGGCGGGCGCCGACGTCGCCGGCGGTCTTGTCCTTGTCCTCGCGGGCGCGGAAGAGCTCGTCGGTGATGTCGAGCGCGGCCAGCAGCAGCGCCTTCGAGGGGTCCTGCACGCCTGACTCGTGGAGCGTCGCAACGCGAGTTTCGAGATAACGGGCCAACGTGCGTACGTAGCCCTCCGACGCCTCCGTGCGCACGGTCAGGGTCTGGCCCAGCAGCGTCAGCTCGACGCGGCTACTCAAGGTCGAGCTTGGCAATGTCGTTGAGGATCGAGTCGATCTGGGTCACCGTCTGCTTGCGCTCGGCGGTCAGGCGCGCGACCTCTCGGCGGAGGCGATCGTTGTCCTCGCGCAGCCGGCCCAGCGCATCCGCCGCGCGGCGCACGGCGTCCTCGAGCTGACCGAGGCGATCGATCACGTCGTCACTCATCAGGCTCCTCGCCAGGTGATGTTGAAGCGCTCTTCGATCCGGCGGGCCACCCGCTCCTGGATGGCGTTGACCTCGTCGTCGGTGAGGGTGCGGTCGTCGGCCTGGAACGTCAGACGCCAGGCCAGACTGCGGGGGCCGTCGTCGAAGGTGAAGACGTCGAAGAGCGTGAGCGAGCGGAGCAGCGGCCCGGCCGCTTCGCGAATCGCGCGCTCGATCTCGGCTGCCGTCACCGCGCGCAGCGCGCCGACGACGAACGCGAGGTCGCGCTGGACCGACGGGAACCGCGGCAACGGCTGATAACGCAGCGGCGGCGGCATCAGGCGCAGGATCTCGTCGAGCGGCAGCAGTGCAGCGAACACAGGCACGCTGATGTCCCACAGTCGCCGGGCGTCCGCGCCGATTTCACCGAACTCGGCGGCGGTGACTCCCGTCGACGTCATGAGCGCGGCGTGGCAGTCGGGCTCGAAGCCTTTGACGCCGCCGGCCAGCAGCGGCCGCGTCTCGAGCTCGTGCACGCCGAGCGCGTCGAGCACCAGCTCGACGAGGCCCTTCGCATCGTAGACGTCGACCATCTCGGCCTTGGGCCCCTCCCCCGACGGCGCCCACCACGCCGACGGCACGCGAGGGCCCGCCAGCGCGATGGCCAGCCAGCGCTGCTCGTTGGGCAATCCCGGCGCCGGCTCGAACGTCCTGGCGATCTCGAACACGCGGAGGGTCGGCTGCTGCCTGCGCAGATTCGTCGCGACCACGCCGAGGACGCCCTCGAGAGGGTTGTAGCGCAGCCACGAGGCGTCGCGGCTGAGAGGGTTGAGCACCGCCACCGGCCTCTGGGTGCCGCTGATCCGCAGCGCTTCTTCGTAGGCCGGATCGCTGAAGCTGTACGTCATGACCTCGAGGACGCCGGCGCCGACGAGCGCCCGGCGCACGGTCGCAGCCTGACGCTGCGTGGCCGGCAGCTGCACGAGCCGGATCGCACCGCCGGGCAGCGTGGACGGGATCTTGTCGTAGCCCCACACGCGGATGACTTCTTCGACGAGATCGTCTTCGATACCGAGGTCGCGGCGGAACGTCGGGACCTCGACCTCCAGAGTGTCGCCTTCGGCGCGGGTCGGTAGCTGCAGTCCCTTCAGGATGCGCGCCGCGTCCGCCGTGGGAGGCGCCACGCCGAGCACCCGGCGGACCCGGCTCATCCGCAGGGACACGCGGCGACGCGGCTCGGGCGATGGATAGGCGTCGACGATGCCGCGGGCAACGCTGCCGCCGGCGAGATCGGCGATCATCTGGGCCGCCCGATCATTGGCATCCGGAACGCCCTCGATGTCGGCACCCCGCTCGAACCGGTAGGCGGCGTCGGTGAGCAGCCCGAGCGCTCGCGACGTCCGACGGATTGAGCCCGGCTGGAAGCACGCGGCCTCGAGCAAGATGCGGTTCGTGCGTCCGCCGACCTCGGTGTTGGCGCCGCCCATGACACCGGCGACGCCGATCGCGTGCTCGGCGTCGGCGATCAGCAGCATGCCCTCGGTGAGCGCGCGCGCCTGACCGTCGAGCGTCGTGAAGGGCTCCCCCGCCCGCGCGCGCCGCACGACGATCGTCGCCCGGGCGAGCGTGGCGTAGTCGTAGGCGTGCAGCGGCTGGCCCAGCTCCCACATCACGTAGTTCGTCACGTCCACCACGTTGCTGATGGGCCGCAGGCCGACGGCGCGCAGCCGCGCCCGCAGCCAGGCTGCCGACGGACCGACGGTGACATGGTCGATGACGCGCGCCGTGAACCTCGGACAGAGGTCCGGCGCGTCGATGCGAACGGTGGCGAGGCCACTGGCGGCCTCGTCGGACTCCTTCACCGCGATCACGGGCGCACGGAAGGGCGCCCCGGTCAGCGCGGACAGCTCGCGCGCGACGCCAACCACGGAGAGACAGTCGGGGCGGTTGGGCGTGATCTCGATCTCGAGGACGTGATCGTCGAGCCCGAGATGGCCCACGAGATCGGCCCCCAGCGGCGCATCGGCGTCGACGGTCAGGACGCCGCTCTCGTGATCGTCGCCGAGGCCCAGCTCACGCTCCGAGCAGAGCATCCCGTGAGATTCCGTGCCGCGGATCTTCGCACTGGCGATGTGGCGGTCGCCGGGAAGCACGGCGCCCGGCGGGGCGAAGGCGGCCCGCAGGCCCACGGCCGCGTTCGGCGCGCCGCAGACCACGCTGAAGTGCGCGCGGCCGGTGGAGACGCGACACAGCACCAGCCGGTGTCCGTGGCTCTCACCCAGCTCGCGCTCGATCGCCTCGATCTCGCCGATGACGACGCCGCGAAGCCCGGGGGCCAGCGGCGTGACGCTGGCCACCTCGACGCCGGCGTTGATCAGGCGGTCGGCGGCCTGCTCGGCCGTGAGGTCGAGATCGACGAACTCGAGGATCCAGCGGTACGGGATCTTCACGGTGACGCGAACTGTCGCAGGAAGCGCAGGTCGTTCTCGAAGAAGAGGCGGATGTCGTCGATGCCGTACTTCAACATCGCGACCCGCTCGACCCCCATGCCGAACGCCCAGCCAGTGACCTCTTCCGGATCGTAGCCGACGTTCCGGAGCACCTGCGGGTGCACCATGCCCGAACCGAGGATCTCGAGCCAGCCCGACTGCTTGCACACGCGGCAGCCACTGCCACCGCACAGGAAGCACAGCACGTCGACCTCCGCCGACGGCTCGGTGAACGGGAAGAACGACGGCCGGAAGCGGATCTTCGAGCGACCGCCGAACATCTCGCGCGCGAAGAGCTCGAGCGTGCCCTTGAGATCGCCCATCGAGATGTTGCGATCGATGGCCAGGCCTTCGATCTGGTGGAACATCGGCGAGTGCGTGATGTCGGCGTCGCGCCGGTAGACCCGGCCCGGCACGATGAGGCGCACGGGCGGCCGCTGCGCCTGCATCGTTCGGATCTGCACGGGCGAGGTGTGCGTCCGCAGCAGCGTGTCCTCGCTCAGGTAGAACGTGTCCTGCATGTCGCGCGCCGGATGATCGCGCGGGATGTTGAGGGCCTCGAAGTTGTGGTAGTCGTCCTCGATCTCGGGGCCCTCGGCCACGGAGAAGCCGAGGCCGACGAAGATGTTCACGATCTCGTCCTGCACGCGCGTGAGCGGGTGCACGCCGCCGGAGAGCGGCCGTCGTCCGGGCAGCGTCAGGTCGATCCGGTGGCGGGCACGCTCGAGACGGCGCTCGGCCTCCCGCGTCTCCCCGAGCCGCAGCTCGAGCAACGCCTCTAGCTCACGCTTGACCTCGTTGGCGACGGCGCCCACCCGCGGGCGCTCGGCGGCGGGCAGCGAGCCGAGCGAGCGCAGGAGCATGGTCAGGCTTCCCTGGCGGCCGAGATAGCGGACGCGAAGCTCCTCGAGCTGGGTCGACGACGTTGCGCGGCCGATCGCGGCGCGCGCCTCGTCGGCGATAGCGTCGACGCGCGGGTGCCGCACCACGCTCAGCCGGCGTGCGCCTTGACGGTGTCGGCGAGCTTCGCGAATCCGGCCGGATCGGTCAGCGCGATCTCGGCCAGAACCTTGCGGTCGAGCAGCACGCCGGCCTTCTTGAGCCCGGCCATGAACTTCGAGTAGGAAAGGCCGACCTGACGGCAGGCCGCGTTGATGCGCACGATCCAGAGGGCCCGAGCCCGACGCTTCTTCTGCCGACGATCGCGGTACGCGAACGCGCCGGCGCGCAGGACGGTCTCGGCCGCCGGCCGGTACAGCTTGCGCCGGCCGCCGACGTAGCCCTTGGCCTTCTTGAGGATCTTGTTGCGCCGCTGGCGTGTCTTGGAACCGCCCTTCGCGCGTGGCATCGCTCGGCGTCCTCCCTCAGAGGTACGGCACGAGCACCTTCAATCGGCGCTCGTCCGCTTTCGAGATCAGCTGGCCCTTCCGGAGACGACGGCGCCGCTTCGGCCGCTTCGCCTCCAGCAGATGGCTCTTCCAGCCCTTGTGTCGCTTGAGCTTCCCGGAGGCGGTCTTCTTGAGCCGCTTGGCCGCGCCCCGCTTCGTTTTCATCTTCGGCATGCTCGTTCTCCGTGGCTCTCAGTGCTGGGCCTTGGGCGAGAGGACGATGTGCAGCATCCGTCCTTCCATCCGCGGATTGTTGTCGACGGTGGCAATGTCCTGCACGGCCTCCACCATCTTCTGCAGCATCTTCCAGCCGAGCTCGGTGTGGGCCATCTCGCGGCCCTTGAAGCGCACCGTCACCTTCGCCTTGTGGCCCTCGTCGAGGAACCGGCGCACGTGCTTCACCTTGAAGTCGAAGTCGTGCCTCTCCGTCTTGGGGCCCATCTTCACTTCCTTGACCTGGATCGTCGTCTGCTTCTTGCGCGCTTCCTTGAGGCGCCGGGCCTGCGTGTACTTGTACTTGCCGAAGTCCATGATCCGGCAGACGGGCGGCTGGGCCTCCGGCGCCACTTCGACCAGATCGAACTCGCGCTGGCGCGCCGTCTCCAGCGCCTGCTGGATCGGCATGATCCCGAGCTGTTCGCCGTCGGCGCTGACCACGCGCACTTCACGGACACGGATTCCTTCATTGATACGGATCTCTTTGGCTTGACTGATAGGCAGCTCCTATTGGCCGTCCGTCTGGTCGTGCAGACGGATAGCGTCGAGGACACATACGGGGGACGGCCGCCCGGTCACGAACGGCCCACGGTCAGATCGGGCGCACGAACGGCAATCTCACGCGTGAGGTCGCCCACCACGCGGTCGAGCAGGACGGTGCCGACGTCTTCGCCGGTGCGCGGGCGCAGGCTCACGGTGCCGGCCGCGCGTTCCCGCTCGCCGACGACGAGCATGTAGGGCACCTTGCGCACCTGGGCATCGCGGATACGATACCCGAGCTTCTCGTTGCGGTCATCGAGGTCGGCGCGGATCCGTGCGCCGCGCAGGCGCTCCCAGACGCTGCGCGCATATTCCGCGTGCTTTTCACTGATGGGCAGCACGCGGGCCTGCACGGGCGCCAGCCACGTCGGGAAGGCGCCCGCGTAGTGCTCGGTCAGGATGCCGATGAAGCGCTCGTACGAGCCGAAGATCGCCCGATGGATCGCCACCGGGCGCTTGGGCTGGCCGTCGGCGTCGATGTACTCGAGCTGGAAGCGCTCGGGCAGCATCGTGAGATCCGCCTGGATCGTCGCGATCTGCCACTGCCGGCCCAGCACGTCGTGGACGTCCACGTCGATCTTGGGCCCATAGAACGCGCCGTCACCGGCGTTCAGCTCGTACGCGATGCCGTTGGCGCGCAACGCCTCCGACAGGGCGCGCTCGGCGTCGTCCCACTGCTCGCGAGTCCCGAGATATTTCTCCGGCCGCGTCGAGAGCTTGAACGAGGGCTCCAGCGTGAAGACCTTGTACCACTCGCGGACGAGCCCGAGCAGCGCCGTGATCTCGTCCTGGAGCTGATCGGGACGGCAGTAGATATGGGCGTCGTCCTGGGTGAACTGGCGCACCCGCACGAGTCCGGTCAGCGTCCCCGAACGCTCGTTGCGGTGGCAGCGTCCCATCTCACTGAAGCGGAGCGGCAGATCGCGATAGGAGCGCAGCGACCGACGATAGACGTAGGTCGAGGGCGGACAGTTCATCGGCTTGAGGGTGAAGAGCTCCTCTTCCACCTCGACCTTGAACATGTTGTCTTGATAGTGCTCCCAGTGGCCCGACTGCTCCCAGAGCCGCTTGTGGATGAGGAGCGGCGTCGCGATCTCCTGATACCCGTTGGCGTCGAGCGCCTCCCGCGCGAACTTCTCCAGCTCACGGATGAGCACCATGCCGTTCGGCAACCAGAACGGCGCTCCGGGAGCCACGTCGTGGAAATCGAAGAGATCCAGCTCGCGCCCGAGCTTTCGATGGTCGCGCTTCTTCGCTTCCTCGACGCGCCAGAGATACTTGTCCAGCTCGTCGGCGGTGAGCCACGCGGTCCCGTAGATGCGCTGGAGCATCGGGTTCTTCTCGCTGCCGCGCCAGTACGCACCCGACGAGGTGAGCAGCTTGAAGTGCTTGACGTGACCCGTGGACGCCACGTGCGGCCCACGGCAGAGATCGACGAACTCGCCCTGCTGGTACAGCGACACTCGGGGCGCATCGAGGCCCTCGAGGATCTCCACCTTGAAGGGCTCCTGATGGTCGCGAAAGAACCCGATGGCCTCGCTGCGGTCCATCTCGCGGCGCTCGAAGCGATAGTCAGCGCGGGTGATCTCGCGCATGGTGGCCTCGATCCGCGCGAGGTCCTCGGTCGTGAACGGCGTCGATCGATCGAAATCGTAGTAGAAGCCGTCTTCGATCGCCGGTCCGATCGCCAGCTTCACCTCGGGATAGAGACGCTTCACGGCCTGCGCCATCACGTGCGAGGTCGAGTGTCGGAGCGTGGAGAGCGGCGACGGATCGCAGTCGAAGTCGCCCGTCAGGGTGAGATGTCGTTCTTCCTCAGACGCCGCCATACACTCCCTGGGGAGAGGTGATTGGTAGGCTCGGGCGGTTTCGAACCGCCGACCTCCTCTGCGTCAGAGAGGCGCTCTCCCACTGAGCTACGAGCCTATCCAGAGTAACGATCATGCTACACACCGCCGCCGAGTGAGTCAAGCCAAACACGCGCGATTACAGGTATTTTACCGGAGGAAGTTCGTCAGCGAGGTATCGACCATATAGGTGAAGATCGCCACGATGCTGACGCCGGTGCTGGTGACTTTCATGTGGACCATCATTTCCTTCGGTACCGGCGGAAACGGCGAGCCCAGCTTGATGGCGTTGACCGCGTAGTCGTCATAGATCGCAAAGCCCGAGGACCGCCGCACTTCCACGAACTGGACGACCCCCGCCTTGAGGATGCCGAACTCGACCACCAGGGACGCGGTCTTGTACTCGCACTCGCGTGTTTCGCCGTTCTTGACGCAGGGGTATCCCCAGTTCTGCTTGATCTGTCGGCGCACCCGATCGAGGTAATCGCTGAAGTTCGGATCCGTCGAGTTGAGCGGAATCGGCTCGCCTTCGATCCCACCGCGGCCGCCAGTCGTGCCTCCGGCGCCGCCACCCCGTCGCAACGCCGACCGGATATCGACAGGCGGCGGCGTCTGGGCAGAGGGCGGCAGCGCGGCGACCTGAGGTTGCGCCGGCGGTGACGGCGCAGCTGGCGTAGCGCTCTGCGACGGCGGGTGCGGTGCCGGTGGCGTCGGTTCTGGCGTGGCAGGCGTCCCCGGCGCTGTCGGCGCCGCCTCGGGCGCGTTCGGCGCCGCGTCTGGCGTGGCTGGTGGCGGTGGCGGCGTCGGACGCGCAGGCGCGGGCTGAGGACGAGGCGGCTCCGGCGGAGCGGGACGGCTCGCGACGACGGGCGGCCTCGGCGCTGGGTGACTCGGCGCGGGCGGCGCGGGCTTGGCCACCGGCGGTGGCGGTGGAGCGGGCTTCGCCATCTGGGGCGACGCCTCTTCGACCGGCGGCCCCGTCGACTTCGCCGCGGGATTACCCGCAGGTGCCGGCTCCGGGATGTTCGGCAGCTCGACGAACAGCGGCTCGCCGCGCTTCACCTGGATCTTGCCGAACGGGCTGGCAGCGAATAGAAGCGCCGCAATGACGGCCATGTGGATCGTGAGGGACGCGAGCAGTCCAATGAGTGGACGCTCCCGCAGCGCCTGCAGTCTCTCGCCCCACATGCCGCGACGGATTATAGCGTTTTGCTTGCTTACATGTCCCGATCCACTGCCTGGGCCACGCGCCGGAGCCGCGCCATCACGCTGGCGAAGCGGTCGGGCTTGAGCGACTGGGGGCCGTCGGAAAGGGCTTCGGCCGGGCGCGGATGGACCTCGATGATGAGCCCGTCAGCGCCAGCAGCTACTCCGGCTCGCGCCATCGACTCGACGTACTCCCAATGGCCGGTACCGTGGCTCGGGTCGACGAGGACCGGCAGGTGAGTGAGCTTCTTCAGCACCGGGACGGCGTTGAGGTCGAGCGTGAAGCGCGTGGAGGTCTCGAACGTCCGGATGCCGCGCTCGCAGAGGATCACGTTGGGGTTGCCGCCGCTCAGGACGTACTCGGCCGAGAGCAGCCATTCCTGGATCGACGTCGCCATGCCCCGCTTGAGCAGCACGGGCTTCTTGGCCTCGGCCACACGCCTGAGCAATGAGAAGTTCTGGACGTTGCGCGCGCCGATCTGGAGGATGTCGGCGTACTCGGCGACGACCTCGACCTTGTCCGGCTCCATCACCTCGGTGACGATCGGCAGGCCGGTCTCGCGCCTGGCTTCGGCGAGGAACTTCAGGCCGGCCTCTTCCAGGCCCTGGAACGCGTAGGGAGAGGTGCGTGGTTTGAAGGCGCCGCCCCGGAGGATCTGCGCTCCGGCCGCCTTGACCTTGGCGGCAACCTCGAGCACCTGGTCGCGGGACTCGACCGAGCACGGCCCGGCCATGACGACGATCTGCTTGCCGCCAATGACGACGCCGTTGACGTGGACCTGGGTCGCTTCCGCCTTGATCTCGCGACTGGCCAGCTTGAACGGCTGCAGGATGCGCTGGACGCTCTCGACGCACTCGAAGTTCTCGAGAGACAGAAGGTCTTCCTTGCCTCGCTCGTCACCGACGGCCCCGATGACCGTCCGGATCTCGCCCCGGATCATGTGGGGCGCGTAGCCCAGGGTCCGGACGCGTGCCGCGACCTCATCGATCTGTGTGTCCGTTGCTCCCGCCTTCAGCACGATGATCATCTGACCCTCCGCTCTCAGTCTTTGGCGATCCCGAGTTCAACGAAAAAGGCCGCGGGGTTGAGCCCGCGGCCTTGGGATCGTCGGCGCCGCGGGCTTCGGTCCGCCCGCGGCTCCCTGTCAGCTCATGTCAGGGTGCCTGGGCAGACCCCTCCGAAGAAAAAGTAAGAGAAGAAGCCGCAGCGCCGTGTCTGTTGCATGAGGTGCCTATTACTCTACTGGAGCGCGGTCGCGGCCGTCAAGGCTCTTGGCGCGACCTGATTTGCGGTGGAGACGCTTGATGAGGCGATCGCGGTAGTAGTACACGGGTAAGCAGAAGGCGCAGATGAGCGCGAAGAACGCAATGGCATAGATGTACTGCTGGTCTCCCACGTTGGCGCCGAAGTAGGACGAGATCCACGTGCCCGGAACGCGCCCGAGCGTGGAGACCACCGCGAACAGCCAGAAGGGCATGGGGCTGATGCCGAAGAGATAGGAAATGATGTCCTTCGGGAACCCGGGAATCAGATAGAGGATGAAGCAGAGGATCGCGCCCTCCGCCTCGAGGATGAAGTTCAGCCGGTTCCAGTTGTGATCGGACAACCACGGCCGTACCAGCGGCTCGCCCCACTTGCGTCCGACCCAGAAGCAAAAGAGCGTTCCGACCGTGAGGCCGATTGTCGAGTAGATCACGCCCCAGAGGGTGCCGAAGAGCGCGCCACCGACCGGGCCGGTGATCTCACCCGGGATGGGCGAAATGATCACCTGCAGCGCCTGGATGGCGACGAACACGACCGGCGCGGCCCAACCCCAGGCCGCCACCGTGTGCTTGAGGAAGTGCTTGTCGCGGTACAGGCGCACGATGAACCGGATCGACGGAGCGTCGGTGGCCACCAGCCAGATCACGAAAGCGAGGAGTCCTGCGAGGACGGCGGTTGCGAGGGCCCAGCGAGCGGTCGCGTTCAGGCGTCTCCGCCGCCGCCGCGGAGCGGTCACAGCGGTGGCCGGCGATCGCCCCAGGGGCACGCCGCCTCGTACGCCGCCGATGCAGCCAGGACCGTGCGGTCGGCGTGGCGACGCCCCACGATCTGAAGTCCTACGGGCCGGGCATCGTCGGTGACTCCGGCCGGCACGCTCGCCGCCGGCTGGCCCGTGAGATTGAAGAGATAGGTGAACGGCATCCAGCCCAGCACCGAGACGCGCTGTCCAGCGATATCGCGCGGGGGCGCCTGCCCCGACGCGAACGGCGGCACCGCCACCGTCGGTGTGAGCAGCAGATCGAAGCGCGCGAGGAACGCGTGGATCTCGGCCCAGTAGGCCTTCACACGCTCCTGGGCGAGCACGTAATCGCGCGCGCTGACACCGGCGCCGCGACCGATGAAGCGGACGAGCGTCGGATCGAGGTGCTTCTCGGCTTCAGGGAGTTGATCCGACCAGTGTGCGTAGAACTGGGCGGCGATCAACGTGCTGAATGTCTCCTCGGGATTGTCCCAGCCCGGGTTCACCACCTCGACGTGACAGCCCAATCCTTCGAACTCGGCAGCGGCGTTCTCGCAGATCGCCTGCACGCCGGGATCGACCGTCCCAAAGCCGAGGTCGGGCGCCCAGGCGACGTGCAGGCCCTTGATGGCCTCGTCACACGCCTCCACGTACTGCCGGCTCTCGCGCGGGAGTGAGAAGCGATCGCGATCGTCGCCGCCGGCGATGACGTCGAGGACGAGCGCGGCGTCACGCACGCTGCGCGTGAGTGGCCCCGGGCAGTTCACGTGCTCGTAGCCGGGGAATCCGAGCGTGTCCGGTACGCGTCCTCGTGATGGCTTGAAGCCGTACACGCCGCAGAACGAGGCGGGGATTCGCACGGAGCCACCGGCGTCAGTGCCGAGCGCGACGGGACCCAGGCCGCTGGCCACGGCCACGGCGGCGCCACCACTCGAGCCGCCGGGGGAGAGCTCGAGGTTCCACGGATTGCGGGTGATACCGAAGAGGGGGCTCTCGGTCACGGCCTTGTGGCCGAACTCCGACGTGGTCGTCTTGCCGAGGATGACGGCGCCCGCGGCGCGCAGCCGGCCGACCACCACCGCGTCGTCGTCGGGAACCGCTTCGGCAAACAGCCGCGAGCCGCCGGTCGTGCGCAGGCCGCGAGTGAAGATGACATCCTTGATCGACAGCGGCACGCCGTGCAGGGCGCCCAACGGCTCAGCCTTGGTGACGGCGATCTCGGCTTCACGTGCGCCGCGCCGAGCCAGGTCGTGGGCGACGAGACAAAATGCGTTGAGGCGTGGGTTCAGCGCATCGATTCGGGCGAGCACAGCCTCCGTCAGCTCCACCGGAGAGATCTGCTTCGACCGGATGAGGGCGGCGAGCTCGGTTGCGGGACGCCACACCAACTCGTCCACGTTCCTCAGCATCAACGCATTGTATCATTCCGCCTCGTGGACGCTGGCCGGGCGGCCCTCCGTCTCGGAGGCGAGGCGGCTCAGGTCGCGGACCTCGTGGCGCTCGCCGAAGTCGTGGCCGTCGAGCGACACGGTACGACGGTGTGCTACGCGGACGCTGCGCGCCGGCGCCGCCTGCTGGAGCTCGACCGCCACGGCACGCTCCTCCTCGCCCTTCGCTGGCACGACACGACGCTTGCCGAGGGGCGCGTGCGACTGTCAGATGGCACGTGGCTCCGCGTCGAACCACAGGCCGAGACGGGCGAGCCGTGGGGCCGCAGCGATCGCCTCTGGCACGCACGTACCGTCGCCGACCGCGGCGACGCGCTCACCCACTTCGAAGCGCTCGACTGGGCGGCCGTCGATCGCATTCCCACGCTCGCCGAGCCGGCCCGGCTTCCCGCCGGCGCGGGCACAGCGGTGCTGAACGTGATCGCGTCACTCGCGCGCGACCAGGGCCGGGACGCGCTGCGCTATGGCGGCCCGTACCCGACCGAGCAGCTGTTCACGACGCTGCTCGATTCCTTTCACTACGACACCACGCCCGACGATCCCCTTGCGGCGTTCAGCCGCGGCGAGCTCGACTGGCGCCCGGCGCCGCACGAACGCGTCTTCACTCCCGAGGGTGCGTGTGTCTACCTCCGCGAGCGCGTGGAGAAAGTCGTCTGGCGGTCACGCGTCTACCAGCGGCCCAACGCGCAGGGCATCGGTCGCCACGCGGCGTACCGTGTGCGCGACACTGGCGGACGTGTGGTCTGCTCGCTCTGGGCGCTGGGAACGGCGATCGAGGACACGCTCGAGCTGGACGAGGACGGCCACGTCGTGAAGATCCTCGAGCCGCCAGCGCAACCCGCCGAGCATCGAGCGCTGCCCCCGGAAGTGGCCGATGCGATCGGGGCGATCGTGGCGGCCACGAGCGCGCCGGCCCTCGGCCCGGCCCTTCGGGCCGCCGCGTGTCGTCTGACCCTGACGTGGGCGCCGCTTCACGGCGAGCTGGCCAGCATAAGGGGCGACGCCGTGCGCCTGTCCAATCGGCTGCGGGCCGTGCTCGCCGCGAGCCCCACCTCGCCGTCCGACGCCGCGCGCCGCGACGCCGCGCTGGCGACCTTGACCGAAGTGGCGCTCCTCCTCGGCGACACGCTCCGCGCTCGCGCCCAGGCTCACGTCGCCGCGCTCGACGAGAGCGCGCAACGCGCGCTGCTGGAGACGCCTCCCCTGCCCGATCCCGACACCGCTGGCGCCATCACCGCGGCCGTGGCCGCCCTGGTCACGAGCGAGTGACGACGCGGATCAGCTCACGGCGTGGATCACGACCCAGACGTTCAGGGCGATGAAGGCCGCGATGGAGACGATCGAGAGCGCGACGTAGCCGATCCACAGCCCGGCCTGGCGGCGCGATGCGGACGCTGGACGGCCGGAGACCAGCGACTTCACGTACGCCATGGCGTCATGCTTGAGCGTCGGCACGCCGAGGGCATCGACGAGGACGTGGTACCCGTCCATCTCGACGAAGCAGAACGGATAGAGGGCCAGCACGAACGCCTGCCACTGGATCATCCCCGACGCGGCGGCGAACGCCTGCACGAAGCCGCCGTTCGGCGCGCGGAGCGCGAGCATGAACCACAACGATCCGAAGGCGAGGTGCACGAGGGTGCCCGACACGGCGGTGACGACCCGAGCGCGCCGGCTGGCCATGAAGATGTCGGTGACATCGACGTAGAACGTCGGCAGGAAACCGTGCAGGAACGTGAATCCGAACTCGCGGACGCGCCGGCCGTAATGGACGAGGGCGAGCCCGTGAACGATCTGGTGAGCGGCCAGCGTGAGGATGAACAGTAGCTTCACGGTGATGATGGCCAGCAACGGGTTGGCGCCGAAACCGGCGGCCACGTCGGCGTCCCGCCAGAGTTTCGCCGCGGCCGCGAAGCCGGCCACGGCGAGGAGCACGCAGACCACGAGCGCGACCGGCGTGAAGAGCAGCCGCCCACCCCACCGGTAGGCTCGGCGGAAGAACGGCTGGACGCGCCGGCTCGAGATGTTGATGCGCTCGAGCGCGGTCAGCGCCGTCTCCGCGGCGCGCAGCAGCCGGCGCTCGCGGTTGCGGGCCAGCGCGTAGCGCAAGCGCGAGGCCGGGGTGAGCGAGAGCAACTGCGCCCGCTGGAGCTTCTTGATCATCCCGGGAATCAACTCGAAGTCGAACTGGCCGTAGCGGAGGACGTAGGCGGTCGCGATGTCCTGCACGGAGGCGCGCCCGTCCATCTGGTCCCACAGGAAGCGCTCGGGCTCCGAGAGCATCAGGAAACGCTCGGTCTGCGTGTTCTTGAGGATGAAGCTGCGCTGGCGGTCCACGCGCGAGGTGACCTCGGCCAGCTCGAAGTGTTCGGCGGGCACGCGCTGTGGCCGCATCTTCACCCAGGCGGCGGCGCTGCCCACCGTGCGGATGTCGAAGCCGGCCTCGTCGCCGTCACGGCGGACGAGGAGCTCGAGCTTGGCGCGCCGGGGCGGCGCGGCGTCCGTCATCGCGACTCCATGTCCAGGCCGGTGGCCTCGAGGCCCCAGCGCGTGATCTCCGCGACCAGCTCACCGGAAGCGCGCAACCGCTCGATGAACACGTAGACGAGCGACCGAAAGAACGCGGCCGCCGCTCGTGGGTTGACCTCGATGAGCAGGTGGAGGTGCTCACGATCGAGGACGTAGAGGGCGACGTCCGTCTCGGCCTGAATGGTCGCCGACCGCGGCGATCGATCGAACAAGCTCATCTCACCGAAGAAGTCACCGGCCTCCGCCCGCGCCAGGACCTGCTCGATCCGCCCGCTGACGACCTTGGAGATGATGCTGGTCCCCTTCCGCACGACGAACATCTCTTCGCCGGGATCGCCCTCACGAAAGAGCACCTGGCGCGGCTTGAGGTTCCGCTCTTCGAGCCGTCCCGCGAACGCCAGCAGCTCGCTGTCGGTGAATTCTCGGAAGAGCTTCACGCTCTTGAGGAACGCCGCGATGTCGGCGGGGGCGGCCATCAGGGCGACCACCGTTCGGCGCGACGACCACCGCGGTGCCGCCGATCGCAGGCGTCGGCACCGGGGACGTGGGAGCGCACGACCGAGGGCGGAAGCGGCGCCGCGGCGCGCGCGACGACCGTCACGCGACGCTCAGGTCGCGACGCGCCGGAGCAGGGTGGTTCGCAGGAGGACCGCGCGCTGATTGACCGGCGTGTCGGCCAGTCGAACCAGGGCGGCCTGGACGGCTCCCCGCTCGTCGTCGCTCAGCTCGTACTGGGCGAGGATCGCGTCCGGCGTCCGTTGCAGATCGGCGAGAAAGTCGGGATCGACCATCGCGCGGCCGACCAGGTCGGGCAGACGCTGGGGCATGGCCACGGGATGATACCAGAGGGCGATCCCTGAACAAAGGTGGAAGGCCCCACGTCCCACGAGTAGTGAACCCACGTATGGAGGTGACCCGAGATGAGATGGACACGTGCACTCATTGCCGGCACGCTCGCGCTCGCGGCGGGCGTCACGACCGTGGCCTCGGCCGCTCAGTCGTCGCCAGCGCAGACCCAGCAGCCGCTGCGGTGGGAGAGCCGGCTCAAGCAGCAGCTCGGACTCAACGACCAGCAAGCGCAGGCGCTTCACGAGGTGTACCAGCGGGACGCCGACGCCAAGCGTCAGCACTGGCAGCAGCTTCATCAGGCGCAGACCGAGCTTCGCCATCTGGCGCTGACCAGCAACGACAACCAGGCCATCCAGGCCAAGCAGGATGAGGTTCAACGGCTGATGGCCCAGAGCGTCCAGATGCGCACGAGCACCCTCCGACAGGTGGCGCCGATCCTGACACCCGATCAGCGAGAGAAGCTGGCTCAGCTGATGGAGCGAGGCGGCCACCACGGCCGTCATCGTCGTCAGGCCTCGTGAGCCGGGGCCGATAGCGAGAGCGCCGCTCCGGCCGCCCGGGGCGGCGCTGTCAACCCGGGGGCGGCCGCGCTCGTCAATCTTAATCGTGATGCGGTAGTCTGGGACGAGCGCGCGCCGCCGCCAGAGGTGACATGGCCAATCCTTCGCGTCTCTTCATTCTTCGCCCTGTCGCCACCGCTCTGCTCACCGCCGCCATTCTGCTGGCCGGAAGCGTCGCCTATCTGCTGCTCCCCATTTCAGCACTGCCGCAGGTCGACTATCCAACGATACAGATCCTGACCTTCTATCCGGGCGCCAGCCCCGACGTCATGGCCTCGTCGGTCACGTCGCCGCTCGAGCGGCAGTTCGGTCAGCTCCCCGGCCTCAAGCAGATGACCTCGACGAGCTCGTTCGGCGCCTCGCTGATCACGCTGCAATTCACGCTCGACTACGCGATCGACGTCGCCGAGCAGCAGGTCCAGGCCGCGATCAACGCCGCGGCGACCTTCTTGCCGCGTGATCTGCCCAGCCCGCCCGTCTACAGCAAGGTCAATCCCGCGGACACGCCGGTTCTGACGCTCGCGTTGACCTCGGATACGCTGCCGCTCACCAAGGTGCAGGACCTCGCCGACACCAACCTGGCCCAGAAAATCTCGCAGCTCCCCGGTGTCGGCCTGGTGTCGATCAGCGGCGGTCAGAAGCCGGCGGTGCGCGTGCAGGCCGATCCGAGCGCGCTGGCGTCCTACGGGCTCAGCCTCGAAGACCTGCGCGCCGTGCTCGGCCAGGCCAACGTCAACCAGGCCAAGGGCAATCTGGAGGGTGCAAAGCAGTCGTACACGATCGGCGCCAACGATCAGCTCCTCACCAGCGTGGAGTACAAGAGCGTCGTCGTCGCCTACCGCAACGGCGCACCCGTGCGCCTCTCCGACGTCGCGGACGTCGTGGACGGCGTGGAGAACGTCAGGCAGGCGGCGTGGATGAACGACAAGCCGGCCGTCATCGTCAACATCCAGCGGCAGCCCGGCGCCAACATCATCACGGTCGTGGACCGCATCAAGCGCTTGCTGCCCCAGCTCAAGGCCTCGCTGCCGTCGGCGATCGAGATCACGACGCTCACCGACCGCACGGCGACCATCCGGGCCTCGGTCGCCGACGTCGAGTTCACGCTGATCCTGACCATCGCTCTCGTGGTGATGGTCATGTTTTTGTTCCTACGCAGCCTGTCGGCCACGATCATTCCGAGCGTGGCCGTGCCCATCTCGATCATCGGCACCTTCGGGATCATGTACTTGCTCGGTTACAGCCTGGACAACCTCTCGCTGATGGCGCTGACGATCTCGACCGGCTTCGTGGTCGACGACGCGATCGTCATGATCGAGAACATCGCGCGCTACATCGAGGCGGGCGAGTCACCGCTCCAGGCCGCCCTCAAGGGCTCCGAGCAGATCGGCTTCACGATCGTCTCCCTCACCGTCTCGCTGATCGCGGTGCTCATTCCCCTGCTCTTCATGGGCGACATCATCGGCCGGCTCTTCCGCGAGTTCGCGATCACGCTGAGCGTGACGATCCTCGTGTCCGCGGTCGTGTCGTTGACGCTCACGCCCATGATGTGCGCCAGGCTCCTGCGCGTCGCCCATCCAGGCACCGAGACGTGGTTCTACCGGGCCACCGAGCGGATGTTCGAGCGCACGATCGCGGCCTACGGTCGGACGCTGCAGTGGGTGCTTCGTCACCAGCCCGGGACGCTCGTCGTGACGGTGGCCACGCTCGTCCTGACCATCATCCTGTACATCGTCGCGCCCAAGGGCTTCTTCCCGCTCCAGGACACCGGCGTCATCCTCGGCATCTCGGAGGCGCCGGAGGTCGTCTCGTTCCCGACGATGGCCGACCGCCAGCAGGCGCTCGCCCGCATCATCCTGAAGGACCCCGACGTGGCGAGCCTGTCGTCGTTCATCGGCGTGGACGGCACCAACATGACGCCGAACAGCGGCCGTCTCCAGATCAACCTGAAGCCGCGCGAGGAGCGGAGGTCCGACGCGTCCGAGATCATTCGCCGCCTGCAACCGGCGCTCGCGGCGGTGGACGGCATCACGCTCTACATGCAACCGGTGCAGGACCTGACCGTCGAGGACCGCGTGAGCCGGACCCAATTCCAGTACTCGCTGGAGGATGCCGACGCGCGCGAGCTGGCCGAGTGGGCGCCGCGACTGATCGAGCGGCTGCGGACGCTTCCCGAGCTCCGCGACGTCGCCTCCGACCAGCTCGTCGGCGGGCTCCAGGTCTCCGTGGTGATCGATCGCGACACCGCCTCGCGCCTGGGTATCCAGCCGCAGGCCATCGACGACACGCTCTACGATGCCTTCGGTCAGCGTCAGGTCTCGACGATCTTCACGCAGCTCAACCAGTATCACGTCATTCTCGAGGTCGCGCCGCGCTTCCAGGACAATCCCGAGGCGCTCAAGGCGATCTACGTCAAGTCGGCCAACGGCACGCAGGTGCCGCTCAGCGCCTTCACCCACTACGTCACTGGATCGGCCCCGCTGTCGGTAAACCATCAGGGCCAGTTCCCGGCCGTCACCGTCTCGTTCAACCTGGCGCCGGGCGTCGCCCTCGGCCACGCCGTCAACGCCATCAAGGCGGTCGAGCGCGAGATCGGCCTCCCCTTGTCGATCCGCGCGGCGTTCCAGGGGACGGCCAAGGCCTTTCAGGCGTCGCTCGCCAACGAGCCCCTGCTGATCCTGGCCGCGCTGATCACGGTGTACATCGTGCTCGGCGTGCTGTACGAGAGCTACATTCACCCGATCACGATCCTGTCCACGCTGCCCTCGGCTGGCGTGGGCGCTATCCTGGCGCTCTTGCTCTGTCGCACGCACCTCGACGTCATCGCCCTGATCGGGATCATTCTGCTGATCGGCATCGTGAAGAAGAACGCGATCATGATGATCGACTTCGCGCTCGACGCCGAGCGCGAGGAGGGCAAGGTGCCCGCCGAGGCGATCTACCAGGCGTGCCTGCTCCGCTTCCGCCCGATCATGATGACGACGATGGCCGCGCTGCTCGGCGGCCTGCCCCTCGCCCTCGGCAGCGGCACCGGCTCCGAGCTGCGGCGGCCGCTCGGCATCACGATCGTCGGCGGCCTGCTCCTGTCTCAGCTGCTCACGCTCTACACCACGCCGGTCGTCTATCTGGCCTTCGATCGCGTGGCCCGGCGGCTTCGGCAGGCGTCGCTCGGAGCGCCGCGGCCGGCCCGCGTGACCGTCGAGTGAGCATCTCCGAGCCCTTCATCCGTCGGCCGGTCGCCACCACGCTGCTGAGCTTCTCCCTGCTCCTGGCCGGCGCCGTCGCCTATCGCTTCCTGCCCGTGGCCTCGCTCCCGCAAGTGGAGTTCCCCGTCATCCAGGTGCAGGCCATTCTTCCCGGCGCGAGCCCGG
>Ga0209157_1000391_pt1 | contig 37845 bp, 38 predicted proteins | sample GraSoiAngelo_135_FD_185892 | JGI IMG/M metagenome (GOLD analysis project Ga0209157, IMG submission 185892) | Grasslands soil microbial communities from the Angelo Coastal Reserve, California, USA - 14_0929_05_40cm (SPAdes) (version 2) | ecosystem: Environmental > Terrestrial > Soil > Grasslands ...
GACGCGATACCCGAAACACGGGCCTCACGAGGCCCAGGCCCGCCCCGCCCCCGCGCCCGCCGCCGCGCTGGGGTGGGCCTCGTTCGGCCACAAATCGACGTTGGGCCGCGCCTGTCATCGTGCACCGTTGATGTGGCCGGAGCCGACGCGATACCCGAAACACGGGCCTCACGAGGCCCAGGCCCGCCCCGCCCCGGCGGTCGCCGCCGTCGGCGTCGAGTGCCTCGGGTTTCGTTCATGACGGGGCCGGTCACTCCTTCGATGTCTCCGGCGGCTGCTTCTTCGGCCTCTCCTTATACGGCGTATTCCGTCTCTTGGAATCTGACTCAGCGGTGCAATTTGGAGTGCGCGCACTGCTACATGTCGGCGCACGCCGGCGCCGACACGCGAGGCGAACTGACGACGACCGAGTGCCGGCGGGTGATGGACGAGATCGCCGCCGTGAATCCGAACGTGTTCCTGATCCTCACGGGCGGCGAGCCGCTCCTGCGGCGGGACGTCTGGGACGTCGCCGCCTACGCGGTGGCCAAGAAGTTCACGACCGTCTTCGGCACCAACGGTGTGCTGCTGCGCGAGAAGGAAGCGCGGCTCATGCGCGAGCACGGCGTGCTCGGCGCCTCCATCAGCCTGGACTCGACCGACCGGGTGAAGCACGACGCCTTCCGCCGCCTGCCCGGCGCCTGGGATGCCGCCGTGCGCGCGACGCGGGTCCTGACCGACGAGGGGCTCGACTTCTCGCTCCACATGTCGGTGACCGACTGGAACGTGAAGGACGTCCCCGCGATGATCGACCTCGCGCGCGAGCTGGGCGCCAACGTCCTCAACTTCTTCTTCCTCGTGCGCACGGGGCGCGGGCGCGATCTCACCGACATCGACGCCGCGGCCTACGAGGAGATCCTGACGTACCTCGCGAAGGCTCAGGGCGTGGGGCAGGGGCCGCCGTCGTTCGTGCGGCGCATGCTCGGCATGGCCGACGCGGCGCCGGCCGAGAAATTCGAGGACCCCTGGTCGACGCCGGTCGGCCGCGCCGACGGTCTGCTCATCCGCGCGAAGTGCGCGCCGCACTTCCGTCGGATCTTGTGGCAGCTGAATCCCTCGTCCGCCCTGCTGAAGAACTACGCCCACGGCTCGTGCCCCGCCGGCAAGTACTACTGCCGCATCACGCCCGAGGGCGACGTCACGCCGTGCCCCTACATGCCGGTGAGCGCGGGCAACCTCCGCAGCGCGGGCTTCGCCGACCTCTGGCGCTCGTCGCCGGTCTTCGGCGACCTGCGCGATCCGAAGCTCGGCGGACGCTGCGGCGCCTGCGAGTTCTCGAAGATTTGCGGCGGCTGCCGCTGCCGCGCCTACGCGACCTACGGCGACTATCTCGCGGAAGACCCCGCGTGCGGCTACCAGCCCGGCGCTCACGGCGGGAGCGTCATTGACCTGCCGGCAACACTCACCTTCGGGCTCCCGGTGGACTACGAGCTCAGCTGGGAGCTCGCGGCGCGCGAGCGGCTCGACGCGATCCCGTCGTTCGCGCGCGGCATGGTGGTCAGGGCGGTAGAGGCGTACGCGCGCTCGCGCGGCGAGAGCGTGATCACGCCGGCGCTGCTCGCCGACGTCCGCGCCAGGTGGGGCGGCCGCTTCCGCCAGCGCTAGGCGATGATTCCCGAGCGCCCGCCCTTCGACCCCGGCGACCGCTTCCGCGACGCGTCGCGCGCCTACTTCGTCTACGGCGTCGTCTACTGGATCGGCGGGGTCTACCTGGCGCTGCACGGCATCGGCGTACGGGGCTCCATGGCAACGGCGGGCGTGACGTGGATCGTCCTCGGCCTCGTCTTCGTCCTGACCATCCCCTATCTCCTGCGCCGCCCGAGGCCGTGGTTCGAGCGCTGGGTCTTGAGCCGCCGAGACTTCGCGCGCCTCCTGACCGTGCTCATGGCCGTGCGTGCGTGGTACGTCCTGCGCGTGGCGCTGCGGCCCGAGACGGCATCGGTCGCCGCGCCGTGGGGCGGCGAGATCACGTTCCGCATGGGCGCCGCCGTGTTCTTCCTCGTCACGGTCGTCGCGCTGCTCTTCGTCGCCGTCGCCGCGTGGAGCGCCGACCAGAAGGCGATCGAGTAGCCCGTGCCCAAGCGCTACAAGGACATCGCCGGCGACGGCGGCTCGAACATCGAGCGGCAGGTCAGCGAGCAGCACGCGCGCCTGCACGCGCGGCTCGCCGAGGTGCGCGCGATCGTGGCCGTGGTCTCGGGCAAGGGCGGGGTGGGCAAGTCGTCGCTGACGGCGAATCTCGCCGCGTCCTGGGCGCTCGAGGGCCGGCGCGTGGGTGTCCTCGACGCCGACCTCAACGGCCCGTCCATGGCCACGATGCTCGGCGTGCGCGGCCGGCGGCTCGTGGTCGGCGCCGAGGGCGTCACGCCGCCCGAGGGCGCGCTGGGCGTGCGCGTGATGTCGATGGACCTGCTGCTGCCATCCGACGACGCGCCCCTCGTCTGGGAGGCGCCGACGCAGGCGGAGTCGCACACGTGGCGTGGCGCGATGGAAGCCAACGCGCTGCGCGAGTTCCTGGCGGACACGGCCTGGGGAGCGCTCGACGTGCTGCTGCTCGATCTGCCGCCGGGCACCGACCGGCTCGTCACGGTGGCCTCGCTGCTGCCCACGCTGTCCGGCACGATCGTCGTCACGATCCCGTCCGAGGTCGCCCACCTCGTCGTGCGCAAGTCGATCACGATCGCCGCGCAGGCGAAGGCGCCGGTGCTCGGACTCGTCGAGAACATGGCCGGCCTCTTCCCCGGGCCCTCGGGGGTCGACCTCGCGCGCGAGGCCGGCATCCCGTTCCTGGGCGCGGTCCCGTTCGATCCGGCGCTGGCCGCCGCCGCCGACCTCGGCGAGCCGCTCGTCGCGTCGGCGCCGACCTGCGAGGCCGCGCGGGCGCTGACCGCGATCGCGCGCACCGTTGCAGCGGCCCTCGCTCGAGCCGGAGCACCGGCGCCCCGGGCCCCGCGGCCTGCGTGATCGCGCGCTTCTGCCTGGCGTGCGGAGCCCGGCTGCGCCGCGTACGACTTGAGGGCCGCTGGCGTCGGCGCTGTCCGCGCTGCGGCTGGACCTTCTACGCGAACCCGGTGCCCGCCGTGGCGGCGGTGATCGTGCGCCGCGGGCGCGTGCTGCTGACACGCCGCGCACGGCCGCCGTACGCGGGGACGTGGGACGCGCCGGGCGGGTTTCTCGAAGCAGACGAGACGCCGGAGCGGGCGCTGCGCCGCGAGCTGCGGGAGGAGATCGGCGTCGGCGTCCGGCGCGCGCGCTTCGTCGGCTTCGCCACCGACCGCTACGGCTCAGGCGGCTTCCCGGTGCTGGCTGCCGTCTACCGGGTGACGCCGACGTCGGTGACGATGCGGGCGGCCGACGACGTGTCCGAGGTGCGCTGGTTCGCGCTCGCAGGCGTGCCGTGGCGGGCGATCGCGTTTCCGGGGCTGCGACGACTGCTGCGAAGGACGCTGAGCGGGGAACCCTGAAGACGGTTCCCCGCTCGCTTCCTCACAAAGGGATCAGTGGCAGGTGACGCCGGGGGCGAGCTGGTAGTTCGCGACCTTGTAGGTGGAGACGAAGTTGTCGTCCCACGCGGCCAGGCGCAGGCGGCCGAGCGGCGACTCACCGTCCCAGCCGTAGACGCGCGAGCGATCAGCCAGGTCGGGCGGCTTCACCATCCCCTGCAGGTACTCGAGGGCCGTCGGCTTGTCGAGGAACACGGCGATCGTCTCGTGCACGGGGCGTCCGCCCGACATCGGCGCTTCCTTCAGCCACTCCAGGATGACCGTGAAGCCGTCGAGCGATGCGTCGTTGAGCAAGGCGCCATTGCCGGTCATGCGGCGCAGCAGCGGGCCGACGTAGCGCGAGAACATCGACGACGCGCGCTGCTCGATGGGCATCGCCGCGAACTGCGTCGACGGCTCCTGCTCGATGTAGACGCGCAGCGAGAGGTACCGGTCGTCGCGCGCGGCGTCGCGGGGCTTGTAGAACCCGAGTCCTTCCTTCGGCACCTCGAGCCACGGCATGCAGTGGTAGATGGAGGTGTTGATCTGCTTGAGCGTCGCGCCGTAGGTGGCGGCGAGCGTCCGCCCTTTGTCCGACGTATAGCGGTCGAGCCCGAGGATGCGGTCCTCGGACGGGGAGGCCGCTTGGGCGACAGCCACGAACAGCAGCAACACGGCGAGGATGGCGGCGAGTCGTGTCATCATCATGCGGCGCGACCTCTGCATTGGGGATGCCACAATGGCCAGCCTCGTCTCGGCAGGTAGTTGCGCGACCCGAGGTCCGAGGCCGGTGCCGGGAGCGTCACTCCCGGGACACCGGCCTTGTCAAGCCGGCATTACCGCTCCAGGATCTGCTCCTGGGCTACGGTGATGGGCCTGCCCCACCAGCCCTGGTCGCGCGCGAGCGCGATGTCGTCGCGCGTCACCGTGGCCGACTTGCCCTCACGATTCCGCAGCGAGAAGAAGCCGTGGTCACCCGAGGCGTAGTGCGTGGGGTGCTGCTTCCACGTCGCCCACTCGTCGTTCGACGCACAGCCAGCCAGTGCTACGAGCACACCGCCGATCAGCAGAACCCGCCACAGGTTGCTACGCATGACTCGGTCCTCCGGGCAAATGAAGTCGTCCGGCCCAATGGCCGGGGACATGCTACCCCCGAGTTGTCGAGGCTTCAAATGGTAGACTCGTCACCGATGGACGCGCTGACCATCCATGCGATGCCGTCCCGTATGCGGCGCCCGATCCTGATCACCGCCTTCAGCGGCTGGAACGACGCGGCGGAATCGGCGACGACGGCCGCCCGGTACCTGGCCACCACGTTCAACGCCCGAAAGCTCGCGGAGATCGACCCGGAAGAGTTTTATCACTTCGGGCTCTCCCGGCCGACGGTGCGGTTCAAGACGGGCTCCGAGACCGAGCGGGAGATCGTCTGGCCGGCCACCGAGTTCTCGATCGCCCAACCGCCGCAGCTGGACCGGGACCTGATCGTCGGCGTGGCCACCGAGCCGCACCTCAAGTGGAAGACCTACTGCGCGGCCATCATCGAGCTGGCGCGCCGTTGCGAAGCCACGCTCGTCCTGACCCTGGGCGCGCTCCTGGCCGAGGTCCCCCACACGCGCCCCGTACGTCTGTCGGGCGGCGCCGCGGACCCCGAGCTCGCGCGGATCCTCGGAATCAAGCCGACGCGCTACGAGGGACCGACGGGCATCGTGGGCGCGCTCAACATCGCGTGCCGCGAGCACGGGCTGGCGACGGCGAGCCTCTGGGCCAACGTCCCGCACTACATCTCGGGCATCGAGAACCCGAAAGCCGCCCTCGCCCTCGTGCGTCGCGTGCTCCTGCTCCTCAACGCCACCGTCGACCTGAGCGACCTCGAGGACGCCGGGCGACAGTTCGACCAGAACCTCACCGAGATCGTCGCGCAGAACGACAAGATCGCCAGCTACATCCGCAAGCTCGAGTCGCGCGACGTCGAGGAGGAGGCCACGCCCGCCGAGGCGAGCGACCTGCCGCCGGCGTCCGAGCTCGTGGAGGAGATCGAGCAGTTCCTGCGGCAGCAGCAGCGTCCCGAGTGACCGGCCGCCGCGCCGCGCGCGTGGCCGCCCTGCTCGCGCTGGCGCTCCTGCCGCTCACGGCCGCCGCCGGCGATCGTCTCGTCGTGACCTGGCACCCCGCGCGGCCGCGCATCGGCGACGTCGCATGGCTGCATCTCCGCGGCGCCTCGGAGACGGCCGTCGTGGAGGGCTCGGTCGGCCACCGCCCGCTCGCGTTCTTTCCGTACGCGGGCGGCTACGCCGCGCTCGTCGGCCTCGACATCGATGTCAAGCCCGGCGTCCAGCCGTGGCGCCTGGCCGTGCTGGAGCCCGGCCTCGACCCGCGGCCGCTCACCGGCAAAGTCACCGTGGTGCCGCGACAGTTCCCGGTCCAGCGGCTGACCGTGCCGCCGGGGATGGCGGATCCCGACCCGGAGACGGAGCGGCGCGCGGTGGCGGAGGGCCAGCACCTGCAGATGCTCTATCGCACGGTCTCTCCAGAGCGTTTGTGGCGCGGCCCGTTCACCCGGCCCGTCGCCGGCACGGAGCCGCCGAGCGGCTTCGGCGCCCGCCGGATCATCAACGGTAAGCCGCGCGCGGCGCACAGCGGGGCCGACTACTCGGCGCCGCGTGGCACCCCGGTCGTCGCGGCCAACGCGGGACGGGTGGCCCTCGTCGGTGACTACTTTTTCCCGGGCCGCCTGGTCGCGCTGGACCACGGGCTCGGGCTCTACACGCTCTACTTCCACCTCGACTCGGTCGCCGTCGCCGAGGGCGACCGGGTAGACCGCGGCCAGACGCTCGGCACGGTGGGCGCGACCGGACGGGCGACGGGCCCGCACCTGCATTTCGGCGCCCAGCTCGGCGGCGCCCGCATCGATCCGGCCGCGCTCCTCGCCCTACGACTCGCGGATTAGCGCCGCTTCCGGGCCTTCCGCCGCTTCGACGACTTCTTGCCGCGCGCGCGGGCCCGCGGGCGGCTCGCCCGCCGCGCCTTCTTTCGCCCGCGCGCCTTGGACTTCGTCGCCTTCTTCCGCCGCGCCTTGCCGCCTTTGCGGGCGGTCCGCTTCCGCGCGGGACGCTCCTCGGGGGGCATGCCCATCTCGGAGCCGGGGGTCATGGGATCGCTGCCGTAGCCGCCGCTGCCGCCGTCCATCATGCGTTCCATGCCGACCTCCAGGGGATGCGTGCTGCGCCATACGGTGCACACGGTGCACCGTCGGGCGCAAGGATATTCTCAGACGCGCACGGCTGCGCGCAGCCGGCCGGCCTCGCGGCGGAGCGCGGCGTCGGACCACACGGCCAGCGACGAGCGCGCGAGGATCGCGCGCACCGCGCCGCGCGAAATCTTGATCGGCCGCTCGACGGCGAGCGGATTCGGATGGCGCGCGATCGCCGCGAGCGTGCCGAGGCCGATCAGCAGCGGCCACGCGCAGGCCAGCCGCATCCGCCACTCCGGGCGCGGGATAGCCAGGGTGTAGCGCCAGGCGGCGTCGTAGTGCTCGAGCGCGTCGCGCAGCAGGCGATCGAACAGCGGCCGGACGGCGGGCGTTCGTTTCGGGTCGAGCAGGTCGCGGGGGCCGAGTCCCAGCGTCGCCAGCTCGCGCGCGGGCAGGTAGCAGCGGCCGTGACGCAGGTCCGCCGGCACGTCGCGCAGCACGTTCGTGAGCTGCAGCGCCTTGCCGAACCGCACGCCGGTGGCGCTCATGGCCGCGCCGTCCCAGCCGCCGAGCCGCGGCCGGTGGGCGATGTGCAGCCGCGTCCAGAACTCGCCGACGCAGCCGGCGACGAGGTAGGTGTAGCGGTCGAGGTCCGCGAGCGTGTCGAGCGCGGCGAGTCCCGCCGCGTCCTCGCCCGGGAAGCGCTCGAGGTCGAAGCGCTGCCCCTCGGTGATCGTCGCCAGCACCGCGCGCAGCGCCGCGCGATCGCCGGCCGGCAGCCGCTCGACCCGCGCCAGCGCCTCGGCCACGCGCTCGAGCAGCTCGCGCTCGGCCGCGTGGCTCTGGAGCGGCGCGCAGGCGCGGGCCACCGCCGATACGTCCGGACCCCCCGGCGCGACGGCGTACGCCGCGCTCAGCGTCGCGAGGTGGCGCAGGCGCTCGGCGCGCGGCAGCAGCCGCGTGTCGGCGACGGTGTCGCTCGCGCGCGCCAGCAGGTAGGCGAGGCCGATGGGCTCGCGCAGCGGACGCGGCAGGACCGCGAGGGAGAGGTAGAAGCTCCGGCTGACCCGCCGAAGCAGGTCACCGACGAGGTCGGTCACTCGTAGTCGAAGGGGCGACGCGGCGGGTCCGGCGAGTCCTTGGCCTTCTTGAGCCCTTCCTGGAACTTGCGATCGAGCAGCTTGCCCTTGTCCGCCTCCGACGCCCTGGCCTGGCGGAACCGCTCCTCGCGCTCGGCGGCCTTGGCGCCCAGCGCGCCGAACGCCGTGTCGAGATCGGCGACCGTGCGCTTGCGGGGCGGCTCCTCGTGAGCGATGACCGCCCGGACCTCGGGATCGACTGTCAGCTTTGCCTGACAGCAGGGACACTCGACGATGAACGTGCCCGTCGTCATCGTGCCGAGGCTAGCATAGAATGCGGAGCGATGCCCGACCTCACCAACGACTTCTCCTGGTCCCGCAGTCGCGACAACGTCTTCTCGGAGTGCAAGCGGCGGTACTTCTACCACTACTACGGCGCCTGGGGCGGCTGGGAGGCCGGCGCCACCGAGGAGGTGCGCCGCCTCTACGTGCTCAAGCAGCTCGCCTCGCGGCAGATGTGGGCGGGGCGCGTCGTGCACGACGCGATCGAGATGGCGCTGCACATCTTCGGGGCCGGGCGCGACGTGCCCGTGGAGCCGTTCATCGCCGACGTCGTTCAGCGCATGCGCGGCGACTGGCGCTCGTCGCGCGACGGCCGCTATCGTGACAACCCCAAGACCCTCGCGCTGTTCGAGCACGAGTACGCGCTGGACCTCAAGCCCGAGGTCTGGCAGGCGCTCAGCCGCAACGTCACCGCGTGCCTGCGCAACTTCTTCAGGCTGCCGCTGCTCGCGGAGATCCGCACGACGGCGGCCGAGCACTGGTCGATCGAGCACTGGTCCAAGGTGCTCGACTTCGAGGGCACGCCGATCTGGATCGCGCCCGACTTCGGCTTCTGGACCGACGAGGGCCGCCTCGCCCTCATCGACTGGAAGACGGGCGCCGCCGATCCCGACGCCGCCGCGTTCCAGCTCGGCTGCTACGCGCTCTACGCCAGGGACATGCTCGGCGTGGAGCCGGAGAAGGTGGACCTCCTCGAGGTCAACCTGCGCGAGCCGACGGTGACCCCGCACCGCTGGGACGACGCGCGGCTGGCTGACATCCGCGAGCAGCTGCGCCTCTCCATCCGCGGCATGAAGGCGTACCTCGCCGATCCCGACGCGAACGTCGCGGTGATCGACGCCTTCGAGCGCACCGAGGAGCTGAGGATCTGCCGCTGGTGCAACTTCCGGGTGGTCTGCCGCCCCGACCTCTAGGAGCCGGTGCATGCGCTTCGTGGGCTCGCTCGCCTTCGTCCTCTCTGCCGCTGGCGTCGCGGCCGCGCCCGCGGCGGCGGCCATCACCTCCATCGAGATCCAGCGCACCGAGTCGTTCGCCGAGGGCGCGACGTTCGGGGCCACCGGCGCCTACGTCAAGGTCGTCGGCGTCGCGCGCGGCGAGCTGGACCCCGCCGCGCCCGCCAATCGCGGCATCGTCAACCTCGACCGCGCCCCGCGCAACGAGCGGGGCCGCGTCGACTACGACGTCGACTTCTACGTCCTGCGCCCCGCCGATCCGAACCGCGGCAACCGCAAGATCCTCTACGAGGTCACCAACCGCGGCCGCAAGCTGCTCTTCTCGTGGCTGCACGACGCGAGCGAGGCGTCCGCGCTCGCGCTGAACGATCCGAGCCGTCCCCAGGACGCCGGCAACGGCTTCGCGCTCCGGCTGGGGTACACGCTCGTCTGGAGCGGCTGGGATCCCGACGCGCCGGCCGCCAACGGCGGGATGCGGATCCGGGTCCCGGTCGCGACGGACGGCGGCAAGCCGATCGTGCGGACGATCCGCGACGAGTTCGTTTTCGGCACACGGCTGCCCGCGGCCTCGCCGACGGCGCCGCTGTCCTATGAGGCGGCCAGCCTCGAGCCGGCGAGCGCGCGGCTGACCGTGCGCGCGCGCGAGAGCGATCCGCCCGTCGCGGTGCCGTCCGCGGCGTGGACCTTCAAGGGGCCGCGCGCGATCGCGCTCCTGCCCGAGGGCACGCCGTTCAAGCCGGGCCTCATCTACGACTTCCGCTACGCGGCGAAAGACCCGAAGGTGCTCGGCATCGGCTTCGCGGCCACGCGCGACCTCGTCTCGTTCCTCCGCCACGACGCGACCGACCGCGGGGGGACGCCGAACCCCGTGATGCTCGGCCCTGACGTGACCGGCATCCGCGCGGCGCTGGCCATCGGCATCTCGCAGGCCGGGCGCTACCTGCGCGAGCACGTCGAGCGCGGCTTCAATCGCGACGAGGCGGGCCGGCGCGTCTTCGACGGCGTGCTCTCGCACATCGCCGGCGCCGGCAAGATGTTCATGAACGCCGAGTTCGCCCAGCCGAACCGGACCAGCACCCAGCACGAGGACCATCACTTCCCGGAGGTCGCGCCGCCGTTCTCCGTGCTGCGCGGCGACGACGCGGACCCCAGGCTGATGGAGGTGAACACCTCCACCGAGTACTGGCAGAAGGGCGCCTCGCTGCTGCACACCGATCCGCTCGGGAAGAACGACGTGGCGCCGCCCGAGGGCGCGCGCGTCTACCTGGTGGCGGGCACCCAGCACGGGGGCCGCGCACACGCGAGGGCCGACGCCGGCCACTGCCGTCTCCCGCGCAACCCGCACAGCGCGACGCCGGCGCTCCGCGCCCTGCTGGTGTCGCTCGACGCCTGGGTCGTCGACGGCACGCGGCCGCCGCGCAACCGCATCCCGCTGCTGCGCGACGCCACCCTCGTCGACGCCGCGAAGCTCGGCTTCCCGGCGCTCCCGGGCGTGGAGGCGCCGCGCGCCGCGAACCGCATCGCGCCGTTCGGCGACTGGGTCGAGCCGAAAGCCGATGCGGCGAAGGCGTACGTCACCCTCGTGATCAAGGTGGACGCCGACGGCAACGAGATGACGGGCATCCGCCTGCCGGGTGTGGCGGCGCCGCTCGGGACGCACACCGGCTGGAATCTCTACGGCGCGCCGGAGCTGGCGGGCGAGCTCTGTGATCGCGACGGCACCTTCGTGCCGTTCGCGGTGACGAAGGCCGAGCGCGAGGCGGCCAAGGATCCGCGCCTGTCGCTCGAGGAGCGCTACAAGGATCGCCGCGGCTGGCTCGGCTACATGCGCGCGGTCGTCTACGACCTCGTCCGCGAGCGCCTGCTGCTGAGGGAGGACGCCGACCGCCTCATGGCCGCCGCAGAGGCGTCCGATCCGTTCAAGCGGTAGTCGGTCGGCAGCGCTTCACCGCGCACCGCCGCGGGATGAGCGCGGATAATGAATACACTGCGAAGGGGCGCCGTGTATCGCGGCTGAAGCCACCGCTCACTGGCGCTAAGAGCAAGCGATGAAAGACCAGATTCCGATGATAACGAAGCGTGGTAACCAATATGCTGCAGGGGAAGCACCAGGCGCAGTGCTATACAGGTCCGTGTAATAGGCGTTTATCCGCCATGCGCGGACGCACGACGGATAAAAGCCTATTCGTTCGACGCACCAGAGGCGATTGAAGTTGCCCGGGGGCAGCGAGGCTTGAGAATCTGCCAATTGTCGGAACGACGCCCGGAAATCCGGCAGCACACTCTCTCGGAGGCCCGACACGCAACCGCGGCGGGGAAGCGGGTGCAGCAATGACGGCATTGCCCAGCGGCGCCGACTCGAGCATCCGGGTCGGTCGTCCGATCGCCTGGCGCCGAACATCACGCTTGAGCGGCCCGGGGCTCGCCTACGCTCGCCCCGGCCCGCTGAGCGTGATCGTTCGGCGCAGATGTTGACGGTTGACGTGGACCTTGTCGAACGACTCTTGGTACCATCGAGGGCAGAGTCACGGCCATGACGAAAGCCCTGCGGAAAGCATTCGAAGCCGCCTCCCGCCTCCCCGACCGGGAGCAAGAAGAGCTTGCAGCGGCCATCCTTGAGGAGCTCGCCGCCGACGAGCGCTGGGAGGCTACGTTCGCCGAGTCGCAGTCCACGCTCAAGCGGTTGGCTGATGAGGCTCTGAAAGAGCATCGGGCGGGCCGGACCGAGGGCCTCGATCCCGATGCGCTTTGACCTCCAGAACTACTCACCGGTTCCGCGAGGCGTACGGGCGGCTTCCCGAACATGTTCGCCGCCGCGCTCGTGAAGCCTATCGCCGCTTCAAGAGCGACCCGAGCCACCCGAGCCTTCGCTTCAAGAAGGTCCATGCGACTGAGCCAATCTACGCAGCACGCGTGGGGCTCGGATATCGCGCGCTTGCCGTTCTGGATGCAGACGTCGCTGTCTGGTTTTGGATCGGTACTCACGCCGACTACGACCACCTTCTACGAACGCTGTGAGCCATCGCGCCGAACCACGGCATCCAGCCGACGGCCTTCGGCCGCGGCTGATGCCGCGCGTTAGACGGCACTAAATTTAGTTGCAGGTGACGGCTGGGAGGCGACTGTGTCGCTGGCGATGACGAAGCAGGAACGGGAGAGGTTTCTGGCCGATCTTCACGTGGGGATCATCAGTATTCCTGAAGAAGGGCGAGGACCACTCACTGTGCCGATCTGGTATTCGTACGAGCCGGGCGGCGAGCTACGAGTCGTAACCGCCAGGACTTCGCGGAAGGCACGGCTCCTCCAGCGTGCTGGCAGATTCAGTCTGTGCGCGCAGACGGAGACGCGGCCGTATAAGTACGTGAGCGTCGAGGGGCCGGTCGTCGCCATCGAGCCAGCAGATCTTGAGCGCGATCGGCGGCCCCTCGCGCGCCGTTATTTCGGCGCCGAGCTGGGCGACCGGTACATCGAAAGCACGAGGGACCTCGTCGGGAACGTGCTTGTTCGTATGCGGCCGGAGCGATGGCTTACGGTCGACTACGCAAAGCAATACCAGTCACGGTGAATGCGAAATCGTCTAACCGCGCATTGCAGCCGCCGCGCTTCGCGCGCGGCTGAATGCGTTAGCCAGCAGGCAATCGCGTCCGTCCTGTGCCCCACAGGATGCTAGACTGAGGTCACCGGCTAAAGGTCTATGGGCAGAATTGAGAAGATCGAGCAAGAGATCCAGGCGCTCTCTCCTGAAGAGCTGGCGCAGTTTCGCGCCTGGTTCCTGGAATACGACTGGGCGATCTGGGACGGCCAGATCGAGCGCGACGCTGAGGCAGGCCGCCTCGACGACCTAGCGACCAGGGCGCTTCGTGACCACGCAGCCGGCAAGACCACGCCGATCTGACCCATCACGCGTCCCCCGACTTCTGGGCGTTCTACCGAGCTCTGCCGCCGGCGATTCAGCAGCTCAACAGGGTTGGGGCGTCAATTGACATTGACACGTATCGTGGCGAGAGCTAACCGCCGGTTGCAGCGGCCGCCGGCGCCTTTCGGCGCCGGTTCCCTCGCTACGCTCGGCGCCACTGAACCGGGCCGTTAAGCCCGCCCGCGTCATCGAGGTCAGCTCAGCACGCCGACGGCCGACCCCCCGCTCCATCCCGGGAAAAGGGTCGCCGGCTTCGCGATCCCGAGCTGGCGGCCCGCCACCTCGGAAAACAGCGCGCGGAAGTCGGTCGTCACCGCGAGGTCGCGGCCCTCGTAGAGACGCTCGCGCGCGAGCCCGGGCCACCGGCCGTAGACCTTGCCGCCGCGCACGCCGCCGCCGAGCAGCAGCATCGCCGTGGCGTGGCCGTGGTCGGTGCCGCGGTTGCCGTTCTCGGCCACCGTGCGGCCGAACTCCGACATCGTGAGCACGACCACGTCGGCCATGCGATCGCCGAGATCCTGGCTGAACGCCGCCAGCGACGAGGCGAAGTCGCGCAGGCGATTCGCGAGCTGGCCCTGCTCGGCGCCCTGGCCGACGTGGGTGTCCCAGCCGTCGGCGTCGGTGAAGGCGATCTCCAGCCCGACGTCGGCGCGGATGAGCTGCGCGATCTGCCGCAGCGACTCGCCGAGCCGCGAGCGTGGATATGCGGCGTTGTTCGCCGGCGAAAGCCGCGAGGCGTTCGCGCTCTTGAGCATGCGCACGGCCTCGAACGTCTCGCGGCCGGTCCCGTGCAGCAGGTCCTGCACGCCCTGCTCGTAGAGCGACTCGAAGCCCTTGCGGGCCACCGCCGCCTCCGCCGCCCCGCGCACGTCGAAGCGCTCGAGCGACGTCAGGGAGATCGCTCCCGCGTCGCCGCGCAGGACCCGGGGCAGGGTGGGGCCCAGCGCGACGGCGCGGAAGGGCGAGCGGGCCGCGGGCAGCGTCGTCGCCGCGCGCGCCAGCCAGCCGTCGGGCGTCGACTTCACGCCCGGCGTGCCCGACTCCATGTAGTCCTGCGCGTCGAAGTGCGAGCGCGTCGTGTCGGGCGAGCCGCACGCATGCACGACGGCCAGGACGCGCGACTGCCAGAGCGGCTGCAGGGGTGTCAGCGCGGGATGCAGCCCGAAGAACCCGTCGAGATCCGTGGCCGCCCCGGCGTCGCCGGCGCGCGGCGGCCGGATCGCGATCGAGGCGCGCGCGCCGGCGTAGTCCCGGTCGCCGTACGGCACGACCATGCTGAGGCCGTCGACGGCGCCGCGCTGGAACACGGCCACCAGCACCTTGCGTCGGCCGTCGGCGGCGAGGGCCGCGCGCGCGAGGAAGCGCGGCGGCGCGGCCACGGCCGCCAGCGCGCAGGCGCTGCCCTTGAGGAGCGCGCGTCGGGTGAGCATGGATGTCGTCATCTCCGCTGGAATTCGGGCGAGCCGATCACCAGCGCCGCCAGCTTCTCGACGTCGGTGTTCGCGGGCCCGCGATCGTCCGGCGTTTGGCGCCGGATCTCCGGACTGGCGAGCTGCGCCACGAGGACCGCGCGCGTCTGCGCGCTGGCCGTGCCGTGCAGGAGCGCGGCGAGCAGGCGCTCGAGCGCCGCGTCCGGCGCCGCGCGATCGACGGCGAGCGGCGAGAGGTCCAGCGTCACGCCCGGCAACCGCCCCTGCGTCAGCGCCAGCGCGAAGTTCATCCGCGCCAGGAGCGCGCCCGCGTTCACCCAGGCTTCCGCGCGATCGGGATAGCCGGTGGGCGGCGGGGCGCCGTACAGGCCCTCGCCCATCTCGGCCGCCGAGCGCACCAGCAGGAAGCCGGCGCGCGGGTCGGCGACGTGGCCGTCCACCGCGCGCACCGCGCTCGCCACGTACTCGAACGGCTTCTTGATTTTCGCCCCGCGCGCCTCGGGCGCCCAGAACTCCGGCGAGGCGAGAATCGTGCGCAGCATCGCCTTGACGTCGCCCTCTGTCCGGCGGAACGTCACCGCCACGCGCTCGACGAGCGCGCGCGGCGGCTCGTCGGCGACGAAGCGGCGCACGAGCTTGGTCGCGATGAACGTCGCGGTGGACGGGTGGCGGAGCAGCAGATCCAGCACGCGCTCGCCGTCCTCGCGGCCGCCGCCCGCGGGCAGCCGCGTGCCGAGGACGGTCTTCTCGCCCCGGTCGTGAGTGAGCGGCCGGAAGACGAAGCGCGCGTCATCGCGCGGGCGGTCGATCGTCCAGCCGGTGAAGGCGCGCGCGACCTCGGTGACGTCCTTCTGGGTATAGCCGCCATCCACGCCGAGCGTGTGGAGCTCCATCAGCTCGCGCGCGTAGTTCTCGTTCAGCCCGGCGCGCTTGCCGCGGTTGGGCCCGACCGGCACCGTGAAGTCCGGGCGCGCGCTGAGCCAGTTGTCGAGATAGAAGAGCATGGCCGGGTGGGTGGCCGTCCCGCGCAGCAGATCGCCGAACTTGCCGAGCGCGTGGGGGCGGATGACATCGCGCTCGTAGGAGGTCAGGTACCACTTCACCTCGCCCTTGGCGGCGTGGACGTTGAAGTGGTTGAACCAAAAGTCGACCATGACCTCCTGGAGCTGGCGCTCGCTTTCGACGGCGAGCATGATCCGCGCCGCCTGCAGCTCGGCCACGATCCGGATCGGCCGCTTCTCCGGCGCCGGCTGGAACAGCTCGCGCGGCGCCATCTGGGGGTCGGCGGACTTCTGCCGCGGGTCCGGGCGCGGGTATTCGCGTTGCAGCTGGGCCGTCGTCATCGTCAATGTCGGCAGCACGCTGATCGTCTGCATCGCGGCGTGGTCGTCGATCCGCGCGGGATCGAGCTGGCGCTCGATCCAGGCCGAGAGGCCGATGGCCTTCACGCGCTCGACGTCGCCGGGTCGCGGCCCGAAGCCGAGCCGCGAGAGCGCGTGCACGATGGCGGCGTCGTCGGTCGGCGCCGCCGCGCCGGCCGCGGCGAGGCGCGACGCGCAGCCCGTGAGCGCGACGGCAACGAGGGCGATCGCGAGCGCGCGCCTCATCGCTCCCGCTCTCCAGGCTCGCGCGCCGGCGGTCGCGGGTGCTGACGCGGCGGATGCGGCTGCGACGGGTGCTCCTGGCGCCACTGCTCACGCTGCTGCTGCCGCTGCTGGCGGATCTGCTCGCGCGCCTGCGCGCGCTCCTCCGGCGACATCTTCTGCCACCGCTCCCAGTTGCGCGCGACGCGCTCGCGCTCTTCCGGCGGCAGCTGCTGCCACACCTGGAAGCGCTGCATGATGCGCTCGCGACGCTCTGGAGGCAGGCGCTGGAAGCGCTCGTACGCCTGCTGCAGCTCCTGCCGGCGCGACTCGGGCAGCTGGTTCCAGCGCTGCAGATCTTGAAGGATGCGCTGCTTCTCCTGCGGTGGCAGCGCCTGGAACTTCTTGAAGTTCTCGCGCGCGCCATGCCGCTGCTCCGGAGTGAGCTGCTGCCACTGGCGATAGCGCTCGAGGACGTTCTGCCGCTCCTCAGGCGTCATCTTCTGCCAGCGCTCGAGGTTGCGCTGCGCGACGGCGCGCTCCTCGGGCGAGAGGCGGTCCATGCCCTCGATCGGCGGCGTCTGGCCGAGGGCGACCTCCAGCACGCCGCCCGCGAGCAGCGCGGCGGCGGTGAGGACGAGGGCCACCCAGCGCATCAGCATGGTCACTTCACTCCCCCCTGGGTTGGTGGCGCCGGCGTCGCGGACGGCCGCGCGCCCGGCGCCTCGCGGGCCGGCGTGGCGGCCGCGGGCGATTCCAGCATCCGCAGCACCTCGAGCATCCGCATGCGCTCGGCGAGGCTCTGGTCGCGATGTCGCGCGGGATCCGCCTCGCGCAGCAGCTCGAGGTCGAGCAGCATCTGGGCGTCGAGGCGCTCGGACGGGCGGTCGGCGGCGCGCGCGGGCGTCGCGAGCGCGGCTACCACGGCGAGGAGCGCGGCCACCCGGCGCATCAACCCTCCCACAAGGGTACGCCGTCGAGCTGACGGATCACGTCCAGCTCCTCGAGCAGGTCGAGGCGCTCGACCACGCGGTAGTGCTCGAGCAGCCCGAGCCGCGCGCCGATGACCGCCTCGTCGAGCGCGGCCAGGGTCAGGTCCGGCCGCCGCTCGACCGGCTGGAGCGTGAACAGCAGCAGCGCCGTGGCGAGACCCATCGCGAGCGCGATGGGCGCCGGCCGCGCCCACCAGCCGCGTAGCCGCGCGCGGACGGAGCGCCGCGCCTCGAGCCTGGCGCGCAGGTGCGCGCGATAGTCGCCCCAGCGCGGCTCGGGCGGCGGCGGCGCGGCCGCGGCCACGCGCGCGAGCAGGTCGCGCTCCTCGGGCGTGAGGTCGTGGCGGCGCTCGTCGCTCACTGGACTACCCTCCGACGAAAGTCGGACGGTCTGGAACCATCGAGAGACGAGAGTGGGGCGAGGCGATCAGCGTTCGGGGAGAGCCACGGTCGCTCGCCGCGCGACGGCCACCATGAGACCCGCTCCCCCGAACAAAACGAAGAGAGGCCCAGACCGGCCACAGGATGACGCGCCACGTGCCTCGGCAGGCCAGAGCGCCAATCAGTGAGCGACCGGCAGAACCTCTCCCCGTGCAGTGTCTCGCCGTCCCCGGAGGCGATGCAATGAGATTCTCTGTCGGGATCGACTGGGCGAGTGCGGCCCATGCCGTCTGCATCCTCGATCAGACCGGCCGCGTCCATTGGCAGGGCGCGGTGCCGCACACCGCCGATGGCCTCGCGGACCTTCTCGCCCGCCTGCGCCGCTTCCGCCGGCGTGGTTCCCTCCGCGTTGCCCTCGAACGCCCCTCGGGGCTGCTCGTCGACACGCTGCTCGACGCCGGCCTCGAGGTCGTGCCCATCCACCCCAACGCCCTCAAGGCCAGTCGTCCGCGTTACTCCGCGGCGGGCGCCAAGAGTGACCCGGGGGATGCCTTCATCCTCGCCGACCTGCTTCGCACGGACGGCCATCGCTTCCGGCCTTTGCACCCGCCGTCCGATGACACCCGCGCGCTGCGCGCCCTCGTGCGCGGCCGCGACGATCTCGTCGCCCAGCGCATCGCCCTCGCCAATCAGCTCCGCGCGCTCCTCGAGCGCTTCTGGCCCGGCGCCGCCGCCATCTTTGCCGACGTCGACTCGCCGATCGCGCTGGCCTTCCTCGCGCGCTATCCCACCCCCGACAGCGCCGCCCGCCTGGGCGAACAGCGTCTCGCCCAGTTCCTCGGCCAACACGCGTACTGTGGGCGCCGCCCCGTGGCCGAGCTGCTCGCCCGCCTTCGCCGGGCGCCGACGAGCCAGGTCGGCGCGGCGGAAGCCGACGCCAGCGGCGACGTGGTGCGCGCCCTCATCGCTGTCCTCAGCCCGCTCGTGGCGCACCTCCAGCAACTCTCCGCCGCCATTGCCGCCGCGCTGGCTCAGCATCCCGATGGCCCGCTCGTGCAGAGCCTGCCCCGCAGCGGCGCTGTCAACGCGGCGCAGATCCTGGCCGAGCTCGGGGATGATCGCGCGCGCTTCCCCACCGACGAACAGTTCGCGGCCGAGGCCGGCTTGGCGCCCGTCACGCATGCCTCCGGCCAGCACCGCGCCGTCGTGTTTCGCTGGGCGTGCAACAAGCGCCTGCGCCGTGCCGTCACGACCTTCGCCGATAATTCCCGCCACGCCTCGCGGTGGGCGGCCCTCGTGTATCAGCGCGCGCGTGCGCGTGGGTGTCGCCATCAGCACGCGATCCGGATCCTCGCTCGCGCGTGGGCCCGCATTCTCTGGCGCTGCTGGCAGGACCGCACCCCATACCACGTCGGCCGACATCGCGCCGCGCAGGCGCTCGCCGCCGCCTGAGCGCGCGATGGTTGACACAGGATGTCTCATGGGCGCCCCGCCGCCACGGCCGCCGCCGGCGCGGGGGTGCCGCCGCGCAGGCGCTCGGGCCACCAGTGGTTGACCCAGCCCTCGTCGTCCCACTCGCCGCGCAGCGACGGCAGCACCTCGCGCGCGAAGCGATCCATGTTCTCCAGCGTCAGCTCGTGCGGCATGGAGCCGATCTGCAGCAGCACCATGAGGTTGCCGACCCGCAGGCCCTTGACGACCTCGTCCTTGATGCGGTCGCGGACGGTGGCCGCGCTGCCCGCGATGACGTAGCCCTTCTCGACGAAGTCGCGGTACCGCAGCTGCTTGGTGTCCTCGGCGCGTCGGATGTTGCTCTTCGACGCGGCCACGAGGCTGCGATAGTCCTGGTTGCCGGGCGGCGAGCCGTACTGGATCGGCCAGTGCAGACACTTGTGATAGAAGTACTCGACGTGCCGCGCGTACTTGGCCTCGGCCGCGGCGTCGCTCTCGGCGACGACGACGAGCTGCAGGAACCCCGCGCGATACGGGTTGGTCTCGCGCCCCTTCTTCGCCACCACGTCCCAGTAGCCCTGCATCATCGTCTTCGCCGCCTTCGCGCCCGAGTACGACAGGAAGCAGTAACAGACCTCGTTGTCGACGGCGAAGTCGAACGTGCTGATGCTGCCCGAGCCCGGCACCCACACCGGCGGGTGCGGCTGCTGGATCGGGCGCGGCCACAGGTTGACGTTGGCGAGCTGATAGTAGCGGCCGTTCCAGGCGAAGATCTCGCGCGCCTGCCACGCCTTGAGCGTCAGCGCGAACGCCTCGCGGTAGCGCTCGCGGTGCTCCATCGGCGTGATGCCGTAGGCCAGGTTCACGTCCATCGGACTGCCCAGCGGCAGTCCCGCCACCAGACGCCCGCCGCTGATGCAGTCGAGCATCGCGTACTCCTCGGCCACGCGGATCGGCGGGTTCGACGTGGGCAGCGTCGCCCCCATCTGCACGATCGCGACGTTCGACCCGTTCGTGGCCTTGGCGATCACGCTGCCCATGAGGTTCGGGCTCGGCATGAAGCCGTACGCGTTCTGGTGGTGCTCGTTGGTGCAGACGCCGTCGAAGCCCGCGCGCGCGGCGAACAGCAGCTCGTCGAGCGTCCAGTTGTAGTACTGCCCCACGCGCGTGGCGTCGGCCAGCTCCCACCACGGCGGCGTGACCCAGACCGATTCGTAGCGCTTCTCGAAGTCGTTCGGCAGCTCGCGGTGCGGCATCAGGTGGAACGCGCTGATCTTCATCTCAACCCTCGCGCTTCGGCGGCCACTGGATCCCCATCTGATCGAAGCGGCGCAGCCGGTCCTGGCCGAGCGCGCGGTCCCAGACCTCTGCAAGCGCCGACGCCGTCCACGCGCGATCGCCGGTGAGCGTGCGCAGCGGCGCGGGATGCGAGAACAGCGTGACCTCGTCGCCGCGGACACCGACCACCTGGCCCGTGATGTGCGCGGCGCGGTCGCTCGCGAGGAACGCGACGACGGGCGCGATGGCCTCGGGCGGCGTGGCGGTGGCCGCCGCGCGGCGCTCGCCGGGCAGCCGCTGGGTCATGCGCGTGTCGGCCGTCGGCGAGATGCAGTTGCAGCGCACTCCGTACTTGGCCAGGGCCAGCGCCGTCGAGCGCGTGAGGCCGACGATGCCCTCCTTCGCGGCGGCGTAGTTGGGCTGGCCGGGGCTGCCCTCGAGGCCCGCCGTCGAGGTGAACGTGATCATGCAGCCGGATTTCTTCTCGCGCATGTGCGCGCTGGCCGGACGCATGACCGTGAAGTGCCCCTTGAGATGGACCGCGATCACCGCGTCCCATTCCTCCTCGGTCATGTTGAAGATCATCCGCTCGCGCAGGATACCCGCGCAGCAGACGACGATGTGCAGGTCGCCGAACGACTTGAGCGCGGCGTCGACCATGGCCTTGCCGCCCGCCATGGTCGCCACGTTCTCGGCGCTGGCGAGGGCGCGCCCGCCCGTCTTCTCGATCTCCCTCACCACCGCCTCCGCCGGCGCGCTGGACGGGTCGCGCCCGTCCACGCTCACGCCGTAGTCGCCGACGACCACGCTGGCCCCCTCCGCGGCCAGGCCGAGCGCCACCGCACGACCGATTCCGCTCCCCGCGCCCGTGACCACCGCCACCTTCTTGTCCAGCAGTCCCATGCCGCGCTCCTTTCGGGTACGGGATTATAGTCACGATCGACGGCCACGGCCTCGATCATGAGATTCGTCAAGCGGCTGCTCCTCCTCGCCGGCGCGATCCTGCTCGCGGTGCTCGTCCACCGCGTCGGCGCCGAGCCCGTCCTCGAGACGCTGCGCGCGCTCGCGTGGTGGCAGTTCGTCATCATCTGCCTTCCCTACGGCGTGATCGCCGCCGTGGACACGCTCGGCTGGCGGTTCGCCTTCGCCCGCGACGGCGCGCCCTTCTGGCGGCTCTACGGCGCCCGCCTCGCCGGCGAGGCGCTCAACGTCGTGACCGCGGCGGGCTCGGTGGGCGGCGAGGCGGTGAAGGCCTGGCTCGTGCGGCGCGACGTCTCCTACGCCGAGAGCGTGCCCTCGATCGTCGTGGCCAAGACCACGATCGTGATCTCGCAGGTGATCTACCTGCTCCTCGGCATCGTGCTCGCGCGAGCGGCGCTGGACGTGAGCGGCCCCGTGCTGCGCAGCATGCTGTGGCTCCTGCTGATCGAGGTCCTCTGCGTCGGCGGCTTCTTCGCCGCCCAGGCGATCGGGCTCGTCGGCCACGGCGGCCGCGCGCTCGCCTGGGCGGGCCTGACGGCGGATGCGACGGCGGCCGAGAGCCTGGACGTGTCGCTGCGCCACTACTACCGTCACGAGTGGAGGCGCTTCGCGGTCTCCACCGCGTTTCACACGCTCGCCTGGCTGCTGGGCGCGCTGGAGGCGACGCTGATGCTCTGGCTGCTCGGCATGACCGGCTCGACGGTGACGGCGACCGTGATCACGGCGCTCGGCTCGGGCGTTCAGTTCGCATCGTTCATGGTGCCGGCCAACCTCGGCGCCATCGAGGGGGCCTACGCCGCCACCTTTGGCGCGCTCGGCTTCGGCGCCGCCGCCGGGCTCGCGTTCAGCTTCGTCCGGCGCGCGCGACAGGCGGTGTGGATCGTGGTGGGGCTCGTGGTGCTGCTGGGCATGCGCTGGTCGCAGGCACGGACGCGCGTGCCGGCTACGCCGTACGGTTCTTGAAGTACGAGTTCTTGACGGCGATCTTGCCGCGCTCGAACGTGAACACGTCGCAGCCGTTGACTTCGATCTTCTTGCCGTCGGCCGTCGTGCCCGTGAAGACCCACTCCGAGAGGCCGCGGTCGCCGGCCACGAAGTGGCGCGCGTCGCCGAAGTGGGCATCCGGGAAGATCTTGAAGACCTTCGCGAAGGCCTCGCGCACGCGCTCGCGTCCCTCGTACCGCGTGCCGCAGGCCTCCTTGCCCGCGGTCGTCTCGAAGACGCAGTCGTCGGCCATGAAGGTCATGATGAAGTCGACGTCGTGCCGGTTCCAGCCATCGCCGAAGGCTTCCAGGTCCTTGATCGTCACCATCGTCTCGCCTCCTTTCACATCTCACAGCTGCCCGGAATCGCCCCAGCGCGCGAGCAGCGCGCAATACGCGGGATCGTCGTAGCGCGCGAGCGCGAACGCCGGCGCGTACGGCGGCAGCGGCCGCCCCGTCACGTGCGCGGCGACCAGCTCGCCGGCCACGTTGGACGCCATCAGCCCGTAACCGCCGAGCGCGCCGCACACGTAGGCGCCCTCCACCGGCAGCGGCCCGGCCAGGAATCGGTTCTCGCGCGTCTTCGTGTAGTAGCCGCCGTCCACCACCGCGCGCGGCAGCCGATCCGCGTAGCGCGCGAAGGCCGGCACCATGCGCGCCATGCCGCGAATGGCGAGCTCGGCGTAGGCGGGATCGAACGTCAGCGGAAACACGGGCTCGACCGGGTCGAGATGGTACGTCCACAGCAGCAGCACGATCGGGCTGTCGCCGCCGCCCTCGGGCCGGCCGTGGGCGCCCGTCGGAATCTCCTCGAGCAGGTCGGGGCGGCTGACCGCCAGCTCCTCGCGCTCCTCCTCGGTCCAGGCCACGCGCACCGGATCCGTCCAGATCAGCAGGGGCGCCGCGCGCGGCATCGCGCCGAGCGTGTCGGCGAACGCGATCTTGGCGTGCTGCTCGCAGTAGACCGGCAGCTCGACGCCGAGCAGCCGCCCGACGCGCGCGACGAACGGTCCCGCCGCATTCACCACGCGGGGCGTCGCGATCGTCCGGCCGCTGACCGCCACCGCGCTCACGCGGCCGCCCGTCGTGCCGATCGTCTCCACGCGTCCCTGCATCAGCCGCACGCCCTTGTCGCGCGCGCGCTCGAGCATGTGCATGCCGAGCTGCTGGCCGCTGAGCCAGCCGCAGCGCCGGCCGTGGAACAGCGCCACCGTGTCATCGGCGAGGTACGGGAAGTGCCGGCGGATGAGCGTGCGGTCGGTGATCACGTCGACACCCACCGGCTGGCCCTCGAAGCCGTCCGCCGCCGAGGGCCGATAGTCGCTCGCGGCGCTCGCGTGGACGCGCGCAGCGCCGGCGCCGAGGTCCGCGGCCTCCTGGGCGGACTGGATGAACCGCGGGATGCGCCCGGGATCGGCGCTGGCGAAGAGGTAGCCGCGGCGGTTCATGCGAAAGACGTTGCCGCTCTCGCGGGCCAATTCTTCCAGCAGGTCGATCGAGCGGTTCATGGCCGTCACCATCGCATCGCCGGGGCCGGGCCATACATTCCGGTAGCACTCGGTGGACTTGTCGCTGGTGAGCGACAGCGGCGGCCGCTCGTCCACGAGGACGATGTCGGTCACGCCCTGGCGCGTCAGGTGATAGGCGGTCGCGATGCCGGCAATCCCGGCGCCGCAGATCACGACCTCGGCGGTGTCCGGCGTCATGGGCGCCACGCTACCACGGATGCCCGGGGTATATGATCGGGGCGTCGTCTCCATGTACGTACGCGCCAACGCCCGTCAGCGTCTCCGTGAGATCGCCCGCCGCGCGATGATCGAGCGCGGCCTCGAGCCCGAGTTCTCGCCGGCCGCGCGCGCGGAGGCGCAGGCGCTGACCGGCCAGGCCGACGGCGGCGATCGCACGATTCGCGACGCGCGCGATCTGCTCTGGTGCTCGATCGACAACGACGACTCGCGCGACCTCGACCAGCTCACCGTCGCGGTGGACGCGGGCGGCGCCTCGCGGGTGCTTGTGGCCGTCGCGGACGTGGACGCCGGCGTGCCGCAAGGGTCGGCGCTCGACACCCACGCGAGCACGAACACGACCTCCGTCTACACGGCCGCGGAGGTCTTTCCGATGCTGCCCGAGCGCCTGTCCACCGACCTCACGTCGCTGAATGCCGCCGAGAACCGTCTGGCCCTCGTCGTCGACATGACCGTCGACGCCGACGGCGCCGTCGCCGCCGGCGAGATCTATCGCGCGCGGGTACGCAACCGCGCGAAGCTCGCCTACAACGCGGTGGCGGCGTGGCTCGAGGGCCACGGCCCGCTGCCGCCGGCCGCGGCCGCCGTGAAGGGCCTCGACGCGAATCTGCGCCGGCAAGACGCGATCGCCCAGGCGCTGAAGGCGCTGCGCCATCGGCGCGGCTCGCTCGCGCTCTCCACGATGGAAGCGCGCGCGGTGTTCGACGGCGACGCCCTGGCCGACCTGCAACCCGACGAGGAAAATCGCGCCAGGCAGCTCATCGAGGACCTCATGATCGCCGCCAACGGCGTGACCGCGAAGTTCCTCGACGCGCGCGGCGTCGCGTCGCTGCGCCGGGTGCTCCGCACGCCCGAGCGCTGGGACCGCATCGTCGTCCTCGCCGCCGAGCACGGCGGGCGGCTGCCCGCCTCGCCCGACGCGGCCGCGCTCGCCGCGTTCCTGCTCGCCCGCCGCGAGGCGGATCCCGAGCGCTTTCCCGACCTCTCGCTCGCCGTGGTGAAGCTCCTCGGCAAGGGCGAGTACGCGCTGGCGCGGCCGGGCCACGAGCCCGCCGGCCACTTCGCGCTCGCCGTGCGCGACTACACCCACGCCACCGCGCCCAACCGCCGCTTCCCCGACCTGATCACGCAGCGGCTGGTGAAGGCGGCGCTGGCGGACCGCGCGCCCGCATACGAGGCCGAGGAGCTCGATGCCCTCGCGCGGCACTGCAGCGAGCAGGAGGACGACGCCGCCAAGGTCGAGCGCCAGGTGCGGAAGTCGGCGGCGGCGCTGCTGCTCGAGCACCGCATCGGCGAGCGCTTCGACGCGCTCGTCACCGGCGCCGCCGAGAAAGGGACGTGGGTGCGGATCACGCGGCCGCCCGTGGAGGGCCGGCTCGTGCGGGGCGCCGACGGCCTGGACGTCGGCGATCGCGTCCAGGTGCTGCTGAAGTCCACCGACGTCGAGCGCGGCTTCATCGACTTCGAGCGCGCCTGAGCCGGGCGCGCCTTGCGCGGCGCCGGGCTTGGTGTAAAAATCAGCCGCCTCGTAGGAGGGGCCCCGCCATGCGCACACGCCGACTGGTGCTCGCCGTCCTGGCCGCGCTCGCGTTCGTCACCGGCGCGTCGGCCGCTCCCCCGAAGGACGCGATCGTCATCGGCCTCGTGGCCGAGCCCGTGACGATGGATCCGCCGCAGATCACCGACCTCAACTCCGCGCGGGTGACCAAGCGGATCTTCGAGGGGCTGGTGGGGCAGGAGCTCGGCAGCTACAAGCTCGTGCCCGCCCTCGCGCACTCGTGGGACATCTCCAAGGACGGCCTCACCTACACCTTCAAGCTCCGTCCGAACGTGAAGTTTCACGACGGCACCCCGTTCAACGCCGAGGCCGTGAAGTTCGTCTTCGAGCGCCAGCTGAACGACAAGGGCCCCTACTACGCGACGGGCACCTATCCCTACGTGAAGGGCTTTCTCGGCAACGTGGCCGGCGTCGAGGTGCTCGACGCGAGCGCCGTGCAGATCAAGCTCAAGGCGCCGCTCACCCCGTTCCTCCAGTACCTCGCGCACCAGTCGCTCTTCATGTTCAGTCCCGAGTCGCTGAAGAAGTGGGGCAAGGACGTCGTCAAGCACCCGGTGGGCACGGGGCCGTTCAAGCTCGAGATGTGGGAGCCGGGCGTGAAGGTCGTGCTCGCGCGCAACGACGCGTACTGGGGCGGCGCGCCGAAGATCCGGCAGGCCATCTACGTGCCGATCGTCGAGGCGCAGGCGCGTCTGGTCGCGCTGAAGACCGGCGACATCGATCTCACGATGGACGTGCCGCCGGACAGCCTCGACGAGCTGCGCCGCGACCCGAACCTCGTCGTGGCCGAGAGCAACTCCTCGGCGGTCTGGTACGTCACCCTCAACACGCGGCATCCGATCCTGAAAGATCGGCGTGTGCGCCAGGCGCTGAACCACGCCGTGAACAAGGAGGCGATCATCCGCGACATCCTGCGCGGCACGGCCATCGTGTCGCGCGGCCCGATCTCGCCCGCCTACGGCCCGTACTACGAGGAGAACACCGCCCGCTATCCCTACGACCTCGAGAAGGCACGCGCGCTCCTCAAGGAAGCGGGCCACGCGAACGGCGTCGAGCTGACGTTCCTCGTGCCGGAGTCGGGCTCGGGCATGCAGTCGCCGGTCGAGATGGCGACGGTCATCCAGGCGAACCTCGCCCAGATCGGCGTGCGCGCGAAGATCCAGACGATGGAGTGGGGCGCCTACCTCCGGAAGTATCTCGAGCAGCCCGACATGGCCGAGATGTCGTGGAATCCCTCGATCGGCGACCCCGACCACATGATGTACATGCTCCTGTCCTCCGACCGCTTCCCGCCGGCCTTCAACGGCGGCTACTACCAGAACGACCGCGTGGACGACCTCCTGCGCCGGGGGCGCACGACGCTCGACGAGAAGGCGCGGGTGCCGCTCTACCGGGAGGCGCAGAAGCTCGTGGTCGAGGACGCGCCGTGGATCTTCGTCGACCACGGCAAGCAGGTCATCGTCCACCGCAAGCGCGTGCAGGGCTTCAAGCTGCACCCGAACTTCGACCTCGTGCTCACGCCGGTGTGGCTGCAGTAGCGGACGAGGCCGAGCTCTTCCTGGCGCTCGTCCGCCAGCGCTACGGCGCGCGGCTCGACGAGGCCCAGCTCGCCCTCGTGCGCGAGACACTCGAGGGCCTCGCGCGCGATCTGGCGGCGCTGCGCGCAGCCACGATTCCCGACGACGCCGAGCCGGGCCAGCCCTTCGCCGCGTTCCGCGCGGAGCCGTAGCCCCCGGGGCCACACGTGAGCGTTGCGTTCCGCACGATCCGCGAGCTCGGCGCTGATCTGCGCGCCGGGCGCCTCTCGCCGGTCGCCCTCGCCGAGGCATGCCTGGACGGCCTCGAGAAGACCGGCCGCCGCCTCAACGCCGTCGTGACGCTCACGCGTGAGCGCGCGCTCGAGCAGGCGCGCCGCGCCGAGCGCGAATTGAAAGGCGGCCGCGACCGCGGGCCGCTGCACGGCATTCCCTACGGCGCCAAGGATTTGTTGGCGACCTCGGGCGGCATTCCCACCACGTGGGGCGCGGCGCCGTTCCGCGAGCGCCGCTTCGACTACGACGCGACGGTGATCCGCCGACTGGAGGACGCGGGCGCCGTGCTCGTCGCCAAGCTCGCGATGGTCGAGCTCGCGGGCGGGATGGGCTACCGGCAGCCTAACGCCTCGTTCACGGGCCCCGGGATCTCGCCGTGGGCGCCCGACGCCTGGAGCGGCGGCTCCTCCAGCGGCTCCGGCTCAGCCGTCGGCGCCGGTCTCGTGCCCTTCGCGATCGGCTCGGAGACGTGGGGCTCGATCCTCGCTCCCGCGACGCTCTGCGGGGTCACGGGCCTACGGCCGACGTACGGCCGCGTGAGCCGTCACGGCGCGATGGCGCTCTGCTGGACGCTCGACAAGCTCGGTCCACTGGCGCTCACGGCCGACGACTGCGGGCTCGTGCTCGACGCGATCGCCGGCCCAGATCCCGCCGATCCCAGCGCGGCAGCGCGGCCGTACCGCTACGACGCCGCCGACCCCGGACGTCCGTTTCGCTTCGCGGTCGTGCGGGGCGCGGCCGATGCCGCGCAGCCTCCGGTGCGGGAGGCGTTCGCGCGCGCGCTCGACACGCTGCGCACGCTGGGCAGTGTCGAGGAGATCGCGCTGCCCGACCTGCCCTACGAGGCGATGACGCGCATCATCCTCTGGGCCGAGGGCGCGTCTTCGTTCGAGCGGCTCATCGAGAGCGGCGGCATCGCCGACCTCACCGCGCCCGAGGACCGCGCCACGCCCTACGCGCGCGACGCCATCCTCGCCAAGGACTATCTGCGCGCGCTCCGCCTGCGCGGCGTGGTGGCGCGCGAGATCGACCGCGCGCTGAGCCGCTTCGACGCCCTCGTGGGGCCGAGTCGCGGCGCAGTCGGGGCGCGGCTCGGCGCCGAGTTCCGCAGCCCGATCCGCGGCGGCGTGCCCGATGTGCTCGGCGCCATCGGCGCCGCGGCCGGCCTGCCCGCCGTCGGTGTGCCGTGCGGCCTCACGTCCGAGGGTCTGCCGGTGGGGCTGCAATTCCTGGGGCGGGCGTGGGACGAGAACGTCGTGCTCGCCGCGGCGCGCGCGTGGCAGGCGGCGACGCCGTACCATCGACAGCGCCCGCCGCTGTCGTAAGATCGACGCCACGATGACCTGGCAATCGGAGATGGACGAGCTGAGGCGCCGCGAGAGCCTCGCCGAGGAGCTCGGCGGCCCGGAGCGCGTGAAGCGCCAGCACGCGGGCGGCCGGATGACCATCCGCGAGCGCATCGCCAAGCTCGTCGATGCCGGCACCTTCCACGAGGTCGGCAAGATCGCCGGCAAGGCCACCTACGACGCGGCCAACGACCTCGAGACGTTCACGCCGTCGAACTTCGTCTTCGGCCGCGCAAAAGTGGACGGGCGCCCGGTCGTCGTCGGCGGCGACGACTTCACGGTGCGCGGCGGCTCGGCCGACGCCACCATCAAGGAAAAGCACCTGCAGTGCGAGACGATGGCCCACGAGCTGCGGCTGCCGCTGATCCGCCTGGTCGAGGGCTCGGGTGGCGGCGGCTCGGTGAAGACCATCGAGACGACCGGCCGCGCCAACGTCCCGGGCGTCAGCGGCTGGGAGTGGGTCGTCGCCAACATCGGCACGGTGCCGCGCGTGGCGCTCGGGCTGGGGTCGGTGGCGGGACTCGGGGCGGCGCATCTCGCGGCCGCGCACTACTCCGTGATGATCAAGGATCTCTCCGCGCTGTTCGTCGCGGGCCCGCCCGTCGTCGAGCGGCTCGGCCAGAAGCTCACCAAGAACGAGCTGGGCGGCTGGGAGATCCAGCTCAAGGCGGGCGCCGTCGACGACGCCGTCGACACCGAAGAAGAGGCGTTCGCCCGCGTGCGGGGCTTCCTGTCGTACCTGCCGTCGTCCATCGACGAGGTGGCGCCGCGCGGGCCGCGCGACGACGACCCCGCCCGCCGTGTGGACTGGCTGATGGACGCGATCCCGCGCGACATCCGCAAGCCGTACAAGATGCGGCCGATCGTCGAGGCCGTCGTGGACGCCGGCTCGTTCTTCGAGATCGCGCCGCTCTACGGCCGCTCGGTCATCACCGGGCTCGCGCGCCTGGACGGCTGGCCGGTCGCCGTCATGGCCAGCGACCCGTTCTTCTACGGCGGCGCGTGGGCGGCCGACACCTGCCAGAAGGTCGAGCGCTTCGTCGACACCGCGCAGACGTTCCACCTGCCCGTCTTCTATCTGGTCGACTGCCCGGGCTTCCTGATCGGCCTCGATGCCGAGCGCACGGGGACGATCAAGCAGGGCGTGCGCGCGATGTCCGCCATCTGGCAGACGACGATCCCGTGGTGCTCGGTCATCGTGCGCAACTGCTTCGGCGTGGCCGGCGCCGCGCACCGCAACGGGGGCCGCTACTGCACACGCTACGCGTGGCCGTCGGGCCGCTGGGGCTCCCTGCCGCTCGAGGGCGGGATCGAAGCGGCGTATCGGGCGGAGATCGACGCGGCGCCGGATCCCCGGGTGAAGATGGCGGAGATCGAGGAGCGGCTCACGAAGCTGCGCTCGCCGTTCCGCTCGGCCGAGACGTTCTGGATCGAGGAGATCGTCGATCCGCGCGACACGCGGCGCCTGCTCTGCGAGTGGGCCGAGCTGGCGGCGCCGCGGCGGCGTCCCGGCCCGTCCGAGCACCGGATGCGGCCATGAGCGGCCCGACGCCGGCGCTCATGAGGCTGTGAGGGAGAGGCGCCCCGGCGACCCCGGGACGCCCCCGCTCCGCTACGCGCTCGCGAACAGGTTCTTCTTGATGATGGCGTGCACGCCCCAGTTGCCGTCCACGACCTGCGTGATGCCGAAGTCCACGCCGATCGACATGAGCGAGATCGCCTCGTCCTCGGTGAGCCCGCGCGTGGTCATGAGGAAGTGGCGCATCTTGCGGAAGGCGTCCTTGAGCGCCAGGTCCACCGACGACTTGGAATAGATGTCGCTCTGCGCGTTGGCGCCCAGTTCCGCGAGGTACTTCGGATAGCTGAAGCCGTGCAGCACCCACTCGTCCTGCGTCTCGAGCAGCGGGTACTCGAGGCCGGCGAGCGCGGTGCCGGCGAGCGTGTCCTTCTTCCTCAATATCAGCTGGAACGTCCCGGTGAGCGAGCACTCGATGGCCGTGCCGCACAGCTCGGAGTCGCCCTGGGCCGCGTGCGAGTCGCCGGCGGAGAGCAGCGCGCCGGGCACCGCCACCGGGTAGTACATGGTCGCGCCCTTGCCGATGCGCCAGTCGTCGATGTTGCCGCCCACCCAGTGCGGCGGGATCGAGTCGACGATATCCGCCTCCGACGGCGCGAGCCCCAGCACGCCGAAGTGCGGGCGGATCGGGATGCGCACGTTCTTGAGGATGCCGTGGTTCTCCCTGACCGTCCGGTGATCCACGGGCACGCCGGGGTAATCGATGATCTTGTGCACGACGCCGTAGGGATCGGTCTGCGGCGTCCACTGGAAGTTGTAGAGCGCTTTCGCCCAGTTCCGGTCGCCGCTGGTGTCGACCTCGTAGATCGTGATGACCTCGCGCGGCTTCGGATCCGTCATCAGCTCCTTGTAGTGGAAGCCCCACCACGCCGCCGCGTTGCTGCCGAACGACTTGCCCTTGTACTGTGGATTCGCGCACGGCCGTGGCTTCACGTCGATGATGCGCACCTCGAGGATGTCACCGGGCATCGCGCCCTTCACCGCCACCGGCCCCGTGCAGATGTGCACGCCGAGCCCCTCGCCCGCGCCGCGGCCGAACAGCGTCGGCTGCATCGGCCCCGCGCCGCGCCGGTCCACGCCCTTGCGCTGGCGGTCCCAGTAGAAGACGGCCTCGGCGCCCGGGTCGCCCTTCACCATGCGCTCGGCGTCGTCGTTCGCGTGGTGCGTGAGCACGTCGATGGTGACGAAGTCGCCGGAGCTCACCTCCACGAGCGGCTTCAGCAGCTTGCTGAAGTAACCCCAGTGCACGGTCTTGTCGGTGGCGGGCACGTAGTAGTGGTTCAGCGTGCCCGGCACGCGGCCGGGCTGTGCCTGCGCGGCCACCGCGCCCAACCCCAGCGACGCGGCGGCGCCGCCCGCAACCACCGCGCCCTTCAGGAAATCGCGGCGCCCGTTGTCCTCGTCGTGACGCGCGGTGCTGTGCGGTGTGTCGTCCATGCCGAGCTTCCTCCCGTGGCTGGCGTGAGTGAACGTCGGCTCGACGCTGAGCGGTGGTGGCGGCGGTGCCGGAACCGGGCCCGATGGTACCATCGCCCCCCATGAGCGGCGCGACCGAATAGGAGACTCCCATGGACCTCGACGAGGCGATGCGCACGACGTTCTCCGCGCGGGAGTTCACCGCGGATCCCCTGCCCGACGCCGCGCTGGCCGACATCCTCGACCGCGCGCGCTTCGCGCCCAGCGGCGGCAACCGCCAGGGCTGGAAGGTCATCGTCGTGCGCGACAACGCGACGCGCGAGGCGCTGGCCAGGCTGACCGAGCCCGCGGCCAAGCGCTACATCGCGCAGCAGAAGAACGGCGAGAACCCGTGGAACACCATCGACCCGCCGCGCGTGGACGCCGCGACCATCGAGCGCACCGAGCCGCTGATGCGGCTCATCGAGCCGGTGCTGAAGGCGCCCGTCGTGCTGGTGATCTGCGTCGACCTCAAGGTCGTCGCCTCCACCGACCAGCACCTCGACCGCGTCGGCGTCATCAGTGGCGCGTCGATCTACCCGTTTGCCTGGAACATCCTGCTCGCGGCGCGCGCGCGCGGCTTCGCCGGCACCATCACCACCCTCGCCGTCGCCCAGGAGCCGAAGCTCAAGCAGCTGCTCGGCCTGCCCTCGCACGTGGCCGTGGCGGCCGTGATGCCCCTCGGCCGTCCGGTCAAACAGCTCACGAAGCTCAAGCGCAAGCCGGTGAGCGAGTTCGCGATGCGCGAGCGCTGGGGCGGCCCGCCGCTCGCGTGATACTCTCGCCCGCATGGCCCCGCTGCAGATCACGCCGGTCCACCCGGTGCTGGGCGCCCGCGTCGAGGGCGTCGACCTCACCGCCGCGGTGGACGACGCCACGTTCCGGAAAATCCACGACGCGTTCCAGGAATACTCCGTGCTGATCTTTCCCGGCCAGCGGCTCACCGACGCGCAACAGATGGCGTTCACCACTCGCTTCGGCCCGCTGGAGACGACCATCAAGTCGATCGGCCAGGAGCGACGCCTGCACGAGAACATGGTGGATCTCTCGAACGTCGACCCGAAGGCCGAGGAGCGGCTGATGGGCTGGAACGACCGACGCATGCTCTACCAGTCCGGCAACCAGCTCTGGCACACGGACAGCTCGTTCAAGCCCGTCCCGGCGATGGCGTCGCTGCTGTCGGGACGGGAGGTCCCGCCCACCGGCGGCGAGACGGAGTACGTGAGCATGCGCCACGCCCACGCCACGCTGCCCGCCGGGCTGCAGCGCCGGCTCGAGGGGCGCGTGGTCGTCCACAGCATCCTGTACTCGCGCAGCACGATCGCGAAGGGACTCTTCGATCCCGAGCACGAGCAGGAGCTGCCGCCCGTCCGCCAGGCGCTCGTGCGGACGAACCCGTTCAACGGGCGCAAAGCCATCTACATCGGCTCGCACGCCTGGTACATCGAAGGTGTGGACGACGCGGAGTCGCGGCGGCTGCTCGACGATCTGCTGGCCCACACGACGCGGCCCGAGTGCGTCTACCAGCACCGCTGGACGCAGTGGGATCTCGTGATGTGGGACAACCGCGCCGTGCTCCACCGCGGCCGGCCGTGGGACGCGGAGCGCTATCGCCGCGTCATGCGCCGGACGACGCTGGCCGGCGAGGGACCGACCGCGGACCCGCCGTATGCGACGCGCACCCCCGCGTGGGACGGCATCATCCCCGAAGGCGTCGGCGTCTGAAAGCGCTCGCCGCCGCCGCGGGACTGCTGGCGCTGCTGCTGGCGCCGGCGCCAGCGCCGGCCCAGGGGAACTTCGAGATCCAGGTCTACGGCAGCGAGCTGACCGCGCCCGGCCAGACCATGCTCGAGCTGCACAGCAACACCGCCGTCACGGGCACCACGCGCACCGAGCACCGCATCGTCCGCACGCAGGGCGCGGCGCACGAGACGCTGGAGGTGACACACGGCTTCACGCCGTGGTTCGAGACCGGGTTCTATCTCTTCACGAGCGTGCAGCCCGAGAGCGGGTGGGAGTGGGTCGGTGATCACATTCGCCCGCGCGTGCGCGTGCCCGAGTCGTGGAACTGGCCGGTCGGCGTGAGCCTGTCGCTGGAGGCGGGGTATCAGCGGCGCGCGTTCTCCGCCGACACGTGGACGCTCGAGATCCGCCCGATCGTCGATCAGAAGCTCGGCCGCTGGTACTGGGCGTTCAATCCCGCGCTCGAGCGCTCGCTCAAGGGCGAGAACTCGGGCCGAGGTTTCGGGTTCACGCCGGCCGCCAAGGTCTCGTACGACGTCACCCCGCGCGTCGCCGCCGGCCTCGAGTACTACGGCGACATCGGGCCGATCGACCGGATCGATCGGCCGCGTGACCAGCAGCACCTGATCTTCCCCGTCCTGGACATCGACCTCGGCCCGCGCTGGGAGCTGAACTTCGGCATCGGCGCCGGGCTCACGCCGGCCACGGACCGTCTGATCGTCAAGATGATCCTCGGCTATCGCTTCGGGCCGCTGCCCCCGGCGCACTGACCACGTCGGCGCGCGCGTGGACCCGACCGTTGCCGAGTGATCCCCGGTCGCCTATCCTTCCGGCGCGGCGGCGCTGACGCCGCCCGGGAGGATCCCATGCGCGCTTCCATCGGCATCACCCTCGCCCTGACGCTCGGGCTCATGACCGCCGTCGCCCACGCTCAGTCCTGGCGCCCGCCCGCCGACGGCCAACGCTGCCCCTCGAAGTGGGGCGCCGGCGACGAGCGCGGCTCCGCCAACCACATGAAGCCAGCGACCGTCATGCGCGCTGCGCAGCTCATCAAGACCGGCGAGGTCATCGAGCTGGGGCACGTCCTCTCGTCGGAGATGCCGATCTCCTCCACGCGCCAGTTCAACGTCCACGTCAAGCGGACGTTCATGAACCCGCAATCCAACCGGCGCGGCAGCAACGAAGAGGTGCTCCTGAGCGAGATCGGGCAGGTCGGCACGCAGTTCGATGGCTTCGCCCACCAGTCGATCGAGTACAGCCACTACAACTGCTTCAAGACCGACGAGATCGCCACGCGCACGGGGTTCACGAAGCTTGGCATCGAGAAGGTCGGCATGCTGATGACGCGCGGTGTGCTGATCGATGTCGCGGCCCTCAAGGGCGTGGACATCCTGGGCGACACGTACGAGATCACGCCGCAAGACCTCCAGCAGGCGCTGCAGCGGCAGAACCTCAGCCTGCGGCCCGGCGACGCCGTCCTGATCCACACGGGGTGGGGCCGCTTGTTCGCCAAGGACAACGCGCGCTTCATGAAGACCTGCCCTGGGATCGGCGTGGCGGCGGCGGAGTGGCTGGCCAAGCAGGATCCGCTGCTCGTGGGCTCCGACAACTGGCCGGTGGAGGTGGCGCCGAACCCCGACAAGGAGATCTCGCTGCCCGTCCACCAGATCATGCTGGTGGTGAACGGCATCCACCTGCTGGAGATCATGAAGCTCGACGAATTGGCCGCGAAGAAGGCCTATGAGTTCGCGTTCGTGATGCAGCCGCTGAAGCTGAAGGGCTTCACGGGCTCGACGGTGGCGCCGAGCGCGATCCGCTGAGAGAAGGGCGCCCCGCGTTTCCCGGGGCGTCCCGAACGTTGGGGGTATGGGGGCCATTTCGGGGCCCCCATCTCCTCAAGTCAGCGACTGTCGGACGAACACGCCGGCGTCGAACTCCTCGGCCACGCGGTTGTCCTGATCGAGCAGCGCGTCGCTGTCGACCTCCGCGAACTCGATGGCGCCCATGTCGGCGAACGCCTTCTGCACGCCCGGGCCCCAGAGCCCGATGTCCTTGACCGTCGGCACGATACGGCTGAACAGGCGCTTGCGGAACATGCGCATGTTCTCCGAGGCCATGGCCACCTCGATGGCCTCCTTCACGGGCAGGCCGAGGTTCTCCCACAGCTCCTTCTGGTTGAAGCGATCGCGCATGTGGTAGCAGGCCTGGACGACGAACTCCTCGCGCTCCGCGCGCTCGGCATCGGAGAGCTGGGGATAGAAGTCGCGCAGCGCGAGCCGGCCGAAGGCGACGTGGCGCGCCTCGTCCTGCATCACGTAGGCGTTGACGGAGGCGGCCAGCCGGTTCCTGGCGAAGTCGCGAATGCGCTGGAAGGCGGCCAGCGCGAGGCCCTCGATGAGGATCTGCATGCCGAGGTAGGTCATGTCCCAGCGCCGGTCGGTCAGCACCGTCTCGAGCAGCGACTTGAGGCCCGGCGTGATCGGATACGCGATGCCGAGCTTCTCGTTCAGCAGCCGCGCGTAGGCCTCCACGTGGCGTGCCTCGTCCATGACCTGCGTGGCGGCGTAGAACTTCGCGTCCAGATCCGGAACCGTCTGCACGATCCGCGCGGCGGCCATGAGCGCGCCCTGCTCGCCGTGCATGAACTGCGAGAGGGTCTGCGCCTGCTGGTGGTGGCGCAGGTGGACCTTCTCCTTGTCCGTCAGCTTCTCCCAGATCGCCGAGCCGAAGATCGGGATGAGCCGATCGTCGATCTCCTGGGGATTCTCGGGATCGAGGTCCTGCGACCAGTCGATGCGGGTGGCCGCGTCCCACTGCTGCTTCTTGCCCTTGTCGTAGAGCGCGAGCAGCTTGGATCGCTCGTCCTCGTACTCCCAGGTGAAGGACGTCTGCGTCTCGCCCGAGAGCGTCCAGCCGGTCTGCTCCACGGGTAGCTGATAACGGAACATGGTCGCCATGGCAGGGCCTCCTGACCCGTTCGCGTAAGTCTACGTCATCACTGGCGTCCACGTCCGAATTGACGCTGAGACGCCAAACACCCTAACGTGGTTCATTGATGTCCGTTCCCCGCCTGTGGCCGCTCCTGGCGTTCATGTTCGTCCCCGGCGTGTTCGCCTGGTGGAGCGGGCGCCGCCTCGTCCGCAAGCGCGACGATCCCACCCTTGCCGAGCGCCTCCTCGCGCGCGCCGAGCACGCGCAGCGCGTGACGTTGCTCAGCGCGGCGTGCCTCGCCTTCGCGGCCGGGTCGTACTACTGGTTCGCCGTGCTCGGCCTCGTGCTGGGCCACTGGATCGGCGACTATCCGTCGCGCCGCGTGGTGCTCGACGAGCGGTGGGCGCCCGCCACCTACGTGCTCTGGCACCTCCGGTTCCATCTCGCGTGGCTCGGCTTCTGGTTCGCCCTGCTGGTCGCGCCGACGGTGATCCAGGCGTCGGGCGTCTGGCGCTGGCCCGTCGCCGGCACGCTCGCGGTGCTGCTCGGCCTGTGGGCGTGGCGCTACACGGAGGCGTTCGTCTGGCTCGTGCGGGCCCGCCCGCGGCCGTGGCGAACGGAGTGGCAGCCGATCGTCGACCGCGCGCGGGCGACGCGCCCTCGACTGTTCGACATGCCGGTGCCGGGCGGACGCTTCGTCAACGCCTTCGCGTTTCCGTCCACGCGCGTGCCGAGCGTGCTCTTCACCGATCCCGCGCTGGAGCTGCTCAGCGCGCGCGAGCAGGCGGCCGTTTTCGCGCACGAAGTCGCGCACCTCGAGCACTACGATCGGCGGCGCTGCCGGATCGTGTCGGCCATCACGTACGGACTCGTGGCCACCGCGACGCTGGGCGCCGCCCTCGCCCTCGACCGGCTGCCCGCGGGACTCTTCATGCCCTTCTGGTCGCTCGGACTGATCACGGGCTTCCTCTGGAAGACCTCGCGTCACAAGGCGCACGAGACCGAGAGCGACGTCCGTGCGCTCGCGCTGTGTGACGACCCCCAGGCGCTCATCAGCGGGCTGACGAAGCTGGCCATCGCCGGACGCATGCCGCGCCGCTGGAGCTCCGAGCTGGAGCACGGCTCGTCGCACCCGAGCCTCGCCCGCCGGCTGCACGCGATTCGCCGCGCGGCCCCGATCCCGGTCATGCCGTTCGACGACACGCTGGTCGTCGCGACCACGCGCCCGACGTCGCTGGTCGTCCTCGACCGCGACGGGGTGTGGTGGGTCGAGGCGCGCGATCCGGCGGAGCGGGATCCCGAGACTCTGCGCCAGACGGCCAGGTCGAGGTGGTCGGTGCCGTACGACGAGCTGGTCGAGCTGCGCGTGCGCGTCTTCTGGTGGGGCGGCGGCGCGTCGCTGGTGGCGCGCGACAGGAGCGGAGCGTCGCGCGCCGTGCAGATCGCCCCCACCGAGGTGGAGGCGCTCCAACGCAAGCTCGACGCCGTCGAGCATCGGCTCGCCCACGACACGCTGGTGCTCGAGCCGCCGGCGGTGGTCGGACGCTTCACCGCGATGGCCCTCGGGATCGTCGTCGTCTTCGTGGAGGGCTTGCTGTC
>Ga0209157_1000392_pt1 | contig 37722 bp, 40 predicted proteins | sample GraSoiAngelo_135_FD_185892 | JGI IMG/M metagenome (GOLD analysis project Ga0209157, IMG submission 185892) | Grasslands soil microbial communities from the Angelo Coastal Reserve, California, USA - 14_0929_05_40cm (SPAdes) (version 2) | ecosystem: Environmental > Terrestrial > Soil > Grasslands ...
TGCTGGGGCGGCTTGGATGCTCGTGTAGAAGATCTCGCCAACGTTGTTCGCGTTTTGGAACCCGAAGACCGCCTGAGTCGTCGAGTAAGTGATCCGTTTCGCAACCTCGACCGCGATCGGATAGAGGCGGTGGATGTACTCGGTGTCCAGGAAGATCCTCGTGAGCTTCGGGTCGAACCCCATTGCGATGATGTCGAGGATGTTCTCGTAGCCCACCTTCGTCGCGTCCTCGAGGTTGTCGAAATCTTTGAAGAGGAATTTCTCGTCGTCCGTGATCTGGAAGTACAGCTTCGCGCGAAACTTCTCCTGGAGCCATTTCGTGAAGAACCAGGGGAGCATGTGCCCGATGTGGATGCCGCTCGAAGGCCCTCGACCCGTGTACAAGGCGAACGGCGTCCCTCTCTCGTACCGGTCTAGGATCCAGTTCAGGTCGCGGTGGCTGTAGAACACCCCGCGCCGCAGCATCGGATGCAGTTCGCCCGTGATCTTTCGGATCCGTTCCAGGATCTCGGAGGTGATTCGCTCCGTCCCGAACTGGGTCACGAGCCGGTCGTAGTCCACGGAACCCTTGACTTCCCATGGGGTGACGACGAAGTCATCCGGCATTTCGACCGCGTATTCCGGCGCGTAGATAAAGACTCGCGGGTACTCAAGCGGTCTTTGCCGGGAGGGATTCAAGCCAGTGAAGCGAGTACCCGACCGCCGCGGCAACCGCGATCATGCCTGCGGCGAAGAGCCAACCGAAAAGGGCCACACCCGAGCCGAGGAGCGCGAGGCCGAACAAGATTCCCACCGCAAGGGATTCTCGGTCGCGGCCTTCCTTGCGAATGTCTCCTTTCGCGATGGCCTTGCGATAGCTGGGCGATCCGATGAACAAGGTCGGCGAATAGCGATACAGATTCCCGAAGCCGGTCCATGACAGGATCGAGGCGAACACATATCCCACGCCCAAGAACGCGAGGAAGAGTTGGTACAAGGTGAAGGAATCCGTCGACAGGAAGCGAGAGGCGACGTAGGCGGCGATTCCGAGGGCGGTCACCGCGACGATGTACGCTTTTCCGAAGGATCGGAGGGCGCGGGTGAATTCACTCATGCTCCACCGGTCAGACCATGATCGCGTGGCGGCCCCGCATGTCCGCCTCGGTCTGTCCGAGCCGTTCCATGACCTGGGCCACGACGCCGTCCAGCAGGAGGACCGTCGCGTCCTCGAACAACGTGCCGAGCGGCGCGAGGCGGGTCTCCGGGCCGTCCCCGTCCGAGTGGATCAGGAGGACGACGTTGCTCGCGTGTCCCAGCTTCGAGGCGCGATGGCCCGTGACGGCGATCACCTTCGCACCCACGCGGCGAGCGATGTTCGCGACTTGAATCGCGCTCATCGTCGACCCGGTGTTCGAGACGATTAATACCGCGTCTCCGTCGCTGACGACGGGCGTGATCGTCTCTCCAATAAAATAGCAGTCAATGCCCAACTGGACCATCCGCATCGCGAACGCGCGCGCGGCGAGTCCGCTCCGACCGACGCCGTACACGAATAGTTTCTTCGCGGACGTCAAGATGCCGACCGCTTCGGCAATCTCTTGCGAGCGGTCGACGGAGAGGATCTTCGCGAGATGATCGAGGAGATACGCGGTCGACGCGACGGCCGTGGTGGCGTCCGGTGCCGCGGGCGGCCCGCGCTTCACCGACGCTTCGCCCCCCGGTCTTCCTTCTCCTCTTTCTCCGGTTTCGTGGGCCGCATCAGGCGCTTCGCCAGGACCCGTTCCAGGATGACCTTCATGTACATCGCGTCGTGCTCGAGCAGCGGCGACGACGAAACAATCGTCAGGTCGTAGTCCTCATCGAGCAGGCATTCTGCGAGAGGTTCGAACCTCAAGTCCCCCTTCTTGATCGGGGTGTACCGCAACTCGTTCCCGTCCGCGTGCTCGACGCCACTGAAATGCGCGTGGATGTGCCCGCCGTCGGAGACCTTCTCGACTTTCGAAAGGACGTCGTCGAAATCTTCCGGGCGCTTGAACAGTCCGAAGCCGCGCGCGTGGACGTGGGCGAAGTTAAGGACCGGCAGCACCCCTTTCGCGTTCTTGACGAGGGTCAGGAGCTCGTCGAGGCTGCCGACGACCTCGGTGCGGCCGCTCGCTTCGATTCCGAGCCGCGAGCGGATCTTGCCTTTCTTGTACGCGTCCCGGATAAGGCGGAGGTTCTTCGCGATGCGGTTCATCGCCTCTTTCGGCTCGAGCTCGCCGAACATGCCAAGGTGGGTCACGACGATCGGCGCGCCCATCGCCGCTGCGAGCATGCCGCCCCAGATCACGCTCTGCACGCTCTTCTGCGCCAGGCCGTCCGCGTCGGCGAGGTCCATGTAGTACGGCGTGTGCAACGAGAGTTCGATGTCCATTTCCCGGGCGAGGTCTCCCAGCTCCTCGAGTTCACGGTAGTCCCCCGCGATCCCCGACGCGAGGCTGTAGAGGACGTCCCCTTTCTCGATCTTCGCGTCGAGGGAGGAGATCAGGACCTCCTTGCGGTCTTCCTTCCGGCCGATCTGGACGACGAGCTCTGAAGGAATCTCCCGCGGGGTCCGACCGATGTCCTCGTCACCCGCGTACCGTTCGTTCAAGTTCACGCGGACGAGCTGGACTTCCATGGCCGTGAGGCCAAGGTTGTGGATGTCCTCAATCCCGTCCCGCAGCGTCCGCCCTTTGCAGGACAGCGGGATTCCCGAAGGTCCAAAACGGATCACGAACTCACCCCTGACGAAGAAGCCGACACTCGACTATTATTCTGGCCTGCCTGATATTAGTATCTTTGCCCCGGCCGGGCCTTCCGGAAGGCCCAAGGGGGGATGCCGAACACACCGTCGAGGGTTCCGCAGCGCCCCGGTTGTCCATCGTTGTCTCCTCTTTCGCGGCCCCAAACGTTTAAATCGCTCAGGTCTTTTGGCATCCGTCCGAGGCCCCGTTTTCATGGCCAAAACCTCTAAAACGAACCCTCACCTCCAGCAAGTCGTCCGGGAGCTCCGGGCGGTCTCCCGCGAGATGAACGCGCCGATCTGGCGGGACGTCGCGGAGCGCCTCGAGCGAACGCGCAAGAACTGGTCGGAGGTCAACCTGTCCCGCCTCAGCCGGTACGCGGCCAAGGGCGACCAGATCGTGGTGCCGGGGGTCGTGCTGGCCACCGGGGAGATCAAGACTGCCCTGACGGTCGCGGCGTTCCGGACGTCGAGCGCGGCCCAGAAGAAGATCGAAGCGGCCGGAGGTCGCGCGATCACCCTCCTCGAACTCGCGGTCCAGAACCCGAAAGGATCCGGCATCCGGATCATGGGGTGACGATGCCGACAATCGATGCGACCGGTCACGTCGTCGGCCGATTGGCCTCCGTCCTCGCGAAACGGCTCCTCAACGGCGAGGAGATCGTCGTCGTGAATGCCGAGAAGGCGATCGTCACGGGCAAACGGAGCGTCGTGTTCCAAGAATACCGAGCCCGCCACCAGCGCGGCAGCACCGCGAGCCGAATGCGCGGGATCGGGCCCGCGTACCCCCGACGACCCGACTTGATCCTGCGAAGGACGATTTCCCGCATGATGCCGTATCAGCAACCGCGCGGGAGGGACGCCCTGAAACGCCTCCGCGTGTATCTCTCCGTCCCCGACGCATTCAAGGACAAGCCTCTCGAAATCGTCGAGGACGCCAAGCGACCGCCTCAGGGGTCGTTCATGAGCCTGGGGGAGATCTCCAAGCTCCTCGGTTCCAAGTTCGAGGTACCCCCATGAAGGCGATTGTCGCGAGCGGAAAGCGCAAGACGGCCGTCGCCCGCGCGACGCTGACGAAAGGGCGAGGCGTCGTGCGGATCAATAGCGTGCCGGTCGAGATCTACCCGTTCGAGTTGGGGCGGCTGAAAATCCTGGAGCCGTTGAAGCTCGCGGGGAAGAAAGTCGACACGATCGACATCGACGTGAACGTACAGGGCGGCGGCGTGATGGGGCAGGCGGACGCGGTCCGCACCGCGATCGCCCGTGGCCTCGTCCAATACTTGAATGACAACGATCTCGAGACCGTCTTCCGCGAATACGATCGCACGTTGATCGTCCCGGACACCCGGCGCAAGCTGCCGAAGAAACCGCTGGGTCGCGGGGCGCGGAAGAAGCGGCAGAAGTCGTACCGGTGAGCCCATGATCATCCCCGTCCGATGTTTCACGTGCGGCAAGGTCGTCGGGAGTTCGTTCCCGGCGTTCATCGAGCGGACGCGCGGGGGGGAGGAGCCCCGAAAGGTCCTCGACGAACTGGGACTGAAACGGTACTGCTGCCGTCGGATGATCCTCTCCCATGCGGAACTCATCGACGAAGTCTTGCCGTTCGGCTGAGGGATCTCGCCCCGAGGCGACGAACCCGCGGGGAAGGGTTTTTAGGCCTTCAGTCATTCGAGAGGTTCCGGCGGGTCCGTGGGGTAGCTTGGTTTGAGCGCGGGGATCGTCAGACCTTCCCGCTCACAAGAAATCCTACCAGCTTGGGGTGCTGGCGACTCCGGTTCAAATCCGGACGGACCCACTGAACTTCCGGTTCAAAACCTATATCTCTAACCTCGCCCATTGCGGATGGATGGTTCGAGTCCGAGCGAGGACGGGACGAGGGGCCAAGTACACGCCGCTGCGAGAGAACCCGACGATTGGCCGGTGGTACCGGAACCTCGCGCGCGGCTCCGAGATCACCGCGGACGTGTACCTCCGACGCCTCGGGAACGTCTGCGAGGCCCGGAAGGTCGGACCAGAGGACCTCGTCCGGATGGCTGGGGATGCGCGCCGGGACTTCCTGACAGACCTCGTCTCGACGATGGAAGACGCCGGATTGACGGGAGGGTACATCGAATCGACGCTCAAGGCCCTTCGGTCGTGGCTCTCCTTCAACAGCGTCCTGTGGGAACTCAAGATCAAGGTGAAGGGCGCGCAGGCCACGCCAACGCTCGACAGCGAACGCGTGCCAACCCAGGACGAACTCCGCCGGATCTTCCTCGCCGCGTCCCCGCGGGAACGGGTCGCGGCGGCCCTCCTCGCCCACGCCGGGTTGCGGATCGAGACCCTTGGGAATTACCGGGGGAACGACGGGCTGAGACTCGGCGACCTGCCCGATGTCGTCGTGAAGGGCAAGACGCTCACCTTCCGGACGGTCCCGCTCCAAGTCGTCGTCCGAGCGGAGCTGAGCAAATCGGACCGGCGGTACTTCACGTTCCTGGGCCCGGAAGCCGCCGGCTACCTGAAGGCATACCTCGAGGGCCGGCTCCGCGACGGTGAGAAGCTGACTGACGACAGCGACGTGATCGCGCCGACCTGGTCGAAGAAGGCGTTTCTGACCTCGATCAATGTGGGCGACGCGATCCGCAAGGCGATCCGTGCGGCCGGCTTCCGGTGGCGGCCGTACGTCCTGCGGGCGTACTGCGACACCCAGCTCCTCCTCGCGGAAAGCCGTGGCAAGATGACGCACTCGTACAGGCAATTCTTCATGGGACACGCGGGGGACATCGAGGCTCGCTACACGACGAACAAGGGCCGTCTGCCGCCGGACCTCGTCGAAGACATGCGAGACGCGTACCGCCGCAGCGCGCCGTTCCTCGAGACGTCGAAGGCCGAGGACCGGGAGGCGGAACTGAAGGCCCTCTTCCGGCGGCAGCTCCTCGTCGTCGCCGGACTGACGGAGAAGGAGGTCGACAAGATGGACCTCGAGGCGATGACCGACGCGGACCTCCAGCGGATCGTCCGGGAGAAGCTCGTCGGTGCGGCGGTGTCCAACGGGAACGGCGGGACGAACGGGACGAAGCAGAAGGTCGTCCCCATGACCGCGGTCGAGGCGTACCTCGAGGCGGGTTGGCAATGGGTCGTCGGATTGCCGGACGACCGGGCGGTCGTCAGGACTTCCGATTGAGAAGAAAGACCCACGTTTCCAACTTTGCGACAAGCTCGTTCGGGCTCAACGTGTCCCGCTCAGCCAAGATCACTTCGCGCAGCGGATGTCCTTCCGGGAAGCGCGCGAGCACGAGGTCCTTGAGGGGACGAATCGAAACGAATTTGGCATGCGGGGCGTCCGAAGTCATCGTCCCCCCTCCGTCGCGGGGTTTAGAACCCCGTTCGCCTCGACCGGGGTAGGTTGCACGCTCGGGGGCTCGCCGGGGTGTAGAACCCGCTCCTCGTGCCGGACTGACCATTCTGCGAGGGCGACGCCAAGGGCCTGAGACAGGCTCCGAAGCGCGCGGTCGTGCATTAGCCGAACGAGCTCATCCCGGATCTCCTCTGTCGTCACCCCGGCCACGCGGACGAACCCCGGCCTCAATCGTCCCGTCGGCGTGTTCGCCGCCTCCTCCTTGCGGGCATCGACGGAGCCACAATCGGTTCGTGGGCGTTCGGCGTGAAAATGTCCTCCCACCGGCGCGAGCCGATGTACAACGGCGAGTGCAGGACTCGAAACAGTTGGCGTTTCGACCACGCACGGCCCCGCTTCGTTACGACGCCTTGCGCGTTGAGCGCCTCCGCGATCGCCTGGATGGATCGGCGTTCGTCCCGGGCAAGGCGGAAAATCTCCCGGACCACCTCTGCCTCTGCCGGCACCACGATGAGATTCTTCGCGGCGGAATCGTACCGGTAGCCGTACGGATCCGACATCCCGAGGAACTTGCCCTCCTCCGCGGCCTGTCTCATCCCCATGTGGACCCGCTCGCCCGTCTGTTCCGACTCCAGCTGGGCGATCCGCTGGAGCACGTCCACGACAAATCGGCCTGTGGCCGTGGACGTGTCGAGCGACTCCGTCGCCGACACGAAGTCTTTGCCCGATCGCGCGAGGTCGTCCATCATCGCCATGAAATTGCGGGAGTTTCGGTGGATACGATCCATTTTCAAGACGAGGATCGCGTCCCAGAGGTCTCTCTCTCGGAGCATCCGATCATATGCGGGACGCCGCACATCGCGACCGCTGTAGCCGTCGTCGACATATTCGCCGGACACGGCCCAACGTTGCGCGCGGGCAAACGCATGAAGTCGTCGCCCTTGGGCGGCCAGCGAGAAACCCTGTTTCGCCTGGTCCTCCGTCGAAACTCTGGAGTAGAGGGCGACGCGTTTCGAGGCGTGGGGAGGACCAGGTGTCGTCGGGGTTTGTCCCCAACTGGTCTGCGTCGACAGTCGCCCGGCTTTGCCCGCTACGCCTTGATCATCCATCCGGACTTGCCGGTCACCCTGATATAGGGCGGGGGGATTGGCACTATGGGCTTTTGGAGTGACTTCGAATGCCTAAGGGCCGCATTCGGCAGACGCCGACGGAAGCGCGGTGGGACAGCGAACGCCGCATCTTGGAGGCGACGGCACACAGATGGGTCGGGTTCAATGAAATCCAGCGGGTCACGGGTCTCGCGCCGTCCACCGTCTCAGCGCACCTCGAGCGGTTCGTCGCCGAAGGAAAGGTGCTGCGGGACATTCGCACGGGTCGCTACGCCGGGACGCGGGAGGGCGAGCGATGGCTCGACATCCGGGCCGTGATCCAACGGATTGTTGGGCTGTCGACCCGCGCGGGCGCCGTCGCGCAAGCGCACGGTCCCGATCCATTCGCCGCCGCGACCTCCGCGTTCGCGATGCCGTCGATCGGCCCCTCCGCAATGTCCCGCGCGGCCACGAAGCTGCCTCCGCAGCTCCTCGCGGTCCTCCTCGAAGACATGGTGAGGCGCCAAGATATCGAGCGGCCGAGCAAACGTCGGGCGCCCAGCATCAAGCTGACGAAGGCGATGATGCGCACCTTCCCCCGGATCTGGATCTTCGAAATCGATTGGGACGCGCTCGCGGCGAGGCTTGATGGGGATACCGTTCGCGCTTTGTGGGAACAAGTCCGGAACGCTTTGCCTTTGAGAGGTTTGGTTGAAAAGGCTGGTCGAAAACATGGCCCCGCGGACCCGCCCCGCTAAAGAGGTCCCCGGACGTAGGATTTCCATGTTGAACTGAATCGCCGAAGTACGACTCTCTCGGATTGGTCGGCAGTGCAGGTTACGAGGCTATCGTCGACAGACCGAACTAACTTTGATCCATCCATTCATTAATTAATCATTCAATTCAATTGAGTAGACCAATCCATGCATCCATGCATTCATTAATTAGTTAATTAGTTAATAACTAGTCATCCATTCATTAATTTAATTGAACTACGTACTTAGTGATAGATGAATAATGATAGATGATCGATAGATGGTGTTTGGTTCGATTGCGAGTGGCGACCCCGGTCTGCCGGAGGATTGCGATATCGACGTTACTTGGCCAGAAGTGTCCCCACCCAGGCGCCTGGGGGGCTGGAAGAAACACAGAGAGACACGAGCAAATGACCTTTTCGGCAATCGTGGGACACCTAAAGTGCACCTCACGAACAGTTTTCGCAAACCAAAAGTGACCTAGTTGAACGGAGCCGTGATGCGGATTCAAGTTCGAATGGACCGACGTGCTGATGGTATCGCGGAGCAAAGGAACGCTTCCGTCGATGCCCGGACAAACGACCTATCGGGGAGACCTCGGCGGGCGAATCCGTCCGGTCGCGGAAGGTGCCCCTGCGCGATACGGGTTTGCCTTTCGGTATCAGTACGGCTCCCGATATCGGTACCGAAGGCGCCAGTGATACGGGCTCCGGTACCCGTACCGGTACCCATACCAGTACCAGTACCGACATCCATACCGATATTGAAGGCAAGCATCGATCCGGATATCGGTATCGATGCGAAGCCATCTCGTTTTTATTGGCGGAATAACTCTCCGGCGCAAGATCGCTTTCGACGCGAGGCACTCCGCACCGGACCTTGGCCGCGCCTGGTTTCGGCCGAGCGTCTTGACTTTGTTGTTTGAAACAAATGCGGACGAATAACTTCGTCGCGATTGCAGCCTGACATCACGTTGTCCCGGGTCGGTGACAAGAGGACCGCCAGCCGTCACTGAGCCGGTCGAGGCATCTCCGTACGAACAGCCGCTCATGGGATCGGACGGTGATCTCAGAAGACATCGAAGAGTCGGAACGTCGAGGGCCCATCCCTGAGATTCTCGAGGTGATGTTTCGCGATGATTGGCGTCGTGGCTTCCATCGCGCGGTCGAATTCGTCTTCCCCCTCGAAAATCGAGAGCGAGAGCTGGGCCCCCGTACCCCGCTCCACCATGACATATGCCGCCACGCAGCCCGGCTGCTCGAGCAGGGCCCGTGCGTGGTCTTGTGCCGCCGCCTGCAAGGCATGCTCCTTGCCTCGCCGCGCTCGGCTTGATGCCATCCCGCAGAACATCCATGCACCTCTTGGGCCAAGGGCGTCATGCTGCCTTGAAGGTGTTGGGCGCTGGGCAGGGACACCGTCGACCGGATTCGAACCAAGCGGCGTGGCCTTCGTCGACGGGGGGGAATCGGAGAATGAACTCACATTTGCCTGGAGGAGTCGTTCGACTCCAATCGTTCGAATCCGGAGGGATGCGCGGTTTCTCCATGTTGGCGTGTCAATGTCTGACAGAACAGCGGACCAATTGAGGTACCGAGAGCAGAAGGTCGTCCCGTCCCAGCATGAGGAGGACAAGACGGTCCTTCTCCCTTTCCCGTTTCCCTGAGCGTTCAAGTCCGGACGGACCCATATTCATGAAGGAACCGAGTACAAATTTCCGAGAGATGGTCTCGGCTCCTGTCCCGCATGCCGGGCCTCGACGGCCCGGCCCTTTCCCTCTCCAGGAACACGAGACGCCATAAGCCCCCTTTTGTTTGGATCATGTCGTTACAGCCCTCGTCCCACCAAACCGGGCCGAAAGGCCGGGCCCCTTCTCGCCTTCAGAGGTGAGTCCCAGGTTCTGGCTTGTGCCGTTTGGTTCGGATCAGCGCCCCGACGGCGGCACCAATCCCTCCCAGGATCGCAGCTATGAATCCGAAGAAGAGCGCGGCCACGAAACCGGCGACCGGCGACCACAACCAGCCATCAAGCCCGGCATCCGGATTTTGCGCATACTGAGCAACGAAGGAGAAGGGAAGGCCGATTACAAATCCGCCGTACCCGATAATGAATCCGCCGGCGAAAGCTTCCGTGGGATCCCGCAGCGCGTATCCGAAGACCATCGAGGACAGTATAAAAGCCAAGAAGGACGAATAGAATGGCAGGATCTTGACACCTTCGAGCACCACAACGATTGCAAAGAGCAACGTCCCTGCAACGAGGACTTCAACGGGGATTGAGAGGCGTCGGAAGCGTCTCCACGCATTTACGAACATCAGCGCAAGAAGGACATGTATTCGAAGCCTATTTGAGGGCGGGGTAATCTGATGCAGACGCCCCCTCTGTTCGGGTTACGTTGTCGTAGCCCTCGTTCCCCGTCAATGCCGTGCTCGTGAGGGCGCGGCCTCTTGCCCAATTCCCTGCTCGCTCTACCGTGTCCTCATTGTGACGACTCTCGTTTTCGCTCGAGTCGCGCCGATCGCAAGACCTCCTCGAAGAAGTCGGCTTCACGCGATTCCAACGTGAAGAATGCGTCGTGGTCGAAACCGAGAAATACTGTAATGGTGGAGAGCAGTTTCAAACGAAGCGACTCGAGACTCCCTGCGTCCTTGAACGCTTCTTTGAGGCGATCAATTCGCAGCGCCTCGCGCGAGAAGAATGTTGCGGCGCCGACATGGGCGTCAACGCTCGCCGACACCAACCCAGCGAAGGTTGTCCTGTCCAACTTGGATACTTCAAGGAGATTGAGCAGGGTGGGTCTGTAGTCCACCAACTGGCCATTATGCTGGCCCATTACGTACCTACTTTCAAAACCCACTTGGGAGACCCCGGGCAGACGGGGCACCGGATTGCCCTCGAGGAACATGATGCTCGCGGCGAAGTGGTTTCGCATGCTTTCGAGCGTCAGACCCATGGCGGCGAGTTGTGGATTGCCGCCCTGAGCTCCCGTCGCGGGGAGGAACTCTCCCCTTGCAGAGTGAATGATGGAGGGACCAACTGAATAGCTGTACAAGATGAAGGGTTCAAACTTCACGTTTGACACACCTAAATCGTGTCGCAAACGTTAAGGCCATGGTTACTGCGACCGACGGACGTAGTGACGGCCGAACGCAAAGAGCGCCTGATCCAGTCTCCGAAATGTCGAGGGCCGCGTCTTTTGAGGCAGGTGAGTAAGTGCGTCATGGAAGAAACTTGAGTACTCTCGGTAAATGCTGTCCTCGTAGATCTCGTCGGAATCCTCGGTCCTCCCGGAAATGATTTGAAAGGCTCTAAGGACGTTCTTGTCCCAGATGGGGCACTGGGAGGGTGTGGTGATGTGGCAGATGAATCGCATCCACACGTCGCCTGCGGTGCAACTTTTGGCAAGTACCTTTACCTCGTCATATGAGCTCCGACGAAGCTTGTTGAACTCACTGAGACGCTGCTTGACTCTGGTAGGCACCAGGCTCTTTCGAGCCGATAGACGTCCACCGTTTTTCCATTCGAACAGAAAATCGAGATCTCTGGATTCCAGGCGGCCGCCAGGCCACCTCAGGTGCTTGAGAAACGTGGAATCTGGTCGCCTTTCATCCTCATCCTCGTGGTAATACACGCAGGACCAGAAGTCGACAAATTCAGGCCAGTCCGCCATGATCTTGCGAAACGCTGGGAGTTTCACGCCCGTCCGCCCAGGGAATGTGTTTGCACCATGTAAATCGCTTCGCCCCGAAGATTGGAGGGACCGCCTTCGAAGCCCTCGTTCCCCACCGAGCCCGCCCTCAAAGGTGGGCACTTTCCCCTTTGTCGGTCCGCAATGCTTATTCCGCGTCGCATCGTTCATGTCAAAATGCCCGAGAACTCGAAGGGCCTACTTCTTCTGCGAATCTACGCACATCATAAGGAGATTGACTTCGACTGGGTGCGGAAACACCTACGACTAGGTTTCAAAGAGCCAGAGATTTCCAACGCGACTGACGAGCCTGATCATGACATGCTTGTCATTGTATTCAGCGAGCAACTCACACTGCTTGAAGGTGAATCGAGCAAGAAGGGAGGGCTCATTCCATTCGGCAACGCGACAAGCTGGCTCCGGAAGCAGCCCGAAGCGACCTTCGAGGAAATCGAAGGTGTTGGCCTTCGCGCTGATATTGCAATCAGCGGCGGCTATTGGGGCCCGGTTCCTGACGATTTTCTCCGCGAGGTCGTGCGCTGCAGACTGCATCTCTACATCCTATAGTCCGGTCGCCTGAGCTTTTTCGGTTTCGCGGCGGAGGACGCCCCCTTCTGTTCGATTATGTCGTTGTAGCCCTCGTTCCCCGCCAATGCCCGCTCGCAAGGGCGGGCACCTTACTTCTTTCCGTGGTTCGCAATTATGGGCTTGCCTTCCAATTATCACGGACCAACTTGTCACCAATGACGATGCAGTAGAGCCCCGACCACGTCTCCTGCCAACGCCAACCCTTCCTGGTGCCAGGTGCGGCAGCTTCCAAATACCCCTTGGCTTCCGTCGCGGAGAGCTCGTTCCCACAGTGAGGACATCGCGGCGCGGCACCGGTCTTGAATTGGCCACCGCAATCGCAAGTTCTGAGGAAGGGTTCCAGCACCGGTTCAATCGCCTGACCGTAACCGACCTCGACACCCTTCGGCACCAACTTGGAGTAGTAGTCGAGTATCGCAGTACGACCGCACTTGTCGCAATATGCGTAGGCAGATTCGTTGAAGCCGTTGTGGATGAGGTAGTACTCGAACTGTTTTCCGCACTTGTCGCAGGTTCCGAGGTCTTTGTGCCGCATCGTTCCGCCTTACCATTTTCTTCCCATGTCCGTTTCTCGCGGGGAGCTTTTCCAAAACCTAGTTGCTAGGGGGGAATGGGGCCGCTCCCCGCTTTCGAGCGTTCGGTCCATGCCGCCTGTGTTTATGCCCCTTCTGTTCGACTTGTGTCCTCGTAGCCCTCGTTGCCCACCAATGCCGGGCCTTCGAGGCCCGGCCCTTTCCCGCTCCGCCGGATCTCATGCTTTGGGCGCCGGTCGAGGCGCGAAGACCATCACAAAATACGGGCCAATAGCCATGCCGTTGATCGCTCCATGTCCCGCGACGGTTTGCATTGCAACGAGTTGGTATCCCTTGTCCCACTGCCTGTCGAGTTGTGCTTGAACGTCTTTCGCGAGTCCGTCTGCCGACTTTGCGGCGGTAGGGGCGAGGACCACCGTGCCATAGGGACTAGCCATTCCATGTTCCTCCAAGCCCCAGGATCGGGGTGAAGGGGCTTGAAGACACGGAGCATCGCCGCGCGGCTGACGAGCGGCCGATTCCGAGCATCGTCTTCACGGCCGCCTGCCCCAACGGCAGGGAACCTTCAATTTTTCGCTTCCAGTTGGAAACTGATAGCGCAGATGTTAAGTGTCGATGCTCGGCTGCGCCGTCATCGGGTTTTGGGCGAGCAGCCTCCCGGTAAAAGAACATGAACGCCGCGGAAGAGATCTTTAACAGGAACCGCCGATTTGTGAAAGCTCGTGTACGCCGATACTGTCCCGGCTGGGACGGAAAGCAGCACCCGGTGGACAACCCGGATGGTAAAGAACCCGGAGAGCTCCGCAACAATTGCATAGACCGGCGCGCACGACTCTCGCACTAAGCCATCCATCCATTCCGGGCCTCGCGGCCCGGTCCTTTCCCTCTTCACGTTTCGTGGAACGGCTTCATTCGGTCCAGGACCATCGCACGGAGCCGAGTGGCCAGTTCGTAAAGCTCGTCGCGCGTCCTCTGGTGTTCTGCAATGCGGGGATCCGCCCGAAGCACAGGCTTGACCCGCTTGATGAAGTCCTCGGCGTCTTCTGGTTTGTAGTCGGGAAGCACGCCCTTTAGCGAGGCCTCGAGTCGCGTGAGGCCGCTCTCACGCAGGCTGCTGACGGAATCATCGAAAATGAACGAGCGGTCCGATTCTAATGCGAGGGCGATCTCCTGTTTCCCCTGATCGGACATGTCGTCGAAGTCGGCGTTCCCCCCGATCACCTGTTGAATGCAACCAGTTGCAGCGTCAAAGTACCGCTGGGAACCCCGGGAGTAATCGACCAGACGATAGGATAGCGCGATGAACAGGTTGCTGACTATTTCATCGACGACAGGTCCGAACCGACTCTTGGCGATCCTCGGCCACTCAACGAGTGTCGGCCAATCATTCCCCTTGAGATCATCCGCCACGCGAGAGAGCTCTTCATAGAGGGGGCCGTAGATCTCCTCGAAATATCGGACCTCGATGTCACGGTTGAACTGGCGGTTCTGGCTCAGGCCCGAGTAGTACGACTGGACCCAGAGCGCGATGTCGGTGCCTGCGATCGCGGTCGCCGAAGCGAGACCGAGAGTGTAGACGAGGACCCAATCGGGGAACTTCCTGGAGATCGCGAAGGCGATGACGGTCACCTGGACCGCCAGGCACCATACGAAGAGTAGTAGGTTCGGCGGCTTCCTTGACCAAACTCGAAACCTCCGCCTCGCCGGCTTCCACTCCACGGTCTTACTCAACGGTCGAGCCGCGTCAAGACCCTTTCGTGTCCGCCCCCGTCTTACCGAGGATTCCACTCGAGCGCCCGAATCCAGCCGCAGAGCTCGTTCCTTCGCCGGACGGTTACTTGTAGCCTACCAGTAGGGAGACGCCTTGCGGCTTTAGACGGGCGAGGAGATGGAGAAAGCGTCCCTCGTTCACGGTTCGGTACCGTTCGCCGTTTTCCCGGAGGACGAGACGAATCTCCTCGCGCGGGTGCAGTGTTACCAACGAGACTTCCGTCCAGTCGGCTTCTCTTTCGCCCTTCAGGAAGCCCATAACGGTCGCATCGATGTGATCGCGGGAGACGTCTTCCGGGCGAGGCATTCGGCGGGCCATGAATCGCCATCGGCCTCAGCCGGGATAGTCGGAGCCGCGAGAGGGATGGGTGAAAGTAACCCGCGGGAGCGACACAACATTTGAACTGTGCGTGACCCATGCATCTCGCCGATGAACTGGAGGAAGAGGCACTTAGTTCCAGTCTTTGTCGTCCTCGCCGCCGTCCTCGTGGCCGCAGGCTTGCTTTATTCGTACCTGCCGAAGGGGAGCTCGTCCAACAGCCCGTCGGGCAATCCTCCGGGGAGCAATCTGCAATGCAAGGGTACCGCCGCCTGCTTCGCGGACACCGTGACGTACATCGTGGACGGGGACACGCTCGACGTCGGCTCCACACGGATCCGATTGGCGCTCGTGAACTCGCCTGAGGTGGGCCAGCCCGGCTATACGGAGGCCAAGCAGTTCACCGCCCTGACCTGTCCGGTCGGGTCGTCCGCGCTCGTGGACGAGGACGACGGCCAGACGGGAGGGAGCTACGGGCGCATGGTCGCCGTCGTCTATTGCGGCGGCGTCAACCTGAACGGTGCGTTGCTGGGTTCAGGTAATGCGGTGCTCGTCACTTACTACAGTTCGGTCAGCGAGTTTGCCGACGAGCCGTGGACCGGCTGCCCGTAGGGGCGAAGCCGATGCCGCCCTACTCGGCGCAGGTCCGGGCACGCACCGTGCGACTCTACGAGGACGGACTCTCGTGCCGTGCCGTGGCGGACCGGGTGAAAGTTGAGGGGCTGACGTCCCCGCACTACGTGACGATCCTCCGATGGGCCCGGGAGGCGGGGAAAGGCCGGAGGCTGCACGGTCACCGATTACCCCTCTCTGGCGAGACCGTCCAACGTTCATACGACAGGGGTACCCCTGTTGGCGAAATCGCGCAACGATTCCACGTCGGGATCTCCACGGTTTACAAGCGCTTGCATGAAGTAGGGGCGAAGATGCGACCGAGCCGAGTCAAATACGGTCACATCCTCACCGAGCGGCGCCTTCGGCACTTGTACCTCAAGAAGAACGTTCGTGCCGAAGATATCGCGGCGACGTTCGGATGCGACGTCGGGACGGTGTACAATTGGCTGAGACGGAACAGCGTTCCATTGAAGAGACCGCGACGATCTACATAGCGGAACCATGCAGGTAGACTACGGGTAGTGGACCTCACATGGATTCCACGCTGGGGGCGCACCCGGTCCAATTACCGGTCCAATTTCCAGTGGCGTCTCAAGCCCGCCTCGAATCTTCCGGCGGGCGTGATTTTCTCGAGGAAGAGATACCGCCTCTCCTTCCCGACCGGATACCGGAGGCGGGGCGACGGGCTCTCGACGATGCCCACAATCGTTTCGGCGACGATCCGGGGATCGGCCCCGTCGTCGATGTGTTCCTGCAACCGACCGACGGCTCGTTCCTCGGCGCCCGCGTATGCGTCCAGAGGGTTCGCCGCCCGCTTCCGCGCATTCCCGAGGTTCGTCTTGAAGAAGCCGGGCTCCACGACAGACACGTGGATGTTGAACCTCGCAACCTCGAGGCGCAGGGCCCGGGAATAGGCGAGCAGGGCGGCCTTCGCCGCGGCGTAGAAGCCCTCGAACGGGACGGGGATCGCACCCGCGATCGAGCCGACGTTCACGATGCATCCGCGTTGGCGTTGTCGCATCGACGGCAGGACCGCTCGCGTCATCCGCACGGCGCCGAAGAAATTCGTCTCGAAGTGGGCCTTCGCTTCCTCCGTCGACGTCTCCTCGATCGACCCAGTGAGGACTTGGCCTGCATTGTTCACCAACACGTCGACGGCTCCGGCCCTCTCCTGGATCGTCTTGACACACCGATAGACCGACACATCGGAATCGACGTCCAGTTCGAGCATCTCGAATCCGTCCCCTCGATCGGCTCGCGGGGTCCGACTCGTGCCGAAGACGCGGAATCCGCGGGCCGCGAGGAGCGGAGCCGTCGCCTTCCCGAACCCCGACGAGGCACCGGTGACCACGGCGACTCGCTTGTCCGGCTCCATCGGTTCCCGCACATGGAGCTCTCCCCTTAAGGTTGCCTCTCGGAGCCTGGAGGGCGAAGGCCGCGGTAGCGCACGGGAGGCGGACCGGGTCGTTCTCTCGATTTGAGAAACGAGGTCAAATCCCGCTCGAAGGTCACCGCCTCACCACCTTCGGAACGAACCCGGGGACCGGTGCGGGGTGACATTCGCGCCGTACCCGACGCCCAACGAACAACTATCCCACGGTGATGACGACCTTTCCCCGGGCGTGGATGGTTCCGAGGTACCGCATCGCCTCGGGGACCTCGCGCGTGGGTAGGTCCGGTCAATCACGGGGGTGATTTTCCCGGTCTCCAGGTATTCCTTCGGGGTGTTCAGGTCCGGGACGGTAGGAGTTTGCACGACGACGGCAGTTCGAACCCCATCCAGGGAATTGCATAGGAACGTCTCTTGACAGGTGCTCCGCCAACTATCCATTCATTTTCCTTCGCGACCCAACTGCGCCAATTTCCTAATTCCAGTCCGCTCCAGATTCCGACAATAAGGTTAAACAACCCCAGCCTATGAGATATCCATGACAGACGAACTCGACGCCCGAATCCGCGTGGCGAGGAAGGCAAGGTCGGCTCCAGCAGAGCCAATCGACAAGAAGCCCGCGCCAACGCCCGAACCACGCTTCCGCGTCGACGCGCGACCAGCTCCATCAGAACCTAACAAACCCCCGGCGCCGACTCCGGAGCCGACAGCACTTCCACTGCCAGGCGAGTCGAGGAAGAAGCCGAAGACCTAATGCCCGTTTGCTAGTCGACAATTCACTGGAGGGATTCGTCTGGCATTGCCGTCACTCTTGGATACCCTGATCGTGGTCGCACTCATAATTCCAGGGTTTGCCGCCTTCTCAATCGCAAGATGGTTGGCTGTCTTTGAAAGAAAGCTCCCCGAGTTCGAGACCATCGTGTGGAGCCTCCTGCTCAGTTTGGGAATCTATGGAATGTTTACATTGGCCACAGGCATAACTGACTTCGATTCTCTTCGTGACAGGATTCTTCAGCCTTTCGTTCTCCTGGCTTTGATAGGTTTTACGATTCTCACTGGAGCCCTCGTAGGTCTCGCATGGCACCTAGGTGTCAACAAGGGAGTGCGGCCAGAGTACGGAAACCCATGGGACATTTTCTTCGACCGGATGCGGAACGCTGGAAGAGACTTGGTGGTCTTCACCAGTGACGGCTTGGAATTCAAGGGATGGGTCGGCCTGTCTGGGAAAGAAGACAATCGCCTGGAACTGATTCTCGAGCATCCGGTGCTTGTTATCCGAGGCGAAGACCGGATGGTACACTCGGAAACCGAGTATGGGGATCGCATTCTGTTCACGGAAGGCGACGTCAAGAGAATCGCCATGCTCCCGCCAAGACCGTAGCTGTTTCTCGAGCGGTGACGGTGGGGTCTCTGATTTATCCTAACAGTTCGAAGCTCACCCGGGGCTTCCCGGAACGAGTGCGATTCCCTCAAATGGATTCAAACTCAAGTCGAGTCGCGAGAGTTGACAGTCGGACAGCCGATTGTCAGCTGTCTCACTACCCCGTTCCTCGATGGTCGACCAAGTCCTTTGCACATGGCCACGTTCCCCAGGACGCATCCATGTCGCGAATGGTTCCGCTGCGCTTTGGGGATCGCCCAGATTTCATCCTCATTTGGGCCTCGAGGCCTGGATTCCTGAAGCACGACTTCATCTGGTATTCTCGCAGCAGGGCTGCCTAGCTTGGAAGGGAGCCATATGGGGTTCCGCTCTCGGGGTCCTCGCCGCTTTGACACATACGAGCGCCGGCCTCGTTGACGATTGGCAGTTCGACCAGTCGTTGCTCAGCGATGGCCTGATCCAGCGCGGGGAAGATCGACAACAAAGACCGGAAGGATCTGGGCGCACTCCGGGACAGCATCGGGGACAGCTTCTACCACCTGCTAAAGCTAGGTGTGGCCCATGGAGTGGACGTCCAGGACGCTTTCCAGATGGCCTTCGAAGCGATCAAGGAGGAGTACCCAGGGGACCTTGCATTCCATGAGGGCCCTCGGTAAGTTCGACGATCTCCGTCTGTCACGAGTGAACCCAGTACGGGAGGACCGACAAGAATTAGAACGGAGTGCGAAGAAGCGTGCAGAACAGATATGTCGGCGATGTAGGGGACTACGGGAAGTACGGTTTACTGAGGGCGCTTTGCAACCCTCGAACGCGCTTGCGCTTGGGCGTCGTCTGGTACTTGGTTCCCAACGAAAGGAAGGGAGGCGATGGGCGACTCGTCGGGTACTTGAGCCGCAATAGCCGCAAGGACGAGGAACTTGCCGTTTGCGATCCCGCGCTCTTCAGAGTTCTGGGAGAAATCGTCAGGCGCGGATTCAGGGATGTGCGGGCTGTAAGGGCACGGGCCGTTCTCCCTGCGGGTACGTTTTTCTACGAAAGACGGCTGGATTACACGGGCCTCAAAAAGGCCGACAGGCTCGCTTTGCGAGCCGCATGGCTGGCTGAAGCGCAGGATTCCATGCGGGAGTGCGACATCGTCTTCCTAGACCCTGACAACGGGATCGCGGGACGGGTGCAGAAACATTTGTTGAAAGCCCCGAAATTCGTCTTCCTCGACGAAATTCTGCCATACATTCAGAGAGGTCAAAGCGTTCTCGTTTACCATCATCTCAATCGCAGGGCGCCTGCGGAGACGCAAGTCCGAAGCGTCTCGAGCCTTCTGAAGAAAGCGGTTCCGAACGGGGTTGAGGTGACCGTCCTTCGGTACCATCGGGGAACCGCGAGGATCTACGCGATCCTCGCGGTGCAGAAGCACGTGGCCATTCTGCGGGAAAGGATCTCCAAGCTCGCGGCAGGTCCATGGGGACGACACTTTGCGTTGGCATCGACCAAGTAGCTTGTGCGCGGGCTTTACAATCTGGCCGCACTCCTCATAGGGCCTACTCATTGGGTCGGTGGTGGAAGAGACTCAATTTTCCTCCGGGGTTCGGCCCAAAGACATATTCGGATTGGGGAGAATTCGGGAGGCAAAGCCAATGCCACTAATCAGGAACCCCTCCGGCCGAAAGACGCTTTACGTGGGCAGAACCTTGAGGGAAGGGCCGAAACCCCTCGAAGATCTCTGCCTGTTCTTCTACGGTGCGGGCTACACCGTGTTCATGCCCTACGACCTCGATGTCCAGAGCAACGCCGAAGAGATCAAGAAACGAGACATGACGGCCCTGAGGTATGCGACCTCGTGGTGCTAGAGCTTCGGGAGTCATCGCTCGGAGTAGCCCAAGAACTCGGAGCGGCAAGGGCTCTGGGAAAGCCAGTGATCCTCATTGCGTCGAGCCGGAGTGTGACCGACCACAACTGGATTAGGGGCGATCCGGAGATCAAGTGCTGCGCTACCAAGGAACAAGCCCTCGAGCTTCTGAGGAGCTATTGACCGAGGTCTCAGGAGAGGGTCAACCCGCAGGTAAAGCGCATGATGAAGAAGGCCTTGGTAACGGGGGGAGGTGGCTTTATCGGATCTCGCCTCGTCCGGTCCCTTCTGAGGGAGGGCTATTTCGTGAGGGTCCTTGACCTCCAGGAGGGTCGCCTCGCCAAGGACCGCGACGCCAACTTGGAGTTCGTCGGGTTGGGGGCGGATCATGTCAAAGGAGGCATGGTGGACCAGGAGACCGTAGATGAGGCAGCCAAAGGCGTGGACGTTGTTTACCATTTAGCCCTGAACTGGGATGGTCATTCGTGGGGCGGCCGGCTGCCGCTCGCCGATTTGCTCGATGTGAACATCAGAGGAACCCTGAACCTATTGGAAGCCGCGACAACCCATTGCGTGAAGCACTTCCTCTACGCGAGCAGCGTAGCGGTCTATGGCAAGAGGGACTCGCCCGCAGTGGACGAAGAGACGACTTGCAGACCCGAACTTTGGCGAGGAGGACCGGGTCCCGCCTACGCGATCATGAAACTTGCCATCGAGCGACTCTGTCTGTTGTACCACCTCGAGCGTGGATTGCCCGTCACCATCTTTCGGATCGACGTCGTGTTCGACGACGACGAGTACCAAGACTTGAGCTCAGAAACCATCCTTGCGGCCCAACGCGAGGAACCTCTGAAGGTCGTGAGGGGCGAGGCCGGCGCGAGCATCCACGTGGACGACGTGGCGAGGGCCTTCCTGATGGCCACGCTCAACGAAAAAGCCTATGGCGAGGTCCTGAACGTCTCGAATCCCGCGAGTTACGTCAGCGACCTGGAGGTATGCAGGCTCGTTATCGATTCGATTGGCTCGAAAAGCAACATTGAACTCATTGAAGGAGTTCTGACCGGTCCTGTCATAGGCAGGGTGGAGAAAGTCGAGAAGGTACTAGGTTGGAAACCGCTGAAGGGGAAAGGGGACCTCGAGAGGGCGATCGTCCGAATGGTGCAGAGAGAAGCTCGACAGGCTGCGGGCGAATAGCGCGAGGACACGCGAGATGCCTCGCGCCCACTTCCGATCTCCATGCCCGCTCCTGCGCGGCTCTTTCGTGCCGCTCACACGGATGACACGTGGCCAACGTATCTGTCTGCATGCCTCTATTCAGCATCCCAGGGAATCACGGTCAGTTTCGGCCAGACCCGTGCCCACCTCTCTGCCTTGTTCGCGTAGACCTCTCTCGTGGCCCCCCTCTTGTTCGGCCGTACAATCATCGAGAACACATCGTTCAACCCGAACGGAGCGCAGACAATGAAGTCCCCGTTATCCTGAGACCTCACGCCGACGCTGGTTGCAGTCGTTGGCCACGAGCCTATCGCATCTTCTACTGACACGTAGGGCGGCACGGGATGTCCGAAATGTTCTTGGTACCACAAGTGGACCCGGGCTTGATTTTTGACGTCGACGGTCACGCCGAGATAATCGAATCTCGCCTGGGCTCTCCGGATATCCCTGTCCTCTGCTTCGTAAGACAGATCGGTAGGATCGAAGTAGACCAGATCGTAATCTTGGATATTCTGCGACGGCTCGAAATCGTGAAGGAGGTTCCATACGGTCTGTGAGATGCATCCTGCGCCCAAATACCAGTTCGGCATGTCGAGTCCGGGGGCCCCGCTCAAAATCTCCACGATGAACTCGTTGCTCCGTAGCATCGTGAACAGGCGAGACGCTTCCTCTTCCTTCAGGGCCACTGGTTTGAGAGAGAGTCCGCCGGTACTTAGCTTTTCCATGGTGGTCGCTTCTCTTCCATTTATTGCTCCGGTCCACAGCCGAATTCTTGCTGCAAATCGACCTCGTTGTGGAGGCTTCGTTAGCAGCTAAGCACTCAGCCCTCCTGCGACAGTAAGGGTTCGCAATTCAAGCACACGGGAAAATAATCTCGTATCGTGAATGAAAATACTGGCTAGGGTCCCAGATGACACTGCAGGCAGATGTCAGGGACGCTGACAGTCGGGGTGCCGGTAGTCCTCGGAGCCAGACCGAGAGCGGCTCTATTCGTCGGGGTCGGATACGGTTTCCACTCCATGATGAACGTCATCGTGAACTTTGTTCCGGAGGGCTTTGTAAGAAATGCGGTCTACCTGGTCGCTCTGCTTTTCATCGGATGCGTTGACCTTTGGTTTCTGTCGCGATGGTATCCGCCTATTCGGGCGATCCTTCGAAAGTTGCTGCCCCAGTCTGCACGTGAGAGGATATCGCAACCGCAGTGTTCGAGGGACACTATTCGGGCCGCACAAGCATCTCTCCACACCGGGGCCGCGTAACGCCTGTGACGCGTGCCCTTCTTTTTCTCATCCCGTCACAAATTCGAGACTTTGTGACATGATCCGATTTTGGCTGGTTACGAGTGGAGCGGTTACTTACTCATCCGGATCGAATTACCTCCAACGAATGGTGAAAGGAGCCGACTAGTGGCACGAAACCGATCTGGGTATCCACCCGACGGAGAGCAGCTCGATGCGATTCGCTTCGCGTGGTCATGTGAAAAATCGGCGATGATGCACGACCAATGGCGAGGTCAAGTTGTTCGACATTCCTGGACGGCTGTGTCGCGGGCCGTCATGGAATCGATCGGTCTACTCGGTGGCGAGATGTGTGGCCCTCCGCCTTCGAATCTTCCTCGGTACGCTCTCACCAACCGAACCATCGTTGAGAGGCGATACTAGTCCACTAGAGTTGGAGGTCGCCTGCTTTCCGCGTTCGTACGGTATCACGAAAGGTTTGGTATTCAAATCGAATCTTGTCTCGCTTTCCGGAATGGATTAGAGTTTCGACGTATCGATCTTCAAAACGCTGACGCTCGCTCCCGAACTTTGGCTTTGTGATCACACAGATGACGTCGAGGTCTCTTGCTTCTGTGAGACCTCGGTTGATAAGGATTCGGCTCTGGAGGTCGGTCTCCGGAAACGAGTAGCCGACGATTAGAACACGTTTGGCCCGGGAGAGAACTTCGAAGGCCCGCCTCCATACGGTTTCCATGATCGAGTGCTCATCGGTCAGCTTAGCCAAGACGGGCGGAATCATGAGGATTTCCGGATTGTGAGACTCATCCTTTGGGCAAGTGAGGCGGGATCTACCAAGGAGCGACTCAGTGGCTTTTTCCTTCTCATCAAGGTAATCGACTCGATTGCATTCGCGACAGTACTTCCAATTGAGGGAGCCGTGTAGTTTAAGAAGAGAGTGAGGAGACCCGGACTGCTTTCCCCAGTGCTCGGGAAAGCCATAATCCACTCTGGCCTGCTCCTGAATCATCGCCCGATCGATAGTGATGTCCCAGTTGAAGGTGATCGTATCCCCGCCGGTCTTGACAAACTGCTCCACGTATTTGCTGTGCAAGGAGGAGATTCGGTGCCCGAGGCGTTCCGTGATTACCTTCGCAATCAGGTAATGTGTTTTCTTCCGGATATCCGGAGGAAGTTGCTCTGGATGCCTGAGTTGTGTCGCCCGCATAAGAGCGGGGGAATCAACATACCCAAAAAGCTGTTCAATGTTTAGAGATCTGCCGTATATGTCCCAGAACTTCAGGACCGAACCAAAGGCATCCCGCTCGTCACCTTCGAGCACGGACTGTAGATCCAATGCACTTTCCCGAAAATCCTGAACCAACGGTGCGCCCATTTTCAGAATACTATCGGCCTCGACCTCCGCAGACGATCCTGCGCCCAGAATCCATACATCTCCGTAACCCATCAACTCGTCCTCGGCGCCTCAGGAATGTCGACTCAAGATTCTAATCCTTCCGGGAATCCACCCAGTGAGCGGTAGCCGGCGGTGCGCCCGGAGAATGGCACCTGTCACACGGATGGAAGCCGCAACTGAGTGTCCGGCAGGCTCCTTGTGAATCGTCCAGAGAAGAAGGTTCTTTGCCACCGACGGCTTCCAAAGCCCCTCTCGCGAGACAGCCCAGTTTCCGCACTGAAAGCGCTGAAAGGTTGACGTGCCAATTTTGGTTCGCGACGTCCCACCGGTGTGAACGCTCCAAAGCTCGGGACTTGGTCGCCAAGGCGCCTTGCAAAGCCGAGGGGCGAGGAGGACCTCTCGTATTCAAGCAGGATGTTGTCGGGGACAGTTGCCGAACCGAGTGTCAACCGGTTCAGCGGCCGCTTCGGGGTTGTGCGACACAAGGCCCATTTGGTCCGGCTGCACTGTCAGGTCATGGGGCCGCGACGTTGATGTGGAGCCGACGATCGAAAGAGCAACGACAGAAACCAAGCCGCGTGGGACGTTTGTTCGGCATTCTCATCGTGCTGCTGTTTCCCTTCCCGTTGGCCTTGCTGATCACCTCGGGAGTTCCGTTGCAACCACCATGGCCCTACTACCTGGTCTACGCCGCGTGGATTGCTTTCGCGCTCGGCCTTGACCGAATCGCCACTCATGGTTGGCCAGTCCGGCTTCGTTTCGCTTCGTCGAAATCGATTCGATGGCCGCATCTCAGAGTTGGGGAGTTCTGCCTTGGGCTGTTGTTCGTATTGTTCCTCGTGTCGCGCGCGGGTGTGATTTCGAGTCCCATATTAATCTGGTCGATTTGGAATGTTCTCGTTGTCGTAGGACTCCTGGAAGGCGCAATTGTCGGTTCGAGTAGGAGAAATGTCTATGACGGAAGTACCGCCTGAAGCCCCGTCGGGCCGCTGCCTGCCGCCTCACGTGGCGCTTGCGCCGAAGTTTGCGGGCATGTTGAGTCAGGTCAGAAATAGTATGACCGTTTCGTGAAAAAGTCGGCATCACGGAGTCCGCGCGTTAGTCGAACGCGTGGATGAGGACGATCGGTAGGCCACCTGTCATCGACCCATAGCGGCGCCGTCGCGGGTGCCCCTGGTGGTCGCAACGGAACGTTCAGGGTAACACTATTAAGTAGGCATAGGGCGATTTGCCACGCGAAGGGGCGGGGAGCCCGTGTGCCACGGGGCCTTTGGTGTCGTCGGATTCACCGTGATGTTGACGGTGGTCGGGAGTCGCATGACGCTTAAGATTTACTACGACATCCTCAGCGCGATCCACCTGAGCCAGAAAGCGGGCGAACACCCGACCCTCTCCAACATTGGTCACCGCGCGCAAGTGCCGAACAATCGGCTGGAGGACCGCCTACGCGAGCTCACCGACCTAGGCCTCATCGATGCCAGGATGCAGGTCACGAAGCGAGGATTCGAGTACTGCATGGACTACAAGAAAGAGCTGGAGCCGTTCCTCCGCCGATACGGCTTGAGCGGCAACGGATGAACGGGGCAGTAGATCCGGTCTCGGCATCGCTCTCTCCGCGAAATTTCTCTCAATCCAGCGTCCCGACGGTTGGTCCGGACCCTGGGTCCCGACGGTGCGTCCCGACCCTGCGTCTCGACGCAGGGTTCTGAACGGTTATCCCTTCGGACTCTGATGCCTTCGCCGCTCTCCGAAGGATTCCCCCATGAACGAGTTTTCTCGTAACACCCCCGCTTGGTCGTCAAGAGTCGTGGTCACTCAATCAGGAAGGGCTGGGAACGCCCAGGCTGGGACGATCGAAGGAAGCCCGGCACCACCGTCTCGCCGCTCGGACCGATTCCCGCCTCCCTCGCGGCCATATCGAACCCGGCGCCTCTTCGCAGTCTCCGCCGCCTTGCTCATGCTCTTGGTCGTCTTCGCGGCGATTCCTCGCGACGTACGAGCCGGGACCGTTCAACCGCTCGCCGCCCAACCCCTCGCATCACGGTCTGTCACGTACGGCCCCGGCTGGGAACGCGTCGTCAATCCCGACGGCACCATCGAGATGCACCAGCTGCCGACGTTCCAACGGTGGGACGGCGTCTGGCGGCCCGTCAGCTCGCTCAATCGGTCGACCGGAGATTGGCCGTACCAATTGGCGGAAACGCAAACGCGATTCTCGGTGACCCGACTGGGTGCGACCTTGGTCCAAGCGAAGGTTCTCGGCGCGACGTACGAGTTCCGGCCTGAGGCGGTCAAGGAGACAATCGTGATCCCAATGTCTCCGCCGACCCCCGTCGTCTCGGCGACGCTCACCACAACGGCCTTGAACATCAACATCGCGAACAACACGATCGTGCTGAGCGCCCCCGGCGGCCCGACGATGTGGACGGCTAGCGGGTTCCACGCGTGGGACTCGTCGGCCCTCCCGCAGATGTGGCCGGACGCCGTCTCATCCCTGACCTTCTCCAATGGGATTTTGAACGCGACCTTGAACGCGGACATGCTCGCCCACGCCCTCTACCCGTTGTACGTCGACCCGACCTGGACGCTGAGCTCGACCCTCGGGTGGGGCGCGAGCACGTTCCAGGACGCGGTCGTGGACCAAGGGGACCACACGATCAAAATCGGCTGGCTCGCGGACAACTTCAACGACAACGTGAACGAGATCTGGACGATCGATGCCGGCCCGGTCGCCTTCACGGGCGGGGTGATGCAGTTATCGCCCGGCTCGTCGGTCCACGCGGGTGGACCGTGGTACAACCAGCGGGACGCATTCACGGTCAACTTCGTGACCCTCGGCACGGCCGGCTTCGCTTTCCGGCGCATCGACGTGAACAATCGATACCACCTGTTCATGGACCCGAGCACCGGATACGTCGCGCTGGAAAAGTGGATCGGCGGGGTCGAGACCACGCTTGGCCACTTCACGACGACGATCACGGCCGGGACGACGTACTCGGTCAAGATCGTTGCCCTGGTCAATTACTTTGAAGTGTGGTGGCAAGGCGTCCGGAAGATCGCCGTCACGGATCCGTCACCGCCCGCGCAGCCGATCAGCGGCTACATCCAATTCTGGACTCATACGACGACCACGACGCTTAATGTGGACGACGTCCGCGTATGGAACACCACCTCGGGCACGATCACCTCGGCGGCGCGGGACGCCGGTGCGACGAACCGCCCGCTGCTCGATCGCATCACCTACGTCGGCGGGACTTTCGACTGGGCGGATTCCCAGATCCTTTCGTCCACGGACAACATCGCATGGTCGGATTCCCATTACGTGAAGGTCGGTCCGAAATCGGCGCTCGACTACGCGGTCGCGGAAGGAGACCAGAACCGCTATTACAAAGTCAAGGTCGAGGTCCGGTCGACGGACGACGGCACGCCGTCGCTCAGCGAGATCACGACGACGGAGGGCACGCCGACGACCCCAGTTCCGTCGGTCGTTTTGGGCTACAAGCGCTGGCAGTATTATGTGGGAGGGCTCGCCCACGTCGTTGACGGCAATCTATACCTGTCGCATAGGGATTTCGGACTCACCGGCAAGGGGGTCCCCATCGAATTCATCCGCGCGTACAATTCCCTCCAGACGTACAGCGGGACCCTGGGGGTGGGATGGACGCACAACTACAACGTCTCGCTCTCCGGGGCGACCGACATCACGATGTACGACGGCGACGGGTCGCGCTTCGTCTACATGTCGCTGGGTTCCAACCTGTACTCCTCGCCCGTCGGCTATTCGGCTTCGAAACTGGTGAAGAACGGCGATGCGACGTACAGCCTGTTCTGGTCCGACGGGAAACGCTGGAACTTCACGTCCGCGGGGAGGCTCGCCCTAATCACGGACCGGAACGGGAACAAGCTCACGCTGACGTACGACGGCAGCAGCCGGCTCTCGAGGATCACGGACGACTCGGGCCAGTATCTCGAGCTCCTGTACAATGGGAACAGCCGGATCACGACGGTCCGCGACGAGACACTGCGGGCGTGGACCTATCAGTACACGTCGAATCGGCTCACGTCGGTCACGGACCCGCTCTCGAACTCGACGTTGTACCTCTACGACGCGAGCAACCGGATTTCAACGGTCGTCGACCGGGCGAACAAGATGACCCGGATCGTGTACGACGCCTCGAGCCGCGTCACGGACCTGTTCCTCGGCCTGTACAACCGCACGACGTCTTCGATCACGTGGCAGTACCGATGGTACACAATCTCCGGGTACGCGAACACGCGAACGCGGACAGTGACGGACGCGAACAACGTCGCGTCGACGTTCACGCTCGACGAGCGGGGCACCCCGAAGAACGTCACCGGACCCCTTGCGGGAAGCTCCGGCGCCTGTTGTGGACGGGCCGGCAGCGAGAGCGTCGCGAGCCAGTGGGACGCGGAGAGAAACAAGATCGTGGCGACGGACGCGAAAGGCTACGCGTCGCGCTACACATACGATTTCCGGGGGAACGAGAAGAGCCGTCTCGATCCGACGGGCAACACCAGCTCGTCCGTGTGGAACAACGTAGACACCGGGACCCTGGTCGTCTCGTTGTTGGTCCAGTCGGTTAATTTCCGGGGGTATCCCACCAATTATACGTACGATGCCAAGGGCAACTTGATCACCATCGCCACGTTCTACGGCGCGACCTCGCCCCGGACATACGATACGTCGGGATTCATGAAGACTTCCCAGGACTTCCGCCACTACCAGACGAACTACACGTACGACACCCACGGTTGGGTGACCCAAGTCAAGAATCCCCTCAACTTCGTGACCACGTACGGCTACGATTCGCTGGGCCGACAGGTCAACGTCACGACCCCGTCGGGCTTCCGCACGCAGTACGTGTACGACGCCCTCGATCGACGGACGAAGGTGACCGACCCACTGAGCGACTCCACAACCTACATCTACAACGCGCGAGGCGACCTGACTAAGGTGACCGATCCGAACGGGTACGTGACCCAATTCCAGATCAACGTGACGCTGGGTGGCAAGTCGAAGACGATCGAGGCGGGCGGCAATTCCACGGTCTTCGGCTACGACACGCGGGGCAACCTCATCACGGTCACGAATCCCCGCCTCTTTGCAACGACAGATCAGTATGACGCGTACAGCCGGAGGACCAACGAGACGACGCCCGGAGGGAACGTCACCCGCCTCACATACGACCGAAACGGGAACCTCGCGACCCGCACCGACGCGAACGGCAATCTGACCACATATGCGTACGACAAGCTGAATCGGGTGACGAAGGCCACTTATCCCGGTTCGGTCGTCGTGACGACGGGATACGACGCGAACGGCAACATCGTCCAAGTCGTCGGCTTCGGATACACCCGCACGGAAACGTGGGACGCCCGCGAACGGGCGACATCCACGGTCGACAACTACGGGTCCTTCACAAAAACCCAGGGCTACCAATACGATGCGGGTTCCCACCGGATCCGACTGACGTACTCCGACAGCACCTACGTCACGTACTTCTACAACGCTGCTGGCTGGCAAACCTATGAGAATCAAAGCGAAGGTCCGTCGTGGTCCTTCGGATACGACAACGACGGCCGCCGGACGACAGAGACATATCCGAATGGTGCCGTCACCACCACGAAGTACGACAAGGCGAGCCGTGTCACGAACATCTGGACGAACCGGAGTGGCAGCGTCCTCGAATCTTTCGCGTACACGTTCGACAAGGCGGGCAACCGGCTGAGCATGACGGAGACGAATGGATCGTGGGCGAACTACCGGTACGACAATTTGTACCGGCTGCTGAACGAGAGCTATTCGAACGGCCGATCGGTCGGCTACACGTACGACGCGGACGGCAATCGGCTCACGTCTCGGGAGGTCAAGGTGGGCGGCTCCCTCGTCGTCACGACGTTCACGTACGGGAAGGACGACCAGCTTCTCAAGGCCGCAATCACGAGCGGAGTGACGACGACGTACACCTACGACAAGAACGGCAACGAGAAGACGAGCGTCACCGGCTCGGCCACGACGACGTACGCGTACGACATCGAGAAACGTCTCACGTCGGTGACGACTGCTTCCTCGACAACAACGTTCGCGTACTCGGCGGACGGCCGCCGCCTCAAGCGCGTGTCGGGCGGCACGACGACGCACTTCGGCAACGATCCCATAACCCCGAGAATGCTCGACGACACAATCGAGGAGTACACATCAACGGGCACGAAAACGACGACGTACGTGCACGGGATCGGCGTCGACGAACTCCTCGGCTACAAGACGACCGTTTGGTATTCCTATCACGCGGACGCCCTTGGCAGCGTCACGAGTCTTACGACCTCAACGGGAGCGACGTCCTCGACATTTCGGTACGACGCATTTGGCGCGACCCGGGCGCAGAGCGGATCCAGCAATCCGTATGGCTTCACGTCGAGAGAGGACGAATCCCCGCTCGGACTCTACTACAATCGTGCGCGATTTTACGATCCCGTCCAAGGCCGGTTCCTCGGGGTCGACCCGATTGGGGCCGCAGGGAGCACAAACCGCTACAGCTATGCCGGGGGTAACCCAGTAAACCGCGTTGACGCCTCAGGACTGATGACTCCGTATGTCTTCCAGTTTTGCGTCTCGGTTCTATGGTGGTCGCAATGTTATGTTTATTGGCATGTGACCCTCACAGAGGCGGAAACCCAAGATTACATCGGTTACCTGACCGCCGACCCCGCTCTATTTGTAAGCATCATGATCGCGACCTGCTTCTCGAAGGCTCTTTTTTACTGCGCCGCTCTCGCAGCCGCTGCAGAGCCCATCGCGTGGGGTCTCGTTGGGCTCGGTCTTACCTGGGCTTGGCTTGAGTATGTCGACAGCTTGGGCGGCTACACTGGTTTATGGTTTGAGGGCCTCGTGCCAGGCGTTGCCATTTTCGGGCACAATTGAAGGTGTGGGCTCAGCGTGATTGACGAACTCCTTGCCTTCGAGGCGGCCCTCTTGATTCCGTTGGTAGTCGCCCTTGCCGTCTCAGTGGTCTATCGGGTTGCACTGGGCAAAGTTTGGCCACCACCGAGAGGAGTTCACGCGGTGGTCGTCCTCTCCGGGTTGGCCTTCTTGCTGCTTCGGTTTCTGGAAATTTGGAATTTTCCGAGAAGTTTGTCATCCTCCGATAAGCTGGTGTCGAATTCGTTGAGCATCGGCGCAGCCTTCGGCTACTTTGCCTACGTGACCATTTCCCGAATCGCTCTCCGCAACGTAAGCCGCCAGTAGAGCGTCCCTCCGCTGAATCCGTTCCTGTGTGACGCATACTCCGATGCCTGTCGGCCTGCCGACCGTCAACAATCTCGGTTCAAATTGGACCGCACCCTTGTCGTCCGGGTGTCGTGCCAATTAGCGTCCAGCCTGCCGCACCAGCTATCAGCTCGCTACCAATTTCAGCGAGGATCGCACACCAGCCGCTTCGGCGGCCAAAGCTCCGAGGGCCCCGCTCGGATGTCGGTTCAGGCGGGTCCTTTCTCCGTGGACTTGACGGTGGTCGTGAAACCAGCGGTGTCTTTGTGGTCGAACTGCAAGTCGGCGTCGTGCAAGGCGAGCTTCTTGATCCGAGTCACCACCGAGCGCTTCCAGCTAATCCCGTTCGGCAGGACGATCTCTCCCATGAACTTCTCTCCCGTAACAGGGTTCACGATATAATCGCTCTGAACCTCCCCGACGCCGTCGACCTTGAACGATGCGATGTACTCCCCGTACTTCCAATCAATCTTCACTCGCTTCGTTGGCAGGAGCGTGGCGATCGTCTTCCGAAGAATCGCTGAGGAGCCGCCATGTTCCCCGCTCCCGATCTCCTCGAGGGCTTTGACTTGGGCCAGGGTCGCGGACGGATCAATGTATTGCCGCGCAATTCCGTTCCCTTCATGAATGGCTTTGGGCCACCAGTAGCCCACGGCATATGTTACGCCATCGAGCCTTGTTTCGCCAAACATCCCCTTGCGAATGTGATGCCCCACAAACGCCTCACAATTTCCCGTGGTTGGATATCCGTTGAAGTTGCACGGGCATCCGTACGCACAATTGCAGGCTTGGATCACTTCGGCATCCATCTTCCATTTCGTCGGCAACCGCTCACTCCTGTCAGTCGAAGGGCAACGGCACTCCGCATATAATCGTATTTTTGAGACTCCCTCGATTCGCATTGTATGTGGTTCGCGCAATCGCCGCTTCTGTTGACAGGCGGGTCGCCGACGGTCCTCGTTGTCAAGCGGGGTTGAGGCCCTGGCGCTCACCTCTCGTAGCGCATCACAGCCGACCGGCCCTAGCCGGGTGCAAAGGTGACCACCGCGGAATAGTCCACGCAGCCCCACTCGTCAAGGCCGGCGGGTCCAGGTCCCGAGCCCACGCCTTGCCCGCGGAGGTTCGCCAGATCGCCCGTGCCGCCCACGACGATCCACTCGAACCACCAATATCCGAGGTCATTTCGGGTGTTGCCGGTCCACCGTATCTCCCAGGTTCCCGATTTGCCCATCACTATGCCGGTTACGAACTCCTGTCCCCGACCCGTCGCGAAGCCCTCTGGATGAACTTCGAGCACAAAGACGCCGTTGCCAGTCCCTCGGAAGGTTCCGGTGTATTCGTCCACTTCCGTCGCGGAGATGAACACATTGCCGTCGGATGCCTTCGTTACTTCGAACGAGTCCGATGGAGCCATCCAGCACAGGGTTCCCGACGCGGCCACGGGTCTCTCCGCCAGGGCTACTGGAACCAATGCAGTCGACAAGAGTCCAACCACGCACACGATCAGCGATATCCACGCCAACCTCGTCATGTCCTTCGGTTCCTCCTCGATTACTCACTTACCGGTCTTTCGTCTCGCTGGCGCACCTCACGTGCCAGCGGAGCCTCGTAACGGACCGTGTCATTTCGGCCTTTCGCAGGTCCCCCGTAGGTTCCCTGTCCGCCTCCCGGAGGTTTCTTATTTGCCTACAGCCCTGAGTGCCATCTGGGGGAAGCCCGTCGTGAAGCTCTCGGCCAGCGAGCGGATTTTCTTACATCTCCTCGACTGGTGGGGGAAAGCGGCCGAGTTTCGAGCCCCACCCGCCCTCACTCAAAGGGGGATCGCGACCGCGGCCTGGTTTCATTCCCGCCACGCGGTCCAGTATCTCCGGCCGATGATCCGCGACGGACTCGTCCGCCAATGGATGGCCCACGTGGAGAGGAGCCGACAGCGGCAGAAAGTCTACGAACTCACGGAGACGGGACGGACGGCCGCTCTGCGGTTGCGGAGCAATCTCTTGAAGCAGACGATCCGCGTACGCGACGACTCGGGTTTTCAGGAAATGGCCGTCGGCGAAGTCCTGAAGCGGATGGACGGAAGCCTCGGCCTCCTCAGCATACTGAGTCAGGTCAGCCAATCCGGGCTCTTCGATATGACGACCGCGCAAGTTCGGGTGGGGCCTTCCGTGGTCGAAATTCTGTCGGAGGCCCCGCGGGTGGACGGGTTCGTCGGCAGAGCCAAAGAGCTCGCGGTCCTCGCAGACGAACGGGAGGGGGCGCCCGTCATCGTCGTGATTGGTCCGCCCGGCATCGGCAAGAGCTGGCTCGGTGCGAAGGCGTTCAAGACGGTCCGCGGTCGGCGGAACCTCTTCTGGCATCGCGTGCAGGCTTGGGATTCCTTCGCTTCCCTGCTCGCGGACATGGGTCGATTCCTGGCCGCTCTCGGACGGCCCGCCCTGCAGGGAGCCCTCGCGAGGGGCTCTCCGGAACGGGCGGCTCGGATTCTCCGCGAAGATTTGCCCGGGGCGAATTCACTGCTCGTCTTTGACGACGTCCACGAAGCGGATCCAGGCGCGATGCCGTTTTTCGGCCTTCTCAAGGATGCGGTAACGAAAGGCTCCGACGTTCGAGCGGTAGTGCTAACCCGACGAGCGCTGCCGTTCTACGATCGCCGCGACGTGGTCCTTGCCCGGACCGTCCTTGAACTGGAGTTAGGCGGGTTGGACCCGGAGGAGGTCGCCGTCCTCCTGCCTCCCGCGCAGGCCGAGGTCGCGATTGAAATCGGTCGACGGGTTGGCGGTCATCCGCTATTCTTCGAGCTCGCACGCCGCCGTCCGACACCGTCCCACGCCCTTGGCGACTTCCGGAGGTTCCTGGAGGAGGAGGTGTGCACGGAGCTCACGGAGGCCGATGGGGCGATGATGAAGCTGGGCTCGTTGTACCGGGTCGCGGTCCCCCGAGAGGCTCTCTTCTTTGGGCCTTTGCTCAACCACGCTGTGCTCCTCAAGCTGACCCGGCGGTCTCTCATTCGCCGCGTCAGCGAGGACCGGTTCGTCGTTCACGATACGATCCGCGACTTCTTCGGAACAATCCTAACGCCCGCGGAGTCTCTGGAGTTCGCTGGGTTTGCGCTCCGCCAGCTTCGGACGCTCGCAGACCGCTTCTTAGAAGCCGGGAACGCGGTCGCCGCGAGCGGCGCGCTGGCCAACGCCCTCGAGCTCGCTCGGGAGAAAGGGGACAGGATCGACGTGCTAGAAGCCCTCGGCGGTGCGATGGAAGGGATGGGATACTTGGCCGGGGCGCTGTCCGCGTACGGGGCCGCGTTGAACCTCGGCCCCGAGGCGGAGAAGGCGGTGCGGCTTCATCGGAAAAGAGCCGAGGTACACGAGGACCGCGGAGATGTCTCTGCGGCCCGATCCGACCTCGAGGAGGCCATCGCTCTCCTCGGTGATGGGCTGACAGAGGAAAGGGGATGGGTCTACGTCCTCCGATGCCTCGTGGCTCGGGATGTCGAGGAACTCGCGGAGGCGCAGAAATATGGCCAGGAGGCGCTCCGCGTGTTCCGCGCTTCGCGCGAACCGCTCGGAGAAGCCCGGGCTTTGCTCGAACTCGGATATGCGGAATACGTTTCACCCGACGGCGATGCCGCGGTCGCGGAGCAGTACCTCCGCACCGCCCTCGCTCTTGCGGATGAGCGCGCGGATACCGCGTTCTTGGCGAGGGTCCGAACGGTCCTCGCGAACGTGGTCGCCTACGAGGGACGGCCGGAAGAGGGGTTGGCCATCCTGGCCGACGTCGGCTCGATGCCGATCGTCCGGTCGAGCGTGCAGCTTCAGAAGACGTACCTGGAGATGCGGGGCATGATCAGCATGCTCCTCGACCCGGAGGATGCTGAAACCGCTTTGGGTGAATCGCTCGCCCTCGCGAGGAAGATCGGCGATTCGGTCACCGAAGCGATGAGCGAATTTGGTTTCGGTTGGGTAGCGATGCACCGGCTTCGGCCCCGGGAAGCGCGTCTGCACTTCGAAACCGCTGCGCGATCCATGGAAGCACAAGGCCTCGCGGGAAGTGCGGTGGAGGCACATTTCTTCACCGCCGTCTCCGCATTGCTCGAAGGCAACCCGGAAAGCTTCCGAGCCACCCTCGGGCGGCTTCGAGACCCTTCGCTAGCTCGCGGTTGCGCGTCCAGGTACCCGCACGTCGAAGCCCTCCGCGGGATCGAACAACTTCTGGATAAGGATCACAATGCGGCCCGAGATGCTTTTGCCGCCGCCCTTCGCAGCGGCCGTGTGCAGTGGGCCTTTCACACCGAACTCCTGTACGGTGCCGCTCTCTATGCCATGAGAGCGGAACCGGAGGCGGAGGTTCACCTGAGTCGGGCGCGGGAGCTCGGGCTTGAAAACCACTGGAACCTACCATCCGCGGCGCTGCCCGAATTAGAGAAGAGCCTCGTGGGCGTGCTGGGACGGCTCACGGAGATTCGCGGCGAGCACCCTGGCCCGGAACTGGGTCCGCCGGCGAGGCCGCACGGAATGGAGGACTCCGGGCCGCAGACTGTGCCCGTCGATACCCGGGATCGTCCTTCTTTGGTGAGAGATAAGATTCAATCCTGACTACCGGGACGGAAAGTCGCGGACCGGGACGAATCCCCGCGCACCAACAGTCGCCGGACGATTCAGGGCTCCTCGGGCCGTCTCCTGCACCGCAGAGGGACAGGCCGTCCACGTTAATCCGGTAGTCGTTCAGGTCCACCTGGCCTATCGCCGAGCCCACCGATGGCCTGCCGTGTTGCGGAGACCGGAAACTTCCTGAACCACCGTGCTAATTCTGGTCATGGTCACCAGCAGGCGCCTGCATGGCATTCCCGACACTGCTCGAGATTGTGAGCCCATTAGTTGTCTTGGCAGTCGGAATAGTCCTAATCTATCTGGTGTCGAGGTTGTTGAAGCTGCGCCCGACTGCGTTACTCACGGAGATCTCGAGACGTGACCTCACCCATGTCCTGTTGGTCGGCCTCGGCACGATTTCACTCATCGCCCTTTACCGCGTTGTTTTCCACACCATCGTGGTTCCGGCGCTAGGATGGAAGAATACCCAGGTCACGCTAGATCCGGTCACCTTTCTCTTCGATGTCATCCTCGCTGCGACGGGAGTTTTCCCCCTCCTCATCCTGATGTGGAGGACTGGCATGAACTGGGGAAGCATCGGCGTCCGAAGGGAGAACCTGGGCAGAATTCTGATCCTCGGCGCTATCCCGAGCGCGATTTTCGTCGCCCTCGTAACGCCCCTTGCTCCACAGCTGGGCTTCCGCTTCGCCGGGTTCTTCCCAGGCCAGGCATATGCGGTTGTCGCCTTTCTCCTCCTGGCTGGGGTGGAGGAGACCGTCTGGAGGGGATACATCCAGACGCGCCTCGTCGCGTGGGCTGGCGTGCTGAGGGGATTGGCGATAACGTCGCTTGTGTTCTCGTTGGCGCACTTTCCGGTCCGGTTCTTCGTCTTTTCGGGCGTGGTCCCCGAGGCGTTCGTGAGCGCGCTCCTCGTCTTCCCGAGCGCCTTACTCTTCGGATTCTTCATGCTCAGGAGCCAAAACGTAATCCCTGGGACGATCTTCCACGCGGTCCTCAACATAACCGTTACCGTCTTCTTCCAACCGGCCGCATCTTAGAAGAGCCTCGGCAGGACCCTACTCTAGATCCCGGGATGGAGTGGACCGGAAAGGATCTCGACCCGATTTATGGCGGTAAGGATACATGGACAACCTCGGGGTAATAGAAGCGGGTCTGACGCCTTTTCTCAACGGTCGCAGAGGATTGAAGAACGGGGGTGTCCGGACCCGAACCGGCTCCGCGAAAAGGGAGGGGAGATCGGCTTAACCGGCCCTCATGAGGGGACAGAGGGTGCGTTGAGGCAAAGACCCAAACTCGCATGATCTGTACCGCTCCCATAGAGATAGCAAATCCCGTCAGAAGCATTGGGGTGATCGGATTCGTGGCCCTCACTTCGCGGGACCCTTCAGGCCTCTCAACACAATGCCATAATCGATGGATTCGATCCGGCCTTCCTTGCGCACCGACCGCGTCTCGACTGCAGAGAGGAGGGACGGCGACTCAAGATCGGCGACAACTCCTGGGGGACGGAATCCGGAACGGCAGGTCATTGCCACCGGGCTCCTGCTCCGAGCAGGAAGTGCTAGGCCGGGACAGGCGCGTCGGGACTCGGCATGGAACCACGCAGGCTTACAACACGCGAGAGGGCCACCAGATCGACGGTTGGCGTGAGATTTCAATCCTCGTTGATTGAAAGAAAAACACATGGAGTGCGACGAATCCCAGCAGGCCCGTAGCCGTCAATATGAAAGGAGAAACCAATGGCCCTAAGGGCCCACGACCTGAGGATGCGCTTCTCGGCTCCGACCCGGCGGGAGTCCGTGCCGCCTATGGTGCGAGGCCGAGTTGCTGGAGGAACTCCAGCTGGTCGAAATACAGCCGCCGTTCCGTGATCTCCCCGCCCTCGACCGTGTAGACAGAACACCCTCGGATCCGGACGGGCTTGTTCG
>Ga0209157_1000396_pt1 | contig 37575 bp, 33 predicted proteins | sample GraSoiAngelo_135_FD_185892 | JGI IMG/M metagenome (GOLD analysis project Ga0209157, IMG submission 185892) | Grasslands soil microbial communities from the Angelo Coastal Reserve, California, USA - 14_0929_05_40cm (SPAdes) (version 2) | ecosystem: Environmental > Terrestrial > Soil > Grasslands ...
TGCCGTTCGCGATCGTCGTCGTGTTCCACGTGTAGGCCGCGGTCGTCCCGCTGACGGTTTGCGTGGACACCGTCGCTCCGTCGATCGCGAGCTGGAACGAGGTCGACCCGGTGGCTCCGCTGACGGCCGTGCCGACGGTGACGGTCCCGCTGACCGTGGCGCCGTTGGCCGGGCTCGTGAAGCTCACGGTGAGCTGAGCGGGTGGCGGCGGCGGTGCGCCGCTGTTGGCGACGGTGACGTTGATCGACGCCGAGCCGGTGTTGCCCGTCGCGTCGCGGGCGCCCGCCGTGAGCGTCTGCGCGCCGTTGGGCGTCAGCCGGGAGTCCCAGTCGAGCGTCATCGGCATGCTGCTGGACGTCTGCGTCTTCACCACGGTGCCGCCGGCCGACAGCGTGACCGTCGACGCTCCGCTGGCGCCGTTGACCCAGATCGTGACCCACACCACGCCGCTGACCGTCGACCCCGCGCCGGGGCTCGTCATGGCCACGTTCAGCGTGCCGCCCGTCGGCGGAGGCGGCGGCGGTGGAGGCGGTGACGTCGTGTTCTGCACGGTGACCGTGATCGTCGCCGTGGCCGTGCGGCCGGCAGCGTCACTGGCTCTCAGCGCGAGCGTGTGGCTCCCGTTGGCGAGAGCGCTGGTGTTCCAGGCGAACGAGGCCGTCGTTCCCGTGACGGTCTGGGTCGAGGCCAGAGTCCCGTCGATGGTCAGGCGGAACGTGTTCGAGGCACCGGAGGCGCCGCCGACCTCCATGCCGACGGTGACGGTGCCGCTCACGGTCGCGCCGTTGGCCGGACTCATGAAGCGGGCCGTGAGCGGCGGCGGCGGAGTGGTGCCGTTCGCGACGGTCACGCTCAGCGACGCCGAGCCGGTGTTGCCGGCGGCGTCACGCGCGCTGACCGTGAGGGTCTTGATCCCGTCGGGCGTCAGGCGCGAGTTCCAGTCGAGCGTCATCGGCATGCTGCTCGACGTCTGGCTCTTCACCACCGTGCCCGAGACGCTGAGGGTGACCGTGGACGGAGCGGTCGCGCCATCGACCCACACCGTCACCCAGACCACTCCGCTGACGGTGGCTCCGGCACTCGGGGTCGTCATCGCGACGCGAAGCGCCGAGGCCCCATTGGAGACTGTTACCGTGATGCTCGACGTCGCGGTTCGCCCGCCCGAGTCCGTCACGGTGGCCGCGAGGGTGTGGGTTCCCGCCGCAACACCGGACGTGTTCCAGGCGAACGACGGCGTCGAGCCGGTGAACGCGGTCGCGCCGTCGACGGCGAGTCGATAGGTGTAGCCACCGGACCCGCCGCTGGCGGCCATCGACACGGTGACGGTGCCGGACACGGTCGCGCCATTGGCCGGAGCCGTGATCGCGACGCTCAGTCCGCCCACGAACGACGCGGTCACGGACGTGGACGCGGAGAGCGTGACCGAGCACGTGCCGGTCCCGCTGCAGGCTCCGCTCCATCCGCCGAACGCCGAGCCCGCGGCCGGCGCCGCCATCAGCGTCACCGCGGTCCCCGGCGCATACGACTCGGTGCAGTCGCTCCCACAGGCGATGCCGGCCGGATTGCTCGTCACCGTCCCGCTGCCGATGCGCTGGACGGTGAGCGTCGGAGCGGGATACGCGAAGGTGACGCCGGCCCGATCGTCGTCGCGCAGGGCCGCGCCGCGACCGTCGAAGTGCGCGAAGGCGTACATCGTGGCGTCGGGATTCGTCGAGTGCCCGAGGCCGAGGACGTGGCCGAGCTCGTGCGTCGCCACCTCGGCCAGGTTCGCGTAGGTCTCGTAGAAGCCGCAGCCGGCCCAGCCGTCGTTGAACACGACGTCGCCTTCGAGGATGCGGGAGAACGTCTGGCCGTTCACCACGCGCGTCTGCGTATCGTCGCGGAAGTAACCGCCGAGGCCGAGGGTGCCCGTGCAGTTCGTCGGAGGATCGAGCTGGCCGAGCGGATCACCGAACGAGATCGTGTTGACCCCGTCGAAGGCGAAGCCGCGCGCGTCCGTGGATCCGCCGTCGACGTAGCGCAGCGCCGATCCGGCCACGGCGTTCCACGCGCCGTACCCGTCACGGACCTGGCCGAGGCCGCTGGTGGGCGCGACCGGCTCGCTCCCGTTGACGCGCATCGGAATCCCCACGCCGCTGTCGGGCTCGAACCAGCGGGCCGGCACGTCGAGGAAGACGAACGAGCTCTGGACCTCGGTCACCTGACCGCTGGCGCTCGCCGGCGGGACCTGGGACGGCGCCGCCGTGCCTCGCGGCCCGCGGCCCACGTGGAGACGGATGTCGCGCAGGAAATCGGCCAGCGGTCGCCGCTCCATCGCGGCCGCGCCGCGGCCGAGTACGTGCACGTGACGCCCGGGCGCGCGCACGGCGTGACTGGCGCCGGTCTGAAGATCCGTCACGATCGAGAACTTGCCTTGATAGAGGTGGGCCACGCGAAGCGTGCCGTCGGCGTTTCGCGAGAGGAATACCAGGACTCGCTCGCCCACGGTGAACTCCGGGCTGCCCTCGACCCACGCCTGCATGCCGGCCACGCGACCGCCGAGCTGCCGGATCGTCAGCGGCCCGAGTGGGATCTCGCCCTTCAGGCTGTCGCGAACGTCCAGCGTGATGACGGTGAAGATCCGGCGCGTCGCGGGATCCCAGCGGCTCTCGATGGCCGTCACGTCGGCGATCACGATCGCGGTGGCGGTGCTGACCAGGTCGGCGTCGGCGACGGGGACCACTGTGGTGGCGAGCGCGGCGGGTGCCCACGCCAGCGCGACGACGGCGGCGAGGATCCACGAACCGCGACGACTCCACACCATGGCCGCTCACATTCGGGGGCAAGGACCATTCCAGGGTGCGAACGGCGTGAGAGCGGCCATTCAGCGCAGTTCTGTGCAGGCGACTTCCGGGAAGAGCCTGACGCGGGATCAGCCGCCTGCAGCGGATTACTACAGTCGGTCGGGCTCCGCCACGCGCTTGAGCTCCTCCAGCGCGATCGTGCCGTCCAGCACCTTGCGCGCGCCGTCCTGGAAGAGCGCGCGCGCGCCCTCGCCGCGAGCGCAGGCGCGCAGGTCGGCTTCACTGCCGCGGTCGTTGATCAGGACGCGCAGATCCTCGGTGATCGGCACCATCTCGAAGATGGCCGTGCGACCGATGACGCCCGAGCTGTGGCAGGACGCGCATCCCTCGGCGCGATAGAGCGTGAGCGGCGCCGCGTCGGCGTGGAGCAGCATGCGCGTAGCGGCGTCCGGCTCGTATCCCACCTTGCAGTCCGGACAGAGTCGCCGGACGAGGCGCTGGGCCAGCACGGCGGTCATCGACGAGGCGATGAGGTAGCGGGGAATCTCCATGTCGGCGAGCCGCGTGATGGCGCCGACGGCGTCGTTGGTGTGGAGCGTCGCGAACACGAGGTGGCCCGTGAGCGACGCCTGCATGGCGATGCGCGCCGTTTCCAGGTCGCGTACCTCGCCGACGAGAATGATGTCGGGGTCCTGGCGCAGGACGGAGCGCAAGCAGTGGGCAAACGTCAGCCCAATCTTCTCGTGGACGGCGATCTGCGTGATGCCGTCCATCTCGTATTCGATCGGGTCCTCGATCGTCACGATGTTGGTCGTCTCGGACTTGATGTCGCTCAGGCACGCGTAGATCGTGGACGTCTTGCCGCTGCCCGTCGGGCCGGTCACGAGGATCGTGCCCTGCGGCCGGCGCGTCAGTCCTTGAAGCGCCAACAGATGATCGGGCGCGAGGCCGCAACCGGCGAGCGGGATCGCCACGCTGTCGAGGTCGAGCAGCCGCAGGACGACCTTCTCGCCGTGGAGCGACGGCACCGTCGACACGCGAAGATCGAGCGCGCGTCCCTTTCGCACCAGACGGATGCGGCCGTCGTGGGGCAGGCGATGCTCGGCGATGTCGAGGCTCGCCATGATCTTGATGCGCGAGACGACGGCGGCGCGATCGCTGACGGGGATGACGGCGGTTTGCTGGAGCAGGCCGTCGACGCGAAAGCGCACCATCATGCCTTCGGCGCCCGGCTCGAGATGAATGTCGCTGGCGCGGCGGGCGAGGGCCTGGTCCAGGATCGAATCGACGATTTCGGGGACGCTGCGTCGCTCGTTGGCGAGCGCGGTCAGCCGGGTGTCCGGCTTTGCTGGGCGCAGAAACGTAGCCACGTCGCTATCCCCTTGATCTATGCCGAAGGATTAGATCAGGAGGGCCTACGCCCCGGACCCGCGCTGTCTACATTCTCTTTTACAACCCGCTACGTATCGCTGGCAAGCCTTCCTTTATTTCCCCAGTTCGTTTTCTCCACATCCTGGAACACGATGTGGACCTGATCGGGCGTCGTCTTGCCGATGCGCACCATCGCGTCGGTGATCGCCTGCACGATCTCGCGCTTCTGCTGGTCGGTGCGGCCTGCGTACCACTGGATCGTAACGTTCGGCATGCGGCCCTCCTCGACTTCGAGCTGGCGGGCCCTATCCTACACTCTCGACGGCAACAGGGATCGGGGAACGGTCACGAAGATCGGCCAGTCCTCCATGACGCCGGAGGACTCCGATACTGGACGGCGAACGGCCGGCTAAGCGCTACGCTTCGGCCGGTGGACGTGGGCTCGCACCTGCCGCTGTTCACGGCGCTCCTCGAACTTGCCCCAGAGCGCGATGCCGACGGAGATGAGGCCCACCAGAAAGATCTCGAGTGTCATGCTCCTTCACGGCAGCATCCGTTGTGCCAACGCAGCGAACGGGAGGAACTGCTCGATTGCCGCCACCGGCTGTGAAGAACTTTTCTCAGTATGCCCCCTAAATTCTTGAATGCAGGAGGAACGCACCTGGAACCCACGCGAGGACTGGCTGCGGCACCTTAGCAGGACGATAGAGGGGCCGACTCTTCCACCGTCACGCTGACGTTGCGGGTGTTCTGCGGCGGACGGAGAACAGCGCGCGCGTCGCGTTCGGACAGTGTCAGCGACCGAGGCCGACCTCTCTGAGATAGCGACGCACGCCGGGATGGATCGCATCTGCGCGTGGCGCCGCGTCGATCGTGTTCCGGGCCGTCGTCTCCGCCGCCTGGGGCAATCGCTTGGCCAGCGCGGCCTCACCCCGGTGGAGAGCACGCGCGAGGCGGTAGGCTACGTCGTCGGGCAGAGTCGGCCGCGTCATGACGAAGCTCCACGAGCCGACGGAGGTCAGTGGGGCCTCGATCCCGGGGTAGGCACCGGCCGGGACCGTGAGCGTCTTGAGGAAGGGGTGCTTGGCCTGGATGCGTTTTATTCCATCCGCGTCGGGCACGATGAAGCGAGCGCCGCCCGGCGACTTGGCCACCGTCATGAATCCGGGCCAGCCGAGTCCGCCGCCCCAGAGCGCCGCCACACGCCCGTCCTGGACCATGACCGGGCCGTCGCCCGCGCGGTCGAGGTACACCGCCTGGAAATCGCGCTGCTGATCGAGGCCGAGGCCGTCGAGCACGTAACGGGCCAGGATCACCAGGCCCGAGCCGCGCGCGCCGAAGGCGATCGGTTGGCCGCGCAGGTCGTCGATCGTCCGATAGCGCGAGTCGGCCCGGACGACGAACATCCCGGCGGTCGCGTACATCGCGGTCAGGATGGGCAGCGTGCCGATCGATTCGATGGCCACCTCACCCTGGACGAGGGCGATGTCGACCTCGCCCTTCTCGAGCAGCGGCACGTTTTCGGTGCTCCCCTTGGTGTTGCGGGGCTCGATCTCGAACGTGGGGTCGATCTCGTGGATGGTCTCGGTCACGGCCTGGCCATACACAGGAAAGCCACCGCCCGGTGTGGCGGTGCCCAGCGTCACCCTGGTCATCTGAGGTGCCGGAAGAAGGCGCGGACGTCCGCGGCCAGGGCTTCCGGCTCTTCCAGCGCGGCGAAGTGCCCGCCGGCCGTCATCGGCGTCCAGCGCTGGATGTTGTAGACGCGCTCGGCCCACGCTCGCGGCGGATGCAGGATCTCGCGCGGGAACGACGCGTAGGCCGTGGGGACACGGATCGGCTTGTCCTCCGTGATCGGCCACGGGCTGTGATTGCGCGCGTAGTACGGCCAGAACGACGAGTTGATGGCGCCGGTCACCCAGTAGAGCATCACGTTCGTCAGCAGGACGTCCTTGCCGAACCGCCGGTCCACGTCGCCGCCGCAGTCGCTCCACGTCCTGAACTTCTCGACGATCCACGCGGCCAGGCCGACCGGCGAGTCGGTGAGGCCGTACGCGAGCGTTTGAGGCTTGGTGCCCTGGATCCCCTGGTAGCCCGTCTCCTCGCGCATCCAGTGGTGCACCTCTTCGAGGTAGGCCTGTTCCTCGGGCGTGGGCGGCTTCGTCGCGGTCAGATCGCGGCGGATGGCGAGCAGGTTCACGTGAATGCCGGCCAGGCGGTCCGGATGCGACGCGCCGAGCACCGACGTGACGAACGCGCCCCAGTCGCCGCCCTGCGCCGCGAAGCGCCGGTAGCCGAGGACGTCGGTCATCAGCGTCGCGAAGACGTCGGCGATCTCGACGATGCCGAAGCGGGGCTGATTGGGCGTGAACGAGAACGTGTAGCCGGGCAGCGAGGGCGCAACGACCGTGAAGGCGTCAGCGGGATCGCCGCCGAACCGCGCGGGGTCGGTGAGCATCGGGATGATGCGCTGGAACTCCACGATGGATCCGGGCCAGCCGTGCGACAGCAGCAACGGCATCGGATCGGGTCCGACGCCCAGCTCGTGGATGAAGTGAACGCCGATGCCGCCGACCGGGACCGTGAACTGACGGTTGCGGTTCAGGGCCGTCTCGTGGGCTCGCCAGTCGTACTTGTCGCGCCAGTACGCGACGAGCTCCTTCATGTAGGCGAGGTCGCTCCCGTAACGCCAGCGCTCGCCCGGCGCCTCGTCCGGCCATCGCACGCGCTCGAGCCGGGCCCGCAGATCGGCGAGCACGGTATCGGGCACGTGGATCCGGAACGGCGTCGGCGTCGTCATCGAGCGACCTTGAGCCAGTGCTGGGCCACCTCGCGTCCGGTGGCGAACCACACGCCCTCGTGGCCTTTGATGAAGCGGATCAGCTTGCGCAGCATCAGGAGCCGCGAAGGGTGGCCGATCGTGTGCGGGTGACACGTGAGGTTGAAGAGGCCGCCCCACTCGTACAGCCCGAGGAACTCGTCGCGCCAGATCCCGTACACGATCTCGGGGCTGTTCATCGGCCGGTTGAGGAACGTGGGATGGAACATGAAGAACGGCGCGTCGTCGAGCGTCCACTGCACGGGCAGCTCGACGATGGACGTGCCGGGATGCACGTAGGGGAAGACGTTGTCCATCATGTTCGACGAGTAGAACATCCCGTGCTGCTTCACCAGCTGCAGCGTGAGCGGCGTCAGGTCCCAGCTCGGCGCCCGGTACCCTGCGGGCTTCAGGCCCAGCACGCGGTCGAGCGCCCCCATGCCGCGCGCGAAGCCGCGCTTCTCACTCTCGGGATCGTCGGGCTGAGCCCGCTCGTGGAGATAGCCGTGGTGGCCGATCTCGTAGCCGGCGTCGCGGATCTTCTTCGCCTTGTCCGGGTACTGCTCGGCCACCCACCCGGGGATGAAGAACGTCGCCGGCACCTGCTCGACGCCCAACAGATCGAGGAGGCGCGGGACGCCGACGTTCGGACCATACCGGCCCTGAGAGATGACGCCGGGTCGGTCCTTGTGCGACGGATCGCGAGAGAGCCAACCGCTCTCGGCGTCGAAGTCGAAGGTCAACATGACGGCCACGCGAGCGCCGTTGGGCCAGGGCGAGGTCATGCGCGAGCCTCCCGGTTTGGAAGCGAAGTGGGCGCATCGTACCCGATCCGGTGGAGTCTCGCTACGTCAGTGCCGTCGGCGCCCGCCTGGCGCCGGCGGAACAATCGCGGTGAGTCGATCAGTCGCGCGGGGCGGGCAGCGTGTAGCGATCGATCTCGACGGCGATCCGCCAGCCGTCCGTCGCCGGCTCGGTGCGGACGATCGTGCCCTGGCAGCGCATCCAGTAGGGGCGCTCGGGATCGAGCTCCTCCAGGACGAGATCGAACTCGATCGTCTCCATCGGCTGGAACATTTGGTCGGTCTCCATCAGGACGCCCGTCTCGCTGAGGTTGGCCGTCCGTCCGACGCCCCCGGTCAGGAGGACCAGCAGATTGACGTCATAACGAGCGAACCGCCGGCGCTCGGCACGGCGGATGCGCGTCCGACACGTGGACGAGCAGTGATACGGCATGGCGACCCGTCGACGGGGAAGGGCGGCACAACTCATCACGGCCAGTGGATGAGCAAGAATCGAACCAAGGCCCAGGAAGCCGTTTGGCGGCCCGTTGACGAGGCGAGGGAACCGAGCGCGTGTCGAGTCGATCGGGATTCCGACGCTCGCTCTGTCGGAAAACCGACGGCTTAGCGCCCACTGCGGGTTTCAGATCCGATATGATTTTGCCACTTGAGCCCCGGGGCAAAACAACCGAGGTGGGCATACGACCATGACCAGCAAGGCGCGCCACGACGGGCTCGCGATCAAGCCCGAGGATCGGCCCACACCGCGCGCGCGGTCGCGGCGACGACCTCCAGCTTCCGCTTCTGCTCGTCGCGTGAGATCCGGTTGCCCTCGATGGTGGACGCGAAGCCGCACTGGGGCGAGAGCGCCAGCCGTTCGAGCGGGACGACCTTGGCGGCCGCCTGGACCCGGCCGGTGAGCTCGGCCACCGTCTCGACGCGCGGCTTCTTGCTGGTCACCAGGCCCAGGACCACCACGCGATCGTCGGGCACCACGCGCAGCGGCTCGAACGTGCCCGAGCGCTCGTCGTCGTACTCGAGCAGGAAGCGCTGGAAGCGCGCGCGGCGGAAGACGCGCTCAGCGATCGGCTCGTAGCCGCCGCTCGCGTAGAACATCGACTGGTTGTTGCCCCGGCAGATGTGCAGGCCGAACGTCACGCCCGGATGCTGGCCGATCACGGCGTTGTCCATCTCGATCGTCGTGTCGATCATGCGGTCGGGGTCGCTCCCGCGCTTCTTGTAGCCTTCGCGCATCTCCGGATCGAGCAAGGCCGCGTACTGGGGGGCGTCGATCTGGATGTAGGTGCAGCCCAGGCGGATCAGCCCCTCGACCTCGCGCCGGGTGAGGTCGACCACGTCGGCCAGATAGGCGTCGCGCGTGGGATAGGCGGCCTTCGACTTGTCGGGATCGTAGTAGGCGGCGGCCTGCTGGGCGCTGATCAGCGTCACCTTGCCGGCCTTCTTGGTGCGAGCGCGCAGGTAGACCCACTCCTCGGCGCACATGCTGTGCCGCCAGCGCAGCTTCTCGACGACGACCGGGCGCTTGAAGACGATCTGCTCGCCCTGCTCGTTGTGGAAGGGGATGGCCCAGCCGCCGAACTTGTCGAACCCTTCGAGCGCCTCGACGAGATGGCCGAAGAAGGCATAGCGCCTCAGCTCGCCGTCGGTGACCACGCTGAGCCCGGCGTTCTCCTGCAACGCGATCGCCTCGTCCACGGCGCGGTCCTCCGCCTGCTTGAACGCCGCGGGCGTCATCCGGCCGGCTTCGAGCGCCGCTCGCGCCTCCTTCAAGGAATCCGGGCGGAGGAGGCTGCCCACGACGTCGCTGCGGAAGGTCGGCATGTCCGTGTCCTCCCCGGGTCGCTCAGGAATTCCGGAGCCGCGGGTTCAGGGTGTCGTTGAGGCCTTCGCCGAGCAGGTTGATCGCCAGCACCGTCACGAGGATCGCCATCCCCGGAATGGTACACAGCCACCACGCCGTGCGCAGGAACGTGCGCCCCGACCCGATCATGAAGCCCCAGCTCATGACGTTGGGATCGCCGAGGCCGAGGAAGGACAGCGCCGACTCGATGAGGATCGCGGTCGCCACCGTCAGCGAGCCCGTCACGATGATCGGCGACAGGCAGTTGGGCAGGACGTGGCGGAAGATGACGCGCCGGTCGCTCATGCCGAGGCCGATGCACGCGTGCACGAACTCGCGGTGGCGCATGGCCAGGAACTCGCCGCGGACGAGCCGGGCCACGCCCGGCCAGCTCACCACCGCGATGGCGATGACGATGCTGCGAATCGAGGGCGCCAGGATCGCCACCAGGATGATGGCGAACAGGAACGTGGGAATCGTCTGGAAGAACTCGGTGGTGCGCATCAGGACGTCGTCGAGGCGGCCGCCGTAGTAGCCGGCGGTGGCGCCGATCAGCGTGCCGACCAGCACGGCGACGGTCGTGGCCAGGATTCCGATCATCAGCGATGTGCGCGCGCCGTGGGCGAGCCCCGCCGCCACGTTCCGCCCGAGCACGTCCGTGCCGAAGAGGTGGGCGCCGAAGGGTGGCTGGAAGGGACGGTCCACGCGCCGGAACGGACTTCCCGGGAACAGGAACGGCGCCGCCGCCGCGGTGACGCCGACGACCGCGAGGATGACGAGGCCGATGAGCGCCGAACGATTGCCGAGGAGCCGTCGCCAGAAGCCGGGCATGGCGCCTACACCTGGATGCGCGGGTCGAGGAACGTGTAGAGCAGATCCACGCCGAGATTCACCACGACGACCAGCGAGGCTGAGAGGAAGAAGATCCCGAGGAGCAGGTTGAAGTCGCGCGCGAAGAGCGCCTGGAAGGCGAGGAAGCCCAGCCCCGGCCAGGCGAAGACCGATTCCACGACGATCGAGCCTCCGAGCAGGCCACCGAGCTGAACCCCGGCCACCGTCACCACCGGCAGGACGGCGTTGCGCACGACGTGGGCGAGCGTGATGCGGCCCTCGCTGAGCCCCTTGGCGCGCGCCGTCGTGACGTAGTCCATCCCGGCCTGCTCGAGCATCGCCGCGCGCATGAGGCGGGTGTAGAGCGCCATGTAGAAGAGTGACAGCGTCACCGCGGGCAGGATCAGGTGACGGGCGATGTCGAGGACACGGCTCCAGCCTTCATGGAAGGCGGCGACGGTCTCCATGCCGCTGGTCGGCAGCCAGTCGAGCTTGAGCGAGAAGACCACGACGAGCATGAGGCCGATCCAGAAGAGCGGGGTCGCGTAGGAGACGAGGGCGAGGATCGAGATGAGCGTGTCCCGCCAGCGCTTGGCACGGCTGGCCGCGAGGATGCCGAGTGTCACGCCGGCGCCGACGGAGAGGACGAGCGTCACACCCATGAGGAGCAGCGTCGGCCCCAGCCGATTCAAGATCAGCGTGAGGACCGGCATGTTGTAGCGGAACGAGAAGCCGAGATCGAGGGCGACCATGTTCTTCATGTAGAGCGCGAGCTGCACGAGCACGGGCTGGTCGAGGCCGAAGCGCTGGCGGAGCTGCGCCATGTACTCGGGCGTGGCCGAGCCGGCCTCGCCGGCGAGCACCGACGCCGCGTCGCCCGGGGCCAGGCGCAGCAGGAGGAAGTTCAGGACGAGGATGGCGCAGACGACCGGGATCGCCTGCGCCGCTCGCCTCAGCGCGTAGGTGAGCCTACTTGTCTGAATGGGCCCGGTCGAACGACGCGTAGAGCCCGAGCGGGCTCACGATCACGTCCTTGAACTGCTTGTTGTAGACGGTGACGAACTGCAGCTCGTGGACCCACACCAGCGGCGAGCCCTCCACGACGATCTTCTGGAGCTCCTTGTAGAGGGCAGCGCGCTTGCGCGGGTTGACCTCCACCGTCGCCTGATCCATCAGCTCGTCGGCCTTCGGCGACGACCAGCCCGTCTCGTTCACGAAGACGGTGCCCGGCCTGATCTGCTTGCTGTGATAGAGCCGGTGCACGCCGATGACGGGGTCGGCCAGCCCCTGGATCCAGTTGGACGAGAGCTGGAAGTCGTAGTCGGTGTAGAGCCGCTTCAGCCACGTGGGGACGTCCTCGTAGCGGAGCGTCGCCTTGATCCCGATCTCGGCGAGCGCCTGCTGCACGTACTCGCCGTAGCGCTGCCACTCCTCGCCGTACGGCGTCTGGTCGTGGACGATCTCGGCGCGCACGCCGTCGGGGCCGCGCTTGAGCCCGGCCTCGTCGAGCAGCTTGTTGGCAATTTCGACGCCATTGGGCACGTTGTAGCTCTTCACCTCGTTGGTATAAAAGCCGAGCGGGGCGAAGTTCGAGCTGATGGGCCCCGTGGCCGGCTTGCCCCAGCCGAACCACACGTTGTCGATGACGAACTTCCGGTTGATGGCGTAGGCCACCGCCTGGCGGACCTTCAGGTTGTCAAAGGGCGGCCGCCGCGTGTTGAAGTCGAGCTGGACGATCGGCGAGGACATCTCGTAGCCCCGGGTCGTCGTCTCGAACTGCGGCAGCTTGGCCAACGCCTTCACGTCGCTCCACGGGATGGCGGCGAAGCCGCCCATGTGGGCCTCGCCCTTCTCCATGGCGGCCGTGCGCGTGGCCGAGTCGGCGATGAAGCGGGCGACGATGCGATCGAGGTACGGCCGGCCCTTTCGCCAGTAATCGGGATTGCGGTCGAAGCGCATGAACTGGCCGCGCTGCCACTCCACGAACTTGAACGGCCCGGTGCCGACCGGCGCGTTGGCGTACTTGCTGGTCTTGATGTCGGAGCCCTCGAAGAGGTGCTTCGGCAGCATCGGCGACTCGTAGCCGGACAGCGCCATCATCAAGTACGGCGCCGGCGTGGTCAGCTTGAACACCACCGTGTGCTCGTCCGGCGTGTCGATCTCGGTCACTTCACGAAACGTGGCGGCCCCGCGCGGATGGACCTTCTTCAGCACCTCGAGCACCGAGAACTTCACGTCGGCGCTGGTGAACGGCTTGCCGTCGTGGAAGCGCACGCCCTTCTGGAGGACGAACGTGATGGTCTTGCCGTCGGCGCTCACCTTCCACGACTCGGCCAGCGAGGGGATGGGCTTGAGGTTGAAGTCGTATTCGAGCAACCCCTCGTAGACCTTCGTGGCGACCTGGCCGATCGGGCCCGACGTGCTGATGTAGGACGCGAGGGTCGGCGGCTCGGGCTGCACGAGCATGACCAGCGTCCCGCCCCGCTTCTGAGCCGGCGCCGTCATCGGCAGGCAGAGCACACCGGTCAGCGCGGCGAGCAGGGCGACGCGTACGAAACGGGCACGACGCATGGCGACACCTCCTGGGGCGCTCACTCTAGCTGGAGGCCCTGGCCTCAGCAACCGCCGCCGTCGGCGATCGGACGCGAGTGCTATACTCCGCGCGCCGCGCGATGCTCCAGTACGGCGTTCGAAAGCTCGCTCACACCCTCCTCGTCGCGCTCGGTGTCGTCACGCTCGTCTTCGCCGCGCTACGACTGTCGGGCGATCCCGCGGCGACCATGCTGCCGGGCGACGCCTCGGTCGACGAGCTGGTGGCGCTGCGCAAGACGCTCGGCCTCGACCGGCCGATCCCGGTCCAGTACGCGAGCTTCCTCGCCGGCGCGGTCACCGGCGATTTCGGGATCTCGTTCCGTCACCAGCAGCCGGCGCTCGGGCTCGTGCTCGACCGCCTGCCGGCGACGCTCGAGCTGGCCTTCGCCGCGCTGGTGCTGGCCGTCGTCGTGGCCGTCCCGCTCGGAATCATCGCGGCGCTCAACCGCGGACGTCTCGCCGACATCCTGGCCATGGCGTTCGCCGTCGTCGGTCAAGCCACGCCCTACTTCTGGATGGGCATCATGCTCATCCTCGTCGTGTCCGTGGAGCTGGGCTGGCTGCCGACATCCGGGCGGGGAACGTGGGCTCACCTGATCCTGCCGGCGATCACGCTCGGCACTCACTTCGCCGCCTCGCTGGCCCGGCTCACGCGCACGGCGATGCTCGAGGTCCTCGGCCAGAACTACGTGACGACGGCGCGCGCCAAGGGCTTGCCCGAGCGCACGGTGATCCTGGCCCACGCCCTGAAGAACGCGTCAGTGCCGGTGATCACGCTGATCGGCCTGCAGTTTGGCACGCTGCTGGGCGGCGCCGTCGTGACCGAGACGATCTTCGCCTGGCCGGGCGTCGGCCGGCTCGCCGTGCAGTCGATCTTCGTGCGCGACTATCCCGTCGTCCAGGCCGGGGTTTTCGTCCTGGCGCTCTCGTTCGTGGGCATCAACCTGCTCGTCGATCTGCTCTACGGCGTCCTCGATCCCCGCATCCGCACCGAGGACACGGCGTGAGGCGACTGCGCTGGCCTCTGCTGCTCCCGGCGCTGCCCGTGATCGTCGCCGTCGCCGCTGCGTTGCTGGCGCCCTGGGTGGCGCCGGCCTCGCCGACGTCCGGCAACCTGGCTGCGCGGCTCAGGCCGCCGGCGTGGATCTCGGGCGGCAGCGGCACGCGTCTTCTCGGCACCGATCTGCTCGGGCGGGACCTGCTCTCGCGTCTCATCTGGGGCGCTCGAATCTCGTTGCTGATCGCGCTCGCCGCCACCGTGCTGGGCGCCGTCGTGGGCTCGCTGATCGGCCTCGTCAGCGGCTACTACCGCGGCCGCATCGATCGCGTCGTGACGAAGCTGATCGACGTCCAGCTCGCGTTTCCGTTCGTGCTGCTGGCCATCGCGGTGATCGCGGTCGCCGGCGCCAGCATTCCCGTTCTCGTCATCGTGCTGGCCATCGGCTCCTGGGTTGGCCACGCGCGCATCATCCGCGGCCTCGTCCTGAGCCTGCGCGAGCGCGACTACGTGCAGGCGGCACGAGCGCTGGGCGCCGACACGCCCCGCATCCTCTTCCGTCATCTGCTTCCCGAGATCCTGTCCGTCATCCTGATCCTGGCGACCTTCGACGTCGGGCGGATTATCATCCTCGAATCCACGCTGTCCTTCCTCGGGCTGGGCGTGCAGCCGCCCACGCCGTCGTGGGGCTCGGACCTGCGCGACGCCGCGGCGTACGTTCGGCAGGCGTGGTGGACGTCGGTCTTCCCCGGGTTGGCCATCATGGTGGTCGTGCTCGGCGTCAACCTGGTCGGCGATGCGCTGCGCGACGCGCTCGATCCGCGGACCCAGTCCCGGGCCCGGGCCTGACGGCGCAGACCCTGGAACGCAGGCCCTGAAAACGCAGGCTTGAAGCTGGCCGGGACATAGTGGCTGGCCGGTGCATATATAAGGAGGGGACCATGCGCGGGCGAATTGGCATCATTCTCGGTTTCGTCGCGCTGGCCGTGGGGCCGGCAGCGGCCCAGCGCTCGACCCAGATCGTCATCTCGCAGCCGGCCGACGCGACCACGATGGACCCCGGGCGCTCGACCCAGGTCCTCACCGTCAACTACTTCTTCAACCTCTACGACACGCTCACGCGCTGGGATGCCGCGCTCAAGCTCCACCCCGGGCTGGCGACGTCGTGGAAAGCCATCAACGACACGACGTGGGAGGTGAGACTGCGGCCCGACGTGAAGTTCCACGACGGCTCGCCGCTGACGGCCGAGGACGTCAAGGCCGTGTACGAGCGCAACATGGTGCCGGGCAAGACGGTCGTGCAGTCGGGATTTGCAACGCTGGAGAGCGTCCAGGCCGTGAACCCGACCACGCTCCGTATCGTCACCAGAAAGCCCGATCCGCTGGTGCCCGTGCGCATGGCCCAGATGGGCGGCTCCATCTATCCCGCGCGATTCACGAGCGACGAGGGCGCGCGCGAGCTGGCCCGCAAGCCCATCGGCAGCGGCGCTTACAAGTTCGTGTCGTGGACCAAGGACGACCAGCTCGTCATGGAGGCCAACCGCGACTGGTGGGGCTGGAACGGCAAGCCTCCGGCGGTCGACCGCGTGATCTGGAAGCCCATCCCCGACGACTTCGCCCGCCTGTCGGCGCTCCAGCGGGGCGAGGTGGACGTGATCACCAATGTGCCGCCCGATCAGATGAAGATCGTGCGGACGCTGACGGTGTCGTCCACACGCACGCTGACCTTCTGGATCAACACGACCCAGCCGCCCACGCAGGACAAGCGCGTCCGCCAGGCCATGCACTACGCGATGGACGTGAGCTCGATCGTGAAGGACCTCTACGCCGGGCAGGGCAAGCCGTTCTCGGGAGGGCTGGCGGATACCGACTTCGGTTACAACCCTGCGCTCAAGCCGTACCCGTACGACCCTGCGCTGGCGAAGAAGCTGCTCGCCGACGCCGGCTATCCCAACGGCATCGACGTGACGCTGTCGGCCGGCATCGGGACGATCGTCAACGACAAGCAGCTCCTGGAGGCCATCGCCGACATGTGGTCGAAGGTCGGCATCCGCGCGCGCATCGAGATGATGGAGATGGCGGCGCGCCAGAAGGTGAACAACGAGCGCTTGTTGCCGCCGAACGGCGTGATGCTGATCAATCCGCAATCGACGCTGCTCGATGCCGATGGGAGCCTGTGGCGCCTGTTCCATCCCAATGGCTTCGGCGGCAAGTACTGGATCGGCAACCAGCCCGGCCAGCGCTTCCACGATCTGATGGAGCAGGCTCGCTACACGCTCGATTCCAGGAAACGAAAGGAGCTCTATACCGAGGCCACGAAGATCATCCACGAAGAAAAGCCCTGGCTCGAGCTGTTCCAGGAAGTCGTCATCTATGGCGTGTCGAAGCGTGTGAGCTTCAAGCCCCGACCCGACTACCGTCTCATCGTCTCGGAGATGACGCTCGCGAAGTAACCGAGGGCACGCCGGGGGCGGGAACTGCCTGGCACTTGGCTTGCTATATGTTCACTCGGTGTTCACTCGGTTGCAGGGGCAGACGTTGGCGGGATTCACGGTCATGGATAAACACACGCTTGGCCCGAAAATACGTCAGGGCATCAGGGACGGTCTCCTGCCGACCCAGAGGCCATCGCGGACGTGGTTCGGCTTTGCCCAGGGCGATACGTCGTGCGCCGCGTGCGGGCAACCCGTCGCGATTCGCGAGCTCGAATGCGAGGCCGAGTTTCCCGGTGAGCCGCAGACGTACCTGTTCCACGCAGCCTGCTTCGAGGCCTGGCAGACGGAGCGCGTGACCGGGCTCGTGTGCGCCGTGTGTGGACACCCGAACGATGGAGCGCCTGGCGCTACCGTGAACGGCGATCGTGTACACGCCACGTGCGCAGCCGGGTCAAACGGCGACGGTGCCGCGCGTCGCCCCGAAGTCTCGCCCGGGCGTTCCGACATCCGGCCTCGCCGTCCCGTCGCACCCGAACGGTGGCGTGGATGATGCGCCGTGGCCGATGGGGTTTCTTCGCGACGTCTCCGGCACCATTCGGCGCTCCGCAGGAGAGGTCATCCGCTTCATCGCGTCCGGCCGCCGCGTCCGTCCTCGCTGAGAGCCTGAAGCGCGTCAGCACTCCTCCCGCCCCAGTATCCTCGCGTGGAGTAAATGTCCGTCGGCCCTGCGCCGTCTTATCGATGACCATGTTGTACAGTGTCCGCATGCCCCGCATGCTGGTGTACCCTCTGGCGGCCGTCGCCCTGGTCGCGCTGACCGTGGCGGGCCCGGCGCTCGCCGGGCCGTCGCTGGACGACGTGGTCCGCGGCGTCGAGTCGGCCTACGGCCGGATGATCGACCTGAAGGCCGATTTCAACCAGACGTCGTTCAACAAGAGCCTCAACTCCACGATTCCGGCGCAGGGCGCGGTCTATTTGAAGAAGGGTGGCAAGCTGCGCTGGGAGTACAGCGAGCCGACGAAGCAGGAGATCGTGTCCGATGGAAAGAAGCTCTGGGTCTACACGCCCCAGCTCAACCAGGTCAACGTCGGCGACGCGCCGGAGGCCCTGGCAGGACCGGCCGGATCGTTCCTGGCCGGCCTCGGGAAGGTCCACGAGCACTTCACCGTGCGCTTCCTCAACCCGGCGCAGCCCACCGACGCCGACGGCAACGTGGTCCTCGACCTCACGCCCAAGCAGCCGCTCCCTACCATGTCGCGTCTGATCCTCGCGCTCGACGCCAAGACGTGGGAGGTGCGCAAGGCCACCATCCACGACCAGTTCGAGAACACGGTCAGCATGCGCTTCACCCGGCTGGCGGTGAACTCCGGCCTGCCCGACCAGCTCTTCACGTTCGTGCCGCCGGCCGGCGTGGCCACCGTCCCCCTGCGGTAGACTAGGGAGCCATGGCCGCCGAGAACTCGTTCGACATCGTCTGCAAGGTCGACATGCAGGAGGTCACCAACGCGCTCGACCAGGCGCGGCGGGAGATCGAGACGCGCTACGACCTCAAGGGCAGCAAGAACGAAATCACGCTCGAGAAGACCGACATCACGATCACGTCCGCCGACGACATGAAGCTCAAGGCCGTCGCCGACATCCTGCAGTCGAAGCTCCACCGGCGCGGCGTGCCGCTCAAGGCGTTGACGTGGGGAGCGGTGGAAGACGGAGCGGGTGGCATCAAGCGTCAGAAGATCACGCTCCAGCAGGGGATTCCCACCGAGAAGGCCAAGGAGATCGTCCGCCTCATCAAGGACAGCAAGGTCAGAGTCCAGGCGTCGATCCAGGAGAGCCAGGTGCGCGTCGCCGGCAAGAACCGTGACGACCTGCAGAAGATCATCGCGCTCGTCAAGGACAAGGACTTCGGCATCGCGCTCCAGTTCACGAACTACCGCAGCACGTGATGAAGGTCCACCTCACCACGCTCGGGTGTCCCAAGAACCAGGTGGATTCCGAGCTGATGCTCGGGATGCTCACCGAGGCCGGCTTCCCGCTCGCCGAGCGCGCCGAGGATGCCGACTGCCTCATCGTCAACACGTGCGCCTTCATCGACCGCGCGCGCGAGGAATCGGTCAACACGATCCTGGAGCTGGCCAAGCTCAAGGAGCGCGGACGCTGCACGTCGCTGATCGTCACCGGCTGTCTCACGCAGCGCTACGGCCTCGAGATCAAGCGCGAGATGCCGGAGATCGACGCCATCCTGGGCACGTCGGGGCTCGAGCGCATCGTCGATCTCGTGCGCCAGGCCGACAACCGGCGCGACTGGGCGACGTCGGCGCCGCCCGGCTATCTCTACGACGCGAAGACGCCGCGACTGCTCACCGCCCGCGTGCCCTACGCGTACGTGAAGATTGCCGAGGGCTGCGACATGGGCTGCACCTTCTGCGCGATCCCTCAGTTCCGCGGCAAACACCGCAGCCGTCCGCTCGCCGACATCGTGAACGAGGTCGAAGGGCTGGCCGCGCGCGGCGTGCAGGAGGCGATCCTCGTCTCCCAGGACACGCTCGCCTACGGCAAAGACCTCGCGGGCAACGGTGACATCGGCGACCTGCTGATCGCGCTGGGCGAGACGCGCATGCCGTGGATCCGGCCGATGTACCTGCATCCCGCCCACGTCAACGATCGCCTGATCGCCAAGTGGCAGCGGGCCCGCATCGTGCCGTACCTCGACATGCCGGTGCAGCACGGTGACGACGGCGTGCTCCGTGCCATGCGGCGCGCGGTGACGGCCCGGCGGATGAAGGACGTCGTCCGCGATTTTCGCGCGGCGATTCCGGGTCTCGCCGTACGCACGACGGTGCTCGTCGGCTTCCCCGGCGAGACCGAAATGGCGTTCCAGAATCTCCTCGAGTTCCTGACCGACGTCGGCTTCGACCGTCTCGGCGTCTTCACGTACTCTCCCGAGGAGGGCACACCGTCCGTCACGTACGCCGACCAGGTCGATCCGGAGGTGGCTGCCGAGCGCGCGGCCGCCGTGCAGGAGCTCCAGGATGGCGTCGTCTGGGAGCGCCACCAGGCCCTCATCGGGACCGAGCACGACGTCCTCGTCGATGGCCGCAGCGAGGACCCCGCCTTCACGTGGGAAGGCCGCACCGCCGGACAGGCTCCCGAGATCGATGGCATCGTGTATCTCCGGGGCCCGTTCGAGCCTGGACGCTTCGCCCGCATTCGCGTCGTCGAGGTCGAGGGTTACGAGCTGGTCGGCGAGCGGGCGCTCAGCGTCGCCGGCGTCTGAGCCGACCGGCGCCGTGCCCGCGCGGTCCATCACGGACCGTGTGGCGCTCGCCGTCGCCACCGTCGGTGGCGCGGGCTATTCCCCGGTGGCGCCTGGCACCGCGGGAAGCCTGGTCGCCGTCGCCGTTCTCTGGCTGGTGCCCTTCTCACGCCTCGAGCTGATCGTCTATTTCATCGTCGTGACGCTGGTCGGCACGTGGGCGGCCCACCGCGCCGAGGCGCTCCTGGGAGGCAAAGATCCAGGGGCCATCGTCGTCGACGAGGTGGCCGGCATGACGCTCTCCGTCCTCGCCCTGCCGCTGACACCGGCCGTGCTAGCGGTCGCGTTCGTGCTCTTTCGTGTCTTCGATGTCGTGAAGCCGCCACCGGCGCGCGGGAGCCAATCGCTCCGGGGCGGCGTCGGTGTCATGGTGGACGACCTGATCGCGGGCCTCTATGCCCTGGCAGTCGTCGGCGTCCTGCGCGGAGTGTTCCGGTGGCCGTGACGGCTCGACTCGTGGTCGCCGGCGCGGCGCTCGATGCCGATGACGATGCGGTCGCCGCCGTGACGACGGCGCTGGCCGCCGCCGGTGCGCCCGTCACCGCGCGGGTCATCGTCGAAGACGACGACGTGGCCCTCGAAGAAGCGCTGGCGGCGCCGAGCGATCTCACGATCATCCTGGCGGTGCCAGGCACCGCTGCCGCGCTCGCCACTCCTGCGGCTGACGTCGTGCGCCGCGCTCTCGCCGACGTGACCGGCGCCCGTCTCATGCCGAGCGAGAAGATCCGGGCGGGGCTCGAGCAGGCGGCGCTGAGCCGCGGCCGGCCCCTCCCGCGCCTGACCGAGCGCGCCACGCTCGTCCCCCAGGGCGCGACCGTGTGGACGACCGACGGCGCCGAGCCCGGATGGCTGATCGAGAGTCAGGGCCGCGCCTTCGTCGTGCTGATCCCGGGCGCGCGGCTGTCGCGGATGATCGAGCAGCATCTCGTGCCGTATGCTCGCTCGCTCACGGAGCGCTCGCTCACGACGGGGCACCCCGCGGTCGCGGTGAGGACGCTCAGAACGGCGGGCGTCGACCTCGCGGACATCGATGCGCGGCTCGGCGAGTGGCTCAAGCCGCGCGGCGCTGGCGGCGACGTCGACGTCACCACGCTTCCCGCGTCTGGCGAGGTGTGGGTGAGGCTCCGCGCTCACGCAGTGACTCCGAGCGCAGCCCAGGACGCGCTGGCGTTGGTCGAAGCCAAGGTGGTCGAGCGTCTCGGCGACGACTACTTCGGCCGTGACGGCGAGACGCTCGAGCGTGTCGTGGGCCGCATGCTCAGTCAGCGCAGCTTGATGGTGTCCGTCGCTGAGTCGTGCACGGGCGGCCTCGTCGGACACAGGATCACGAGCATCCCGGGCTCGTCGGCCTACTTCGAGCGCGGCGTGATGGTCTACACGAACCGCGCCAAGCAGGAGCTGCTCGGCGTGCCCGAAGAGGTGTTGCGGGCCCACGGTGCGGTGAGTGGCCAGTGCGCCGAGGCGATGGTGCGCGGCGTCTGCCGGCTCGGCGGCAGCGCCTGCGGGCTGGCGGTGACCGGGATCGCCGGGCCCGACGGCGGAACGCCGACCAAGCCCGTCGGTACGGTATGGGTCGGTGTCGCCGTCAATGGTCAGGCGGCCGCTCATCACTTTTCGTTCGACGGTGATCGCGCGGCAGTGAAATGGCAGTCAGCGCAGGCGGCGCTCGACCTGTTGCGGCGAGCCCTGCTCGCCTCCCGATGAGCACCCGACTCGCCCTGGTCGTGCTCGCCGTCGTGCTGGTCGGTGGCTGCGCCAAGCCCCCGGCGCTCGAGCGCGGCCTGATGCTCTACGAACAGGGCCGCTACCGTCGTGCGCTGGCCACGTTCGACGAGGCCGTGCGCGAGCAGCCGAGCGCCGCGGCCTATGCCAACCGTGGCACGACACGCATCCGTCTCGGCGACACGGCCGGCGGGATCGCTGATTTCACGAGCGCCCTGCAGCTCGCGCCCAACGACTCCGAGATCCTGTTCAACCGGGGCAATGCGCGGCTCGTCGCCGGTGATCCAAAAGGCGCCATCGCGGACTTCACGCGCGCGGCCGAGCTCCGGCCGACCTTCGCCCTCGCCGTCTTCAATCGCGGTATCGCCCGGCATCGATCCGGTGACGCGCTGGGCGCCCGCGCCGACTGGAACGAGGCGATCAAGCTGGCCAAGAACCCCGAGGTGCGCGCAGCGATGGAGCGTCGCGCGGAAGCGCTCGGGCGCGAGGCCGGCGCACCGGCATCGGGTCCCGGCGCACCGGCAGCCGGTCCCGACGCGCCGGCCGCCGATTCCGGCGCCGGCCGTGAGCTGGCCCGTCGGGCTCTCGATCGGGAGCTGGCAGGCGACCACACGGGCGCGCTGGCCGACCTCAAGTCAGCGCTGGCTCTCGAAACCGATCCCGGCCGTCGTGCCGCGCTCCAGGACTTGCTCCGGATGTGGGAGGAAGCTCGATAGCCGGAATCCGGGCGTTCGTCGCCATCCTGCTCCCCGACGACGTCCGATCCGCGCTGGACGCGGAGATCGAGCAGCTGAGACCGGTCGGCCGCGACGTCTCGTGGGTCGCACGCGACAACCTTCACGTGACGCTCAAATTCCTCGGCCACGTCGCGCCCGAGCGACTGGACCTCGCCGTGTCGGCGCTCGCCCGGGTGGCCGCCACTGTCGCGGGCTTCGAGCTCGCCATCGCCGGGCTCGGCGCCTTTCCATCACCGACGCGGCCCCGCGTGCTGTGGGCCGGGCTCACGAGTGGCGCTGACGCTGCCGCCACGCTCGCCCGATCGATCGATAGAGCGCTCGCCGCTCACGGCTTTGCGCGGGAAGACCGGCCGTTCTCAGGCCACGTCACACTCGGCCGTGTGCGACAGCCGGGCCGCGATGAGCGTCTCGCTGCCGCGCTGGCCGCCGGCGCCCGCCATCAGTTCGGACGGCTCGCCGTCGATCGGCTCGCGCTCATGCGGAGTGAGCTCTCGCCTCGCGGCGCCCGTTACTCGATCACCTCCGCCTGGCCGCTGTTAGCGGCTCCCAGCCAGGGAACCACGACGGCCGTCGCCCGGTAGTTCGGAAGGGGCTCCCAGGAGAATCTCCGCGGGCCAGGGCGTGTGCCATTGCGCCAGTCCTCGGCGTTCGTCCGATTGGCGACGAATTTTCGGGCACTTGCGCAGCAAGATCACCGGCACCCAGCCTTGGCAAACCGTTTGCGATTACCCCCCATCGTCGAGCGATCACAAGCCGGGTACCAGGGGGGCCGATGAAACCGATTGATGGGATGGAGATGACGCTCATAAGCGACCGCCTGATCGGACTGATCGACACGCTGCTGCTGTGCCTCGGACTCACGATGACCATCGCTGCAATCGCGCCACTGCTGGAGTCGGTAACCGCCAAGATCTGGCGCCGTCCGGTCGCGGTTCGCTCGCGGGGGAACAGCCGATGAATCACGGCCGCCGTCTCTTCGTCTCCGCCGCGACTATGATCCTCACCGTGCCGATCGCCCTGGCGGCCTGGGCCGCACCCACGCCGACTGAGCAGGTCCGCGGCGCGATCCAGCGGGTGCTTCGCATCATCGACGACCCGGAGCTCCGCGGCGAGATGCGGCAGGCCGACCGTCGCACGGCCATCCGCAAGGTGGCCCACGAGCTCTTCGACTACGCCGAGATCACCAAGCGCTCCATCGGCCACCACTGGCAGCAGCGCACGGCCGCCGAGCGTGAGGAGCTGGTGACCCTCTTCGGCGATCTGCTCGAACGCACCTACGTATCGCGGATCGAGGTGTACAGTGGCGAGAAGATCGCGTACGTCGGGGAGAGCGTGGAGACCGATCAAGCGGTCGTCCGCACCCGCATCGTGACCAGGCAGGGCACCGAGATTCCGGTGGACTACCGGATGCTGGCCCACGGCACGCGGTGGCAGGCCTACGACGTGACGATCGAAGGCGTGAGCCTGGTGGCGAACTACCGCAGCCAGTTCAACAAGATCCTCCAGACCGGGAACTATCCCGAGCTCATCAAGCGGCTGCGCATCAAGCTCGAAGAGCGCACCGATCCGACCGACGTGAAGGCTCGGGCAGCGAACAATTGAGGCCGCCCATGGCTCATGCGCTCGTCGTGATCGTCGCTGCGGGGCTCGCGATCGCGTGCTGTGCCGGTTCCGCGTCGGCCAGCGTCGGCCCGTCAGCGACCGGCGCCGCGCCGACGCAGATCACGCCGCCCAAGGCGTCCACCCTGGTGGCGCCGAACATCCTTCCGCGCCTGCTCGTGACCTCCCTGCCGACCCGCTGACGCCCCGCAGCAGCACCGTCTCGCGCTTCAGACATTGACGCCGTCGGGCGGGCTTCCCTAGAATGCCCGCAAGACATTCTCCGAAGGGAGAACCCGATGGCGGAAGGCAAGAGCGACCGGCGACAGGCTCTCGACCTCGCGATCGCCCAGATCGAGCGGCAGTTCGGGAAGGGCGCTGTCATGCGGCTCGGTGCCGGCGGCCCGCTCGAGGAGATCGCCGTCATTCCCACGGGCGCGCTCAGCCTCGATGCCGCGCTCGGCATCGGCGGCCTGCCGCGCGGACGCGTGAGTGAGATCTACGGGCCGGAATCCTCCGGCAAGACGACGCTGGCGCTGCACGTCGTCGCCGAAGCGCAACGCCTTGGCGGCATCGCCGCGTTCATCGACGCCGAGCACGCGCTCGATCCCGGGTACGCCCGGAAGCTCGGCGTCAACATCGACGAGATGCTGATCTCCCAACCCGACACCGGCGAGCAGGCGCTCGAGATCGCCGAGACGCTGGTGCGCTCGAACGCGGTGGACGTCATCGTGACCGACTCCGTCGCGGCGCTGGTGCCCAAGGCCGAGCTGGACGGCGACATGGGCGACTCGCTGCCCGGCCTGCAGGCCCGGCTGATGTCGCAAGCCCTCCGCAAGCTCACGGCCGCCATCTCGCGCTCGGGCACCGTCGTGATCTTCATCAACCAGATCCGGGAGAAGATCGGGGTCATGTTCGGCAACCCGGAGACCACCCCGGGCGGGCGCGCGCTGAAGTTCTACGCGTCGGTGCGCATCGACGTGCGTCGCATCGAGACCATCAAGCAAGGCACGGAGTCGGTCGGCGTCCGCACGCGCGCCAAGGTGGTGAAGAACAAGCTGGCGCCACCATTCCGCGACGCCGAGTTCGACGTCATCTACGGCGAGGGCATCTCCAAGGCGGGCACGCTGCTCGATGCCGCCGTCGACCAGGGCATCGTCGAGAAGTCGGGCACCTGGTACTCGCTGAAGAACGAGCGCATCGGGCAGGGCCGCGAGAACGCCAAGAAGTACCTCCAGGAAAATCCCGTCGTGCTCAACGATCTCGAAGCCAAGCTGCGCGAGGCGCTCGGGCTCCGGACGCCGGCGCCGATCAAGTAGATGGACCTCGACAAGCTGCTCATCAGAAGCGTCGAGCGGGGGGCGTCGGATCTGCACCTCAAGCCCAACTCGCCACCCGTCCTCCGCATCCATGGCCGGCTGGTGCCCCAGCCCGATCTCGGCGTGGTCAGTGTCGGCGAGATGGAGGACATGGCCCGCCACATCCTGAGCGAGCGCACCTACGGCCAGCTCAAGGATGGCCGGGAGGTCGACGTCGCCTACGCCGTGCGCGACCACGGCCGCTTCCGCGTCAACCTCTTCCTCGCGACCGGCTACATCCGCGCGGTGATGCGGGCCATCCCGTCGAAGAAGCCGAAGTTCGAGGAGCTCGGCCTGCCCCAGGTGCTCGAGAAGCTGGCCATGGAGCGCCGGGGCATGGTGCTCGTCACCGGCATCACCGGCTCGGGCAAGTCCACGACGCTGGCGGCGATGATCGACTTCATCAATCGCAGCCGGAACGATCACATCATCACGATCGAGGACCCGATCGAGTTCTCACACGAGGACATCAACTGCGTCGTGAGCCAGCGTGAGATCGGCCACGATTCGTCGAACTTCGCCAGCGCGTTGCGGGCCGCGCTCCGCGAGGACCCCGACGTCATCCTGGTCGGCGAGATGCGCGACCCGGAGACCATGGCGGTGGCGCTCCACGCGGCGGAAACCGGCCACCTCGTGTTCTCGACCCTCCACACCCTGAACGCCGCGGAAACCGTCAACCGCATCCTCGGCACGTTCCCGCCGCATCAGGAGCAGCAGATCCGCGATCAGCTCGCCGCGGTCATCCAGGGCGTCATCTCTCAGCGCCTGGTGCCGAAGCTGGCCGGCGAAGGCCGCGTACCGGCGGTCGAGATCATGATCGGCACCGCGCTCATTCGCGACTGCATCCGCGAGGCGAAGCGAACGCCCGAGATCCCGGCCATCATCACCCAGGGCACCACGCAGTACGGGATGCAGACGTTCGACCAGTGCCTGCTCAAGCTCTATCGGGACAGCGTGGTGTCGTACGAGACCGCTCGCGAGGCGGCCACCAACCCGGATGACTTCGACCTCAAGGTCCGGGGCATCTTCTCGACCGGCGAGCTCACGTTCGAGGTCGAGAAGAAGAAGCAGGAAGAGGCGGCGGCCAAGCCGCCCACATCCAGCCCGTTCTTCAGGAGGCCATAACCGCTCGGCGACGAGCTCGTCGTGATCGCGCCGCGGCCGCGGAGCCCGGCGAGAGTCGGCGAGGTTCGCTTCGCCAGCTCGACGAGCGCGCGGCACGATTGGTCGCGGCCGATCTGCTCACGCGGCGTCCGTGGACCCGGGCCGACCTGGCGCGGCGCTTGGTCCGCCGCGGCGCCCCCGCCGAGGTCGCCGATGCGGTCGTTGCCGATCTCACCGCTCGTGGATATCTGGACGACGCCGCGTTCGCGCGCCAGTGGGTGGAGAGCCGGAGCGCGCGCGGCTACGGCGCTGCCCGGCTGCGCGCCGAGCTTCGGGCCCGCGGCGTCGACTCGGCGGTGATCGATGCCGCCGTCGGTGCGCTGGCACCGGACGCCACGCTCGCCCGCGCTCTGGCTCTCGCGCGCCGGCGGCTGCCGGTGATCGCCCGCGGGCGGTCCGAGCGCGTGGCCAAGCGGCTGCGCGACTACTTGCTGCGGCGGGGCTACGCGCCCGGCGTTGTCGTCCGTGTCGTGCGCCAGCTCACACGCATTGCCGTCACCGCCGAGGTAGTCAGGTGACTTCATCCAGGTAGTCGCCGAGACGGCGCGGCTGGTCTTGCGCGAGCTGGCCGATGCGGACCTGGAGGCGATCCAGGCCTACGCGTCCGACCCCGCCGTCGTAGAGTTTCTGCCGTGGGGCCCGAACACCGAAGACGACACGCGTCGCTTCCTGTCCGCCGTCATGGTGGGGCGTGCGGCGCGCCCGCGGCGACAGTGGGACCTCGCGATGGTGCTGAGGCGCGAGCCGCGGCTCGTCGGCGGCTGCCGGCTCCACGTCACCGATGAGATCGCTGGGGAGGCCGACCTCGGCTACGCCCTCGCGCGGGGCTACTGGGGCCAGGGCCTCGCCTCGGAGGCGGCCCGGGCGCTCGTCGAGTTCGCGTTCACGCGCCTCGGTGCGCGGCGCGTGTGGGCGGTCTGCGAGCCAGCCAATCCCGCCTCGGCGCGCGTGCTGGAGAAGGCCGGGCTCAGGCGAGAACGCTTCCTGCGCGCTCATCGCTTCATGAAGGGCCGGTGGCGCGACTCGTACGTCTACGCCTGCGACAGCCCGCGACGCTAGCCGGCCCCTCCGAACCGAAAGCCGGGATGTAAACCTCGTTCCAGCGGTCTTCGTCATCGTGGGTGCATGCTCTGCCGATCGCTCCCTGCCCTGCCGTTCACCGCCGTCGTGATCCCTCCCGAAGCCGCCAGGCCGGAGCGCGAGGGCCCGACGGCGTGACCGAGGCGAACGGGTTTGACGGTTACCTGGCCGCTCAGGAACACGCCCTCCAGGAATTGAGGCAACGACCGGAATTTGCACTGATCGAAGCGATCGGCGCCCTCTACGATCGCTCGGTCCACGTGCTCGGACCGAATCCATCCCCGGACCTCTTCCAGCTCCTCGTGGCCTGCCAGCAGACGCTCCTCTCCGCGGCGGCGACGATCAGCCGAGGGTTGCCAGCGGATGCGCTCGGAGTCATCCGGCGTGGGATCGAGGCCGCCTGTTTGGCGGTCGCCATCAAGGACGATCCGGAAAATCGCGACCGGTGGATCGACGCCGAGCGGCGACTGGCGCGCTGGGCCGATCGGCGGACGGGTGTGAAGCCGAAACAGCCGAGCAAGAACGTGATCTATCCCGGGAGTCCGCTGGTCGAATCACTTCGAGTGAAGCTCGGAGTCATGTCGGATTCCGGCATCCACTTCATGCCGGAGTTTCTTTCGATGCAACGGTGGCGCATCGAGCGGCAGCCGAACCCCGCGTACCCCCGTCCAGCCGTCGTGCGCTTCGCGAACGCCGAAACATCGCGACGCGGGGTCGACGGCGCGCTCATGTTCCTCGCCTCCGTGCATCTCGACATCCTCGACGTCTTCGTCGGCTGCTTCGATGGGCTGTTCTACCGCGATGCAGAGTGGCTTCGAATGCGTCGCGGCATCGTGCGTCAGGCCCGACTGCTGGTGAAGCCGTTCCGAAGCGAAGCAAGGAAGGAGAACGATCCGTGACGTCCCAGCCTATCGTGAAGGCTCCTCCGGAGACTGCGATCGCGTAGACGTTTCGACTCGCGTCAACGTCTTTGTCCACACGTGCCCGTATCCCGCGCACTCATAATGGAAGACCGTCGTCCCGTCGTGCCTCATCTCGAAGCCGAGACGATACATTCTTGATCGACATGTCGGGCACCGGCTCGCCCGTCTCACCTCTCGTCCGCTGTCGTGTGATGTCGTCTGCGATGGTGATTCCGACCCGCCTCGTCACGAGTGAGCTTCGCGACGGCGCCTGCCGCATTTTGTCGTACCCAGGGATCGGCGTCTGTCCGGGCGGTCTGGGTCAGCGCGCCGAGGGCGTCCGGGCGCCCGGTCTCGCCGAGCGCTGCCGCCGCACTCTCTCGGACCGTGGAATGGGCGTCGCCGAGTGCTCCGACCAGGACGTCCATGGTCGCGGGAGTTCCGATCTTGCCAAGCGCTTCGGCGGCCGCCTCGCGGACGGACCGTCTCGGATCCACCGAAAGGGCTCGCGCGAGCGCCTCCACGGCGGTTTCGCTCCAGAGCTCTCCGAGCGCGTGGGCCGCGGCCTCGCGAACGAAGGAGCCCTGATCCTCGAGCAACGCCTGGATCAGCGGCGCGACGGCGTGCTCGCTCCAGGTCCTTCCCAGAGCGGCCGCAGCGGCTTCCCGAACGGCGGTCGCCGGATCCGTCGCAATGGACGCGGCCAGGTGGACGATTGCTTCGGCCCCGCCGATTCTCCCGAGCGCGATGGCCGCGCGCGCCCGCGCCGACGGCTCGTGCTCCTCCGACAGGGCTCGAGTCAACTGCCGGAGGGCCGGCGCCGATCGTCCGGTATCCGATTGATCCTCGGTACTGCTCGAAGAACGGGCGAACGTCCCGCTGGCTCCGCCGGTACTGGCGACGTCCTCGGCCGATTCGACGCGCCATTGCTGATCAGCCGAAGCAGCCGCAGGGGAGCCCGGTGGGGGCGCTTGATCCGCGTAGACACGGACCTCCACCAGTCTTGGGCGGTGACCGGCCGCGGCGTTATCGGAGTACACGAAAACGGCGCTTCGGGCTCCGACGATTCGCGTCAGACCCTCGTCGAGAGCGATATCGCGAAGGTTCGCGGTCACCGTCTCTGCGATGGGCGCATCGCATCGGATGCTGACGCCGCTCTGACGCGCGATGACGTCCAGGACGATGAAGAGCGGCGATCGGTCAACACTGACCGTCAGCAAGCCGCCCGTGACCTGAATCACGTCGTGCTGGTTTGCGCGAACGACTCCATCGGCTTCATCGTTGGCGCCGGCGTACGCCCAGGCGACGTGGAGGAGCAAGCACGCGACCACGGGGCCGACCCTGCGAGCCTTCATTCAGTTTGCCTCGGCTTTCTCGGTGCCATGGGCACCGACGGTCCGCCGGAGCCCCCCGAGCAGGGGCGACCGGCGTGACGAGCCTTCTCGCCTTTACTTCGCGCTGCACTTTGCCGAGGCGGTGGCGACAACAGCCCCGCCCTGGCTCACCGTCGCCGTCACGATTCCGCCGGCCGCGACGAACGCCGCGTCGATCGTTCCCCGTGTACCTTCGGCGATGTCACCAACGGCGATCGCGCTGTCCCACTCCGCCGCAGCGTCGCCCAGTGCGTCGACCGCATTGGTGAGAGCGCTCGAAGCATTTCCGCCCGCCGTCACCTGGAATTGCGCAGTGCCCGCGGCCAACCCGTTCGCGCCAACGGCGATCTGCACGCGAGCGGGATTCGCTCCCACTCGACACTTCGCCTTGGCATCGGCGGCGTCGGCCTGCGGAACCAGCGTGAGCCACGGCGCGACAGCGAGTCCGACGAGAGCCAACGAGAGAGCCAATCGTGAAACGTTCATCGTGATCCTCCTCAAAACAATGTTGTGCTGCACAACCAGGGAGAGAGCGCCGAGGCACAAGTCGCGCCAAACTCCTAAACCTCGGAATGAAGGAGACCTAATCTTCGTGAAACCAACGAGCTGGAAGCCGGCAAGACTCTATCGTCTGGATGAGGCCGCGGCAAAAGATGCGGATTTCGCAGCGATCTGGAACGACGACCGCACGCCTCGCGCCGTCACCACTGTAAAGTTCTATATCCGCGACTCAACGAATCGAAGGGGCGTGGAACCTGACGGATTCGAGGGATGACGAGACGCACGGATGCCGTCACCTGCGTCAACGCGTGAGTTTCTCCTCGGGTGCGCCGCTTGCATGAGTCGGTGTGGGCGCCTGTGATGTCTCTTCGTTGTGGATGTTCTCTGAAGGAGGAGCGGCGCCGTTCGTCGTGCACCGTGCCCCACGCGAACGGCGCCCGCTCTTCGGACTGAAATCGCAACGACTCGGCGGGGTCGGCGTCGCGGTCTCCTGAGAGACTTCGACCGCGAACGAGCCGCGTCGAGATACGAACCGGCGGCGCGCGCGTCGATACGCGATGCGTGGTCGTTGACGCGATCTCCTCCGCTCCACTGCGTCCTGAGTCCGCGCAGCGGTCGGCGCGGTTCGTCGACCCGCCTGCTACAATGAGCCACGATGACCGGCGACCGCTTGCGTGAAGAATTTCTCCGCTATTTCGAGGACCGCGGCCACCGCCGTGTGCGCTCGTCGTCGCTCGTGCCGGGCGACGATCCCACGCTGCTCTTCACCAATGCCGGCATGGTGCAGTTCAAGCGTGTCTTCACGGGCGAGGAGCAGCGGGAGTACAGGCGCGCCACCTCGTGCCAGAAGTGCGTCCGCGCCGGCGGGAAGCACAACGACCTCGAGAACGTCGGACGGACCGCCCGCCATCACACGTTCTTCGAGATGCTCGGCAACTTCTCGTTCGGAGACTACTTCAAGGCCGACGCCATCGGCTATGCCTGGGAGTTCCTGACGCGTGATCTCGGCCTCGACCGAAAACGGCTGATGGCCACGGTCTTCACCGACGACGACGACGCGTTCGCGCTCTGGAAGAAGGTCGCCGGCTTCGGCAACGATCGCATCCTGCGCCTCGGCGAGAAGGACAACTTCTGGGCCATGGGCGATCACGGTCCCTGCGGCCCGTGCTCGGAAGTCCACTTTCATCAAGGCGATCACCTGCCGTGCGCCGAAGAGGCCGCCGGCCGGAGATGTCTGGGCCCGGCCTGCGAGTGCGACCGCTGGCTCGAGATCTGGAATCTCGTGTTCATGCAGTTCTACTGCGACACGGCCGGAACCCGGACGCCCCTGCCGCGGCCGTCGATCGACACCGGCATGGGACTCGAGCGGATCGCCGCGGTCATGCAGGGCAGGCTCTCGAACTACGACACCGACCTCCTGCGCCCGCTGGTCGATCGCGTCGCCACGCTGTCGGGCAAGCCGTACGGCGGCGCCGATTCCGAGGACGACGTCTCCATGCGCGTCATCGCCGACCACGCGCGGGCGACGACGTTCCTGATCGGCGACGGTGTGACACCGTCCAACGAGTGGCGGGGCTACGTCCTGCGCCGGATCATGCGCCGGGCCATGCGCCACGGCCGCCGGCTCGGACTCCACGAGCCGTTCCTCTACAGGTCGATCGATTGGGTCGCCGCGGTGATGAAGTCGGCCTATCCGGAGCTGATGCCCGAGCGCGCTCGCATCCAGGAGGTCGTCCGCCAGGAGGAAGAGCGCTTCGCGCAGACGCTCGACGTCGGCATGGAGAAGATCGAGGAGTTCTTCACCGCGCAGGGGCGGCAGGGGCAGGGACGGGCCATCGACGGGAAGTTCCTGTTCACGCTCTACGACACGTACGGCTTCCCGCGCGACCTCGCCGAGGAAGTCCTCCAGGACGCCGGCTGGCGCGTGACCGACGCGACCGAGGTCACGTGGAAGCGCGAGATGGACGCCCAGCGTGAGCGGGCCCGGGCCGGCGCGGCGTTTGCGGCCGAGGAAGGCGGCGACGGGTCGGGGCTCTATCATCGGCTCGCCGCCGACATCACGCCGGTGCAGTTCGTCGGCTACGAGACGCTCACGTCGCCGGCACGGATCCTGGCCCTCGTCGACGGCACGGATGGGCTGCGGCGTGTGACCGAAGTGGCGGAGGGCGCCGAGGTCGAGGTGATCCTCGATCGCACCCCGGCTTACGCCGAGTCGGGCGGTCAGATGGGTGACACCGGCGCGCTCGTCGGGCGCAACGGCCGTGGCGAGATCGTCGACACGTACTACCGCGGCCCGAAGCTTCTCGTCCACCGCGTGCGCGTGAGCAGCGGCGGCTTCCGCGAGGGCGAAGACGTGGCGGTCAGCGTGGAGTCGCCGCGCCGCCAGGGCCTGCGCCAGCACCACACCGGGACGCATCTGCTCCACGCCGCGCTCCGCAAGGTGCTCGGCTCGCACGTCGCGCAGGCCGGCTCGCTGGTGGCGCCCGATCACCTGCGCTTCGACTTCTCCCACGGCGCGGCCGTCAAGGACCGCGAGGTGGAGCAGATCGAGGACCTCGTCAACGAGCAGGTCCAGGCCAACGTCCAGGTCACGCGCCAGGAGATGGACCTCGACGAAGCGCTGCGCTCGGGCGCGCTCGCGCTCTTCGGCGAGAAGTACGGCCAGCGCGTCGCGGTCATCCGGATCGGCGACTTTTCCGTGGAGCTCTGTGGCGGCACGCATCTGGACCAGACCGGCCAGATCGGCCTCCTCAAGGTGGCTAGCGAGGGCGCCGTCGCCTCCGGCGTCCGGCGCGTGGAGGCTGTGGCCGGGCCGGCCGCGCTGGCCGCGGTCGCGCGGCAGGAGCGAGCCCTCAAGGAGGCCGCCGACATCTTGAAGATCTCGCCCGGCGACGTCCCGCAGCGGCTGCGCAAGCTCGTCGACGAGCAGCGCGCGCTGGAGAAGCAGCTCCAGGAGATGGAGGCCCGGCTGGCGCGGTCGCGCGCCGACGAGCTCGCGGACGGCGCCCGCCAGGTCAACGGCGTGGCCGTCATCGCCGGCCGTGTGGACGGGCTCGACGCCGAGGGCCTGCGCACGGTGGTGGACCGTCTGCGAGAGCGGCTCGGCTCGGGCATCATCTGCGTCGCGAGCGTCCAGGACGGGAGGGCCAACCTGGTGGCGGCCGTGAGCAAGGACCTGATCCCGCGCTTCCATGCCGGACGACTGATCCAGGAGGTGGCGAAGGCCGCCGGCGGCAGTGGCGGAGGTCGTCCCGAGCTGGCTCAGGCTGGCACAAAGGAGCTTGGCCGCGTGGATCAGGCCCTCCAGACCGTTTACGAGTTCGTCGGCCGGGTTGGGGGGTGAGCGGCTAGAATAGTTTTTATGAGTGTCGGGGCGGTGCCGAGCAGCGCCTCGGCCAGCGACGAATCAACGGCCCTCGCTGCCCGGTTGCTGGCGGACAAGACCGCGACGCTGGCCCGCCTGGCCGCCGGTATTGCCCACGAGCTTCGGAATCCCCTCGCCGTCATCCTTGCCCGAGTCCAGCTCCTCGAGCTCGCCATGAAGGGGGGCAAGCCTCTGCCGCCCGGCAAGCTCGAGACGACCCTGCGCACGGTGGGAGAACAGGCCGTGCGCGCGTCGAAGATCATCGAGAGTCTCTCGATTTTTGCCCGCCCGCGCGTGCCCGTGCTCGAGTCCGTCGATCTCGGCCAGATCATCGGGCACGTCCTGTCGGACCTCCGAGCCGAGAGCTCCGAGGACCGTATCGTCACCACCGAGGTCGACGTCGCGCCGGAGGCCATGACGGTGGTCGCCGACAGCGGTCAGCTCACGACCGCGCTCAGACAGCTCACGCTCAACGCGCTGCAGGCCATGCCCGACGGTGGCCGGCTGCGGATCCACGCCCGTGCTCGCGACGGCAGCGTCGAGGTGATCGTGGGGGACACCGGCGGCGGCATCGCGACCCACGATGCAGCCCGGATCTTCGATCCGTTCTTCACCACCAAGCCGTCGGGGACAGGTCTCGGGCTGTGCGTGGCCCAGACCATCGCCGAGGCTCACGGCGGCAGCGTGCGGCTCATGGCGAGCGGCGGACCGGGGGCCGAGTTCGTACTATCGTTGCCGACGCGATGGAGAGTGCCATGACGGAGAGTCTGGGACGCCTCTTGCTCGTAGACGACGAGGCGCCGGTGCTCGAGGTCCTCAACGAGTACTTCAGCTCGCAGGGATACGCGGTGGAGACCGCCAGCACGGGCGCCGATGCCCTGACGGTCGCGCAGCACTACCGGCCCGATCTGGTGCTCCTCGACATCCGCATGCCGGGGATGGACGGTGTCGAGGTCCTCAAGAAGCTCCGCGAGCTCGATCCGGACCTCGCCGTGATCATGGTGACCGCCAACGAGGACTCGGCGCTGGCGCGGGAGACACTCAAGATCGGCGCATTCGACTACGTCTCCAAGCCGTTCGATTTTGGACATCTCGACCGGGCCGTGTCGGCCGCCATCGTGCACAGCGGCGGCCTCGCGCCGGTCGGAACCAGCGAGGCCACCCCCGACTGGTTCCAGGGCCTGGCGCTTCAGGTGTTTCGCGCCACTCGTGACAGCGGCGGCCTCGCGCCGGTCGGAACCACCGAGGCCACCCCCGACTGGTTCCAGGGCCTGGCGCTTCAGGTGTTTCGCGCCACTCGTGGCATGGCCCCGGTCGCGCGCGAGTCGGTTGGGACGCGGCTCGAGAGCGCCGCGCTCGAGTTGACCCGTGAGGCGAGCGCCGGACGGCCGATGACGGCGGTCGCCGCGCTGGCCGAGATCGAGATGCTGACCGCGATCGCTGCCGACCTCGGCGATCTGACTTCAGCCGTCCAGTCCACCCTCGAGAGCGCGCTCGCCAGCGTACGAAAGGCCCTCTCCCACGTCTGACCGCGGCGGCGTCGAGCACTACCTTCAGATCCTCCACTCGGTCGCCGAGACGGTCAGCCGCAGTCTCGACGTCGAGCAAGTTCTGAAAACGGCGCTCGACTCGCTGACCCAGGTCACCGGCCACGAGATCGCCAGCCTGCACGTACTGTCGGAGGACGGCACCCGGTTGCGCCTGCGCAGCGAGCGCGGCATGTCCGCGCACCTGCGCGAGGTGAACGAGACGCTGCCAGTGGGCGCCGGCCTCATCGGCAAGGTCGCCGCCACCGGCGAGACGGTCCTGCTCGATTCCGCCGCCGACGATCCCCACCTGTTCCCGCCGGCCAAGCGCGCGGTGAAGACCGATGACATCCGCGGCTTCGTGTGCGTGCCCATCCGCAGCCGCGGCCGCGTGCTCGGCACGCTTTCGCTCGGCCGCCAGACCAGCGATCGCTTCAACGAGCTGGAGGTGGCGCTGCTCGAAGCCACCGGCCACCAGATCGGGATCGCCCTCGACAACGCCAAGCTCTATTCGGAGAGCCAGCGGCAGATCGAGGAGCTGAAGCTCACCCAGGCCCAGCTCATCCGCGCCGAGAAGCTCTCGGCCGTCGGCGAGCTGGCCTCGGGCGTCGCCCACGAGATCAACAATCCGCTGACGACGATCCTCGGCCAGTCGCATCTGTTGCTGGCGAGCGGCGACATCAAGGAAGGCGCACGCGATCGGCTCAACATCATCGCCGAGGAGACCTCGCGGGCCGCCCGCATCGTCCAGAACCTCCTGATGTTCGCGAGGCACTACACGCCGGAGCGGCGGCCGTGCTCGCTGGCCGATCAGGTGCGCCGCGTGCTCGAGCTCAAGGCGTACCAGCTCCGCCAGGACGACGTGGAGATCCGGACGGAGTTCACGCCGTGCCCACCCGTCTACGCCGACGAGAACCAGATCCAGCAGGTGCTGCTGAACCTGGTCCAGAACGCCCATCAGGCGATGGCCCGGCAGGCGCCGCCCCACATCCTGACCGTGCGCGTCGGGCCCGTGGACGGCGGCGGCCGCATCGAGGTGCTCGACACCGGCCCCGGCATCCCGCCCGACGTGCTGCCGAAGATTTTCGATCCGTTCTTCACGACGAAGCCGCCGGGCGACGGCAGTGGCCTCGGGCTGTCGGTCTCTTACGGCATCATCTCGGAGCACTCGGGACGCCTGTGGGGCGAGAACCGGCCGGGCGGCGGCGCCGCCTTCATCGTCGAGCTTCCGGTCGGAAAGACCACCAGCTGATCCTGCGGCTGCTCCGTCTCACCCTCATCGCGCTGGCGTTCGTCTGTGTGGCGTGCGCCCGCGGCGGTAACCCGGTTCCCGGCGCGCCAGCCCATCACCGCGAGCAGGGCTTCGCGAACGTCAATCCGAGCCATCCTCCCGCGGGTGGCTGGTTCCGAACGCGGTTCTTCGTCGCTCGCATCTGGTCCACCACGTTCAACCCGCGCAAGGTCTCGCTCCCGGTCGCCGTCAACGACGGGGCTCGGCTGCGGGACAATCAGGCCGCGGCGACGGTGACGTGGGTCGGGCATTCGACGCTGCTCGTCCAGCTCGATGGCGTCAACGTCCTCACCGATCCACACTGGTCGCCGCGGGCCAGCCCGGTGTCGTTCGGCGGGCCGGGTCGGGTGACGCCACCCGGTCTGCGTTTCGACGACCTGCCGGCGATCCACGTGGTGGTCATCTCGCACGATCATTACGACCACCTCGACGTCGAGACCGTCAAACGTCTGGCCGCGACCCACCGTCCGCGCTTCCTGGTGCCGCTCGGCCTGAAGACGTGGTTCGCCGGCCTCGGCATCGACGACGTGGAGGAGCTCGACTGGTGGCAGGCTGCGAGCCTGCGTGGCCTGACGTTCACCTGCGTGCCCGCCCAGCACTTCTCCGGACGGACGCTGTGGGATCGCAACCGGCGGCTCTGGAGTGGCTGGACGATCGCGGGCTCCAGGCGCCTCTACTTCGCCGGCGACACCGCGTATTACGGCGTCTTCAAGGACATCGGCGTTCGCCTGGGGCCGTTCGATCTGGCCGCGATCCCGATCGGCGCGTATTTGCCCCCGGAGATCATGCGCCTCAGCCACACCACGCCCGAGGAAGCGCTCCAGGCCTTCGAGGACGTGGCGGCCAATGCGTTCGTGCCGATCCACTGGGGGACGTTCGACCTCGCCGACGAGCCTCTGGCCGAGCCGCCCAAGCGCCTCGTGGCGGAAGCCCAGCGGCGCGGCCTGGGCGCAGACCGCGTGTGGATCCTCAAGCACGGCGAGACGCGGAGATGGTAGTGCGAGCTGAGGCCGGCCGCCGGCCGAGGCGAGCGGTGAAATGATCGAAAAGTGCGAGCTGAGGCCGGCCGCCGGCCGAGGCGAGCGGTGAAATGATCGAAAAGTGCGAGCTGAGGCCGGCCGCCGGCCGAGGCGAGCGGTGAAATGATCGAAAAGTGCGAGCTGAGGCCGGCCGCC
>Ga0209157_1000399_pt1 | contig 37524 bp, 29 predicted proteins | sample GraSoiAngelo_135_FD_185892 | JGI IMG/M metagenome (GOLD analysis project Ga0209157, IMG submission 185892) | Grasslands soil microbial communities from the Angelo Coastal Reserve, California, USA - 14_0929_05_40cm (SPAdes) (version 2) | ecosystem: Environmental > Terrestrial > Soil > Grasslands ...
TGAACTCCACCCTGGCCGCCGCCATCACCGCCGTCAAGCTCGGCCTCCCGCTCGTCCACGTCGAGGCGGGGCTCCGCAGCTTCGACCGGGCGATGCCGGAAGAAATCAACCGCCTGCTCACGGACGCCGTCGCGGATCTGCTCTTCGTCACCGAGGAAGACGCCCGGGTCAACCTTCTTCGGGAGGGCGTCGCGCCCGCGAAGATCCATTTCGTCGGCAATGTCATGGTCGACGCGCTGCTGGCGTTCAAGCCGCGCTGGGAGGCCTCGCCCATCCTCGACCGGCTGCCACTCGACGGAAAGCGCTACGCGGTCCTGACGCTGCATCGCCCCACGAACGTGGACGACCCGGACACCCTGAACGAGCTCCTCGGCGCCCTCCAGGAAATAGGCCGTCACCTCCCGATCGTCTTCCCTGTCCATCCCCGGGTCAGGCCACGGCTGGCGCTCGGCGCGTCGGCTTCGAACCGCGGACTCGTCTGCCTACCGCCGCTCGGCTACCTCGACTTCGTTGCCCTCATGAGTCGGGCCCGCCTCGTCCTGACCGATTCCGGCGGCGTCCAGGAAGAGACGACGATGCTCGGAGTCCCGTGCCTCACCCTCCGCGACAACACAGAGCGCCCCGTCACGGTCAGCCACGGGACCAACCGGGTGATCGGGACCCGGCCTCAGCGCATCGTCGAAGAAGCGCTTCGCGTCCTCGACGACCCGCCGTGCCCGGTCGCGCCTCCGCCGCTGTGGGACGGCCGAGCCGCGCAGCGAATCGTCCGGATTCTGCTCGGGCAGGGTTCCGATCCAGCGCCCGGCACGCCAGAGTCGGTGGCGCACGCTCCCCTGCTGTCGGGACGCGGCGCATGACCACGCTGTCTCAGCGGGAGTGGTGGCGACGGCGTGCCACCCTCACGTCCGCCCCGCGAAGGGCCGAGCCAGTCCCGGCGGACGGCGTGTCGGCGGCCAGCGCGATCCCCTTCCGCGCCCTGATGACCTTTACCGCCATCCTGCTGCTGGCGCCGCAGAACTATGTGCCCATTCTCGCTTCGTTTCGGATCGCGCTCGTCGTCGCCGCCGTGGGGATCGGCACTCACGTCTACGACCGGTTTCGTCACGGGCAGCCGCTCACGATCATGACCCGGGAGATCCGCCTCACGGGCTGGCTCCTCGGATGGACCCTCGTGACCCTTCCGTTCTCGTCCTGGCCCGGGGGCAGTCTCGCGATGCTCCTCGACCTCTATCTCAAGGCACTCGCGATCTTCCTGCTGATCGCCAACACGGTGAACAGCGTCACCCGGCTCCGGCTGATAGCCGGAGGCTTGACGCTCATGGCGGTGCCGATCGGCTTGACCGGAGTGGAGAACTTCCTGTCGGGAGCGTACCTCTGGGGCGGAGACAGCCAGTCCGCCAGCCGCATCCTCGGCTACGAGGCGCCGCTCACGCAAAATCCCAACGACCTCGCCCTGATCCTCAACCTGATCCTGCCGCTCACCCTGGCGCTCGTCTTCATCGCGCGCGGGGCGACGATCAGGGCGGCACTCCTCCTCGCCGTCGGTCTGGAAGCCAGCGCGGTCATTATGACCTTCTCCCGCGCCGGCTTCCTTTCGCTCGCGACCATCGTCGGCAGTTACCTGTGGATAATCCGACGGCGCCCCGAACGCGCCTGGGCGTACGCCGGCCTCGTCGTCGCCGTCCTGTGCCTTCCGCTGTTGCCCGGCAAGTATTTCTCGCGTCTGGCAACGATCAGCGACATCGAAGCCGATGCGACCGGCTCGGCCCAGCAACGGTACCAGCAACAAGTGATGTCGGTGCGGTACGTGCTGGCTCACCCCATCGTCGGAGCCGGAGTGGGAATGGACGCCCTCGCCATGAACCAGACGTTTGGCTCCTGGCAGAACATCCACAACGTGTACCTCCAGTACGCGACCGACCTCGGCCTCCCCGGGCTGCTCCTCTTTCTCCTGCTCCTTCGCGAGAGCATCAGAAGTGCCCGGTCCGTCCAGCGCCGCTCCGCCAAGATCCCAGAGTCGCGCGATCTGTTCCACCTCGCCACCGGCATCCAGACGAGCCTGCTCGCCTTTGCCGTCTCGGCGTTCTTCTCTCCTGTCGCGTACCACTTCCACTTCTACTACTTCGCGGGGCTGGCCGTCGCCGTGAAGGCCGTGGACGCGGCCGCGGCGCGCGCGCCGCGGCCGGCAGAGGCGAGATAGCTCGTGCCGCGCGTGAGTCTCCTGAAGTTCTTGACGACCTTCGTCGAGGGCGGGACGGAAGGTCAGGTGATGAACCTCGTCGACCGGCTCGATCTCTCACGGTTCGCCGTGCGCTTCGCCTGCTTCAACCGCTCGGGCCGTTTCCTCCCCTTGCTCGACGCGCGCGCGATCCCGGTGACGCAGTACACGATCAAGCGGCTCTACGGCGTCCGGACGCTAAAGGAACAGTGGCGACTGGCGAACGAAATACGCCGCCACCGCGTCGACATCGTTCACAGCTACAACTTCTACGGCAACGTCTTCGCCGTTCCCGCGGCCAAGCTCGCCCGGACGCCCGTCGTCGTCGCGTCCATCCGGAGCATGGGCGAGCTGTACACGCCCCTTCAACGGCGGGTGCAGCGACACGTCTGCCGCCTGGCGGACTGCATCCTGACGAACGCGGATGCGATCCGCCAGTCGCTCATCGCCGAGGGTTACGACGCCGCGAAGATCACCGTGATCCGCAACGGTATCGACGTGGCGAGCCAGCGGCGCACGCCGAATGGCGGGCAGCGATTCCGGCGGGAGTTCGCCCTCCCGGCGGACGCTCCGATCGTCGCCGTGCTGGCGCGATTGAGTCCCGTCAAGGGCATCGAGTACTTCCTCCAGGCCGCCGTCCTCGTCGCCCGACGCTTCGCTGACGCGCGGTTCGTCGTCGTGGGAGGCAGCACCCTCGCCAACGACCGCCGGCACGCGCCAAGGGATTACCGAGACGAGCTGGAGGCGATGGCGAAGCGTCTGGGCCTCGAGGGGCGCGTGGTCTTCACCGGGGTGCGAAGCGACGTCGCGGACGTCCTGTCGCAAGTCGCGGTCTCCGTGCTGCCCTCGCTCAGCGAGGGCGTGTCGAACACCGTCCTCGAGTCCATGGCGGCCGGCGTCCCGGTCGTCGCCACGCGGGTCGGAGGCATTCCCGAGGCGATCGAGGACGGGGAAACCGGCCTCCTGGTGCCTCCGCGCAACTCGGCAGCCCTGGCCCACGCGATCGGCGTGTTGCTCGAGGATCGCCAGCTGGCCACGCATCTGGGCCAGGCCGGGCAACGGCGGATCGCACGGGAGTTTCAGCTGGACCGCTCGGTGCGTGAGACCGAGAACCTCTATGTCGAGTTGCTCGAGCGGGCCCGCGAGCGTGGTCCGCAAGACGGAGCTCCTCGACGCGGCGCTGGTCGAGCGCATCGAACGGCGGAGAGCGCCTGCCGGAAGCTCACCCCATGACGGCCGCGTCCTTCGCCGCCGCTGCCGCCGCATCCGCAACACGCCCGCTAGGAGGAAAACTCGCATGAAAACCACTATCGGTCCCGCGCGATCGAGCATCGCCCCACTCGAGGAACGCATCGACCGCGCGATCCATGGCGTTCTCGCTGCGTTCCCCGACGCTCAACGGCTCTCCCCCGACGAGCGCCGGGGGATCATCGCTCGCTACACCGCGGTGCTCGAAGGCAATTTCATCTACTGGATGACCGCCGCCTATCTCGCCGTCACGACAGAGCAGGCCCACGCGATCATCCGGGACAACCTCCACGAAGAGGTGCGTGACAATCACCCGGGGATGCTGCGGCGGTTCGCCATCGCCGCCCAGGCGGTGCCGACGGATTCGGATGCGCTGGCGGTCCATCGGAATCTGCAGAGCGTCCGCCTGTTCGTGGCCCGGCTCTCGGCGGTGAAGCTCCTGCTCATGATGGCCTTCTTCGAGGGTTGGATCACCCGGTTCATGCCTTACTTGGCGGAGCTCGCCAGATACCAGGGCTCGGCGGAGCGCGAGTACACGGACGTGCACGGCGTCTGCGACGTCGTCCATACGCAAGAGCTCTTCCGCGCGCTCGAAGGGGAAATGACGCAGGCGCCCGAGCCGCTGCCGCCCGCGACGGAGCTCCTCGAGGGCGTCGATCTCCTGCAGGCGCTGATCCACAGCATCGCGCAGCCCCCGCGCGGGGTCATCCCCGAAGGGGTCGGAGGGTCTCGATGAAGGTCGATGTCATGTCCGTCAGGGCTACGGTCCTCTCGCATTTCGAGCAAGTCGCCAAGGAACAACGCAAGAGCCTGGCGCCGCTGTCCGACGATCTCGTGCTCGTGGATTCGGGTCTCGACTCGCTGTGCCTCGCCATCATCGTCGCGCGTCTCGAGGATGCGCTCGGCGTCGACCCGTTCAACGCTACCGACGGCGACTTTCCGGTGACCCTGGGTGATTTCATTCAGTTGTACGCGAATGCCGCTCGCTGACGCCGGCGCGCTCTGGCCCGCGGTGAGCGCCGCCGGCCGCCTGGCCGACCGCGCGCTGTGGGGAGCCGGAGCGAGCGTCACGCTGGGCGAGCTGGTCCGGGGCTCGAGCCTCGGGGGTCGGCTCGAGGAACTGCGCGGCCGTTCCGTCCTGATCGCCACCAGCGATCAACTGACGGCGGCCTTGGCGCTCATCGAGCTCGATGGCGTCGTCCGACGGCTCGTTCTTGGCCCGCCCGATCTGCCTTCGGAGCATCTGTCGCACATCGTCACGACCGCGGCGGTGGATGCCCTCGTGTCCGATGGGGCGGTGCCGCCGACCAGCGCTCCCGGCGTGGGCGTCGTCGTCCCGTGTCGCCCGCGGCTCGCGCCCACCGATGCCGAGCGCCGGGGAGGCCATCAAACGGAGTGGATCCTCCTGACGTCCGGGACGACCGGCCCGCCGAAGCTGGTCGTGCACACGTTGGCGAGCCTGGCGGGCGCGATCAGAGAGGGCCACACGCTGGCCGGCTCCGCGGTGTGGAGCACCTTCTACGACATCCGGCGGTATGGCGGCCTGCAGATTTTTCTGCGCGCGCTCCTTAGCGGGGGCTCGCTGGTGTTGTCCAGCGCCGGGGAAGCGCTCGGGGACTTCCTGGGCCGGGCCGGCGCGCACGGCGTGACCCATATCTCCGGAACCCCGTCCCATTGGCGGCGGGCCCTCATGAGCCCGGCGGCGCACAGGATTGCGCCTCGATACGTGCGCTTGTCGGGCGAGATCGCGGACCAGGCCATCCTGGACCATCTCCGCGCCTGCTACCCGGCGGCGCGGATCGCCCACGCCTTCGCCTCGACGGAGGCCGGCGTGGCGTTCGACGTCGACGATGGGCTCGCGGGCTTTCCGGCGAGCCTGCTCGAGCGGCCGGCCGGGGGCGTCGACCTGAAGGTCGAGGCGGGCTCGCTGCGGATCCGGTCGGCGCGCACGGCGACCCGCTACCTCGAGTCCCCGGGCCCGCCCCTGGTCGGTCGGGACGGCTTCGTCGACACCGGCGACATGGTCGAGCGGCGGGGGGATCGCTTGTATTTCGTCGGCCGCCGGGGGGGGATCATCAACGTGGGCGGCCTGAAGGTCCATCCCGAAGAAGTGGAAGCGGTGATCAACGGCCATCCGCACGTGCGGATGTCGCTGGTGCGGACCCGGAAGAACGCCCTCACGGGGGCGCTCGTGGTGGCCGACGTCGTGCTGAAGGCCGCGGCCGACCCGGCGAACGGGCGCGGGGCGGAGCTCGAGGGGGAGATCCTGCGGCTCTGTCGCGACCGGCTGCCCCGGCACAAGGTGCCAGTGGCGATCCACTTCGTGCCCGCCCTGCCCGTCGCGCCGACCGGCAAACTGGTGCGGCCCGATGCGTAATGTGATCGTGACGGGCGGCAGCCGGGGCCTGGGCCTGGGGATCGTGCGCCGGCTCACCGGGGCGGGCTACCGCGCCATCGCGATTGCCCGCAAGGAGAGCACCCAGCTCACGGTGGCGCGGGAGGAAGCCGACCGCGCGAATCCGGGATCGCTCCACTTCGTCCCGTTCGATCTGGCGGAGATCGCCGAGATTCCGCAGCTGGTCAAGGCGGTGCGGAAGGAGGTCGGGGCGATCTACGGGCTCGTCAACAACGCGGCGGTCGGCTTCGATGGGGTGCTGGCCACCATGCCCACGGCGCAGATCGAGCAGCTGGTGCGGGTGAACACCCTGGCGCCGATCGTCCTGACCAAGTATGTGGTGCGCGCCATGCTGGCCGAGGGCGGCGGGCGGATCGTGAACGTCGCCTCGATCGTGGGCTTCACGGGCTACAGCGGGCTGTCGGTCTACGGGGCGACCAAGGCCTCGCTGCTGGGCTTCACGCGCTCCCTGGCACGGGAGGTCGGGCGCCTGGGGGTGACCGTGAATGCGGTCGCGCCGGGGTTTCTGGACACCGAGATGACGCAGGGGCTCGACGACGAGCACCGGCAGCAGATCGCGCGCCGCAGTGCGCTGCGCCGCCTGCCCGACCTGGCCGACGTGGCCGACGCCGTCGCGTTCCTGCTCGGCGACACCGCGAAGAGCATCACCGGGACGGTGCTGACGGTCGATGCCGGCGCCACGGCATGAGCCGCAGCGGGCGAGGGGAACCCATGAGACGGGAGACGATCGCCATTCACGGCGGCTACGACGGCGATCCGACGACGAAGGCCGTCGCGGTCCCGATCTATCAGACCGTCGCCTACGAGTTCGACAGCGCCGACCACGGGGCGGCCCTGTTCAATCTCGAGGTCGAGGGCTATCGCTACAGCCGGATCAGCAACCCGACCACGGCGGTGCTGGAGCGGCGCGTCGCCGCGCTCGAGGGCGGGGTTGACGCGCTCTGCGTGAGCACGGGGCAGGCGGCGCTCAACTACGCCGCGCTCAACGTCAGCGAGCTCGGGAGCAACATCGTCTCCGTTCCCCAGCTCTACGGCACCACCTACACCCTGTTCGGGCACGTGCTGCCGAGTCAGGGCGTCACGGTCCGGTTCGCCGCGTCGGATCGGCCCGAGGCCATCGCGGCGCTGATCGACGACCAGACGCGGGCGGTCTTCTGCGAGAGCGTCGGGAACCCCGCGGGCAACATCTGCGACCTCGAGGCCCTGGCCCGGGTCGCGCACGCGCACGGGGTCCCGCTGATCGTCGATAACACGGTGGCGACGCCGATCTTGCTGCGGCCGATCGAGTACGGCGCCGACATCGTGGTGCACTCGCTGACCAAGTTCCTGGGCGGGCACGGCACGACGCTGGGCGGGGCGATCGTGGACAGCGGCCGGTTCCCCTGGCGCGCCCACGCCGACCGGTTCCCGATGTTCAACCGGCCGGACGCCTCGTATCACGGGCTGGTCTACGTCGACCGGTTCCCCGAGGCGGCCTACCTCGCGCGGTGCCGCAGCGTCTACCAGCGGACGACCGGGGCCGTGCTGCCGGCCCTGAGCGCCTTCCTGCTGCTCCAGGGCATCGAGACGGTGGCGCTGCGGGTCGAGCGCCATGTGGACAACGGCCGCCGCGTGGCCGAGTTCCTGCGCCAGGACCGCCGGGTCGCGTGGGTCGCCTACGCGGGGTTCCCGGACAGCCCCTATCACGCGCTGGCCCAGAAATACCTCGGCGGCCGGGGCTGCTCGCTGATGACCTTCGGGGTCCACGGGGGGTTCGAGGCGGGCAAGAAGTTCTACGACGCCCTCCGGCTGGTCAAGCGGCTCGTCAATCTGGGGGACGCCAAGTCGCTCGCCTGCCATCCGGCCTCGACGACGCATCGGCAGATGTCGGCCGAGGAACAGAAGCAGGCGGGGGTGAGTCCCGAAATGATCCGGCTCAGCGTCGGCATCGAGCACGTCGACGACATCCTCGCCGACCTCGATCAGGCGCTCGAGGCGACGGGCTCGGACCACGGCGGCCTGCTGGCGGCCGAGTCGGTGGGGAAGGATCGCTGATGCCTGTGTATTTCGATCGAGAGCCGGTGCGCTCCGGCCTGCCGGCGGACGGGCTGCCCGGGGCGGCGCCGGCCGCGTTCGACGAAGCGGACGCGAGCTGTCTCACGATCGGCCTCATCAACAACATGCCCGACCCGGCGCTCCAGGCGACGGAACGCCAGTTCGTCGCCCTGCTGGGGGCGGCGGCGGACGGCCTCGGGGTGCGGCTGCGGCCCTACGCGTTGCCGGAGGTCCCGCGCACGGAGTGGGGCCGGGAGTACGTGACCCGTTGCTATGCCGGGCTCGACGCGCTCTGGAGCAGCCAGCTCGACGGCCTCATCGTGACCGGGACCGAGCCGCGGTCGCCGAACCTCCGGGACGAGCCGTACTGGGGGAGCCTGATCAGCGTCCTGGAGTGGGCCGAGCAGCACACCTACTCCGCGGTCTGGTCCTGTCTGGCCACGCACGCCGCGCTCCTGCACCTCGATGGCATCGACCGGCGCCCGCTCGACGACAAGCGCTTCGGGGTCTTCGAGTGCGTGCGCGTCGCCGATCATCCGCTGACCGCCGGCGCGCCGGCCCGCCTGCGGATGCCGCATTCTCGGTGGAACGACATCCCCGAGGAGGCCCTGGCCGCCTGCGGCTATCGGGTGCTCACGCGGTCGGACGCGGCGGGCGCCGACGCGTTCGTGAAGGAGCGCAAGAGCCTGTTCGTGTTTTTCCAGGGCCATCCCGAATACGAAGCCCATACGTTGCTGCTGGAATATCGCCGGGACATCAAGCGCTTCCTCACGCGCGAGCGCGAGACCTACCCGACGATGCCGCGGGGCTATTTCGACGAGGCGACCGTCGCGGTGTTGACCGCGCTGCGGGAGCGCGCCCTGGCGGACCGGCGCGAGGAGATCCTCGCGGACTTCCCGACCGCCCTCGCGGCCGCCACCGTGACGAACACCTGGCGGCCGACGGCGACGCACCTCTATCGCAACTGGCTCCTGTACATGAGCGCGGAGAAGGCGCGAGCGCTCGAACGGGGTCGGACCCGAAGGAGTGTCGGCGAGTGAGCGCAGCCACGCTCCTCGGCTCGAGCAGGGGAGCGCTGACACGATTTGAGATACAACCGATCCTCGCTCCCACTCTGCCCGACGTGGCGGGGTTCCTCTTCAGTTGTGCCCATCGGGATCAGAGCCCGGCCAATGAGCGCCCTCTTCGCGAAGACCTTCTGAGCACGGCACGGTATCTCCGGTGGCTTTTCGTCGAGAATCCGCTCACAGCACCCACGTCTCAACACGGCCTGTGTATTTGCGATGCGTCGGGCGTCATCAGGGGACTCCTCCTCTCCTTCCCCCACGCGTTTCTGGCGGGAGATCAGCGGCTCGTCGGCCTGGGGTCGGGCGGGTATTTCGTGGAGCCACAGGCCCGCACGACGGGCTTCTACCTCTTCAAGAGGCACCTCAGCGCTCCTGACTACTCCTTCTTCTTTTCCACGACGTGCAACTTCAATTCGGGGGCGCTCTGGAAGACGCTGGGCGGTCGCGCCGTTCCGAATTCCGACATGGAGTACATCGTTCCCTTCAAGCTCGAGGTCCTCCTTCCGGCACTTCTGGCCAAGAAGACCTCGAGTGTGTCGGCGGCGAACATCGCGCGCGTCGCCGGCCGATGGGCGAATCGAGTCTTCCGGCCTCGCACGCGAAACTCGACGAAACTCCGCATCGAACCTTGTCGGGATTGGGAGAAGCTCGCGGCGCTGTTTCGCCGCCACCGGGACGCAGACGTGATGACCACCGACCGATCGGCGGTCTTTCTCCAGTGGCGCTACGGGTGGAACGCGCCCAATCAGCCTTTCGACATCCGTATGTTCCGCGACACGCGCGGACACGAGGGGTGGTTCGCGTTAGGCAGCGTGACCCGCGGACGCCAGGGACAGATTCGAGGCTGCGTCTTGCTGGACGCGGTCTGGCCTCAGGAAACGATGAGCTTCGAGACCATCCTCCCGGCCATACTTCAGGTCGCCGCGTCCAGGGCCGATGCCCTCTACTTTCGGTCGCGGCCCGGTCTCACCTCTGGCGAGTGCGGCCGGCGGGCCGTGCCCTGGAGGCTGGAGGGGCCGAAGGGCTTCGTCATCAGCCGGAAGGGCGCGCCGGTGGCGGTTTCCGCCCTGGATCTGGTTCCCGCCGACGGCGACGGGGCCTTCTGATGACGCCGATTCCCGCCCCGAGCTCGCCGGACACGGAAGGGCTCCCCGGGGTGGACCCACGGAGCGTGGACTCGAGCCTCAAGCCCGCCCTCTTCCTGATGTCGGGGCGGACCGTAGCGTTCATCGCCACCTTCTTCGTCCCCGCCGTGCTCGCACGGATCTTCTCCCAAGAGGAGTTCGGAACCTACAAGCAGCTCTTTCTCGTGTGGGCCACCCTCTCGGCCGCCGCGCAGTTCGGGATGGCGGAGAGCCTCTTCTACTTCCTCCCCCTCGCTCCGCGGTCGGCCGGCCGTTACGTCGCCAACTCCGTGCTCTTCCTGGCGGTCAGCGGGCTCGCCTGCCTCGCCCTGCTCGCCGCAGAGGGCTCTCGGCTCGCGTCCTGGCTCGGCAACCGGGCGCTCGAGGCGCACACGACGTTCATCGGTCTCTTCCTGGTCTTGATGATGGTCTCGACCGTTCTCGAGATCGTCATGGTCGCGCGGGGTCGGTACCTGTCGGCGTCGTCCCTGTACGGCCTGTCGGATCTGGTGCGGGCGGCCTTCCTCCTCGTCCCGGTCCTGCTGGTCCCGCGGCTCGAGTCACTGCTGGTCGGCGCCGTCGTGTTCGCGGCGCTCCGGTTCGGCTCCACGATCGGCTATTTCATGCACGCGTTTGGGGCCGACTTCCGCCCACAGGCGACCCTGCTCCGAAGCCAGCTCGCCTACGCGGCGCCGTTCGCCCTCGCCGTCCTGGTCGACATCTTCCAGTCGACGCTTCACCAGTACGCGGTGTCCTACCACTTCGACGCGGCCACGTTTGCCGTCTACTCGGTCGGGTGCCTGCAGATTCCGTTCGTGGAGTTCGCCGCGGGCTCCGCGTGCAACGTGATGATGGTGCGAATGAGCGAGGCGATCCGGGACGGACGCACCGCGGCCTTGCCTGCGATCTGGCACAGCACCACGCGTCAGCTGGCGCTGATTCTCTTCCCAGTGGTGGGACTGCTTCTCACGACGGCGCATCCGCTCATCGTCTTCCTGTTCACCGAACAGTACGCCGCCAGCGTCCCGATCTTCATGATCGGCTCGACGAGCATCCTCCTGACGACGGTCGTCACCGCCGGAGTGCTGCGCGTGCACGCGGAGACGCGCTTCATCCTCTTGCTCAACGTGGTCAAGGCGCTGGTGATCGTCTCTTTCATCCACTCGTTCGTCGCCGCCTTTCACCTGGCGGGCGCGATGCTCGTGACGGTGCTCGCGGGGGCCGTCGCCACCCTCCTGGCGCTGGTGAGGATCAAGGCGCTCATGCGGGTCGACTTCTCGGCGCTGGTGCCCTGGCCGACCCTCGCGACGATTCTCGGCGTGGCCGTCGCGGCCAGCGTGGCTGCTCGGATGGTCGAGGCGGCGGTGGATCTCTCGCCGCTGCCCGCCCTCATCCTCACCGGCTTCGCGTACACGGCGACGTACCTGGGCCTCCTGCTGATCTTCGGACTCCTGACCGAGCAGGAAAGGCTCGCGGTGACCAGCCGGCTCCGACAGTGGACGAAGGGCGTGGCACGAATCGGCGACGTCGGGTCAAAGCTGCCGCGAGCGGACTGAGGGGAGAACCGAACGAACCATGTGCGGCATCGCCGGCATCGCCAGCCTGAACGGACGCCCGGTGGACGTGGACGAGGCGCGGGTGATGTGCCGGGCCCTGGTCCACCGCGGGCCCGACGACGAGGGTATCTACCTCGGCCGGGGCGTGGCGCTCGGCATGCGTCGCCTCAGCATCATCGACCTCGCGACGGGCGACCAGCCGATTCGCAACGAGGACGGCACGGTCTGGGTCGTCTTCAATGGCGAGATCTACAACTTCGCCGAGCTGCGCGCCGAGCTCGAGGGCCGCGGGCACGCGTTCTACACCTCCGGCGACACCGAGACCATCGTCCACCTGTACGAGGAGTACGGCACGCGCTGCGTCGATCACCTCCGGGGCATGTTCGCGTTCGCGCTCTGGGACGACCGCCGCCAGCAGCTCCTCCTGGCCCGCGACCGGGTCGGAATCAAGCCGCTCTACTACACCGAGGTCGGTGGCCGGTTGCTGTTTGCGTCCGAGGTCAAGGCCCTCCTCCAGGCGCCCGACGTCCCGGGCACCGTGAACTGGCGCGCGGTGAACCACCTCTTCACGTTCGTGTGCACCCCGCTGGACGAGAGCATCATCGAGGGCGTCCACAAGCTTCCCCCGGGACACCGGCTGATCGCCACGCCGGGCCGGGCGCCGCGGATCGAGCGCTACTGGGATCTGCACTTCGTGCCCGAGCGCGGCCGGAGCGAGGAGTACTTCGTCGAGCGCCTGCGCGAGCTCCTCGAGGAGTCGGTCAGGCTCCACCTCGTCAGCGACGTCCCGCTGGGCGCCTTCCTGAGTGGCGGCATCGATTCGAGCTCCGTCGTGGCGACGATGGCCCAACGCGTGTCGACTCCCGTGAAGACCTTCTCGATCGGCTTCACGGAGGCGAAGTTCAGCGAGGTGGAGTACGCCCGGCTGGTCGCCGGTCGCTTCGCCACCGAGCATCACGAGTTGATCCTCGAGCCCGACGTTCTCGACATTCTCGACGAGCTGGCCCGCTACCTGGACGAGCCCTTCGGCGATCCATCGGCCATCCCGACGTACATGGTGTCGAAGCTGGCCTCGGAACACGTCAAGGTGGTGCTCTCCGGTGATGGCGGGGACGAACTGTTCGCGGGCTACGACCGCTACGTGGTCGAGGCCCGCGAGCGGCGCGCCGAACTTCCACCCGTCGCGCGTCGCCTCTTGGGCCTCGCCGCGGATCTGATGCCCGACGGGATGCGGGGGCGCAACTTCCTGGGGCACTTCTCGCTGGCGGGCGCCGCCCGTTACCTCGACGCCTTGACACTCTTCCGGCACGACGCCAAGCGGAGGCTCTTCCGGCCGGAGATCCTCGAGGTCTTCGCCAACGACGATCCGTGGCGCGACGCGCTCGGGTTCATCGCGAGCGCACCCGACCACTGGCTCTCCGCGTTGCAGTATCTCGACATCAAGACCTATCTCCCCCTCGACATCTTGACGAAGGTCGACCGGATGAGCATGGCGCACTCCCTCGAGGCTCGCGTTCCGCTGCTCGACCACAAGCTGATCGAGTTCGCGGCGACGATCCCGCCCGAGCTGCAGCTCCGCGGAGGCGCGACGAAGTACATCTTCAAGCGTGCGATGCGGTCCATCCTCCCGTCGGAGATCATCGACCGGCCCAAGCGCGGCTTCGCCGTGCCGCTCGCCGGGTGGTTCCGCGGCCCGTCCGCCGCCTTCTTGCGCGATCTGCTGCTGTCGGCGCGGAGCCGACAGCGCGGCATCTTCAACGCCGACGCCATCGAGCGCCTGATCGCGCGCCAGGCGAGTGGCCGGGCGCTCGACTGGCAGCTCTGGATGCTCGTCTCGTTCGAGATGTGGTTCCGGACCTTCCTCGACGGCCGGGCCACCCCCGGGATGGGCCACCACGCCTCACACCTCGTCTCCGCCTCGCACTCGTGAGCGCGTGTTGACGAAGGAGGAACGGATTCCAATGCTCACTCTCGTGAAAGCTCTCTGGAGACGGTGGACGCGGGTCGCGCACGTCATCGGGACGTTTCAGGCGCGGCTCTTCCTGACCGTCCTGTATCTGCTCCTGCTGCCTCCCTTCGCGCTGGTCGCCAGGCTCTCCGCCGACCCCCTGCGGCTCCGGCCCGGGACGTCGCCCACCTGGCTTCCCAGGCCCGTGCAGTCGCCCAAACTCGAGGACGGGCGGAGGCAATTCTCATGAACATCCTTGGGATCTCGTGCTTCTATCACGACGCCGCCGCGGCGCTTCTGATGAACGGGCAGCTCGTCGGCGCCGCGGAGGAAGAGCGGTTCTCACGGAAGAAGCACGACTCCGAGTTCCCGCTCCGCGCCATCCGCTTCTGTCTCGAGGCCGGGAAGCTCACCGCGGGCGATCTCGACTACGTGGTGTTTTACGAGAAGCCGTTCACGAAGTTCGAGCGTATCCTCCAGACCGTTCTCGGGACGTACCCGCGCTCGGCCCGCCTGTTCCGCGACTCGATGCTCCACTGGCTGGTGGACAAGCTCTGGGTCAAGAACCTGATCCAGCAGCATCTCGGGGTGAGCGCGGATCGGATCCTCTTTTCCGAGCACCATCTGTCCCACGCGGCCAGCGCGTTCTTCTGCTCGCCGTTCGAGGACGCCGCGATCCTGACCGTCGACGGCGTCGGCGAGTGGGCGACGGCGACGATGGGCGTGGGGCGCGGCCCGGAGATCCGGCTGACGAAGGAAATGAGGTTCCCGCACTCGCTGGGCCTCCTCTACAGCGTCTTCACGGCCTTCCTGGGCTTCGAGGTCAACGAGGGCGAGTACAAGGTGATGGGCATGGCGCCGTACGGCGAGCCACGCTACGTCGACAAGGTCCATCGCGTGCTCAAGATCGGCGCGGACGGAAGCGTCTGCCTCGACATGGACTACTTCTCGTTTCATCGTTCGCCCAGTCAGGCGTTCAATGGGAAGTTCGAGGCGCTGTTCGGTCCGCCCCGGGCGCCACAGAGCCATTTCTTCACGCCGACCAGCGGCTATCCGAGCTACTTCGGCCCGCGACCAGCCGACTTCGACGCGCAGGCGGCGAGCAATCAGTACTACGCCGACGTCGCCGCGAGTATCCAGGTGGTGACCGAGGAGGTCCTCCTGGCCATGGCGAGGGCGGCGTACGCCGAGACCGGCCTCCCTCGATTGGTCCTCGCCGGCGGCGTTGCCCTCAACAGCGTCGCGAACGGTCGCATCCTCCGGGAGACCCCGTTCGAAGAGCTGTACGTCCAGCCCGCCGCGGGTGACGGCGGGGGCGCGGTCGGAGCCGCGCTGTGGGCCTACCACTGCATACTCGGCAAGCCGAGGAGCTTCGTGATGGAGCACGCCTACTGGGGGGAGGCCTACGGCGGCGAGGACGCCCGTACGGCGATCGCCCAGTACGGCCTGCCCGCCGAGCAGATCGGTGACGAAGGGCGCCTCGTCGAGCGGGTGGTCGACGCGCTCGCCCAGGGGCGGGTCGTCGGCTGGTCTCAAGGCCGTTTCGAGTGGGGGCCGCGGGCCCTCGGCAACCGCAGCATCCTCGCCGATCCCCGTCGGGCGGACATGAAGGACATCGTCAACACGAAGATCAAGTTCCGGGAGCCCTACCGGCCCTTCGCGCCCTCGGTCCTCGTGGAGGCGACCGAGCGCTTCTTCGACCTGCCGGACGCCAAGCGCCACTACCCCGCACGCTTCATGCTGTACGTGGTGCCCGTCAAGGACCGCGCGCGCGACCAGCTTCCCGCGATCACCCACGTGGACGGCAGCGCCCGGTTGCAGACCGTCGACCGTGAGCTCAATCCCAGGTACCACCGTCTCATCGAGGCGTTCGGCCAGCTGACGGGCGTCCCGGTCGTGCTGAACACCTCCTTCAACTTGAAAGGAGAGCCGATCGTGGCGACCCCGGCCGACGCCCTGAGCACGTTCTCGCGTTCGGGAATGGATCTCCTGGTCCTGAACGACTGGATCGTCTGGAAAGCCTGAGCCCCCAGAAGGAGGCGGAGTTATGCAAGCCTTGAAGCGCGCGGGAGAGCGGTTCAACGTCGCCGGGGAGATCTTCGCATTCCTCTGGCAGCGGAAGCTCTGGTGGATGATGCCGATGGTGTTCGTGATCCTCGTGGTGGGCATGCTGCTCGTGCTCGCCCAGGGCAGCGCGATCGCCCCATTCATCTACACCCTCTTCTGACCCGACCCCGGATGAAGACTGGCGGTCCCGGAGTGCCGGTGTCGGCCGACCCACGGGGAGCTCCCCGGCGGTGGTGGCGTGACTGCCTCATCGGTCTCGCCATCACCGTCGCTCTCGGCCTCGGCCTGGAGGTCGCGGCCCGCGTGTACTGGTACCGGCAGGCCGTGTCGCTGCACGACGACTTCGCGGTGGTCCACCCTTCCGGTCGATGGACGCTGGCGCCGCGGTATCACGAGAACGGGACCGACGTGAACAGCCTCGGCTTTCGCGGGCCGGAGACCACCGTCGTGAAGCCCCGGGAGACGTTCAGGATCGTTGCGCTGGGCGACTCGGTCACCTTCGGGCACAGGCTCCACTTCACGTATCCGGCCCTGCTCCAGGCGCGACTCGAGCATCGGCCCGAGTGCAGGGCACGAATCGAGGTGATCAATGCCGGGGTCCCCGGGTATCAGACACGCCACATCCGCGGTCGCCTCGACGAGGACGTTCGGCCGCTCCGGCCCGATCTGCTCCTCGTCCTGGCCGGGTGGAACGACCTCTATTCGGACAACCCCGCGAGTCCGGCCAAACGCCTCGATCCTCAGAGCCCGTTCAACCGGGTCCTCAGGGTCAGCTACGCGGCCAAGGCGCTGACGAAGCTCGCGTTCGATCTGCGCCCGCCGAGCGGCGAGGCCAGTCCGACCGTCCGTCAGGTCTACGAGAGCTTTGCCGCGCCCGTCTTCGTCAGCGACTACGAAGGGCTCCTCGCCATCGCCGACGACATGCGCACTCCGGTGGTGATGCTGACCCTCCCGAGCCTTCTCGGATCGCCGGACTGGCGCGAGGCAGCCTCGCGCATCGTTTTTCCGTACTACACGACAAACGTTGACCTCTTGATGCTGCTGTGGACCAAGTACAACCGGGCGGTCCGGGACCTCGCCGCACGCGATCGGCGTCCGCTGATCGACCTCGCGCAGGAGATCTCCCAGATCCCGGGCTCGCAGCGCCTCTTCGGCGACACGAACCACCTGAACCCCACGGGAACGACCGTCATGGCCGGGATCCTCGAGAACGACCTCCTGGCCACCGGCCTCCTGCCGTGCGGCGCTCAGCACGCGCGACTCCACGCCCGATAGGCGACGCGGAGGGGGCATGACCGGGAGAATTCGCGATTCACATGCATGACGTCGAGAGCGCATCGGTCGGCCGTGTGCCCGAAACGGGCAGGGGCTTGAAGGGGGAGCTCGCGACCGGCCCCGCGCGGGTCGGGCGACTCGTCGGTCCGACTCTCGGGATCGTCTCCCTCCTGCTCTTTCTGCTCCTCGCGGAGGTGCTGCTACGAGCGCTCGGCTACGACCACCTCTACGTGAATCCCCAGCCGGCGAGGTTCTGGCGTCACGACGCGCTCCTCGGCTGGCACCATCAGGCCGCAGCATCGGGGGTGTTCGATCATCGGCCGCAGTTTATGACCCGGATCCGGATCAACGACAAGGGGCTGCGCGGCAAAGACTATCCGTACGAGCGGGTGGCGGGAAAGCGGAGGGTCCTGGTCCTGGGCGACTCCCTTGTGTTCGGCTACGGCGTGGAGCAGGACGAGGTCTTCACCGACGTGCTGGAGGGCATGCTTCCGGCGACCGAGGTCATCAACGCGGGCGTCTCCGGATACGGGACCGACCAGGAGCTGCTCTGGTTCCGCTCCGAGGGCGTCCGCTATCGGCCGGACCTCGTGATCATCCTCATGACCGGGAACGATGAATGGGAAAACCACGAGAGCCTCGTGTACTGGTTCTACCCGAAGCCTCACTTCACGCTGTCCGATCGCGGCGAGCTACGCCTCACCAACGTTCCCGTCCCGCCCCCGCCAGTGAGCCGGCGGCTCTGGACCTGGGTGCTCAGACATTCGAGGACGGCCTATCAGGCCCATCTCCTTCTCACGAGCGCCTTCCCGGGTGCGCCGCCGGCGCGAGACAACTACGCGCTGACGCTGGCCCTGGTCGACGAGCTGAAGCGGGAGGTCACCGCGATCGGCGCTCGACTCATCGTCGCGACCACGTTCCGGTTCTGGCCGCGTGAAGATCCGAAGGGGTATGAGAGGTACGGAGAGCTCGTCCAGCGCCTCCGCCAGCGGGGGTTCACGACCCTCGACATCGACGGCGCCAAGGGGTATGCGCCGGACGAAATGATCATCAAGGACGAGGGCCACTGGAACGCCCTGGGCCATCGATTCGTCGCGCGCCTCATCGAGCCCGCGATCCGCGGGGAACGGCCGTGATGGCCGGGGCGGACGACGCATGAAACAGGTCATTCGCCGCGGACTGACGGAGATCATCGTCGATGAAGTGCCCGACCCGGTGGTGGCGATGCACCACGTGCTGATCCGACCCCACTACTCTCTGATCAGCAGTGGCACGGAGACCGCCAGCATCCACCGGGACGGCGTGCTCAAGGAGCTCGCCGACAACCCATCGCACCTGCGCACGGTGTGGGAAGCCATGAAGGTCGCGGGCCCGGTGCGCACAGCGGCGGAGGTGAAAGCCAAGTTCAGCGAGTACGCCGTCCTCGGATACTCCGGCGCGGGGATCGTGGTCGACAGGCACCCGACGGTGTCGGAGCTGGAGATCGGTGAGCGCGTGGCCTACGGCGGCGACACCACGGGGCATGCCGAGACGGTCCACGCAGGGCGCCAGCTCGTGGCGAGGGTGCCCGAGTCGGTTCCGTTCGAGCACGCGTGCTTCACGACGCTCGGCAGCATCGCCCTCAACGCGGTGCGCATCGCCAACGTCGGCCTCGGGGACACCGTCGCCATCATCGGTCTCGGCATCGTCGGCCAGCTCATCGCCCAGCTCGTCAGGCTCCAGGGCGGCGTCGTCATTGGTGTGGACCTCAGGCCCGATCGCGTCGAGCTCGCCCGGCGACTCGGCGCGGCGCACGCCATCGGCGGGAGCGGGTCGCTTCGGGATGTCGTGAGCGCGCTCACCGAGGGCCGGGGAGCGGACTGCGTCATTGTCGCGGCGGCGGCGAAGTCGCCCGCGCCCGCGCGGCAGGCGCTCGAGATCTGCCGGGACCGCGGCCGGCTGGTCATCGTGGGGGCGGTCGAGCTGAGTTTCCCGTGGCAGGAGATGTACCTGAAGGAGATCCAGCTCTTCATGGCGCGCGCCTATGGGCCGGGCAGCTATGACCCGGTCTACGAGCGGGAAGGGCGCGATTACCCGGTGTCCTACGTGCGCTGGACCGAACACCGGAACATGGTCCACTTCCTGCGGCTCCTGGAGACCGGCGCCGTGCGGGTCGAGCCGCTGATCACGCACCGGTTCTGCCTCGAGGAAGCCCCGGCGGCCTATCGCACCATCCTCGATCCCGCGTCCGGCAGCCTCGCCGTGCTGCTGCGATATCCGGAGACCGAGCGTCCGGCGTCGGTCCCCCACGTGAGGCCGCGGCGAACGGTCGAGGTGTCGGCGCCACGCGCGCACCAGGGGAACGAGCTCCGCCTGGCCGTGGCGGGCGCCGGCAACGTGGCCCGGTGGGCCCACCTCCCTGCGCTGCGGGCGATCCCTGAGGTGACTCTGCGGGCGGTCTTCTCGGCGAACGGCGCGCGCGGCAAGAGCTATGCGCGCCGATTCGGTGCGGCCTACTGCTGCTCCGACTACGAGGAGATCCTCCGGGACTCCGAGGTCGACGTCGTGCTCATCCTGAGCCGAAACCAGCACCACTATCGGCAGGCCCTCGCCGCGCTCCAGGCCGGGAAGCACGTGTTCGTGGAGAAGCCGATGGCGCTCACCGAGAACGAGTGCCGGTCGCTCTCGCGGACCGTGCAGGAGACCGGCAGGCAGCTCACGGTCGGCTTCAACCGGCGCTTCGCACCGTTCTACATCGAGCAGAAGCGCGCGCTCGCCGGCCGCGCCGCTCCCGCCGTCCTGGACTGTCGAATCAATTCGCCGGGGATCTCGGGATCCTACTGGATGGCCGACCCCGCCATCGGCGGCGCGATCCTGGGCGAGGCCTGTCACTTCGTGGATCTGATGTACTGGCTCCTCGGGTCCGAACCCGTCAGCGTCTCGGCCTACTGCCTGCCGACCGGTGTGCGGGATCCCGTCGGTGAGAACAACATGGTGGCGAGCTTCCGCTTCGCCGACGGGTCGGTCGGCACCCTCACGTACTGCACCGTGGGCGGCAAGCGTGGCGGCGGCGAGCGCGTGGAGGCATTCACCCAGGGCCTCAGCGTTCGAGTCGAGGACTTCAAGCGACTCACGCTCGACACGCGCCTGCGTCGCCGCCGATCGCGGTGGTGGCCCGATAAGGGCTACACCGCTCAACTCAACGCGTTCCTCACCGGGATCAGATCCGGGACGCCCCCGGCCGTGAGCGTCCGCGACGGCGCCCGCGCCACGCTCGGCTGCCTCCGGATGCTCGAGTCTGCGCGGACGCTCAATCCGTGCGTCATCGATCTTGACGCGGTCCTCGACTGAGCCAATGACGATGCGGGTGTTGCAGCTCGGCCCCTGCCCACCTCCCCAGGGTGGGATCCAGACGCACCTGGTCGCCCTCCGAGGGTTCCTCCTCGAGCGCCACATCCCGTGCGCCGTCATCAACCTGACCCGTTTCCGCCGGGCCGCCGGCGACGGGATCTACTACCCCAGGAGCGCCCTCGGGGTGGCCCGGCTCCTGCTCCGGCTGCCCTATCCGATCATCCATTTGCACATCGGGGGCGACGTGACCCCGCGTCTTCTCGGGCTCGGCCTGTTCTGCTCTCTGCTCCCGCGCCGCCGAACGGTGCTCACGCTTCACTCCGGGGGGTACCCGTCGTCACGCGCGGGGCGGACGGCGCGCCCCGCGACGCTGCGCGGGCTCGTCTTCCGACGCTTCGACCGCGTGATCGCGGTGAATCGTGCGATCCGAGGGCTCTTCGACGAGTTCGGCCTCGATCCCGACCGGGTGCGGCTGATCTCTCCCTTCGCCGTTCCCGAGGCCGGGCCGGCGCCGGCGCTTCCTGAGCGTCTCCTCGACTTCTTTGCGACACACCGACCGCTGCTCCTGACCGTCGGCTTGCTCGAGCCGGAGTACGATCTGCCCCTCCAGATCGACGTCCTCAGCCGTGTCCGCGAGCAATTCCCGAAGGCCGGCCTGGTCATCCTCGGATCGGGCAGCCTGGCGGAGCGTCTCCGGGTCTCGATCGGGGCCAAGCCGTACGCCGAACACATCCTCCTCTACGGCGATGCGCCGCATCCGGTCACGCTGCGCGCGATCGCGGACAGCGATGTGCTGCTGCGGACGACGTGGTACGACGGCGACTCCCTGTCCGTGCGGGAGGCGCTTCACCTGGGCACGCCGGTGATCGCGACCGAGAACGGGATGCGACCCGACGGGGTCGAGCGGATACCGCCCCGAGACGCGACCGCGCTGCTCGAGGCCATCACCAGACGGCTGACGGAGAGCGTGCCGCCGCCACGCCCGATCGCCGGCCCCGAGGGCAATCTGCAAGCCGTCCTGGACCTGTACGCGGAGCTGTCGAGGGAGCTGGCGCGGTGAAGCTCCTGCGGCTTCGACGGATGACGCTGGCCGAGATCGGCTGCCGGGGCCGGCAGGAGGCGTGGAAGTGGCTCGAGCGCGCCGGTGTGGGCGGACGGGCGGGACGCATCCCCGCCTTCGGTGACGACCCGTCCAGCGCCCTCGATCCCGACAGGTTCTTCGAGGGCGCGACGAGCCGAGAGACGCCGGTGCTCGTCACGGAGCGAGCCCCCGACGCGAGCCGTGCGGTGGTCGAGTCCGCCGGAAAGGTCTGCCTGGGGCGGTTCGACCTCCTGGGCTACCGTGCCCTGTCGTTCGGCGATCCGGTCGACTGGCGCCTCGATCCGACCGCTGGGGTTCGAGCCCCGCTCGTGCACTGGAGTCGGCTGGATCCGCTCGACCCCGCGCGCGTGGGAGACAGCAAGGTCGTGTGGGAGTTGAATCGCCACCAGTGGCTCGTCGGCCTCGGCCAAGCCTACCGGCTGACCGGAGACGAGAGCTACTCGGAGGCGTTCGTGAGATCCGTGGGCGAGTGGATCGAGGCGAACCCGAGGGGACGGGGTATCAATTGGGCGAGCAGCCTGGAGGTGGCGCTGCGGCTCATCTCATGGTGCTGGGCGCTCTTCCTCTTCAGGGGCTCGCCCCGCCTGGCCGTGCCTGTCGTCGCCCGGATGGTCGAGGGCATCGGCGCTCATGCCGCGCGTGTCGAGCGGTATCTCTCGCGGTACTTCGCGCCCAACACGCACCTCACCGGTGAGGCGCTCGGGCTCGTCTACGCCGGGGTCGTCTTCCCCGAGTTTCCGCGCGCCGAAGAGTGGCGTCGGCAGGGCATGCGGATCCTGACCGAGCAGAGCGACCGACAGATCTCCGACGACGGCGTGTACTTCGAACAGTCGACGTGCTACCAGCGCTACACCGCCGAGATTTACCTGCACGCCATGATCCTCGCGGCGCGGAACGGCCTTTTCTTCCCGTCGGCGGTCACGGCGCGGATCCAATCGCTTCTCGACTTCCTCCTCTGGGTCCGCAATCCCGACGGGTCCATGCCGATGATCGGGGATGCCGACGGCGGCTGGCTCCTCCCACTCACCCCCAGGGCCCCCGACGACCTTCGCGGAGTCTTCTCCACAGCCGCGGCATGGTTCGGGCGCTCGGACTACGCCTGGGCGGCCGGCGGGAACCCGGCGCCCGAGACGCTCTGGCTCCTCGGGCGGCGGGGGCTCGAGGCCTTCCAGGCGCTCGAGGCGTCGCCTCCCGCGCGCAACCCTTCTCGAGCCTTCGTCAAGGGCGGACACGCAGTGATGCGGACCGGATGGGCGAGCGACGCCCATCACCTGATCCTCAACGTCGGGCCGATCGGCGGTTGCGGGCACGGGCACGCCGATCTTCTGAGCGTCCAGTGCGCCGTCTTCGGCACCCCCTGCCTCGTGGACGCCGGCACCTATTGCTACACGCCGGACCTGAGCTGGCGAGACTTCTTCCGCAGCACCGCGGCCCACAGCACCGTGACGGTCGATGGTCTGAGCCAGGCCGTCCCCGCCGGGCCCTTCCGCTGGGAGGCGCGGCCACGAGCACGAGTGCGGCGGTGGCGGTCGAACGAGAGATTCGACTTCACCGACGCCGAGCACGACGCGTATCGCCGCCTCGGGGATCCGGTCGTTCATCGCCGTCGTGTCCTGTTCGTGAAACCCCGGTACTGGGTTGTCGTGGACGACCTCGACGGCGCTGCGGAACACAGGCTCGATCTGCGATTCCAGTTCGCCCCGATGGAGGTGAGCGTCGATCCGGCGCTGTGGGCCCGGGCGCCGCGACGCGACGGGCGCGGGCTTCTGGTCCGCCCGTTCACCACAGTGGTCCTGAAGGCCGAGGTTCGCGAGGGAGAGGTCGACCCACCGGCGGGGTGGGTGTCACCGGACTACGGGCAGCGCCGTCCGGCGCCTCTCCTGGTCTATTCGACCGTGACGTGCTTGCCGCTTCGGATCGTGACGCTGCTCCTTCCTGTCGAGGACGTCTCGGCGCCGCCTCCTCGAGTATCGCTTCTGCGGGACGAAAACTCGGCCCCGGCGGGTCTCACCTTCGAGGAGACCCGTGAGCAGGTCCGTTTCGGGGACGGCCTCGTCTCGATCAACGTCCACTCCGTCACCGACGACCGGTGACGTTCGAAGCCTGGAGCCGGCCATGTGCGGGATCGTCGGTATCGTCAATCTGAATCCACGAGAGACCGTCGACGAGGCGCGTCTGAAGCGCATGCGGGACGTGCTGCGCCATCGGGGACCGGACGGTGAGGGGCTCTGGGTCGACGGGCCGGTCGGCCTCGGGCACCGCCGCCTGGCGATCGTCGACGTCGCGGGCGGTGGACAGCCGATGGCGAACGAGGACGAGAGCGTCTGGATCGTCTACAACGGCGAGGTCTACAACCACGCCGCGCTCCGGCCCGGTCTCGAAGCCCGTGGCCACCGCTACCAGACGCGGAGCGACACCGAGACGGTCCTGCACCTCTACGAGGAAGAAGGGGAGCGGTGCGTCGAGCGCCTCCGGGGGATGTTCGCATTCGCCCTGTGGGACCGGAGGGAGGGTCGCCTCCTTCTGGCGAGGGATCGGCTCGGGATCAAACCGCTCTACTACGCCGCGACCGAGCACGAGCTGCTGTTCGCGTCGGAGATCAAACCGCTCCTGGCCGCGGGCCGCATCCGCCCCGCGTTGAACGACGCGATCCTCCCGGAATTCCTCGCGACGCGCTTCGTCTCCGGCGAGGAGACATTTTTCCGTGGCGTCCAGAAGCTCCTGCCCGGCCGCACGCTGAGCTGGTCCCTCTCGACGGGGCTGCGGACGCGCCGCTACTGGCGCCTGCCGATGGTGGTCGTGGAGGATTCCCGCACGCTCGAGGAGCGTGCCCAGGAGGTGCGTGCCCGGCTCGAAGCCGTCGTCGAGAGCCACCTGATGAGCGACGTCCCCCTCGGGCTCTTCCTCTCCGGTGGGCTCGACTCCAGCGCGCTGGCCGGGCTCATGACGCGCATCACGCGGGACCCGATCCACACGTTCGCGGTCGGGCTCGACGAGCCGGACGCGAACGAGCTCGCCTACGCCCGGCTCGTCGCGCGCTCGGTCGGCGCGCGCCACCAGGACGTGACCGTCACACGACAGGAGTTCTTCAACGCCCTGCCGAGCCTCATCTGGCACGAGGACGAGCCCATCGCCTTTCCGTCGAGCCTGCTCCTCAACTTCGTCTCGAGGCTGGCACGGGAGCACGTGAAGGTGGTCCTGACGGGAGAGGGCGCCGATGAGCTCTTTCTCGGCTACCCGTGGTACTGGCGGACGGCCTGGAACGAGCGCCTCGGCAAGGCGTACTGGGCGCTCACGCCCGACGCCGTCCGGGGGACGATGCGGGGGCTGATCTCCCGGCTCCCCTGGTCGCTCCGGCGGTACGCCGGTCGGTCGTTCCTGGCGCTCGAGCGCAATCCGCGCACGCTCTTCTGCGAGGCGTTTGCGACGTTCCCCGAAGTCGTGCAGCGCTGCGTCCTGGCGGACACGGGCCTGCTCTCCCGGCGGGATCCGTACGCGGACTGGCTCCGCGCCCATGCCGAAGGCGAGGGCGGCACACTCGAACGCATGGGCCGCGCGGATCTACAGACGTACCTCGTCGAGCTACTGATGAAGCAAGACCAGATGAGCATGGCGGCGTCGGTCGAGAGCCGCGTGCCCTTCCTCGACCACGAATTCGTCGAGCACGTCGCGACGATACCCGCGCGCTTCAAGCTCCGGGGCTGGACGACGAAGGCCGTGCTGCGCGAGGCCGTGCGCGACGTCGTTCCCCGGACGATCCTGACGCGTCGGAAGATGGGATTCCCCGTTCCCGTCGGCCGATGGCTGCGGGGCCCCTCCTGGCCGCTCGTCGAGGAGCTGGTCCTCTCCCCCCGCGCCCTCAATCGCGGGCTCTTCGAGCCGTCCGCGATCAGGCGACTCGCGGAGGATCACCGGGCAGGCGTCGAGCGGCATGGCGACCGGCTGTGGCTCCTCGTCAACCTGGAGCTCTGGCACCGGATCTTCGTCGACGGCGAGGACACGGACACGGTCACCGGGCTCGGGGCGTGAGGGCGATGCGAATCCTCTGGGTGAAGGTCGGCGGCCTGTGGCCCCTCAACGAGGGCGGACGGCTGCGGAGCTTTCACATCCTCTCCGAGCTCTCGCAGCGACACCACGTGTCCATCCTGACGACGCACGGGCCCGGCGACGACCCGCGCGAACTGCAGGCGCGGCTGACGCGATCCGAGTCGATCGCATCGCTGCCGTACGCCGCGCCCAAGCGACGCAGCGCCCGCTTCGCGGTCGCGCTGGCACGCTCGTGGTGCTCGCCGCTGCCGGTCAACCTCTGGAAGTGGCGTATCCCGGCACTCCGCCGCGCCGTCGCGCACGTCCTCGCCGCGCGCGACTTCGATCTGTGTGTCGCCGACTTCCTCTTCGCCGTCCCGAACCTGCCCCGGCCGTCGCCGGTGCCGGTCGTGCTCTTCGAGCACAACGTGGAGCACCTGATCTGGAAGCGCCTGAGTCGGACCGCGCCCCCATGGCAACGCGCCCTCCTCGGGCTCGAGTGGCGGAAGGTCCGGCGCTACGAAGCCCGCGCCTGCGCGCAGGCCCGGCTGACGATCGCCGTCTCGGAGACGGATCGCGCCTTCCTGGCCGCCCTCGCGCCCAGCGCCACGGTGCGCGCGATCCCGACCGGCGTCGACACGGCTTACTTCACACCGAACGGCGTCCGGGAAGCGCCCGGGCGTCTCGTGTTCACGGGCGCGATGGACTGGTACCCGAACGAGGACGCGATCCTGCACCTCCTCGACGGGATCCTGCCGGCGATTCGCCGCGAAGTGCCGGAGGCTTCCCTGACCATCGTCGGTCGCAATCCGTCCGCACGGCTCCGGGCGGCCGCCGCGGCGGCGGGCGTCCAGGTGACGGGGACGGTCGAGGACGTCAGACCGTACGTCGCCGAGGCGGCCGTCTACGTCGTGCCGCTGCGGATCGGCGGCGGTACCCGGCTCAAGATCTTCGAGGGGCTCGCCATGGCGAAGGCGGTCGTGTCCACCACGGTGGGCGCTGAGGGCCTCCCGCTCGTCGCCGGGACGCATCTCCTTCGGGCCGACGATCCTGGGGAGTTCGCCCGCGCGGTCGTGTCGCTCCTTCGCGACCCCGCCCGGCGGCGGGCGCTCGGCGCCGCGGGGCGCCGGCTCGTCACGGAGCGCTACTCGTGGACGCGAGTGGCGCGAGAGTTCGAGGCGCGGTGTGAGGAGGCGCTCACCGACCGGAGCCGATTGCATCAACCGCTGAACGGAGGGACTCGATCATGCGCGTGAGCGTTTTCGGGCTCGGGTACGTCGGTTGCGTGACCGCGGCCTGCCTGGCCAGGGCGGGCCATCAGGTGATCGGCGTCGACGTCAATGCCGACAAGGTCGCCATGCTGAACGGCGGCCGGTCTCCCGTCGTCGAGCCGGGTCTGGGCGAGCTGCTCGCTGACGTCGTGGGTCGTGGACGGCTGGGGGCCACGACGTCCTGCGCCGCCGCCGTGGCACAGAGTGACCTCGGCCTGATCTCGGTCGGCACGCCCGGGCGTCCCAACGGCCAGCTCGACGTGGCCGCCATCGGCGCGGTGGCGCGGGAGATCGGCCTCGCACTCACGGCACGCGCGATGCCGTTCCCGGTCGTGCTCCGGAGCACGGTCTTGCCCGGGACCACGGAGGGCGTCCTGGTTCCCGCCCTTCGCGAAGCGGCGGGTGGCCAGCGCGGCGCCGCGCTACGCGTGGCGGTCAACCCGGAGTTCATGCGGGAGGGCTCTTCGCTGCGCGATTTCGCCACGCCGCCCCTCACCCTCGTCGGATGCGATGACCCTGAGACCGTTTCCCTTCTGCGGTCGTTATACGCGGAGGTGCAGGCCCCGTTCGTCCACACCGGAGTGCGTGCCGCTGAGATGGTGAAGTACGTGGCCAACGCCTTCCACGCGCTCAAGGTGTGCTTCGCCAACGAGGTCGGCGACCTCTGCGAGGCCTTCGGGATCGAACCGAACGAGGTGATGCGGATCTTCCTGATGGATCGGAAGCTCAACGTCTCGGAGGCGTACCTACGCCCCGGCTTCGCGTTCGGCGGCTCGTGTCTGCCGAAGGACCTCCGCGCGCTGCTCTACGCCGCCCGAAGCGCCGACGTCCCCGGTCCCCTCCTCTCCGCGATCTTGCCCTCGAACGAGACACAGATCCGGCGGGGCATCGAAGCCGTGCTCGAGACGAAGAAGCGTCGCATCGGCATCGTGGGGCTGGCCTTCAAGCAAGGGACCGACGACCTCCGCGAGAGCCCCATGGTCGCCGTTGTCGAGGCGTTGATCGGGAAAGGGTGCGACGTGCGCATCCTCGATCGCAACGTCTCGATCGCGCGGTTGATGGGCGCGAACCGTCGCTACATCGAAGAGGGCATTCCACACATCGCGTCGCTGATGTGCGATGGCGTCGACGAGCTCCTCGCGCATGCCGACGCCGTCGTCATCGGCAACGCGGACGAGGATTCGGCACGCGTCCTCAGCGCGGTGACCTCTCGGCACGTGGTCGTCGACCTCACGCGTACCGTCGCGCGTCGTCCCGAGGCCTGAGGTGGTCAAGGAGCACCTCCTCGCTCCGATCCTCCAACGGGTGGCCCATGTCTCCGGCGGGTCGGCGGTGCGCGCCCGGCGCCAGCGTGTCGGTCGCATTCTCATGTTCCACGGAATCGACGGTCGCGACTACCCGGTCGAGGTCTTCGAGGCGCAGCTCGCGTATCTGGCGCAGCGTTTCACGATCGTCCCTTTGTCCGTCCTGGTGCAGCACGTGGCCAACCCGAACGGGGGCGCGTCGGTCTCTGGCGAGATCGCCATCACGTTCGACGATGGGCTCCGCAACAACTACACGGTCGCCTATCCGGTCCTGCGCCGATTACGGCTGCCGGCGACCTTCTTCGTCTGTCCTGGCCTGATCGAGCAGCGCCGATGGCTGTGGACGCATGACGTCGTCGAACGCCTGAAGTCTCTCGACGAGACGCAGCGGGCCGGGATCGCGCGGGACGTGGGGGTCCCCTCGGCGAGTGTGGAAGCCATCAAGGAGTGGCTGAAGACGATTCCGAGCCACCGCCGCAAGACGGTCGAAGAGGACGTCCGCGCGCGAACGCCACGCTTCGCGCCGACGGAAGACCAGCGGCGACGCTTCGATCCGATGACCTGGGACGAGCTCGGGTCCCTCGACCCCGGCCTCGTCACGGTGGGTTCGCACACTCTCACCCATCCCATGCTCGCCACGCTCCCGCCGGCCGAGGCGGCGGTCGAGATCCACGAGAGCCGCCGGTGGCTCGAAACACATCTCGGTCGCCCGATCGAATATTTCTGCTATCCCGACGGCGCGCACAACCCCTCGGTCGTCACGATGGTGCAGGAGAGCTACCGGGCGGCCGTGACGACGGTCCCAGGATTCATTCGCGCGGGCGACGACCTCTACCGTCTGCAGCGGATTCCCGCGACCAGGGAGCCCTCCCTCCTGGCCTGGCGCCTGCATCGACCATCGGCGTGATGGCGATCGCCGACGACCGATATCAGACGAGCAGAGGCGGGGTCCGGTCCGACCCGCTTCCCCTCCGGCGGATCCTCGAGCCCTGCGTCGCGCTCCTCGCCGCCGTCGGCGCGGCCTTCCTGATCGTCGGCTGGACGCCCGTGGCCAATCTCGTGGCGATGCCCCTCCTGAAGGTGCCCTCGAACCCGGTCAAGGCGGACGTCGCCGTCGTCCTCGCCGGAGGCCGCTATCAGGATGGATCGCTGAACGAAGCCGCGATCGTGCGCACGATCGCTGGCGTCCGCCTGTATCACCAGGGGCTCGTGCCTCGGCTGCTCTTCAGCGGCGGCCCGTGCTGCGGCCGGTCGGCCAGCGCCCTCATGGGCACGCTTGCACACGACCTGGGAGTTCCGCGGTCGGCGATCTTCCTCGAAGAGCAGTCCACCCGCACCTCCGAGAACGCGCGCTACTCGGCCGAGTTCCTCCGGAGGGACGGCTGGCGGTCCGCGATCCTCGTCACGAGCCCGCTCCACCTGCCGAGGGCGCGACTCGCCTTCGCCGCCTCCGGGGTTGCCGTCGCGCCGGTGCGCGCCTTCGAGAAGGACCTGACGCTCGTCTCGGGGACCCACGAGCGAATCGCCCTCCTGGCGGAAGCGATCCACGAATACCTGGGGCTGGCGTTCTATCGCCTGAAAGGCTGGATATGACGGAGAGCGTGGCGTGACCGTGGACGGTGACATTCTCGCCGGAGGGCTGCTGGCCGCCTCGGTCGGCCTGTTGGTCTACGGCTACGGGATCTACCCGGTCGGCCTCTGGCTGCTGAGCCGGATCCTCCCTCCGGCGGGCGGCGACGGCGGCCGTCCGAGGCCGGCGTGGCCCGATGTCAGCATCCTTCTTTCGGCGTACAACGAGGAGCGCGTGATCGGCGACCGCGTGAGAAATCTCCTCGAGCTCGACTACCCCGTGGAGCATCTCGAGATCCTCGTCGGATCCGACGGCTCCACGGATCGAACGTGTGAGGTGGTCGCCGGCTTCGGCGCGCCGGGCCTTCGGCTGATCGCTTTCGATCGGCGAAGAGGGAAAGCGAGCGTCTTGAACGACCTCGTGGCCCGGGCGCGGGGTGAGATCATCGTGTGCACCGACGCCAACACGTTCTTTCATCGCGACGCCGTCCGGCAGCTGATCGACGCGCTCTCGCGCCATCCGTCCGCATGCGCCGTGGTGGGATGCGTCGACCTGCACTCTCCGGCGGCGACTGGAAACCTCGACGGGGTGTACTGGCGTTACGAAACGTGGATCAAGAAGCTCGAATCGCATTTCGGTGCTGTCCTGGGGGCGAACGGGCCGATCTATGCGTTCCGTCGCGAGCGGTATCAGCCACTGCCCAGCGAGACGATCGTCGATGACTTCCTGATCCCGATGCTGATTCGGTTGCGTTCTGGCGGTCACATTTTTATGGCTCCCGCCGCCCGGGCCTGGGAGATATCGCCTGAGCGGGTCCGGGACGAGTTCCGTCGCCGCGTGCGGATCGGCGCCGGCGACCTCCAGGCGTTGATCCTGACGTGGCGATTGCTGCTGCCCGGGAAAGGCATGGTGGCGCTCGCCTATCTCTCGCACAAGGTGTTCCGCTGGCTTGGGCCGTGGCTCATGCTCGCCGCCCTCGCGGGGACTCTGGGGCTTATCCACCGTCCCTTTTTCCAGCTCCTCTTCCTCGGCCAACTGATGCTCTATGCCCTGGGGGCGGGCGCGGGGTTGGTCCTCCGGGTGCCGGTCTTGGGCGCGGCCGCCTCGGGGGTGCGGTACTTCTTGGTCTTGAATGCCGCGATTCTGGTCGGGTTCGCGCGCTTCATGCTCGGCCTGGCCCGCCCATTTTGGACTATCGCGCCGCGACGAGTCTAGCCGGCGACCCCCGGCGCCTCCGAAGCCGCAAACGTTGACAAGAAAGGACATCCGTGACATGCAAGACGCCCCGAGCGTTCGCCAGCACTTCCAAACCGTCGCCGCGAGTTTCGACTCGATCTACGCGTCGCCCAGCCTGCTGGATCGCATTTTTCGCCGCGATATGTACGAGCGCTTCCAGCGGACGCTGGAAGAGTGCCGGCCGCTGGGCGGGAAATCCGTTCTGGACGTCGGGTGCGGCTCGGGTCGGTACGGGGTCGCCTTCGCCGAGGGAGGCGCTCGGGAGGTGGTCGGCGTCGATTTCGCTCCGAAGATGGTGGATCTTGCCCTGGACAACGCCCGACGTGCGGGCGTGATCGACAGGTGCAAGTTCATCGCGGTTCCGTTCTTGACGCATCCCTTCGACCAACGCTTTGACTATGTGCTCGCGGTGGGCTTCTTCGACTACGTTGAGGATCCCTTGCCCTTTCTCGCCAAGTCCCGCGAGCTCACGCGAGCGAAGTTCATCGCCACCTTTCCTCGCCTCTTCACGTGGAGGGCGCCGACCCGCAAGCTCCGCCTGGCGCTGAGAAAGTGCCCGGTCTTCTTTTACACGCGCCGGCGTGTCCTGGACCTGATGACCCGCGCGGGGTTTTCCGTCTCACGGCTGGAACCCTGTGGGACGCTCTACTGGGTCAGTGGGACGCCGCGCTAGGCCGAGTGGGGGAGACGTCATGCTGAACGTCCTGACGGTCGATGTCGAAGACTACTTCAGCGTCGAAACCTTTCGGCACATCATCAGATACGAAGACTGGGACCGATACGCCATCCGTGTGGACATCGGCCTGCGGAGGATTCTTGACCTTCTCGAACGGCACAACGTGACCGCAACGTTCTTTGTGCTGGGGTGGATGGCGGATCGTCGCCCGGATGTCGTCCGGGACATTCACCGGCGGGGCCACGAGATCGCCTGTCATGGGTACCGCCACCAGATGATTCACGCACAGTCACGGGGAGAGTTCCGAGAAGATATCCATCGCGCCAAAGCCGCGCTCGAGGATCTGATCAGTGAGCCCGTGGTGGGATATCGGGCCCCGACCTTCTCGATCACGCAGAGGACCCTGTGGGCGCTGAGCATCCTGGCCGAGGAGGGCTACCGGTACGATTCAAGCATCTATCCCATCGTGCACGACCGTTATGGCATTCCCGCGCACACACGCGTCCCGCACTGGATCGACTTGCCGGCCGGCCGGCGGATCCTGGAGCTTCCCCTGGCGACCGGTGTCGTGGCCGGGCGACGGATTCCGTTCGGAGGTGGCGGCTATTTGAGGATCTATCCTCTCTGGCTCACGATGTGGCTGCTCCGACGGCTGAACGGCGGGGAAGGCCGACCGGCGGTCATCTACGTGCACCCCTGGGAGCTGGACCCGGAGCAACCGAGGCAGCCCGTCGCGTTGCTCGGACGATTCCGGAACTACTATAACCTCGAGAGGACGCACGATCGGCTCGAGGTGCTCCTGCGGGGATTTCGCTTCGGGTCAGTCAGAGAGCTCGTAAGCCAGACCGCGATCTCGGAGCGGATCTCCCTTCTCGAGGGCGTCGACCCCGCGCCCGGAGACCGCGAGATTGCCGCGAGGCCACCCGTCGTATGACGCGCCATTCTGTTCGTCGCGTACCCGCGATCGCGCTCGTCGTCGGCCTGGGCGGCCTTTTGGTCGCGACGCGTGCGTTCGCACCAGACGCCCCGAGTCAGCCGCCGACGGGCTCGGCGGTGACGGCACCGTCCTTTCCGGGTGGCTTCATCGAGCCGGCCGTCAGCACCGCCGTGCGAGCCAGACTCAGGACGGCGCAGACCGCGGCCCTGTTGCCGGAGCGAGGGCGCTTCACCTTTCCGCCCCCGTACAACACGCAGGCGATCCGGCTGACGAACGCGAGCGACTGCGGCGGTCAAGACTGCGTCAACTACGTCGGCTATTCCTACTGGCGAAACATGAACAACCATACTGGCAGCGACACGATGCTGATCGTCGTCACGCTGGCCCGGAATCGCGGCGGCCCCGGCCCGACACTCTTCAGCTACAACAAGACCACCGACACCGTGAAAAAGGTGGGGCCGCTCTTCAGCGACGACCGCTTCAGCTGGAGCACGGGCGAGGGCTGGTACTTCAGCGCAAAGCAGCCACACATCCTCTACGTCAGCTACGGTCCGGTGCTCTATCGCTACGACGTGATCGCGCACCGATTCGAAACGGTCTTCGATATATCGACGCGCCCCGACGTGTTTGGCAAGGAGCGCTACATCTGGCAGACGCACTCGAGCGACGACGATCGAGTCCACTCCGCGACCCTGAGGGAGCAGTCGACCAGACGGGACCTGGGCTGCTTCGTCTACCGCGAGGATCGCCACCAATTCTCCGCCTACCCGACAAAGGGGTTCCTCTACGACGAGTGTCAGGTCGACAAGAGCGGCCGATGGCTCCTGATCAAGGAGAAGGTGACGAACGACCCGAAGACGGACGTGGACAACCGGATCGTCGACCTCGAGACCGGCCAGGAGACGGTCCTGCTGGACCGCGACGGCGCCGGCGGCCACTCCGATAACGGGTACGGGTACATGGTGGCGGCCGACAATATGAGCGTGCCCGGAGCCATCAGGCTGTGGAAGTTCGGCCAGCCGCTCGTGGGTCCCCTCGTCTATCGCAACACGAGCCGGATGAACACCGCACCCAACCACGTGAGCCACGCGAACGCGCGGCCGGACCTGGCGCCCGAAAAGCAGTACGTGTGCGGCAGCGGAGCCAGCAAGGAGGATCACCCGCGCGCGAATGAGATCTTCTGCTTCCCGCTCGATGGGTCGATGCGAATCTTGGTCGTCGCGCCCGTGATGACGGACATGGACGCGCCCGGCGGTTGCTGCGACGCGTACGCCAAGGAGCCCAAGGGGAACCTGGACGTCACGGGCCGGTACTTCCTGTGGACCAGCAACATGGGCGGCGCCCGCCTGGACGCCTTCATCGTGAAGGTGCCGGCGCAACTGCTCGCGAACTGACGTGACCGACTGTTTCGCGCACGCCGTCCGGCCTCAACGGGCGCCGCAAAGGAGCCGATAGATGAGCGAGTCCGTCCCGCTGCTTTCTCCACCCGGTGTCGACGGCGAACCCGTCCCGGTCGCGTCGCTCGACTCGGAGTCACGCTTTTACGGCGGATACGCGTGGGGCCTCAATGCCTACCCGACCGTTCGCGAGGTGGTGGACCATCTGCGCGAGGAGGTCCGAAGGCTCCCCGCGCTCGACGACGACTGGCGGCGCGGTGAGGGCCTGACGAACGTCTTCATGCTCTGCTGCGCGCTGGCCGATGCGCTCGACGACTACCTCCTGGGCGTAACGTATGACTTCTCCAAGGTGAGCGCGGTCCTGCCGCTGGCGGCGCCCTGCGTCCGGGTGACCCACATGGCGCTCGGCGCCCTCCGGAAGGCTCGCGAGCGACGTCAAGTCCGGCTGCGCCGGTGGGCGGAGAGCTGGCGGGCCGCGGTTCATGACTTCGTGAAGCTGCTCGTCGCCGCCGAAGCGCCGGGTCGAGAGACCCTGGTCCGTCTCGGCGCCCGATTGACGGCTCTGCTCGACGCCGGCCTACCCGCCGACCTGGAGACGCGGCGCCCCACGGCTCCGGCTGCCTTTCGGACGCAGGATCTGACCCATTTCGACGTCCTCGCGCTCGGACGGAGCTTCGTTTCGAGATTTTCCGACCGCGGCCGACCGATCCTGGTGGTCGGCTTCCGGACCGCGGGCTCCTACTTCGCCCCGGTGCTGGCCGCGTTCCTCACGGCCCAGGGGTATCAGCGCCTCGACTTCGTCACGATTCGACCGAAGAAAGGGATCGACTCGTGGGAGCGGGCCATGCTCACGCGCTACGCGAAGGCCGGCGGGCTCGCCGTGCTGGTCGACGAGTCGCCGGCCACCGCGGCCACGCTGGCCAAGGGGGTGAGCGAAGTCAGGAAGGTCGGGTTTCGCGCCAGCGACGTGGTCGCCCTGCTCCCCGTCCATCCGACTCGGCGGGAGTGGACACGCAGCGACGACTTTCTGCCGCTGTCCGAGATCGTGGTTCTGACGCTCGAGCCCGAACACTACTACAAGTACCGGCTCCTCGAGCCCTCCGCGGTCGAGGCCCGTCTCAGGGAGTACTTCGAGCGGCAGGGGTACACGGGTGTCCGCGTCGTCGCGAGTCCCGCGGCCCAGCGCCTGAACGCCGAGCTCCGGCAGCGCTCGGAAGAGAAGTTCCATACCCGTCTCAAGCGGATTTACGAGGTCTGCCTCGAGAACGAGGTCAGCGGCCAGAAGCAGACGCGGTACGTTCTCGCGAAGAGCGTCGGCTGGGGTTGGCTGAGCTATCACGCGTTCCTCGCCGGGCGGGGTCTTTCCCGGTTCGTCCCGCCGGTCCTCGGATTGCGTGACGGGATCCTCTACACGGAGTGGCTTCATCGCGACAGCTCGGCCCCGGCGAGCTGGGAGCGCGGTCCGCTGATCGACCGTCTCGCGTCTTACGTCTCGGCGCGTGTCCGTCTCCTGGGACTGGGCAGCGATCCTGCGCCCGACCTCAGCCAGGGCGGGCGCCACAACGGCTTCGCGTCACTCGCCAACACGCTGACCCGCGCCTACGGCCCTCGAGCCGCGGCCTTGAAGCGCGCGCGCATCGAGCACGAGGTGTCGCGCCGGCCCACGCCGTTTCCCACGCTGATCGACGGCAGGATCCGCCCGCTCGAGTGGGTCGGCACGGGCTCGGCGCTCCTCAAGTCGGACTTCGAGCACCACGGGCTCGGGAAGACCGAGCTCAATATGACCGATCCCGCCTATGACCTCGCGGAGGCGATCCTCCATTTCGGGCTCGCGCCTAGCGAGGAGCGGGCCCTGATCACCCGCTATGTCGAGCAGTGCGGGGACACCGGCGTGGAGGAGCGGCTCTTCCTCGCCAAGCTCCTGGCCGGAACGTGGGCGATGGGCAGCGCCACCGCGAGCCTCGCCGACGGGCGGCTCTTGCACCGGCACCAGGAATTCAACGAGCAGTACATCAACGCGTGGAACTTCCTGACCGCCCAGACCACGCGCTTCTGCGGCCGGCTGTGCGGGCCCGCGCCCGCGCCGCGGTGGCGATCGCCACTCGTGGTCATGGACATCGACGGCGTCTTGGACAAGCAGATCTTCGGCTTTCCGTCGACGACCGCGGCCGGGATTCGCGCGGTGGCGCTCCTCCACGCCCACGACGTCGCCGTCGCGGTCGACACCGCCCGGATGCTGTCGGAGGTCAAGGAGTACTGCACGGCGTACGGATTCGTCGGCGGGGTGGCCGAGTACGGATCGGTCGTCTGGGACGCCGTGAGTGGACGCGAGCGCGTGCTGGTGACTGGCGCCTCGCTCGAGCAACTCAAGAGGGTCAGATCCGCCCTTCGCCAGATCCCCGGCGTGTTCCTGAACGATGGTTACCAGTACTCGATACGCGCCTACACGTACGAGCGCGGCGTGACCGTGGCGGTGCCGACGGTGCTGATCCGGAATCTGATCGCCGCCCTCGAAGCGGATCGCCTCAGCGTCCGCCAGACCTACCTGGACACCGCGGTCGTCGCCAAGGAGGTCGACAAGGGGCGCGGATTGCTGGCTCTGCTCGCGCTGGTGGGCCAGGAGGACCTCGACACCATCGCGATCGGCGACTCGGAGCCCGACCTTCCCATGTTCCGGGTTGCCAAGCGCTCGTTTGCGCCCGCGCAGATCGCCTGTGGCTCGGTCGCCCGGCTGCTCGGTTGCCAGATCGTGGACCGTGCGTACCAGCCCGGCCTGCTACGCGCGGTTCAGTCGATCGTCCACTCGCGCGGCGGCGAGCGCTGTCGCCTCTGTGACCAGCGGGGGCCCGAGGCCGGGGGCCTCGTCTGGCAGCTTCTGAAGGCAGCCGATGCGGGCCGACTCCGCTCGTTGCTCCGCGCCGCCCTCGACCCGATGGCGCTCCAGGTGTTCGTCCGGTGAAACCCGCGCCCCCGGCGGAGCCCCTTACTGGAGGGCGAGGACGGCGGCGCGGAGCTCGTTCAGGTGGACCGCGTTGACGACGGTCGCGCCCGCCACAACGCTCGGATCAGTGTACGTGGGAAGGGTCCGTCCCGCCGCCTGATACGCCTGATTCAGCGCCGTCCGGAGCTCGGTCACGTGGACGACTTTGATCGTGGTGACGCCAGGCGTGAGCGTGGGATCCGTCCACGCAAAGGTCGTCAGGCCGCGCGCCACGCGGACGGTATCGATGGCCGCCCGGACCTCGGCGAGATGCACGGTCTTGATGAGCGTGCTCTGAGCCGTGAGCGGGTCATCGGTGAAGGACGTCCCCGACAGCGTCACGGTCAAGGTGGCCACCTTGGTGTTGCCGGCGGCGTCCCGGGCTTGGACCGTCAGCATGTTTGTGCCCATCTGGAGGACGATCCCGCTGGCCGTCCAGGCCGTCGTCCCGGTCGCCGTCCCGTTGCCGCCCAGGCTGTTCGCCCACGTCACCTGGGTCACGCCGACGTTGTCCGAGGCCGTCCCCCCGAGCGTCAGCGAGGAGCTGCTCGTGGTGTAGGTCGCGCCGGAAGTGGGCGCGGTGATGGTGATGGTGGGCGGCGCGGTGTCGGTCAGCGTGGCGGTCAGGGTGGCCACCTTGGTGTTGCCGGCGGCGTCTCGCGCTTGGACCGTCAGCATGTTTGTGCCCATCTGGAGGCCGATCCCGCTGGCCGTCCAGCTCGTCGTCCCGGTCGCCGTCCCG
>Ga0209157_1000401_pt1 | contig 37415 bp, 33 predicted proteins | sample GraSoiAngelo_135_FD_185892 | JGI IMG/M metagenome (GOLD analysis project Ga0209157, IMG submission 185892) | Grasslands soil microbial communities from the Angelo Coastal Reserve, California, USA - 14_0929_05_40cm (SPAdes) (version 2) | ecosystem: Environmental > Terrestrial > Soil > Grasslands ...
TTAAGATGTGGGCGACGGCCCGGCCAAAAAGAGAAGGAAGAAAAATGCGAGAACGGCCAGAGCCCGCATGCTCGGTTCCGGATCTTGCTCATCTGCAGCAAGCATTTTTGCGCCGGAAAGTAGCTAGGCTGCCCGGCGTTCATATCGGTGATGCAGTCCACCGAACTCCGGAAGCTTCACCACCTTTCCGAGCTCCGGAGGGTGTACCCTCCGAGGGATCGCAGCATCCTTGTCGAGAGACAAGTGAGTGGCGTCCGCTCGTAGTATTCGAAATGCAACTTCAAGACGCGACGCAGCCCAGTTTCATTCAGGACGATGACGTGGTCCAAGCACTCGCGGCGAATCGTACCGATCAGGCGCTCGACATAGGGATTTTGCCAAGGCGATCGCGGAGCCGTGAGGACGTCGCGAATGCCCAGCCAGCCTCTCGCTTCGTGAAATTCCTTTCCGTAGCACGCGTCGCGATCGCGAAGCAGATAGCGAGGCGCACTGTCCCAAGGGAGAGCTTCCAGCAGTTGGCATCGCGGTTCGGAAGTATCGCAACGCTTTAGACCACGGGTCGCAACGCACTTGGCAAATTGCCGCTCGTCGCCTTCAGTGCTGTACGGCGATCGCGTTTGGCCCAAGATTTTGGTTGCTTGCGCCCGGAAACAGCGCGAAGGGGCTTCCGGCGATAAGCGCCAGCGAGCCGCCGGTCGGATCGATCGAAAACACCTCGATCTGGTTGTCGACATTGTCCAGCACATATAGGAAGTTGTCTGGACCATCGAGCGCCAGGGCAACGGCTCGTCCGTTCGTGAAGGACAGTCCAATTTCCGTCAGCGCGGCCGAGCTAGCATCGACCAGGAAGCAGTCTACGTCGGTGCCGTTCGCAACATGCAGGCGCTTGCCTTCCGCATCCATGACTGGCGACTGGATCGCGTAGCTGGCCGCGAACGGGCTGCCGGGGATAGCCGTTAGCGCGCCGGTACTGGCATCGATCGAGAAGCCGGACAATTCGTTCGGTTGCGATTCGGTCGCGTAGACATGCGATTCGGCCTGATCAACGACCAAGCCGTTCGGCGACCCTCCGGTGGGAAACGGACTGCCCGCCACAGGCGTAAGAGCGCCGCTCGTCGTGTCCATGCTGTAGGCGGACACGCTGTGACCGGCCGTATTCGCCGCATATACGTACTTACTCGCGGCAACGACGAGCGCGCTGGGATCCGCTCCAGCAGCAAAGGGACTCCCCGCCACTTCAGTAAGGGCGCCGGTCGAGCCAATCTTGAATACCGACACGGTGTTCGCGCTGCCGTTAGCCGTCAGCACAAATTGTCCTCTGGGATCGATAGCGATCGCGACGGACTGGGCGCTGGTCGAAATCGGGCTCCCGGTGACTGCGGTCAGGTTCAAGGTCGATGGGTCGATTAGGTACTCTCTGACCTCGCCCGAGGTGGAAGTCACGTACAGAAAGCGTTTCTGGGGATCAATCGCAACGGCTGACGGTGTCGGCCCATCCGGCAAAGGATTGCCGGCGATCGGCGTCGGAGTGCCGGTCTTTGTGTCGATCGTGAGGATGTCGATGGTCCCGGTCGTCGCATTCGTGACGGCGAGAAGTGTCGCGCTGGTCGGTGGTGGCGGGGGATTGCCGCTGCTGCTGCCTCCTCCGCCTCCGCACCCGCAGGCCACGGCGCAAAGTATCGCGCAGAAAAGCCCTCGCACGTTTGATCGCGCGCGGTGGGCGATTGGCTTGCTCCCGTCGTCGGCTCCTGGCGGATCGTGAGTTTCGTCGAGGCCCATCGCCTTGGCGCGGCGCATTGCGTCCATGACTCGTCCCATCCAACTCTAGAGCAAGCGCGTTGACCAATCAACGTCGAACTTGCGGCTACGCTGCGCGGCTTGTGAACTGTGCATTGAGCGGACGGTGTCGGCACTGTCGTCGGCCAGATGGCTTCCCAATAACAGTAGTAACGCTTTCTGCCGTTTTTCAATCTACAGCTTCTTGTAACGCGGCATACACCCACCACGCCGGTCTGATTGTTGCGGCGCCGGATGGCGGAAAACTCCTTGCGGGTGAGGGGCTACACGCTCATCGGCGAAACCGAACACGGAACGTCGCACCTGCTGCTGTTTGAGAAGGCATCCGCGGAATAGTGTTTACGAGCAGACCGTGCGGCGACGGGCGATTGCGTCGTGCCCTTTTCTGTTTTGACCGCCCCTGGTTTAATTGCCGCCAGTCGAGAAGACCTCACCCCTGAATGAAGGGTGAGCTATAGGGTCTCGTCTACGTTCGTCGTCAGGCGACGCCCTCGACGATGCGGACCTCGCGCTCGACGGCGCGGCCCAGGAGTTTGACGGCGGCCTGGTAGGCGGCACTCTCGTAGGTCTCGATGGCCTTTTCGACGGTGTCGAACTCGATCATCACGGTCCTCTGCTTCAATCCGGCTTCGTAGGCGCGTGCCGGAGTGCCGCGGGCAAGCACGGTTCCGCCGCCGGCTTGAATCGCAGGGGCCGCGACCTTGGCATATTCCACCAACACCGCGGGATTCCAGACTGACCGGTAGAATGCTATCCAATATCCCTTCGCCATTAATTGCTCCTCACTTTTTGAAATTTAGAGATTCGATTGCGCCGCCACTTCCCTGCTCACTCATGCCGGAGCGCCACCAAGGGATCCACCTGCGTCGCTCTGCGGGCCGGAATGTAGCATGCCGCTACAGCCACCACCGCCAACACGGTACTGACGAACAGAAGGGTCCAAGGGTCTCGTGGGCTGACGCCAAACAAAAGGCTGGATAAGATTCGCGTGAGGGCGAGAGCGCCCACGAACACCGATTACGAGGCCGGCTCCGGTTAGCGCCATGCCGGTCTTGAGCACGAGCATCAACTGCTCCCAGGTGCTGGCGCCGAGGGCGGCGCGAATGCCGATTTCGTGGGTGCGCTGCGTGACGGAATAGGAAATTACGCCATACACGCCAATGGCGGAAAGCAGGAGAGCCAGGCCGGCAAACGTCCCTAACAGAACGGTGCGCATACGGTTTTCGCCGAGGGACTCCGACTTGATTTGCTCCAGCGGCTTGATCTCGGGCAGGGCTTGCGATTTGTTCAAATCCCAAATTGCGGCTTGGATTGACTTAATGAGGTGGTTGGGATCCATGGCGCCGCGGACTACCAAGGCTTGCTGCGGACTGGGGCTTTGTTTGTAGGAGACGTACAGGCCCGCGCAAGTGTCGCCGAGGCCGCAGGCACGCTCGCCCTCAACCACTCCCACAACTTCCCAAGCGATCTCTGGCCCGAGAGCTGGCTGGCCGGGAACAATCTCCTCAATGCGGATGCGCTTGCCGATGGGCTCTTCACCGTTAAAATGTTTTTTGCCCATGGCCTCGTTCACGACAGTGACGGGGGCCGTTCCTGCGGTATCGGTTTCCGCCAGCCAGCGTCCCTTCTTTAAGTGCATTCCGATAGCGGCAAGATACGACGGACTGACGGGCTTGAAACCGGCGGCGGGACGTTTGGCAACCTCGACAAAGGGTTGGCCCTCGATGAGAAACGGCATACCGTCGGGCCAGCCTTGCAGGGGAAGCGCGCCGGTGGTGGCGGCCTGGCGCACGCCGGGCAGTGATTGCAGTTTCTCGAGGACTTGGCCCAAATAGTTGATGATGTGCGGGCCGTCGGGATACTGCTGCGAGGTCATGGGAAACTGCATGGTGATGACGTTGGCGGCATCGAATCCGGGATCGACTTGCTGCAATCGGTAAAAGCTGCGGATGAGCAACGCGGCGCCCGACAATAAAATAAAGGCCAGCGCAATTTCCGCAACGGCTAAGCCATTTCTGACGTAGGTGCGGTTGATGCCGGTGGTGCCGCCTCTTCCACCTTCTTTGAGTGAGCCAACCAGATCGGCCTTCATGCTTTGCAGTGCCGGAGCGATGCCGAACAAAATTCCCGCTGTGACAACGATTGCGATGGCGAACAGCAGCACCTGGCTGTTCAGAGAGACGTCGGCTTCGGCAGGCAGAAGCAACGGCGGTATCCACGCCTTCAGGCCGAGCATCAATGCCCAACCGAGGGCTACTCCTACGGCACCACCGATTCCGGCGAGCAAGACACTCTCGGTGAGGAACTGCCTGACAAGGCGCGCGCGCCCGGCGCCCAACGCGGAGCGCACGGCGACTTCGCGCTCGCGGCCAGCGCCACGCACGAGGAGGAGATTGGCAAGATTAACGCAACCAATGAGGAGGACGGCACCAACGGCGGCGAGAAGCACGAGGAGAGACCGGCGAAGATCTTTATCGACCATGCGATCTTCGTAGCGGTCAACCGTCACGCTCCATCCCTTGTTGGATTTGGGATAGGCCTGCTCAATCCGCGATGCCTTTCATCTGTTCGCGAGCTTGCTGCAACGTGACACCGGGTTTCAGCCGAGCCCAGGAAATCATCCAGTGATAGTCTCGGGTCATCTGTGAGGGCTTGAACGCGAGGGGCGTCCAGACATCTTGCCATTCGCGATCGTACATTCCCGGAGGCATCACGCCGATGACTGTATAGGGCTCACCATTCAGGCGGATGCTGCGGCCAATAATGTTGGAATCTTCGCCAAAGCGGTTCTGCCAGACGCGGTGGCTTAGAATCACAACTTGATTCTTTCCGAGCTGATCTTCATCTGCGGCGAATGTTCGGCCAAGCATAGGCTTGACGCCAAGAATTTCGAAGTAGGGCGCGGAGGCACGGCCATTTCTGAGTTCCACGGGCACATCGGCGTCAATGAGCGTAACGCTGCCCCAGGACTGAGCGGCCATAGCGGTGAAGACAGTATTCTGATTCTTCCAATCGAGAAAATTGAGCGTGGAGATGCCGTTGCGTTCGCCGCCGGGAGGCTTTTCCCAGACATTGAGAATCTGGTCCGCTCCGGGAAATGGCAGGGGCTTGCGGAGAACGGCATCGACAAAACTGAAAATGGCCGTGGTGCCGCCGATGCCCAGCGCCAGGGTCAAAATCGCCGCTGCGGCGAATCCGGGGCTTTTGCGGATCATTCGCAGCTCGAAGCGCATATCCTTGCCCAGTTGGTCCATGGCCCCCACCTCGATTGGACTGCCTGCGGACCCTCCGGTTAGCATCTTTCGAGGGTCCGGGCACACGCCGGTCTCGACCCGGCCGGCATGAAGTACATGACGTCGGGGGAAGGCGAAATGTTCCGGGAGAATTGCTGGGGCGGGTTCGCTTCCGGTACTCTGGCTGCATATCGCACAAACAATATGCAAGGAATCCACGACTCAGGAGACTAGTATGACTCTCGTATGAGCGCGCTGATATTTGTATGCGGTTTGGGAGCGGCTGCGCCGGAAACAGCCGCATTCATTGACACAGAGTGCAGATCGTGCGCTATATGCAAAACTTGCAACAGCCTTATTCCTTAAGGCTTTACGGCAAGTTGTTGATTCCGCGGTTGGGGACGTAGTTCAGTTGGTTAGAACGCTGCCCTATTCCCGCACACTGTCACGAGCGGCCTCGCTTCTTCTTTTACGACATCCCGGAGCAAGCGTCGCCCCCACCTTTAGTCCTTCAGTGCGAACGAACCCCGGGCGAGACCTCAGAGATTTCCGTGATGGTCGGATTTGAGCGCTGATCCCGAATAAGGTAGCCTATTACACCGGCTACACGGCTACACTCGCGGCCTTGATGCAGTGATGTAAGTAAGGTATGATTTTGCATCATGCGCACTACGATTACTTTAAACGATCGCCTTCTGGAGCGGTTGAAGAAGCGCGCGGCAGAGTCCGGCACGAGCGTCAGTGGGTTGATCGAACGTGCAGTGCGGTTGCTGTTGCAGGCCTCTGCGTCGCAGCGGCGAGACCGCTTTGATTTGGTGACGTTCGGCGAGGGAGGTCAGTTCACGACCTTGAATATCGATAAGACCGCCGCGCTGCTTGAAGCCGACGACGTCGAGCGTTTTGCGAGGCAGCGCTAGCCGATGCAACTGCCGGACGTCAATGTCCTAATCTACGCGCATCGGCTGGACGCGCCCGACCACGTTCGATATGCCGCGTGGCTTACAGCCCTGGTCGAGGCGCCGGAACCTTTCGCGGTCGCGGAGATCGTGCTCGCCGGCTTCCTGCGAATCGTGACAAATCCCAAGATCTTTCGTCCGGCGACACCAATGCAAACAGCTTTGTCATTTTGCCGCAGGCTCGTCGAGTGGCCAAGAGCCGTGTTCGTCGCGCCGAGCCGCACACACTGGGACCTGTTTGTGAAAATGTGCAACGCCATTGAGGGCCCTTTAGTCACCGATGCTTATGTGGCGGCCTTGGCCATCGAGCACGGCTGTGAACTGATCACCACGGATAGCGATTTCGCTCGGTTCCAAGGACTGCGTTGGCGTCATCCATTAAGTGCGTAAACGCGGAAAGTTCGCCTGTTCCCGGACCAGTCAGGTGGGGTGGACCATTGGTTGGAGTGTCTTAGTTCTTGTAGCACCCTGTTCCGTCGGCCCCGTCACAAGCAACGGCGGAGGACTTTCGGTTGGTCGGCGCTTCGCATCGTGCTTCACCCGCAGCTGCTATCTGTGGAAGTACGAATCTCGCGTGAGCGCGGTGATTTTTGCAGCTGTCTTGCAGTTGATTTTGTGAGGAAGACGGTCTATCACAGGCAAGCAAGCCTGTGTACTTGGTTAGAATCCCACACTGTCACGGCCCGTTTGAGTCTTATCCTCAACATTATTATATGCTTCCAGGCCTGACCGCACACTCGGCCCGACCAGAGCCGCATTCGACTTGCCCGAAGGCAGTTCTTGTCCTAACCTGAAGATGACGAACCCAAGGAGCAACAACACCATGACGATTCGTCTCACGCCGGAACAGGAGCGCCGGATTCGAGCGGTCCTCAGCCGCGGTGCTTACGAATCCGTTGATCAAGTTGTCGAAGCTGCTTTGACGGCCGTTGAGCAACGCACAGTGCCGGGTTTCGCCGGAACGCCGGAAGAACTCGACACGTTGCTGGCTGAAGGGCTTGCATCAAAGGAACTCACGGAAGATGAGTTTTGGAGTTCCGTAGCCAAACAAACGGATGCGCTCCTTGCCGAGCATGAGACCGGCCCGCGTTCGTGAAGGTTCTCTATCGACAGACCGCCAGCGACGACATCGTACGTCCAAAAGTTATCCAAAAGTTAGCCAGTTGACGGTCACCCATAAATATGGGAACATGCAGGGCATGAAGACGACGCTCGAAATTCCCGACGCTATTTTTCGCCGCGCCAAATCCGTTGCTGCCGAACGTGGGATTCCGCTTCGGGCGCTCATCTCGGAGGCTCTCGCTGACAAACTCCGGACTGACAACGGCAGCGGCAAGCCGTGGATGGCTGCTTTCGGCAAGCTCCGGCGCCTGCGCAAGGAAACGGCCAGGATCAACTGCATTATCGAAGAAGAATTCGAGCAGATCGAAGCCGAGGATCGGCTGTGATCTTGGACACGAATGGGCTTTCAGCCGTGGCAGATGGCGAAGGGGCGCTGGAAACCATCCTCCGCAAAGCCGCTCAAATCGCTATTCCCGTTATTGTCTTGGGCGAATACCGGTACGGCATTTCGCACTCCCGCGACCGGAAGCACTACGAAAAATGGTTGACCGAATACCTCCCGAAATTTCGAATCCTCGATGTCGACGAACGGACCACCATCCCGTACGCTGCGGTTCGCACGGAATTGAAGAGGGCTGGAACGCCGATTCCATCCAAATATGTTTGGATTGCGGCGCTCTGTCGTCAACACTCCCTTCCGCTTTTAAGCCGCGACCGTCATTTCGACGCCGTGCCCGGACTCAGAAGACTGGAGTGGTAATTCTGCTGTACCGCGGGAAAGAGTGCCTGCGCACTAACTCGGCGTGGCGACCGGCTGCAGGGGCGGCGGCAAGGACCTGCTCATTTTAAATCCCGCCCCATGTTGTTCTGGTCGACTGCAGATCTCGAAAACAAGCTGCTCGATTTCAGGACCTACTTCAACAACCATCGCACGCATACCTCACTGGAAGGGCGAACGCCGGATACGCCGGTGTCACGACCAATCGCAAATCTCCGCTCGTTTCGATGGCAACCGCACTGTCGTAACCCATATCAGACACCAGTGGCTGCGTAACTTTCCCAAGACTCTCGATCGCTGCGTATCCGGTCAACCTTGGGGGAATCTTCAACTAAACCATCTGGTGTTTGCGTTCTTGGTCGCTGCGCGCTTCGCGGATCCGATCGTTTCTCTTCCACCGTATCAATTCGCCAGAGACATGCGCCGGAGTTGGTTGCGATGTTGCGCCTAAAGAGGTTTGCAGGAACTTCAAACCAGGATCTTCGGCCGTTCCGTCGGTCACGCAGGGTTGAGCAACTTCTCTCGGCCCTCCCCCACCTGTTGCCGCCACATCGCGCTATAGAGACCTTTGCTCGCGAGTAGATCTTCGTGACGGCCGCTCTCTACAATTCGCCCCCGTTCCAATACGTAAATGCAATCCGCGTGCAGGATGGTAGAGAGCCGGTGGGCGATCAATATCATGATCGCGTCTCGGCTCACGGCGACATCCCGAATGGTCTCGCTGATTTCTTCCTCCGTCAAAGAATCAAGCGACGAGGTCGCTTCGTCGAACACCAGCAATTGCGGCCGGCGCAGAAGAGCGCGCGCGATCGAGAGCCGCTGCTTTTCTCCTCCCGAAACCTTCACCCCGCCTTCGCCTATCTTCGAGTCGAGCCCGTGGTTGGCTCTCAGGAGCAGACCTTCGACAGCGGCCTGGCGTAAGACTTCCAGGCATTCTTCGTCCGTGGCGTCCGGGCGCACGAATTGCAGGTTCTCGCGAATCGATCCGGAAAACAGCTGCGTGTCCTGCGTCACGAATCCAATTCGTTCACGCAAATCTTCAATTGCCACCTGATCTTCCGGCGTTCCGTTATAAAAGATATGGCCACTCTTTGGGCGGTAGAGGCCGACCAGCAATTTCACCAAAGACGTCTTGCCCGCACCCGACGGGCCTACAAACGCGATGGTCTCGCCGCGCGCCACGCGGAACGAGATTTCGCTCAAGGCTGGTGAAGATGCCGACTGATGCTGGAAGCTAACTCGGTCGAACTCGAGTGTTTCGAGTGAAGGCAGTGCGACCGGATGCTCGGGCTTTTGCTCCGTCGGCATTTTCAAAATCGCTTCGAAATTGTCGAGCGATGCCTCCGTCTCGCGATACGCGTTGACGACATTGCCCAGTTCCTGCAGCGGGCCAAAAATGAAAAATGAATAGATGAAAAGAGAGAAAAACTGCCCTACCGTAATGCGCTGTGTGTAAATAAGATAAAGCATCAGAAGGAGAATCGATGTCCGCAGGAGATTGACGAAGCTGCCTTGAACAAAACTGAGGCTGCGGAGGTAGCGGACCTTTTCGAGTTCCAGCTTGAGGATTTTGTCCGTGGTCGAATTAAGGCGGTCAATCTCTTGTTGAGCAAGACCCAAACTCTTCACTAATTCGATGTTCCGCAAGGATTCAGTCGTCGCGCCCGCTAGGGCCGTCGTCTCCGTCACGATACGCTTTTGGACGGTCTTGACTCTGCGGCTCAACAGCGAACTAAGGCTGCCAAGCAACGGAACTGTCAACAAATAAGCTGGGGCAACGGACCAGTGTACCTTGGCGGCGTAGATCGTAACGAACGCCAGGCCGATCAGAGTCGTGAACACCATGTTCACCAGCAGTGCGATGAACTTCTCAACATCGCTTCGTACCCGCTGCAACTTCCCAAGAGTTTCGCCGCTGCGCTGATCCTCAAACAAAGTGTACGGGACATCCAGAGAATGTCGAACGCCATCGGTGTAGATGCGTGCGCCAACCTTCTGCGTGATTACATTGACGAAATAATCCTGGAAATTCTTGGCGATGCGCGAGACCAGAGCCACGCCAACCGCCGCAGCGAGCAGCAGTCCTACACCTCGAATGAATTGCGGGCTCGAATACTCGCGATAGCGAGTCGCGTAGGAGTCGATGATGTGCCTGAAAATGAGCGGATCCAACAGCGAAAAAATCTGATTGATCGCCGCCAGGACAAGAGCGACGACAGCGACCTTCCACAAATCCTTAAAGTACCGGTAGAGAGTAGCCATCTATCCGAAGCCGCCGTCCCGCGTACCACGTTGGATGCTTTATCCCGGGAACCGTTACTCTATCGTCGCTTCCAGGCCCAAAACACCGCTGCTACATATGCTAGGTACTTATTCACAGACTGCAAGGATTTGATAATCGACCGGAACACCCCTATCCCTTATCCCTATGCGAGCGCGTATTTGAAATTTCACTTCCTGCAGCATTCACAGCTGCACTCCTCAACAACTCTTGCATGGTTCGAGCGACTCGACCAGTCGCCCGTCGGTGATCAGGCCTCGACCCGAGCGCTCACCGCGGCAGTCCTGTTCCGAAGCGATTTGCCGAGCATCTTGGCTGTAAACGTCCGTTTCACGGAAGCGGGCAGTAACGCGTTCATGATGCGGTTTATCCGGCCCGGAACAATCCTGGACCGGTTTTTCCGCAGCGCGTTAAGGCCCTCGGATACGCACTGCTCCACGCTCAACGGCTTCATCGGCATGGTCCGCGCGTCGAACCCAAGCTTGGCCAGCACCGGCGTGTCTGTCAGCGGGGGCGGCACGACGGTAACGTAGACGCCCCGAGGCTTGAACTCGTAGTGAAGCGCTTCCCCGAGACTGTGGATATACGCCTTGGCGCCACCGTCATTCGCCAGGAACGGAACTCCAATTTCCGCGCCCGTCGACCCTATGAGGATAAGGCCGCCCCGGCGTCGCTCGACGAGTTTCGCGCCGAAATGGTGGGTGATGTTCAGATGCGCCATCGTATTGAGCCGCAAAGTCGCCTGAAGCAGCTGCCGATCAAGCTTCAGGAACTCCCGGATTTGGGGTGCCGGCATTGGAGACAACAAGACCGATATCGAGATCGTTCGTATCTCTAGTGAGCCTCTCGATGAAGCCCTCCTGCGACAGGTCCATTGCAAGGGCTCGGTAATCAACCTTGAAATCGGCCGCGATACTGCGTCCCACTTCTTGAAGCAAAGCTTCCCGTCTGGCCACAAGCACTAAGTTGATCCCCGCGGCCGCGATTTGCCGCGCAAATTCCTTGCCGATTCCGGACGAGGCGCCCGTAACGAGCGCCCACGGCCCGAACCGCTGTTTATCAAGCAACACTTTCATGTTTCCTCCCCTTTTGTTAACTTAAACTCGCCAACTGCTGCGCGACGCGTTGCTCCATCATTTCCATCTCACAACGTGTTGATCCAATTCTTAAGACGCCGCACTTCCGTCAGCACCAGATCGGGTTCATTCGCGCCATGCGCCACGGCAGCCATCCCCTGAAAGGCGGAGAAGAGATGCATTGCAAGGTCACGTGAGTCCTTATCGTGGCCGGCGGCCCGGAACTGCTTCTCAAGCCAGCCGATGGGCTCAGTGAAGAGCGTCGCGGATTTCTTCGCGAGAGCGCCGCCCTCCTTGTGCAACTCGGAGCACAAGCTGCCAAGTGCACATCCTCCACGCGCAAGTCGCTCCCGGTTCGCTTGGATACTACCCACGAAAGCTAACAGCCGCTCCTTCGGAGCACTTAAGCGGTCCCATTCCGCCCGGGCTGCGCGAAACTCCTCCAGTAGCCGCTCCACCACGGCTTCGGCGAGTTCTTCCTTGGTTTTGAAGTAGTAGTAGACATTGCCCACCGGCACGCGAGCCGCCTCGGCGATGTCCGCCAGACTCGTCTGTCGGAAACCGCGTCCGTACGCCAGCTTCGTCGCAGTCTCAATCAGCCGCGTTCGCTTGTCCGGTTGTGCCGTTCGCATATTCTCTGACTCTGAGTTAGTTATTTAACTAACTCAGAGCGTAAACCCGATGCGCCCGTATTGTCAACCCATCCGCTTCCCGCAGGTGAGGTTTTACGGGGCTTCCTGGTTCGCTTCTGCTGCGGCCTGTCAAGTTGCTCGCCCCCTGTGCGGATCTGACCAGAAATTTCCCAGCCATCGGGACTTTTACTTCCAGGCTTCCGTCGAGTCGGTCACCCTTCTCGGCGCTGGATATAACTACGACAGCCACTGGATTGCTCTGTCGATGGGACTCTCACCCATTGGATTGACTTCTAGCCTTGCTGCGCGCCCGCGAAATCTTATGAAAATCGGTCAGAGTTAATATACGCAGCGGCCAGGAGCGGCGAGATCGACGACGCAATGGATAAGCCGAGGCCGATATATTGTCTGATCCGGAGCATGCGTGTTAAGCGAATGATTGAGCGTCGCCGCGTTTTTCACGGCGATAGCTCGTGACCCTGACTAACGTACGTTGAGCCATGCTCTCCGCTCCCGCCACAAGGAGAAACAAATGCCTTATAAGATAGCGGGAATCGATGTGCATAAGAGAATGCTGCACGTAGTTGTCTCCGACGTCCAAGTCGATGGGGAGTACGACTTCACGCGGTGTATTTTTGGCAGCTTGCCCGAGGCACTGCGCTCACTGGCGGCGTGGCTGGTTGAGCAGCAGGTCGAGGAAGTGGTGATGGAATCGACCGCACAGTACTGGAAACCAGTCTGGGGAGCCCTGGAGCGGTACTGGAAACCGATCTCCCAGACGCGGGAAGGGGCACTCGCGACGTCGGGAACACTCCATCTTGCCCAGGCGCTGTCGAACCGCGGGCGACGCGGGCGCAAGAAGGATTTCCGCGATGCCGAACGTTTAGTGAAGCGGCTGGTGGCCCACGAGCTGACCCTGAGCTTTGTGCCCGATGTCGAGCAGCGTCTATGGCGGACGGTCGTGCGCACCAAGTATCAGCTGACGCGCAACCGGGTGCAGCTGCAGAATCGATTGGAGGCTCTGCTGGAAGAAGCGCACATCAAGCTATCCAGCCGGTCTCCGATCTGCTTGGGGCCAGTGCACGACGCATGCTCGAGGCTATAGCGGGCGGGGAGACTCTTGCGGCCCTGGCTGACCGGGGCTTGCGTGCCACGCAGGACCAGTTACAAGACGCGCTCGGCGTCTGCCAAGAGTTGAACCCGGTATACGCAGGCTAATCAAGATGGTGCTGGACGAGGTGGCATCAATTGACAAGCGGATTGACCAACTCAACCAGGAGATGGCCAGTCTGCTCCGTCCGCACGAGGATCAAGTCAAGCGACTGGCGGAGGTGCCCGGGCTGGGCGTGGACTCGGCGCAGCAGATCATTGCCGAAGTGGGTGCCACCGCAGCGACCTTTCCTTCCGAGAAGCATCTCTCCTCTTGGGTAGGCGCATGCCCTGGCGATGAAGAGAGCGCGGAAGTGAACTACAGCCGCCGGTCGCCGCAGGGCAACCGTCATATGCGGCGGATTCTGAATCAAGCTGCCAATGCGGCGGCCAAACACAAAGGAAGCATCTTCCAGATTCTCTATGGCCGCTATGTGCCGCGTCTGGGACACAATCAAACCATTGGAATAATTGCCCACAAACTTTGCCGTTTGGTCTGGAAGATCTTGCACCGAGGAATCCGCTACGAAGAACGAGGCCCAGAGGTCAGCAAAGCCTCCAAGCAAAAGCGTACCCGAAAAATGATCCGACAACTGCGTAGGCTTGGTTACCGAATCGAACCGAGCCCTTCTCAATCAGCCATCACGGCATGATCGCGATCTCCGATTGGCACGATTTTCGACCCTGCGTTGATTCCACGGTTGGGGACGTAGTTCAGTTGGTTAGAACGCTGCCCTGTCGTTGGTTAGAATCCTACACTGTCACGGCCGAGCCGCACAATCAGCTCCCTCACCGCACTTTCAATCACCTTGAACGGGACCTCAAGTTCCTAGCCGTCATCTCTCACAGCTTGGCAGAAGGGGAATGAAGTTGTTCGAATTGGGAGTTGCGAGATAGTTTTGCGGGGTGCTGTTGTATAGCAGATTAGTTTTTCACTTGGCGTGAAACTTTTTCTCTCTCTGAGGCTGTTTGGGCGCACACCATACCACCTGTTGACATAAGCCAGAAAAAAGTTGTTCGGGATCCTTCTTTTTCAATGCTTTAGCGGCACGGCGCACAGCTTTTCATAGACTTGTCGGAACAGCGCGACGTAGGGATATCCACTGGCTAGCGAAATCCACACCTTGCGTACTGTGATGCGGATCAGTGCGCCGATCTTTAGCAACTTGAGCCGCATGGTGGAGCACTGGGCCTTGGCTAACTCCGTTCCCGCCCGTCCCAGTCGACGCAGCATCTGCAACAACACGTAAGCGATCGAAGAGCAGTACAAGCGCAGTTGATTGCTGCGCAGGTAGTGTGTGCTGGTGCGGTCACTGAACAGCATCAACTGTTCCTTGATGCGATTCTCCATATCCCCTCTTCCACAGTAGTGCTCTTCGTACAGCGTCTGCGCTGGCCATGCTTCTCCGCTCAGAGAGGTCACCACGAACCGCGGGTTCTCGCCCTTCTCCAGATGCTCGGCCTTGGCCACCACCCGTCGCGCACGACTCCAGCTCTTGCGCGTCTGATAGACGAACTCTTTGAACAACCGGGCCGCGCGTCCCGTCTCTTGGTACCGCGTTTGCGCCTTCTTCTGCTCCTGTGCAATCTCGGCTTTCAGACGTTCATTTTTCGCTAGTCCCAGCAAGTACTCTACGCGGTTCGCTTCACACCAAGCCATCAGCTCCTCGCGGCAGAATCCGGAGTCTCCGCGCACCACCATACGCACCCGGGGCCACGCAGAACGAATCTGTTCTACGATGCGCTTCAGCTCCTCTACACTTCCCGCTGAGGCATCGATGTTTGACGCTCGCAATCGCGCACACAACAGGAACTCTCCGCAGAAGATATACAACGGCAGGTAGCAGTAGTGCCCATAGTAGCCGTGGAAGAAACGCCCTTCCTGCTCCCCATGCAACGGATCGTCGGTCGCGTCCAGATCCAAGATGATTTCTTTCGGCGCCTCCTGGTGGGCTTGGAGAAAGACCTCCACCAGCAGGCGGTCCACGGCTCCGTGATCCAGCACGATTTTTTTGTAGCGCTCCTTCCGACTGGCCGTCTCTTTGGTCAGTTCCAACCGATTCAGGATGCTCTTTCCGGCTAAGGCTTGGTTACGGGGATCCGCCTTCTCGACCAGCACCGCCAACAAGGGATCGTTCCGCAACTCCTCGTGGTCGTTCAGATCTTCATAGCCCAGGGCCAGACCATAGACTCTCTGGGCTACCAGCTCCTCTACCGTATGTTCGATCAGATCGGGATTCCGATAATCGGTGAAGCAGCTGGCAAACTGGTGGAGGATCCCGATGCGCTTCTCGACCTCCCGCAGGAGCAGACCACCGCCGTCACTGCTGATCGCTCCACCGTCGAACTGCGCGCGGATCTCGAGCCGCTTTAGGGGATGAAATCCAAAGGCAAACTGGTTACACTCTGTGGTCATAAGGCTGTTCACCTTCGTGGCAGGACTTCTTTCTAGACAAAAGAGTTATGCCATGAAGCAACAGCCTTCTTCTACTTATTATGAGAAATTCCGGCTAGACCGTCGCGAAGTTCAGAGCTACAAAACCAAGCGGACGGGCCGACTTCGCAAGTGTAGCGGGCAGAGGATATTTGCCGTAGTATGAAGGAAGGTTAGCGCCATGGCGAAGGCCACGATCACGATTCCGCTGGACCCGCAGACGGCGCGGGCGTACGACTCCGCCGCTCCCGAGCAGAAGCGAAAGATGCAGGCACTGCTGAGCCTTTGGCTGCGCGAACTGGCCGCTGGTGAATACCCGTCGCTACAGCAAGTACTCGATGACGTTGGACGCAAAGCGAAGGAACGCGGACTTACGCCAGAGATGCTGGATTCCCTCTTGAAAGGCGCGTAGTTGCGCTGCGTTTTCGACACGAACGTCTTGGTCAGCTCCTTACTCCTGCCGGATTCCAAGCCTCGCCAAGCACTTGACAAGGCTCTGCGAGAGGGGAAAGTGCTAGTTTCCTTTGCCGCGCTGGCCGAGCTCTATGACGTCCTGAGCCGGAAGCAGTTCCGCCACTATGTGGATGAGGAAGAGGTGCGATCCTTTCTTGCGGCGCTGACGCGCGAGGCGCAGTGGATAGACGTGGAAGCGCGGATACAGGCTTGCCGCGATCCAAAGGACGACAAGTTCCTCGAACTGGCAGTGAGTGGACAGGGAACGCATATCGTCACAGGTGACATTGACCTTCTTGTGCTAAATCCTTTCCGCGGGATTGAGCTTCTTCCTCCTCACCGGTTCTTGGAAATCAGAAAATAGAAATTGGAAGAGGGAAAAAGATCACTTCCGACAAGATCGAAACCTTCGGTCGCTGCGCTCGGGGTGACTGTGCCTACCGAAAACCTCGTCTGGCCCATTATGGCTCCCGCAGGGCCATGTAACATGTTACACAGCCTTCTTTGCATCTTGTTGATTTCAAATGTGCTTCTAGTTTTGGCGAGGCACAGGCGCTATCACCCTACACACCTCGGTTATTCTACTTCCATACTCGTTGTTCGTCACTTCCGAGTTATTCCGGGCTCGAGGTTACCCACTCGGTTAACCCGCCTGGCCTGTCGCCGCTCTCAAATCCCGCGTCCGACGCAAGCTCGAAGCCCTCTCGCACGGAGCATCTGCTCTACGTGTGCCTACCGATCGTCAAGTTAGCTTCTCGCTTCACTTCCGCTGCTTTCGATTCTGACGATCTGGCCCGGCTTGATGGATTCGAGGTGAGCGAGGCAAGCGGGCATGAGAGGAACGAGGTCTTCCAAGAGGACGGACTTACCACAGAAAATAATGACCGCAATCTCCCGATGCCCGAGGTTCTGTTGGTATTCAAATCCGCGATCCACAGTCAGGAGAGCGTCGAACTTCGCGGACTCCGCTGCGGTCAAAAGCTGACCGTTCTCAAGTCCCGCGAAGCCAGCATACCGGGCGGTTTGACATTCGTGCTCGGCGAGGTAGTTGCGCAGTCCTTCGCTCACACACTCGTCGAGGAGGACGTGCATTCATGCCTGGGCGGACAGCAGCTGTTGAGCTTCTTCCAGCACCGCGATGGCCATCTCGCGTGAAACAGTCGGATACCCTTCGAGAAATTCTTCAAGGGTGTGGCCGCGTTCCAGGGAATCGAACAGAAGTTGGAGGGGTACTCGCGTCCCGCGAAAAACGGGCGTTCCGCTCAGGATATTCGGATTTTTAACGATCACGCTGTCCCTGGAACTCATAAGGTCTCCATTACAGACAGTATAGCACTCTCTTCAGGCGCGCCCGTGCTTCGCCAAATTGTATGCGCACTGAAAAAAGTGCAACCTGCCTCGACGGCTGTCCTGTCCAGGTTATCCCTTCACCCTCGAGAGCCGAGAATCTCTCCCGGAGGAACCCGCGAGGTATACGTGTATGTATCAAGGATAGCAGAACCCGGACGTTTTCACGACGCTACGTTGGTTCGGATTAGGCAGCCCTATCGTACCGGTGGTGCATCCCTCCCAGTCGTACGTGGGAAAGGACGTGACCTGAGGCTATGGTGCGAGTTCTTCCGTCTGGCGTTCCCTTCCCCAGTCCGAGATGCGTGCGGTCCTCGTGGTAGTAGCGAATATACTCCGAGAGCAGGCGTTTTAGGTGGCGTTCGTCAACTGCGATGATGTGATCTAGGAGATCACGCCGGCAACTCCCTATCCAACGCTCTGCAACTCCATTCTGCCAAGGACTTTCGAACGAGGTCCGGACAGGACTCACGCCGAGGGATCGAACCGCTGCGGGCACTTCCAGTCCATACTTGGCATCACGATCAAAGATGACGAACCTTGGAGCGGATTCAAAGGGAAATGCTTCTCGCAACTGCTGGACGATCCACAAGCTTGTCGGATGCTTTGTGACATTGAAGTGCAGGATGCGCCGACGATCGTGACTGATGACGAAAAAGCAATAGAGCGCGCTGAAGGTGATCGTCGGAACAGTGAAGAAGTCCATCGCGGCAACCGCTTCCCGGTGATTACGGAAAAAGGTAAGCCAGCGCTTGGCTGGCTCCGGCTCTCGAGGTGCCCGTTTCATCCAACGAGAGATCGTTCGCTCAGAGACATCAAAACCGAGCATGAGAAGCTCGCCATGGATGCGTGGCGCTCCCCACGTTGGGTTCTCAACGACCAGCCGGAATATCAATTCCTGAACCTCCTTCCACGTCTGTCGTCTTCCGGCGGGCCTCCTGACCTTGGAAATCAGCTTCCAGTACAAACGGAATCCGCCCCTGTGCCAACGCACCACCGTTTCAGGCGTGACCGCAATGAGGGATTGTTGCCATCCGGACCAGAATCGGCGGACGGCGACCCAGAAGAGCTTGTCGAGCAGGTCTAGTCTTGGCCGCGGATGTCGACGTTTCAGGACGGCGAGTTGTTGACGTAGAGCCAGATTCTCGAGTAAGAGGTTCCGACGCGCGCGCAAGAGGCGAACCAGTGTTCCAAGGCACAGGCCGATGAATCGAAACATACGTAGGAGTTATAACAGAACAGTGGCGGGAGGGCGGCTATGTCATTGATTTCAAAGTCGGCCAGAGTTTTGGCGAACCACAGGGGTCGCCTTTCTCTCTCCTTTTTCACCTATCCAGTTTGTCTTTCAAATCGCGTCTCGGCTTCCTGCTCGACCCGGTACACCGAACGCAACTAACAAGGTATGCCTTGGGAAATTCCGCCCACAACAAGAATCGGGGTGTTCAGCAACGGGGAGTGGATGGATTTCGACAATTTGCCGTAACCCGAACAAGACACTCAAATCGAAGGAGTCACCCATGGGAGCCTCTGACCCGATTAAGCACGTAGTCGTCCTTATGATGGAAAATCACTCGTTTGACCAACTGCTGGGATGCATGCAGCAGGTTTACGCTGAACTCGAGGGCATCGACGAGAAGAAGCTGCGTTCCAATCCCGATTATCCGAATGCAAACAACGTTGTACAGCAGGCAGCGACGAAGCTGACCTCCATTTCCCTCGATCCGGTTCACGAACACGTAAATGTGCTGCGTCAAATTGCGGATAACTGCAGCGGATTCGTTTCTGATTTTGTCCAGTGCTACAGCCAATGCGGAGAGACCCGCCAGCAGGTGATGTCTTACTATCAACTCGGCTCGTTGCCTGTACTTCATCAATTGGCCCAAAATTTTACGGTTTGCGACCATTGGTTTTCATCGCTCCCGGGACCCACCTGGCCCAACCGCTTCTTCGTACATACCGGCACCTCCAAAGGCAACGTCAAAATGCCTTCGGGCATGTACATAAAGAACGAGTATTTTTACGATCAGAATACGATTTATGACGAGCTCGACAACAAGCACATCACCTGGGGCATTTACCACCACGGAATGCCACACACCCTGCTGCTCGCACGTCTATGGGACAGACCCGGTCAGTTCCACCGTATGGACAACTTTTTCAAAGACGCGACTCGTCCAGAAGAAGAATTTCCGCAGTATGTCTTTATTGAGCCTTCCTCCGGCGGAACCGACGAGAATGACCAGCACCCACCGACGGACATGCGGAAGGGCGAATATCTAATCGCCCAGATATACAACGCTTTAAGACGGAACGAGGCACTCTGGAACTCCACGCTCTTTGTGCTTCTTTATGACGAACACGGGGGATTCTATGATCTGATTATGAAATGGAATTTACGGCCAGACACGCTTGGCGCGCGGGTCGCCGCCGCTGATACCTTTGTTTCCCTACTTCAACGGAGGCAGGTCCCCCGGCCCGGCACGCCTGGCCCCTTCGATATTGATGTCTTCGCAAGTCTCGAACCGAACCGGCGCTTCCCAAGGCCACCAACGAACATCAAAACGCGCTCATCACGTTCGCTCACTTTCTCGAACAGAAGATGTCCCATGCCGAGGAACTGGCGGCTGTCGGCTACCGATCACTGAAGAGCCTGGGTAGTCCTTTAGACCAGCTTACGGTCGCGAAAGACCGTTTCCTGCTCTTTCTGCACCACGGACAAGCGGGTCGCCTTGATGATTAATGGTGTGGTCAATGCGAGCCACTTACTTCTCCTGATCCGGTCCCGGCTGCAGTAGAAACAGCGAGAGGAGAACGATGGATTTTGACGTGATCGTTATCGGAAGTGGTTTTGGCGGCGCCATCACCGGCTGTCGGCTAGCCCAAAAAAATAAGAAGGTTTTGATCCTCGAACGCGGGAAAGAGTGGACCAAAGACACCTACCCTCGAAACATAGAGGACGAATGGATTTGGAGCAACACCTCGCCGGAGAAATATCACGGGTGGACCGATCTCAGAACCTTTAAAGGAATGGCTGTCATCACCGGCGCTGGTGTTGGCGGCGGTTCTTTGATTTACGCGAATGTATCCGCCATTCCACCCAAATCCGTTTTTCAGGCAGGCAGGCCACCCGAAATTACCTACGACGAGATGCAACCTTACTACACCACCGTCGGGTATGTTCTCGACCTGCAAGAGGTTCCGGCAAAGCAGCGCAGCCCACGCGTCCAATTGATGCAGGAGGGTGCAGCCAAATTGGGGCAGGCCAACCGGTTTCGCCCCGCCCCGGTCGCCGTGTCCTTTGACCAGCAACTCGCTTACGACTTCAATGACGAGCCGGACATAAAAAAAAGCCGGACCTTCACCAACAAGCACAGCGCCGAACAGGGCTATTGCGCACAGTTGGGAGAATGCGACATCGGGTGTCGGGCCGGCGCAAAAAATACGCTGGACAAGAATTATCTGTTTCTCGCACAGAAGAAGGGCGCCCAGATCCGGCCGCTCCATCTGGTGACGAATATCGAGCCTATTCCCGGGGGATATCGCGTCCACCATGATGAACTGCGCGACGGCGGCCGCATCTCCGGGACAACGACCGCTGCGATCGTGGTTGTCGCGGCAGGCTCCTTGGGATCCACGGAACTCCTACTGCGATGTCGCGACGTAACCGGAACACTTCCGCAGATCAGCCGCTTTCTGGGAAGGAACTGGAGCAGCAATGGCGACTTCCTGACACCCGCCTTTTACTTACACCGAGAAGTTTGGCCCGACCGCGGCGTCGCTATCGGATCGGTCATCGATTACCTGGATGACAGCATCAACGGTAAAACCTTTTGGATTCAGGATGGCGTCATTCCCAATGTTATGACCAAGTACTTTGAATCGGTCATGGACCGCCTGCGTAAAGCTCCAGAAGACGAGCACCTTCTGCATCAATTTAGCATGCAGTCCCTGCTTCAGCACATCACCCTGCTTTCCGCCAACATTGACCTGTTCAAGCACATCATGCCCTGGTTCGCGCAAGGGGTGGACGCCGGTGACGGCGAGTTGCGCTTGAGCAATGGCACCCTCGATTTGAAGTGGGACATCGCTCAATCGCGTGAACTGTTCACGACGATACTGGACAAGCAGAACGAACTGGCCAAAGTCACCGGTGGACATCCATTTCCCCTGCCTACTTGGTCGCTCTCTCAAGAGCTAATTACGCCGCACCCGTTGGGTGGCTGCAACATCGGCCCGTCTCCAGCCATGGGGGTCGTTGACCATGCCGGGAAAGTGTTCGGCTACGACAACCTGTACGTTGCCGACGGCGCGATCGTGCCGCGGCCGCTCGGCGTGAATCCTTCGCGCACCATCGGCGCGTTAGCCGAACGAATTGCCAGTCTCATCCCTGCGTAGGGCGGAAATTTCTGAAATTCGGGAGATGCATACTCGCAAGCAATTTGTCATCGCTTGTGGAAGGTTGGTCGAACAGCTCACGAACTGGATGCTTGATTGGCTGCACAAAGCTACATGCAATAGCCAGTGCGGGCCAATCGACCCAGGCAACCACGAATTCATTTGACACCGACAATTCGAGGACTATAATCGCGCCATAACGCGTGAGGTACGTCCTCAGAGCAGTATTCAACAAACGATAGATAACGTCCGGCGATCTCCTGATTTGGTCTCCAGGTTCTGAGATGCCTTCACACTCAGGCCAAAACATCTATCGATGAACGTCGGCCGTCGCCGTGTCGGCTCGTTGAGGAGAAATTGATGATCAACCCTGCTATCAGTGCAAAAAAACGTCAGCCCGCTGCTCACGGAGGCGGCGTCCGCGGCGACAACTCCGTTCCGCGATCGTCGCAGTTCGAAGGACGCTTCGGACGGATGTTTCGGTCTTTGCCATCCGCCGAGTGGCCCAAGAAAGCGCTTCTCGATCTGGGGCTGGCCATGACTGCGGACCCGGAGCACTTGGACGCAGACAAGAATGCGCCCACCGCCGCATTCGAGGCAGACGACAAGCGCATTCAGGATGACGAAGAGAACGTGGCTATCGCCGCCGGCTATACGTACCTCGGTCAGTTCATTGATCACGATATCACGTTCGACCCCGCGTCGAGCCTGCAGCAGCAGAACGATCCTGATGCGCTGATCGATTTCCGCACTCCGCGGCTGGACCTGGATTCGTTGTACGGCCGTGGGCCCGGAGACCAGCCATGGATGTATCTTGGGAAGAAGTTTCGACTTGGGCGCCCTTTGTTCGAAAACAAAAAAGCCAGCAAGGCACGGGACCTGCCCCGATTCGATGATCCCATCAACAAAGGAGCCAAACGGGCGCTCATCGGCGACAAGCGTAATGACGAGAACGTGATCGTGGCACAACTCCATTCGGCCATGCTGCAGTTTCATAACAAACTGGTTGATAAGCATCCCGACGACGCCTTCGAGCGCGTGCAACAGCGAGTGCGATGGCACTATCAATGGATCGTCGTGAACGATTTCCTCAAGACCATTTGCGGGGAAGAGGTCGTCGAGAACATCCTCCCTGATTTTGGAAAAAACAAGCCGATTTGGAAACTGAAGCCCAATTTGTCGATCTTCAAATGGCGCAACGATCCGTTCATGCCCATCGAATTTTCGGCAGCTGCATATCGCTTCGGTCATTCGATGGTGCGACCCATCTACCGCCTGAACACTGAACTCAACGGGGGCGATAACCCCGACATGGCCACTCCCGAAGAACAAAAGCGAGGCTTGGCCGGGCGCTTCTTTATTTTTGCGGGCGTGCAAAAGCGCGGCCTGAACGGATTCGACGAATTTCCCCAGCAGTGGGCGATCGATTGGAGCTTGTTCTTCGATATCGGTGGCTCAATCAATAACGTAGGCAAGAAACGAGTACAGCCAGCCTATAAGATCGATACTTCACTCGTGAACCCCATGGGATTTCTGCCGGAATTTTCGAAGCCGCCGCAGCCGCTGGTTCCCCCATTTAGTGTCCGTCAGCTGCAATCGATAGCTGTGGATCCTGATGGCGATCCGTCGAACCTTGCACAACGGAACTTGCTTCGCGGCTTGGCGATGGGGCTGCCGAGCGGTCAGAGTGTCGCCCTAGCTCTGGGCGTCGACCCGATCGAGGACAGCGAATTGCGCGTGGGAAAGGCTGTCACGGGCGACCTCCCGAACAATCCGTTGCTGACTTCTTTTGATAAAGAAAACAACAGCTTCAAAGGGAACGCACCGCTCTGGTACTACGTCCTGGCGGAAGCGCAAGTCGAATGGGCCAAACGAGCCACGGCAAAGGGCAGCAAAGGCAATGAGGAACCAATTCGTCTGGGAACGGTGGGCGGACGTATCGTCGCAGAGACCATCATCGGACTGATCTGGGGAGATGGCCACTCGTACTTGCGCCAGGCACCAAACTGGAAACCGGATACCATTCGCAGCATGGGGGATCTCATTCATTTCGCTCTGAGTTGAATCGCTCCTTCTAATCCGAGCGAATCTGACAATTTTTTGGAATCCGTAGCCGGTGACGAAAAGGGTCGTCGTGAATTCCATCGGCAACTCGTGGCACATCCCGACCTCCTCCGAGCCTCGCAGCACGATGCGCGATCCGGTGACAGGCATTTCCGCGGCGACCAGCGTGTCTATTTTCAGCGGCAACCAGTATCAGGGGCCGGGAGAACCCGGGAACCAACTGGAAGCCGGCGGCGCAGTGTTCTTCAGACGGCGCGGCGAAACCTCATGGTCGTCCGTGCCCATGAAGTTCGACAGCGCGCAAGCCAACAACAAATACTACGTGGCCAGACTGCCCACGAATACCTTCGCGACCGGCGACGTCATTGAATACTACTTGCGAATCCCTTACAGCGATCACCCAACCACTTTCGTTCACGGAAGCGACAACCAGTCCTCAGCGACGGCAACGGAAACGGCTGCCCAGGGAAACCCATTCTCGTTCACGGTGGAGGCTTCGGAAAACTTCGTATCTTTCGATTCCGGAGCACTTCAGGCGCGTGTGACCCTGGACTCCGGGCAATTTACGTTGACGGGCCCGGACCTTCGCGGAGCGGCGCACGCGAACGTCATCACCTTCTTTGCGCCGACGGTGCGCGTGGCCGGCAAATCCTTCCCCCTGCAACCGATACGAGATACGAAGAAACTGGCCAACGGCTTGGAGCTTACCTGCGATCTTGGAGGGACAACACTCACCGCCCAACTGACATTTCCAAGCGACAACGTCATGCAGTACGAGATCGTGCGATGGAACGGCATCGTCGCCGAGCAAACCATGGTGACAGTGACTTCTGACGGAGGCGAGCACTTCTTCGGTTTTGGCGAGAAGTTCGACAGCCTGGATCAGGCCGGCAAGAGGGTCCGCACCTTGACGATCGATGACCCCGGCACAAAGGGCGGTCACTCGTACAAAACCGCGCCGTGGTTTCTCAGTACGCGGGGTTACGGTTTCCATCTCGATTCGTCCGCGGAAAGCCACTTCGACATGCGTGCCAGCCAGCCGGACCGCTACGTGATTACGAATTTGTTTTCCACGCTGAAATTCAAAGTGGTTTACGGACCTGATCTATCCGACGCGCTGACCCGGTTCACGGCGTACTCCGGCCGACCTTTTTTGCCCCCGCCTTGGGTTTTCGGGCCATGGATCTCGTCGGATATTTGGCGAAGTGGTGGCGAGATCCGCTATGCGGTACAGAATTTCGCCGGCAATCTGAAAGGAAGGGGGATCCCTGCGTCTGCAATCGTTTTTGATTCGCCTTGGGAGACGGCCTACAACGATTTGCAGTTCAACATGACGCAATTCGGTAAGGGAGAAGACTTTGAGGGCGACCACTACGACGGATTCGCTACCCTGCCGGAAATGACGGCGTTTCTGCAAAAAAACGGTTTGAAGGTCATCTGCTGGATGGCGCCGTTTGTCAACCTGCAGTCGGAGGCAGAAACGCTGCCCAACCGTTTTCAACCCAACGGTGCGTTGCAAAGGGTGCCGGGTCAGAATATCGGCAAGGCGTCGAACTATGACGAAGGCGAGAGCAAAGGTTTTTTCGTTCGCAAGGCTGCTGGCGGACCTCCGCTGGTCGTGCCTTGGTGGAAGGGACGCGGCAGCCCGATCGATTTCACGAATCCGGCAGCCCGCAAGTGGTTTAACGATCAGCTTCTGAGACTGTTGAAACAAAGCGAGGTCGTTACAGCGAGCGGCAAGGAGCCCGCAATAGGCGGATTCAAAACGGACGACGGTGAGACGCAAAACACCGCGCAACCGCCCAACGTGTATATACCGCTTACGGCAACCTACGCCGACGGCCGCACGGGGACGGAGATGCGCAATGCGTATTGCTTCGAATACCAGCGCTGTGTTTCCGGAGCTTTGGGAGGCAACGGGGTGCTCTTCGCGCGGAGCGGTTTCGTGGGTTGCCAGGCCTTTCCTGGACACTGGCCCGGCGACAACGAACCGAACTTTGGGCCGAATGGTTTGCCCGGTGTAATCACAGCCGGTCTATCGTCAGCAATGTCAGGTTACGCGATTTGGGGCCCGGACGTCGGCGGATACCAGGACTCGAACTTCGCGGCAACCGCCTCGGAACGCGCCGATCTGTTCATGCGTTGGAGCCAGTTTGCCTGCTTCTCTCCGATCATGCAGATGCACAGGCAGGTCCACAGGCAGAAAAACCAGGACTTCACATTGGGCAAGACGGAGGAGCTTCGGCAGTATCCGTGGGGCTACGGAGCGGAGGCTCTCGCGAACTATCAATTCTTCGCGAGATTGCACACGCGGTTATTTCCGTACATCTATACCTATGCCAAGGAATCGGCCGCAACGGGCTTGGCGATTTTGCGGCCGCTGATTTTGATCAATCAAAGCGACCCCAAAGCCCTCGGTGTGCAGCATGCCTATCATTTCGGCAATGAGTTCCTGGTGGCCCCCATCGTCGCCTTAAACGCGAATTCGCGGCAAGTGTATTTGCCAGCGGGAAACTGGGTAGATTTTTGGACTGGCGCTGTTCACGCGGGCGGCCAGACCATCCCGTGGAGCAGCCCAGACCGCATGCAATTTCCGCTGTTCGTGCGGGAAGGCGCGATCGTGCCGTTGCTGCCGAAAAACGTGCAAACCCTGTGTGACGCCGCCTATGTCAACAACAGGGCAATTGCCGCGGCAAGTCAGGACCTGACGTTTCTGATCTATCCGGGCAGTGGGACATCTCAATTTTCGGTCTACGACCAGACGCAGATTGAGTGCCAGCGCTCCGGTAGCGCTCGAATGGTTATCCTCAATTCGATTCCCCGCGCGGTGACGTTGCAAGTCTTCGGAGACGAGCCGCCCAACGTCACTCGCCACGGATCGAGTTTGCCAAAACGAGCGAAACTTGCGGAGTTCGAGGCATCGGATGATGGATGGCGATTCGATGCGCCGACCCGGTTCGCGTTCATCAAGTTCCGCCACGCGGGAGGTTCGGTTCAAATACGGTGCTAGGCGTCCCCACCAGGAATTTTTCGCAGCTCGAGTCCAATTTCAGGAGAGGTCCCCATGCCGGTCAGCGTTCTGACGCAACACAACGACAACATTCGTTCGGGTGCCAATCTGCAGGAGACCAAGCTCAATACTACGAATGTGAACGTGAATGATTTTGGCTTGCTGGCGTCCCGCGACGTCGAGGGTCAAATCTACGCGCAGCCGCTGTATGTCCCAGGAATCGAGATAGCCGGCAAGGCGCGAAACGTGGTCTACGTCGTGACGATGCACAACTGGGTGTATGCGTTTGACGCAGACGATTTGAGTCTCGGTGCCGGGCCTCTTTGGAAACGGCAAGTCGATCCTCATCCTGTCCCGTCCGGCTTCTACCGCCTGAGCTACCACGACATCAGTAACAACACCAATGACCCTATCGGCATTCTCAGTACGCCGGTTGTCGATCTGACGGCGAATGTGATCTATTTGGTTGCCGCCACATTCGACCCCGCGATTCTGGCAGGACCAGTTGCAGCGGCGCCAAATGCTTTCAAGCAACTTTTGTTTGCGCTTGACCTTTCCACGGGTAACCTTCGACCAGCCGTCGCCGAGTCGTCGAATCCGGTGCCGATCGGTGGATCGATTGCTGGGGTCGGGTACCGCGACGGTAAGGAAGTAGGCGCCGGCGTTACCGTGCACAAGACGGCGCAGGGCGCGAGCGTGGACGTCACCATTGACGGCAAGGCGATGACCGTTGTCGATGCCAATGGCGGCAACGTCTTCTTCAGTCCCATGCAGCACATGCAACGGCCGGGACTGTTGCTACAAGATGGATTGCTGTACATCGCGTTCGGCTCTCACGGCGACTTTGATCCTTACCACGGCTGGGTTTTTGCCTACGAAGCCTCTTCTCTGAAACAGAAAGGCGTGTTCTGCACTACACCGGGAGGTGCGGAGGGAGGAATTTGGCAGGCCGGTGAGGGGCCGGTGGGTGACGGCAGGGGCAACGTATATTTTGGGAGCGGGAACGGCGACTCCGACCTCACGGCTGTGGGAGGCCCGAACCTTGGTCAGAGTTTCGTTCGCTTGCGCGCCAGTGCAACATCGCTCGACTTGGACGCATACCGGAAAATCATTCAAGATCCTGGAGTTCCTGACGAGGATCTGGGGGCGGCGTCTCCCACCATTCTTCCAGACGGTTTTTTGGTCGGTGGCGGCAAGGATGGCAACTTTTACCTGCTCGATCCGGCCCAGATGACGAAGACGAATGCTGCCGCCTCACTTGTGCAGGCCTTCCTTGCGACTCGGGGACGCGGAAGCCGTACCGAGAAACCTTTGAGCACTCATCACATTCATGGGTCGCCGGTTGTCTACGACTCGCCCAATCAGGGCGTGCTGGTTTACGTGTGGGGCGAAAACGAAGTGCTCCGAACCTTTCAATATGACCCGATCTCTCACGGCTTTTCCGGCCAACCTAACGCGAGAAACGTGCCGGGACAGAGCAGGGCGATCGGGACCATGTATGCATCGAACGATGAGCGCGATCGAGACGGAATGCCGGGAGCCATGCTGTCGCTTAGTGCGAACGGCAAGATCCCCGGCACGGCGATTCTCTGGGCTTCGCTTCCACCTTTCCTCAATGCCAACCATGGCAGCGTTGATGGCATCCTGACCGCGTATGATGCGACGCAGTTCGATGCGCAGGGCCGTCTTGTGCAGCTGTGGCACAGCCATCAAAACCCCGCCGATGATCCCGGCAACTTTGCCAAGTTTTGCTGTCCGACTGTCGCGGACGGCAAGGTGTTCTTGGCGACCTTCAGCAATAAGTTACGAATTTATGGCCAGCGCTCTGCGTCCGACGGCGCGTATAACGTAGGATTTGGAGGGCACAACGGGCTGACCCTCAACGGAAGCGCTCGAAGCGCCGGTGGGCCGCTGCGGCTTACGGGAAAGCACGACTTCCAGGCGGGAAGCGTGTTTTGCACGAAGCCAGTGAACGTCAAAACCTTCAATACTTCTTTCCGGTTTCGGACCACAGCCGGGAATGCAACCGCCGACGGGATGACCTTCTGCATTCAGAGCGAAGGTCCACATGCACTGGGCGGCCCTGGAGGCGGCTTGGGATACGGGCCTGATCCGAACAACCCCAATGATCCGGGCTTCAAAATCATTCAGAGTGTCGCTCTCAAGTTCGACCTTTTCGATAATGAAACCATTCAAGCGGGCAGCTTCCTCGGTTTATACAAGAACGGCGACTCTCCGACTGCCGCGAATGCCATCGGAGGTGAAATCCAGCTTGCCCCCCTCGGCATGGATTTGCACTCGGGGCATCAGTTTCTTGTAACACTGACCTACGATGGCGCGACCCTGCAGATGGTCTTGAAGGATCGCACCTTGAAAACGCAGATCACGCACTCGTTTCCGATCGATATTCCGTCCATCGCGGGGAATACGGCGCATGTCGGCTTCACTGCGGGAACCGGTCTTTCCACCGCAGACCAGGACATTCTCAGTTGGCAATTTAGGTCATGACAACCACGCCTGCTGAGACCGAGGGTGAAGCAAGTCGTCGATGCTGTATCAGTCGTTGGAGGAGAATCAAGGATGCCTTCTAAGCCGCGGTCGTGCATTGTTATCGGTGCCGGTTTGGCCGGACTGTCGGCTGCCTATCGGCTGAGAACGCGTGGATGGAACGTGACTGTGCTGGAAGCCCTGCAGAAGGTGGGAGGCAGGGTCTTTTCCTACCGATTCAAACAGGCTCCAAAATTGGTCTGTGAACTGGGCGGGGAGTGGATTGGCGTACGTCACAAGGCCATCCGGAGGCTTTGTGCCGAATTAGGCTTGAAGCTTCAACGCCACCAGTACGCCTTTTCCTTCTGGAATGGGGGCGGGGCCCCTTCACGGATTTTCAGGCCAGGCGCCTGGTGTTTTTCCACGAAAGTCCGCAAGAACCTTGAAGCTTTCAAAACACGGTTTGCCAAATACGATCCTGCGCAGATTCGCGATCTGGATCAGTTCGACTGGTGGACCGTGCTCCGCTCGCTCGGCTTCACGACCGAGGAACTCCAGCAACGCGACCTGATGGACAGTACGGATTTCGGCGAGACCATTCGCTTGACCTCTGCCTACAGCGCGGCGGCCGAGTATACCGACGGCACCGACACGGATGCGATGGATTACAAAATTCGCGGCGGTAACGACCGTCTGGCCTATGCCCTCGCCGGTGAACTTGAGCCGGGCTCTCTCTATCTGGGTGCCAGGGTCCGAGCGATTCATCAAACCGCGACGGGCGTGAACGTCTTCGTCAACGGAAGGAAAGCGCCCTTCCGCGCAGAGTTCTGTATCTGTTCGGTTCCCGCGCACTGCTTGCTCAGGATCGGATGGAAACCCAAGCTGCCCTTGGAGCAGGCAGCCGCCGCACAGCAACTGCAATACTCGCGAATCATGAAGACGGCGGTCCTGTTCAACAAAAGGTTTTGGAGCAATTACAAAGGCTACGGATTTTCCACGTTTACCACGCGCATATCGGATTTCTGTTTCGACAGCACGTACGGTCAGCGAGGGACCGAGGGCATCCTCTGTAGCTATTCCATCGGCGATAAAGCCGATGACCTGTCGTCGGAGCCCAGCAAGGCAAACGTCAAAACGTGGATCCGAGACGACATGGTCAGTGTTTCGCGCACCAAAGAACGTCAAATCGTCGCCATCGACGTGAAGTCACAACCCTGGCAAAAGGTGTCGTGGATCGGCGGAGCCTACGCTTTTTACCGGCCCGGCCAGTGGTTCACCGTTCGACCCGCTCTGCAGCGGGCTCACGGCCGCGTTTTGTTTGCCGGAGAGCATCTCGCAGACCTGCAAGGTTTCATGGAAGGCGCGATCAATAGCGGCGAAGCTGCGTCTGACCAGCTATGAGCAACCGCTCGGCTTGCATCTTTTCTCAGCGCCGGGTCGGCGGCGAAGCTGAAACATCCGGTCTAAGGTATCGGGGAGGCACGCTAGTGCGAACGGAACGTTTGCTTTCGGTTGCGGCGATCCTTGCGCAGGCTACGTTTGTATGCTGTGGCTCGGCCGCGCAGAGCGCGTCTCCGCCCGCGCCTTCAGGCTCGACGGCCGTCGAACTCGTGAAGGCGCTTGCGTGGCCGCTGGCCACCCTCCTGATCGGCGTGGTTTTTCATCGGCAGATTGCCTTGTTCATGAGCGCACTGGGCAGCCGCATTACCAAACTTTCGCTCTTCAAGGTCGAACTCGAGCTGGTGCCTGCAACTGCAGCGACAACTACTCCGCTTCTGGACGCTATCCGTGGCTGGAAGCCGCTTGGGCGCGTGTCCAAATCTCGCTTTTCCCTCAGCCCTTTCGCCAATGCTCCGCAGTTGCCTGTGGGAGCGCAGTGGCTTCCACATCCCGGTACCCTTTCCATTGTGCATACCGAAAACTTCATTCGGCGTTCAATCAACGCAATGCAACATTGTTACATCCAGATCGTCTGGTTAGCGCGCCCTCCGTTTCGGCTTCTTGAATGTCGCTGATTTCAAAGGCATTTGCGCCGGACAGCATTTTCGGTAGGGACAGCTACATCATCAGCTGCGTCCCTCCAGGTCAGGTCCTAGCTGACGAGCCGTATAAGCCGGATTCTTGAACCCCTTACCGAAGTGGACAAATTCGCATTGTTCGAAGTGAAGGCCCCTGCTTGAGAACCGACAATCAACTATTTGCACGGCGTCTCGGCAGGCCCGGCTTCCTCTCCGATTCAGACGCTCCGCAGGTCTGCGTGTTCGACCGGGCCAAACGCCGCTCCGCGGGCATCTTGCTCCAGCACCGCGAACTGGTGCTGGTCCATCGGACTCAAGTCTTGCAGGATAGGCCGCACTCGATCCAGTACCTCACGAGCCTCCTTGGAGTGACCCTCCTGAACATAGACAGCGGCAGCCGCTAGAAATTGCGCTCCAGCGTCCTTCGGTCGATTCAAGGCCAGATAGACTTCTCCGAGCTGGGCATACAATCCGGGAGACCTCGGGAATTCAGGATGTTGTGAACGATACCTCTGCTCAGCCTGCATGGCGTGCTCGAACTGGAAGAGAGCACCTCGAGGATCTCCAAATGTGCCCCATTTTTCTTGGCGACTGTAGATGGTCCCAAGAATTGCATGCAAGCGAAGGATGTTCAACCAGTCGTCGCTTTTGTAAGCCTCACCCTTGGACATGAAAAGCGTCTCAATGAACCGATTCAGCAGCATTCCGTGAGGATCCACGTCCGAGCTGTGTTCCATGAGTACGTCGGCCGCATAAAGCGCGGCTGAGACCTCTCTGGGGTTCACGGACCACGCAAGCGCGTACCTTGCCAGGGCATCGCCGAAGGAGCCACGACTGCCGTAGTAGTCGCCCAACCGGCTGAGGAGTGCGCCGTAGGATTCCGCCTTCCAAGGACTTCCCCGCCACGCGCGAATGGGACTCGATTCGAACGGTTCATAAAATTGAGGTGACAGCGGCCCCACGAATGCCAGTCGAATCTCCTTGACTGCCGCACTGGACGGTCCAGCGGTCAGCGCCGTGAGCATCGGCCACTCCGCCTTCTCGAATGCGTCTGGGTCTATCGCCAAGTCTGCGTAGCAACGTACCAGCAACGCCAGTACCTCCTGTAATTGCGGATCTGTCGCCCACATTTTCAAGGAATCGTGCAAACGCGGCAGCAGGTTGGCCGCTTGGCCTTTATTCAGAAGCCGCTGCCCCACGTTGACTACAACCGAGCGACCCTCCGGTCCTGATTTCCAGGCCACCCGAAATGCACCATCGATGGCTGGATCGAAACCGGGCTGGCTTCCGAGCGCTTCGCTATAGAGCTTCAACGCTGAGGCCCCATCACCGGCCAGCTCGGATGCGCGCGCCGTATTGTAGAGATAGACGTAGCGTTCCGAGGCCGGAACTTGGTCGTACGACATCGTACGCAGGAGCACCAATGCCTCCTGCGATTTGTTCTGCCGAAGCAGGATCGTCGCCAGATTGTTTGCTGCCACGCGCTTCTGTGCCGGTGTACCCGCCTCGATTACCAAGCGATACGATCTTGCGGCTTCGTCAAGTTTAGCCGCCCCCGCTGGCTCCCTCCCTGCCTTCCATTCAGCAGCCTGCGCGTACTTAAGAGAAGCATCGGCCAAGGCCTCCTTGTCGTCGGTTTGCTTGGCCAGTTCCACTGCTTGCCTATGCAATTCTGATGCTGTCTTCCAATCACCGAGGGTTTCCGCCTTCCGCGCTTCATTCTGCTTCGCGCGCACGACGGCCCGCTGAGGTTTCGTGCCGGGCGTTGCCTCTGCAGCCTGCTTTACTTCTTTCGTCGCCTCTCGACCGTCCAATGCCACTGCAGCCTTTTTCTTTTGCTCTTCCGTCTGGGGCTTTTCTTGAGCCGCAGGGGGTGCTTGCGCCCGAGCATACCCCGCCATGATAAGGATCAAGACCGACACGATGATCCACCGTGCATTTCTCCGGGACGCGATGAAAACATGATTTCGCATCAAATCCTCCTCACGGCGCCACGCTTGGCGCCGGAACCGAATCCTCATCGCACGACGCAAAATGAGCTTTGCCTTCCTTCAAGTGGAATTCGATCGGCGTTAGGTGCACCACTTGTGCCTTTGCGTTTGAGTCCAAAGCCTGCGGCGCCGGATCGCCTGCTTTCTGGAAGAAGTTCACCTGTACGCCCACTCCCGAGAACTCTTTCAAGTCCGGCTTGTAGTCGAGAGGTTGGCTTATTCCCGCGGTAAAGAGCTTCACCTTTTCGTTGGTTGTCGTTCTCGAAAGGATCACGAACTCCGATTCAGCAAACTCATGGCAGTGGTCTTTCCACTCGATTGGCAGCACAGCTCGCGGACTGTCGGAATTGAGCGGCGGCAGGATTAGCACAACAGTCCGACCCAACGGTACTGCCTCGCTCAATATGATCAGAAGTCCATGCACTATAGCTGCGTTTGAAAGGATTCGTTGTTCGAAAGCGTCGCTGAAGAATTTGGGAGCCTCCGGCTCCTTGGGCAGCACGGGTGAAAGAAGGAAATCCCCAGGTGCGAACAGAGCATCCTTCCACGAACCCGCCGGAAGGCTCGTTCCTGCCGGCGCGAGCATCAGCGACATTCCGAGAAGCAATTTCCCGCTGTTCTCCCTGAGTACCTCGACACGCAATTGCGGAAAATCGGTATCACCGCCTGCCTTGTACTGCCAGTAGGGAAGCTTCTCAGCAAGACTCTTGGCCGCGCGACTGCTGATCTCTTGTTCGGCGGTTGGAGATAGCTTATAGAGCGGAAGTTGAGCGTGAAAGACGACCGCCACTCCTGACGGATGCTGGGCGAGCGCCGGCACTATGGGCATCAGGCTCAGCGCTGCCACCACCAGAATGGCCCGTTGCACCCTATTCCGGTGTAACCGACACAGCAATTTTAGGTATGCAGTTTGCATTGTCTGACTCCTTGGCGTCGAGTATTCCCACTTGTCGCGCGTCGTTGTGTTCCGCCAGGGCTCGAACAGTGTACGTTCCTCGACATGCTACTAAGTTGTTCCTCTCGTCTCTCAGTTCAAACTCCACTTGTCGACCGGGCTCAAATTTCCATACTGGCCGATCGAGTGACTGGGGATTGGTCCAGTGTCCGAGCAGTTGCACTGCATTCAGTCTTTCCAGCTCCGCGCGCCAGCCAACAATCGTCTCTGGCGGAATGTCCACATCCGTGTCGCAGTTGATCCACAAGGATTGGCCATGATAGTCGCGCACTTCGCGATGATCGCCACGATATTGCACCACCAAAACTTTCGGCTGGCCTTCCAATTGTTGTGTCAGCGCCGCAGTCGGGCGCAGCATCAGCACGGGACGCCGAAACGAATCCGGCACCTGCATCTCCACTCGCGTAAGACCCTGCACGGTTTCCGCTCGATCCGGCAGGCCGCTGACCTTCACGAGCATCTCCGTCCGCTTCCATGGAGGTGACCAAATCACGAAACGCGCGTGGCCGTTAGCAGAAAGCAGTTCCCAGGAGGGCACTTCTTTTTCTGTTGCCAATGCCTTCTGAATCCGCACCGGTCCCCCGGCACGAAGCGCTTGCACCTCGATCGTGCCCACGCACAGAGCCCCAACAAACAGCACCGCGCCGATCAGAATGAAGGCCAACCAGAGCTTCCGACGCGTCAAGACTGAGGAATCCACCCAGTCCTGAATGTCCTTGAGACGAGCCTCCGGCAAGATTTTGGCCACAAAAGCTAACCAGGAAAAAATGCCGCCCAACGCCAATAAACTGGCGAAAGCCTCAAACCAGTCCGTGAAGTGGTAGATCCACCAGGAAACAGCGATACCCAGGACAGCTGTGACGAAGAGATTCAGTTTGTAGGGACCGGTTTCCGGCACAGGGCTACCCTGTACACCTCTGGACGAACCGGACGGTGCTGCATCCCTTGGATCAGCTACGGACGTAACGGGATCTTCCATGGACCACCTGCCTAGAAAGCGCGAATGACACTCGTGCTCACGGACAAGGGGACGTCAGGTGTAAGTGCTCAGTATCTTACCTCTCGATATACTGAATCTGTCAAGCTCGTAACCACCGTAGCAGAGTTGTTTGTGCCTGGTCCCTCGAGAGGAATCTTGTCGTCAGTTTGCAGGTGATGGTGCCGTACATAGGGCGGATTGGTGAGGACGAGATTAAAACGCTGCGGGGGCGGAGTCGCGAGCCAGACAACGCCATTCGGATCACGATAGGCACAATCAACGGGCCGGTCACGCAGTTGTATCACGATTTTGCCATTCTGAATCTTCAGCAGAACTTGGGGCCCGATACCCGCAGCCCAAAGCGCCCCTTGGTCAGCCGTCGCCAGCGCGCTTGTTGCAAAAGAGTGCAACGATGGAATCGGCAGAGCACTCCGATACGAAATTGGCTGGAGGGGACTGAGACGACAGGACTCTGTCGGAATTGATCTAGTCCTCCGCTTGTGCCGAACCATACATTGCCCTCGCGGTCCTGCAGCACGCAATGTACATAATCGCCTGTCATACCATTCTCTTGGGTGAACGCCTCTACCTCGGAATTGTGGAACTGCCATGCAGACGGCCCTTTAATCTGCGGTGGATGGAGACGCTCCGGATACGGAACTCGACGGATTCCGTTGCCAGCGGTGGTAATCCAAAGGCTTCCTTGTTTGTCAAATGTGATTGCCGGAGCTCCTACAAGGACTGCCGGCCCGAACCTTCCGTTGTTTTTCCCTGGCAACGGAACAGGTCTCACCCCGTAGCCCCCTTCTGCCATCCATAATGTGCCGTCGGGCGCTTCGGCAAAGCTTTGCAAAATAGGTAGGAGGTCCCGTGCAGCTATCTGAAACTGGTGTCCTCCTTCCACGAGATACGCGACACTGGTCGCCGTCCCCACCCAGACTGTGCCGGCGCGATCCACGAAAATCGTATTGGCTTGACCTGCGAAGCCCCAATCAGTTCCGATCTTGCTCCAGCGTGAACCTTGTAGTCGAGCTAGCCCATCCTCCCCTGCTGCTATCCAAATCGTACCCTGCCGGTCATGGGCGAATGCCAACACCGCATGAGACGTAAACCCCTCCGGCTTGCCGTAGTCTGTCACCGTCCCATTCTTAATGAAGCTGACTCCTCCGTACCTATAGCCCACCCACAGACCTCCATCTGGTACGGCGAATAGAGAGGACACGCTGCGTTGCGGAAATGCCTGTCCGGATTGCGGTTTGTAGGGCTCAAATCGAATTCCATCGAAACGAAACAATCCGGTTGCAGTCCCTAGCCAGAGGAAACCGTCCGTTGTCTGGGCCAGCGCATATATTTCCGGCGGGGCTCCATCCTTGAAAGTCCACGCAGTATGGTACAGCTCGGCGAGTTCCTGATCACGGTCGATCCCGTAAAGGGGAACGCAGAGAAATAGGAGCCAAGAGCAGAGCCAGAAGCCGAATCTCCACTGACGGCGTGGGTTCCGAGCAAGGGACCTTACGAAGTCGATCAACTATTAGCTCCTTTCAACGCATATCATCAATTGCAAGACCGGAGATTCGGGCGGGCTCAACTGGGCAACGACGCGAATATGTCTGCGGATGCTTCCCATAGTCCCGACATGTTACGCCCATTCTCTCGCCCTACGCACCGCGGTTTTCTCGAGGACATTCGCTGAATGGCAGAAGATTTCAGACGTTGATTCAGCTCACGCCGAGTTTGCCGTCAGCGCGCCACAGTCTTCGACGACCAGGGCCAATTCAGCGTCAATTGCCAGGGCGCAGCCGCCAACTATTTTGCCGTGGCCGGCGTAAGCGCCAATTTCGGCGGGTCCGTGTCCTCTCCCGACTCCGTGTTGTTCCCGCTGCCACAACGGTTCTTTAGACCGTTGCACTCGAGAGCGCAACGGTTGCACAGACCGTTGCAGGGCTCACCATGTTTCCGACGGATACGCGACGGTTTCCTAGACTTTATTAAGGTAGAGTCCTCCGATTAGGAATGCTGCATCGCCTCTTGCACGCATCTGTGTTAGTATGAAACTCACATGAGCGCGCTGATTCTTACAGGCGGTTTTGCCAGGAAAGCTTGCAGTCAGGGGCAATCCAGGCGAACAGTGCGCCGTATGCGAAACTTGCAAAGGCCTTATTTGCAAGGTTTTACGGTAAGTTGTTCTATAGAGGGGGAAGTCAAGAGAAAATATCTTTCCCACCGCTGGAGTTTCTCTTGCTTCCAGCCCCACGTACTTGAACAGCGTCGGTTCCGACCGGCCGTGCCATTCGCGCAGACGCTGAACATGTCGGCCC
>Ga0209157_1000405_pt1 | contig 37350 bp, 47 predicted proteins | sample GraSoiAngelo_135_FD_185892 | JGI IMG/M metagenome (GOLD analysis project Ga0209157, IMG submission 185892) | Grasslands soil microbial communities from the Angelo Coastal Reserve, California, USA - 14_0929_05_40cm (SPAdes) (version 2) | ecosystem: Environmental > Terrestrial > Soil > Grasslands ...
CCTCGATCTCGAACGTGTTCAGGCGGTCACACTCGAGACTCACGACGACGGAAAACCCCATCTTCCGCAGGCGGGCAAAGTCCCACTCCATGAACGCGGGGCCCGGAAGGCCGGCGAGGCGACCCCCATCAATCGTGTAGTAGAACATCTCCATGGACGAACTCCCGAATCAGAGCCGGATTATGAACATGACTGACGGTCCTCCGAATTCGGCCCGCTGATAATTGAAAAGCCAGATTCATGTCGCTCCGACCGTTTCTGGAGATGCGGAGAACATGCGCGTCCGAAACCGATTCCCCCGGGAAGCAACCGCGGCTCTCCATCGGTTCGCTTGGATGTTCTTGAGTCTCTATGGCGCCACCTCCATCGCCCTGTGGGCATTTTCCGTGACCGGATTCGGATTCGTCGGCCCGGTGACCGCATACACCGTGGAAATTTCTCTGACTATCGCCCTGGCATTCGGCGGGCTTTATGCGGCCGCGTCCGCTCTGAGGCCGTCGAGAAGGGACGAACTTCCCGCGGCGCGCTAGCGGCCTTACGTCTTCCTGTCGGCTCCATAGCGAAATAAGGCGACAGCCATACTCGTCAGGTGGCACGCGGCCGGATCACCCTCGGCCTCTACAATTCGTACGACCCGGTTCGCTTCGCCGAGGCCCACCGCCGGGCGATTGCGCGCGCGGCACCGATCGCCCTCGCGTTCGATGCGAACCTCGCCACGTTCGGGTTCCCGTTCGAGAAAGAGCTGAGCACGCCGGAGAGCGTGGCCGCTTGGGTGTCCGGCACGACGAGCATCGGGGAAGCGGGGAAGTATCTGCGGGAGTTAGCGCATCTCGGCCGCTTCCAGACATTCGAGTTCCCGAAGCGAGGGTTCCCGCCCCAACTGGGCGAAGCGATCGTGACCACGAACCGACCGGATCCGAAGAAGGCGAGCACCGCGGCCTTCTTGGCCGGGCTCCTGAAGCGCGGGACGTCGATCCTGCTCGTCTTCGGACTGGGACCGCGGGGCCTCGATGACCGCGACGTGTATCCCCTCGGCCGCTACCATTTCGATCTCACCGGGCGAGGCCTGTCCCTGGAGACGGCGACCGCGATCGGCGCAGCGCCGGCGCTAATCGCGGCCCATTTGCCGGACTGAACGCGCCTGCAGGGGGCGCCTGAGGGTACCGCGTTGTTGGTGCCTACCTGTATTCTTATATACGCCGGAACCGTCGGAACGCCGGGCCATGCCTCGCTTCGAAGCCGAACTCTGCGACAACATTCTCCTCGGAAGCCAGGCTCGGCTTCCGACGCGCTACGGGAACTTCCGAATCCACGCCTTCGTCTGCCCATTCACCGGCGAAGAGCACGTGGCGCTCGTGAAAGGGAACGTCGCGGGGAAGCCCGATGTCCTTGTGCGCCTCCACTCCGAATGCGTGACGGGCGATGTCTTCGGTTCTGAGCGGTGCGACTGCGGCCAGCAACTCGATGCCGCGATGAAGCGAATCGGGGGAGCCTCGCAAGGCGTCCTCTTGTACCTCGCCCAGGAGGGCCGCGGCATCGGGATCGTGAACAAGGTCGCGGCGTATCACCTCCAGGACCACGGTCTCGACACGGTCGATGCGAACCGAGTCCTCGGCTTCCCGGCGGATCTGCGGAGTTACAAGTGTGCCGCCTGCATGCTTCGGGTCCTCGGGGTGACGTCGATCCAGCTCATGACGAACAACCCCGCGAAGATCGAGGAGCTCCGCGCGTACGGTGTCCAGGTGACGAAACGCATTCCGCTCCAGGTGCCCGCCACCGCGACGAACGTTCGTTACTTGCGATCGAAAAAGGAGCGCCTCCGGCACCTGCTCACGACGCCGACGGTCCGCCCAGCTCGATCGACGCGACGACCCGATCCGCCGTGATCGTCTCGCCCTCCGCCACGGCGACCTGACGCACCACGCCGTCTCCCGGCGCGGGAATCTCGTTCTGCATCTTCATCGCCTCCAAGATCACGAGCGTCTGGCCGCGGTGGACCCGGGTTCCCGCGCCGACGGCGACTCGGACGACGCGGCCCGGCATCGATGAGCGAACGTCCACAACCGCACCCTGGCCAGCCGGGCGACCTTCGACCGCGACGCCTTTGTCTTCCGAGATGTCGACGATCCGCAGACGGTGGACTTGGTCATTGAGGATCACCTGGTTTCCCTGGATTCGAAGGCGATACCGTTTCGCCCCGATTCGAACGTCGACGGCGTCCGCCGCGGGTCGCGCCCGGGCCCGATACGTTGCGCCTTCAATCCTGATGACGAAGCCTTCGCCGATCGCTTCGACCTCGATTTCGCGACGCTCACCATCGACGTCGAGGCGAAACCGCATGGCTACCTCCCGCAAGCCGTTCCCGCCGCCCCGCCAGCGCCCACCTCGCGACCGAGAGCCGTTCGAGCGGGAATGTCGCGCCGCGGGCCAACTGACCGCTCGCGACGAGGCCTGCGGCAATCGCCGCGAGGCGTTCCTCCCATGGGCCGCGACTCCGAAGGCGGGCCGCGATCCGCAAGTCCGCGACCATCGTCGTCCACAGGTCCCCGCGGACGAACTCGCGCCGCTGGAGAAGCTCGCGGTGGAACGGAAGGTTCGTCAGCACCCCTCGAATCTCGTAGACCTCGATGCTTCGCCGCATTCGTTCGATCGCCTGCCCCCGATTCCGAGTGTGGACGATCAACTTCGCAATGAGCGGGTCATAGTACGGTGGGACGACCGAGCCTGCCGCGACGCCGCTATCGATCCGGACGCCCGAGCCGGTCGGTTCGCGGTAGCCAACCACGCGACCGGGAGACGGAAGGAAATTGCGGATCGGATCTTCGGCGTTGATGCGGCATTCAATCGCGTGCCCATGGCGGGTGAGTTCCGCCTGGGAGACCTCGAGGCCATCCCCCGCCGCGATCCGGATTTGCTGTCTCACCAAGTCCACCCCGGTCACCATTTCCGTGATTGGATGCTCCACCTGGAGCCGGGCGTTGACCTCGTTGAACGTGAAGCGGCCGTCGTGCAGTAGGAACTCGACCGTGCCGGCATTGCGATACCCAAGGCCGCGGAGTCCCCGCACCGCGGTGTCGATCAAGCGGGCACGGAGGCTTCGTCCCACGGCGGGCGACGGCGTCTCCTCGACAAGCTTCTGATGACGACGCTGGACGCTGCACTCCCGCTCGACGAACCCTACGCCGCCCCGCGAGTCGAGCAAGACCTGGACCTCCACGTGGCGGGCCCGCCGCAGGTATTTCTCGATGAACAGATCGGCATTTCCGAAATTTGCAAGCGCTACACTGCGGGCCGACTCGAACGCCGACGCGAGGTCCACCGGTCGATCGACCCGGGACATCCCGATCCCACCGCCACCCGCGGTCGCTTTGAAGAGCACCGGGTACCCGACCTCGGCGGCGACAGCCCGGGCCTCCTCGATCGATTCGAGCGGTCGGTCCACGCCCTCGGTGACGGGCACTCCGAGGCGAGCCATCGACTGTCTCGCGGCAATCTTGTCGCCCGACAGCGCCATCGCGTCGGGCGGCGGACCGACGAAAACCAGGCCCTCCTCGGAACAACGCCTCGCGAACGTTGGATTCTCCGAGAGGAACCCGTAGCCGGGATGGATCGCATCGGCGCGGGAGTCGTGAGCCGCCTGCACGATATGTGCGATGTTGAGGTAGCTGTCCGCGGGGAGCGGACCTCCGACCGGCACTGTCTCGTCCATCGCCAATCGATGCAACGCGCCCTGATCCGCCTCGGAGTACACCCCGATGCAGCGGATCCCCATCTCCCGAGCGGTCCGGGCCACGCGGATCGCGATCTCGCCCCGATTCGCGATGAGGAGCCGTCGGAACATTCGGTCCCCATCACAACGGGATATTGCCGTGCTTCTTCGGCGGCCGGGTCTCTCGCTTCGTGCGGAGGACGGTGAAGGCGTTGATCACGCGGGGCCGGGTCTCCGACGGCTCGATGACGTCATCGAGGTAGCCCATCCGCGCGGCAATGTACGGGTTCGCGAACCGATCCCGATATTCGCGCACGAGCTCCTTCTCCCGGCCCTTGGGATCCTTCGAGTCCTCAATCTCCTTCTTGAAGATGATCTGGACCGCGCCTTCCGGACCCATGACCGCCAGCTCGGCGGATGGCCAGGCGAAGTTGAAGTCCCCCCGGATGTGCTTCGAACACATGACGTCATACGCGCCGCCGTACGCTTTCCTCGTGATCACGGTGACCTTCGGGACGGTGGCCTCGCTGAAAGCAAACAAGAGCTTCGCCCCGTTCCGGATGATCCCGCCGTACTCCTGTTCCACCCCAGGAAGGAAACCGGGTACGTCGACGAAGGTGAGGAGCGGGATGTTGAAGCAGTCGCAGAACCGGACGAAGCGAGCCGCCTTGGTCGACGAGTTGATGTCCAGGGTTCCGGCGAGGACCTTCGGTTGGTTCCCGACAACGCCGACGGGTCGGCCCTCCAGGCGGGCGAAGCCCACCACGATGTTCTGCGCCCAATCGGCGTGGACCTCGAGCCACGAGTCGCGGTCCACGACCCGACCGATCACATCCCGCATGTCGTATGGCTTGTCGGGCTCCTTCGGGACGACCCCGGACAACTCCGGATCCATCCGGTTCGGCTCGTCGTCACTCGCGACCATCGGAGGATCGTCCACGTTATTCGAGGGCAGGTAGCTCAACACGTTTCGGATCAGTCGAAGAGCGGCTTTCTCATCCGACGCAGCGAAGTGCGCGACGCCACTCTTGGAGGCATGGGCCGTCGCGCCACCGAGTTCCTCGAACGAGACGTCTTCCCCGGTGACCGCTTTGATCACCTCGGGCCCCGTGATGAACATGTTCGAGGTCCCTTTCGCCATGATGATGAAGTCCGTCATCGCGGGGCTGTATACCGCGCCGCCGGCACAAGGCCCGAGGATCGCGCTGATCTGCGGGATGACCCCCGATGCGAGCACGTTCCGGAAGAAGATCTCCGCGTAGCCGCCCAGGCTGATGACGCCCTCTTGAATCCGAGCGCCTCCGCTGTCGTTCAGGCCGATCACCGGAGCGCCGACCTTCATGGCCGTGTCCATGATCTTGACAATCTTGTTCGCGTGCATCTCCCCGAGGCTGCCGCCGAAGACGGTGAAGTCCTGGGAGAAGACGAAGACGATCCGGCCGTCGATCGTTCCGTGGCCCGTCACCACGCCGTCGCCCGGGAACCGCTTGGCGTCCATCCCGAACTCCGTCGTGCGGTGTTCGACGAAGGCGTCCGTTTCGACGAAACTGCCGGGATCGAGCAGGAGCTCGACCCGTTCGCGGGCGGTCAGCTTCCCCTTTGCGTGTTGCGCTTGGATCCGATCCTTGCCCCCGCCTTGTTTGGCAAGGGCCTTCCTACGGCGCAGATCGTCCACGCGCTCATCGCCCACCATGGCGCCGCCGAACGCGGCACGTGTCATTAATCCTTCGCGCGTCGGCCTCGGGAGAGGAGAGCGGCACCTCGGTGGCGCGTCCCTCCATCGGAGCTGGCGTCGTGGGAGGCCGAATCCTTCACCAGGTCACTTGAGGATCTCGAGGGTTCCTTCGAAGAACTCGTGCTTCGCTCCTTGGTCGTCCGCGATCACGAGCGCACCGTTCGTCGCGATGTCGTACGCCTTGCCGATCACGCGGTCCTTCCCGATCGTCGCGGAGACCCGCTTCCCGATCGTCGTGCACTGCCCGCGGTAGTCCTTCAGGAGGAATTCGATCCGGGTGTTGCGGTACCGCGAATACAGGTCGTCGAGTTGGTTCAAGAGATAATCGAGGAATTCTTCGTTCGCGACGAAGAGGCTCACTTCCCGCTTCAGCGTCGTGGCCCTCGGCTGGACTTCTGCGGGGAGCTTGTCCAGATCCACGTTCGTGTTCACGCCGATGCCCACGACGACGTGGTACACGTCGTGCCGGTAGACGCCCTCGGAGAGGATCCCCGCGATCTTCCGGTCTTGGTACACCGCGTCGTTCGGGTACTTCAGGCCCGCGAAGACGCCGAAGTGGCGAAGTGCCTTCACGACCGGCATCCCGACGAGCAGGCCCAGGAGCCAGGCGTGCGCCTCCTTCGGTCGCAGAATGAACGAGGCGTACAGCCCGCCCAGAGGCGAGGCCCATGCCCGGCCGTGTCGTCCGCGACCCGCGGCTTGTCGGTCCGCCCAGGCGACGAGGCCTTCCTCCACGTCCGACTCGAGGAGTTCCTTCGCGGTCTCGTTCGTCGACTCGACCGCGTCGAAGTGGAGGATGGTCCGACCGACGATCTTGCGATTCGCGTCGTGAACCTCGCCGATCTTCAACGCGAGTCGGACGAGCGCGGAGATATTTCAACGTGCGCGTCAGGAGGCCGTCTGCGCAGGGGAGGGCCTCGCGACTTTCGCCAAGTCCTGGCTCCGGAGGAAGCCTTCGAACATCACCGCAATCCCGACGAGTTCTCCGACATACAAGGCCCAGGAAATGTTGAATCGGGCGAGGGATCCGCCAGCGGCGATAATCAGCGCTCCGATCCCGATCCACAAGTTGAACGACAGCCGAGATCGCCAGTACGAGTATGCAGCGACCCCGATCAGGGCGACGCTTCCGGGGACCGTGAACAGGGGCGAGAAAATCCGCACGTTGTCGGGCAGTGCCGTTCCAGCGACCGGAATCGCGGAGGCGAGTGCGTCCGTGTTGACAGTCGCCCCGGCGACCGCCGCGGCGAACCCTGCGAAGATCACCGCGGTATATAGGGCGAACCCGACGCCCGCGCGGCGGTGGACGAGGAACACGGAGCCGATTCCCAGGACCGCGACGAGGGGCGCTGCTACGAGATAGTAGATCTTGTACACGGTGACGGACCATCCGTACGCTTCGGCCAGAAACTGGGTGAACGCCGCGATCGCGTACAGACCTAATCCCAACGACCAGGCCAACTGGTACGGTCTCCGTCGACCCAGCCATTGCGCCAACACGAGGGACGCGAACGCGAGACTGATTACCGTGGCGCCGAGCGAAATCGCGGCGCCCTCGAAACTCATCGCCCGCGCACACCGGGACGGCTCGGATAAACCTTCTTCGCGGCGGTCAGCCTAATCCCGCTGACTCCGACGGGTCCGCGCCCGAGGTTCCTCGACGAGTTCGAGGAGGACGCCGTGGAGCGACCGAGGGTGGACGAACGCGACGAGCCGTCCCTCCGAGCCGCGCCGGGGCTCCGCGTCGACGAGCTCGAATCCCCCTTGCCGCAGCCGGGTCATCTCCTGGCGAATGTCCTCGCACGCGAACGCGAGATGATGAAGTCCCTCTCCCCGCCGCTCGATGAACCGCGCGATCATGCCGTCGGGCTGAAGGGACTCGAGGAGCTCGACGCGAACGGCCCCCGACCGGAGGAAGGCTACGCGGACGCCCTGCGAGGGCACCTCTTGCGTAACGTCCGGGTCGAGACCGAGGCGCCGATATCCTTCGAGCGCCTCCTGGAGGCTCTTCACCGCAATGCCGACGTGGTGGGCAGGTCCGATCATACTTCTTGCCTCGGCTTGTACGTGCCGAAGACCGCCCGCAAGACGTCGCTGATCTCGCCGAGCGTCGCCTTCGCTCGGACCGAGTCCAAGATTGCGGGCATCAGGTTCCCGTCGGACCGGGCTTCGTCCTCGAGGCGGTGGAGATGCGAGTCGACCTCCCCCGGGCTGCGCTTCGCCCGGAAGGCGCGCACCCGCCGGACGCGTTCCGGTTCGAGACGCGGGTCCGGCTTCGGGAGCGGGACTCGCTCTTCCCCCTCGACGTAGGCATTCACCCCGACGATCGTCCGCTCGCCGCGCTCGAGCTCGACTTGGACCCGGTACGCCGAATCCGCGATCTGGCGCTGGACCCAACCGGTCTCGATCGCCTTGAGCATCCCGCCGCGGCGGTCCGTCTCCCGGATCAAGTCGGCCGCCTCCGCCTCCAGGCGGTCCGTGAGCGATTCGATCGTGAACGAACCGCCGACCGGATCGACCGTGTTCGCGACGCCGCTCTCATGAGCCAGGAGCTGTTGCGTCCGGAGCGCGACCCGGACGGCCTTTTCGGACGGAAGCGAGAGGGCCTCGTCCATGCTGTTCGTGTGCAGCGACTGGGCGCCGCCCAGGACCGCCGCGAGCGCCTGAATCGCCACGCGGACGGCGTTGTTCTCCGGTTGCTGCGCGGTGAGCGCCACCCCCGCGGTCTGGGCGTGGAATCGCAGCTCGAGGGACTCCGGCTCCTTCGCGTGGAATCGCTCCGCCATGATCGAGGCCCAGAGTCGCCGGGCGGCTCGGAACTTGGCGACCTCCTCGAGGAGGTCGATGTGCGCGTTGAAGAAGAACGAGATCTGCGGGGCGATCGCGTCGACGTCGAGGCCCCGGGAGACGGCCGCTTCCAGGTAGGCGATCGCGTTGGCGAGGGTGAACCCAATTTCCTGAGCCGCGGTCGAGCCCGCCTCCCGGATGTGGTAGCCGCTCACGCTGATCGCGTTCCACCGGGGCACCTCCCGGGAACAGAACTCGATCACGTCGAGCGCGAGGCGCATCGAGGGCGCGGGCGGATAGATGTACGTGGACCGGGCGACGTACTCCTTCAGGATGTCGTTCTGGACGGTCCCCCGAAGCGACCGGCGGGCGATGCCCCGCGCCTCGCCGGTGGCCACGTACAGGGCGAGCAGGATTGCCGCCGTGGCGTTGATCGTCATGCTCGTGCTCACCCGATCCAGGGGCAGGCCGTCGAGGAGCGTGTGCATATCCTCGAGGGTGGAGATCGCGACGCCGACGCGCCCCACTTCACCCCGGACCATTGGCGCGTCGCTGTCGTACCCCATCTGGGTCGGCAGGTCGAACGCGACGCTGAGGCCCTCGTTTCCCTGGGCGAAGAGGTACTTGAACCGGCGGTTCGTCTCTTTCGCGGTGCCGAAACCGGCGTACTGGCGCATCGTCCACAGGCGACCGCGGTACATCGTCGCCCGGATTCCGCGTGTGAAGGGCCGCTCCCCGGGGAAGCCGAGCTTCGCGAGATACTCTCGGGCGTCCGATGGTTTTGTCTCTGCAACGACAGCCAGCGGGAGTCCACTCACGGTCCGGCCCGTGGTGACGGCCTTCTCATGGTCCGAAATCTTGGACGCACGAGGTTTCGTCCTGGCGCCACGCTTCCTCGTCCCCATCGCGGAGACGGAGCGCGGCCCGGTGATAAAGGGTTACCGCGAGGACTCGGGGAACACAATGCCTATTTGGGGATCCGGCCGATTCGCAAAGACGCCGGCCCAAGCGGTGGAGGCGGGCGATGGCCCTCGTTCGCTATGCGTTGACCGAAGTTCTTCGCGGACGGCACCGGACCGCCGCGGCCGTCATCGGCGTCGCGCTCGCGATCTCGTTCTTGGCGGGCACCTCGATTGCGATCGACTCATCGCTCCGTGCCGCCCTCGATTCGTACCTGTCCCGACTCCAAGCCGATTTCGTGGTGTCGGCGCACACGGCCCGTCCGATGGACCTCGCGGATAATCTCACGGCGGTCCGCGGGGTGGCCTCCGTGGCCGTTCTTCGGACGTTCCTCCTGGATTCGATCGAGGCGTCAGGAGCGCCACCGTTCGTAGGGAGCCTGCGATCTGGACCACCGGTTGCGATCGCGGCGGACCCGGCGCGCCTCCCTCGAAGCATCGCGAACTGGCAGCTCGCGGGCACGATGGGGCTCGCCCTCGGGAGTGCGGTCGTGTCCCAGGACGTCGCCTCGAGCCTCGGCCTGGAGCGGGGGAGCACGGTAGAACTCCAAAGTTCCGCCTACAACGCAAGCTCGGGGCGCGAGATCCGATTCACGAACCTGACCGTCGAGGGAATCCTCTCCCCTCCTGCCGGCTGGGAGCCGCCGACGTTCACGTTCGGCTTGGCGACAACATCGTTCGTCCTCGTGCCGTTGAGAGACTCGGCGTGGCTGGAAGCCCAGCTCGCGGGTCGGACCACAGACTTCGTGACGGTCGAAGTGTACATTGACCGCGCGTCTCTGAACCCGTACGACATCGAAGCATCCCGACGATACATCGCGCGCCTCGAGCGCGACCTCCAACAGGCGGCGGCACCGTACGGCGGAAACGTGTTCGGGTCCGTGCCGCTGATCCTCGACAACGTCGCGCTCGCGCAGGGAATCCTCCGCGGCCTGTTCCTGGCGTTCGCCGGCCCAATCATCGTCCTGGGTCTTTACGTCGGCGCGATCGGCGTGGACCTTGCCCATTCCGAACGACGCCGGCACCTCGCAATCCTCAAGACTCGGGGCGCGAGTCCTCGACAGATCGTCCGGCTGCTCTTGCTGGAAGCCCTCGTCGGCGGCGTCCTCGCGGCGGGCCTCGGCCTCCTCGTCGGCGCGGGAATCAGCCGGGTCCTCGTCGGGTCCATCTCCACGCTCTTCGATTGGGACGTCGGCGCGGGCGAAATCGCGATCTCCTGGACGACGGTCTTGCTGACGGTCCTCTTTGCGACGGCCTTCATGTTCCTCGTCAGCTATCGGTCGGCGAAGCGGACCGCACGGTCTCCGGTCGTCGAGACCCTTCGGTTCCACGTCCCCGGCGAAACGAGGGTCGCGTACCGACCCACGACGGACCTGATTTTTCTCGCGGTCGGCGTGGGCAGCGTCGTCCTGTATCTCGCGCGCCGTGTGGGCGGAGGACTGTTCGCGTTCTTCGTGGACCCCCTTCCCTTCGTGCTCCTCCCGTTCGCGCCCTTCCTGATCGCCGTGGGGTTCATTCGGCTGTCGACCCGCGCCTCTCCGAAGGCGTACGAGTGGGCGTCCCGAATCACGAAGCCGTTCCTCAAATCCCTTCATTACCTCGTCGCGCGGAATCTCGGACGGAACCCCCGGAGGGCCTCGAGCATCGCTGTCATCCTCGCCCTCGGCCTCGCCTTCGGCATCATGAGCTTGTCCACGCTCCAGGGCGACATCGAATGGGAGAATCTCAAGGTGCGGGCGACCCTCGGGGCGGACCTGTCCGTCGTCCCACCGGCCGGGGATGGGGGCTTCATGGGAAACCTCTCCGCCCTGAGGGCGGTCACGGGCACAACCGTGGTGCGGACCCTGGCGGCCGCGGTTCCGTATTCCTTCCGGGCCGAGGCGTTCGCGTTAGATCCCGGGAGTTACTTCGAGGTCACGAGGCCCGAGCCCTGGTTCTTCGTCGGCAGCGCGGGGGCCGAAACCGCGCGCGAGATCCTCTCGACCCGCGGACAGGTTCTCGCGTCGCAAACCTACCTCGATGACGCCGCGCTCCAGGTCGGAGATCCGCTCCGGCTGTCGTACTCCGTGTACAACGAGACCTCCCAGCAAACCGAATCGCGGCCCGTGAACGTGACGATCGGCGGGGCCGTGCGAGGACTTCCGGGGACCGGTCCGGCCGACTATCTCCCGGCCGCCCTCTATGGGAGCGCGGAGACATTCGGTCTGGGGGCTTCCGAGGTCTCTGGAACCACGAAGGTCCTCGTCAATCTCGCGGAGGCGAGCGACTGGCGGTCGGCCAAGCAGGCGATCCTCGATCTCGGGGCGACCGAGGTGACCGCGTACGAAGAGGCGCGGGCCGTCGCCCTGAGCAATCCCGGTGCCCGGGCGTTCCTCGGATTCATGAGCTTGCAGAGCGTCTTCTTGATCGTCGTTGTCGTCGCAGGCCTCGTCCTGGTCACGTTCTCCGCGTCCCTGGAGCGCGTCGTGGAGTTCGCCGGGATCACGGCGCGCGGCGCGAGCGGCTGGCAGACCGCCGCGATCCTCCTGGGGGAGGCTCTTTCCATCGTCGTCATCGGTGGATCCGTCGGCGCGGTCGCCGGCGTCCTCGGCGCGTACATCTTCTCGACGGTCGTTCCTGCAGGTCCGGGCGGGGAGGCCTACGCCCCCTTCATCCCCTTCCCGTTCGTCGTGCCTCCAGAGGCGGTCCTCTTTGCCGCCGGTGCGGCCGGTGCGCTGCTCCTCGCCGCCTTACTCGTTTCGTGGAGAGTCGCCCGAATGGACGTCGCCCGAGTCTTGAAGCTGCGGTCCGGATAGGCGAGTGCCGACGATTCTTGTCATCTGGGAAAGTCCTCAGGGAGAGCCAGAGTCTGCGCATTCACCCAGCTGGACATCGCGGGTTGCAAGCTGGACGCCGTTCCATCGGCATGGGTCGGGTCCACCTCCAAGGGTGTCGAATTCGACCGTGGACAAACGAGCGTGAAACGTCAAATTGATGGGATGAATGGCCGTCTCTCCCTACGGGAGGGATGTCGCGCAACGCCACCGCCGGCGCGTCATGCTTGCGATTGCTGCGATAGCGGCGGTCCTGCTGGCGGGGACGACGTTCATCCCGTTCCCGTCCACGGACCCGTCGCCCCGTGCCAACGATGCGGTCCTGACGTCGGAGGGCGGCCTGTGCGCGGGGAAATCGTTGCTCCTCGAACGACGATTCAGTTTGAAGGAGGGAATCGTCACCCGGACCGGGACGGGGAACGATCACTCCTGGACTCCCGCCTTCGTGTATCTCGAGGTCGGTGGCCGCTTCGAGGGACGTTGCAATGCGTGGGGAGACCATCTCGGGCTCCGTCACCTCGCCGTCCTCCTCCGGGTCCACGACGAGGCGAGCCCGTTCCGAGCGGACGACACCTGGCTGAACGGGAATATCGATACCTTCGCAATCCGAGGTCAGGTCGCGGACTACTCGCGGGACGCACCGAACCTCGTCGAACCGGATGGCGGAAAGCTCCTCGCGTCATTCGAGATGGAATGGACGCCGTCTCGGGCGAACTCCGTCAACATCTCGTTCATGGGCATCGTCCTGGATCTCCTCGCGGAACGGCACGTGGGGGATCCCCTTCGGGTCACGGCCGTCCTCGTGATGACGGTTGGCGAGACGCTCTGTGCCGGCGCATGCTGGTCTCCGTTCGCTTCGAAAGCAGCAAGCGAGGTCCTCGTCTTGGAGACGGTGGTGCGCGGCGAACCCATCTGACGTCGCCAAGAGAGCTCAGTATGTCGTCCAAGAAAGGCCGCGCTCAGGCAGCTGGATCCCCTGACCTCGCACGACCTCTCCGACCACCTTCGCGGAGAAGTCGGGTCGAACCGCGCGGATGATGTCCTTCGCTTCCTCCGGTGGAGCCACGATGGCGAAGCCCATCCCCATGTTGAATGTCGAATACATCTCCGAGTCGTCCACGGCCCCTAGGCTCTGCAGGGCCGTGAAGACCCCTTGAGATGGGAGAGGCTCCGTAATCCGGAACTGGACGTTCGCTTTGAGTCGGATCAGATTTCGAAGGCCGCCCCCGGTGATGTGGGCCATGCCATGGACGTTCGCCCGACGCAGGGCGCGCAAGACCGGACGAACGTAGATGGCGGTGGGCTCGAGGAGCTCTTCGCCCCAAGGCCGATTGGTCTCCGCGAGGGGGTCGAAAACGGTCTGGGAGGAATCTCGCAAGACCTTCCGGGCGAGCGTCAGCCCGTTCGAGTGGATCCCGGTACTCGGCACGCCGATGATGACGTCCCCGACTCGGATCGCGCGTCCGTCGATGACCTTCGCCTTCCGCACCGCGCCGAAGCAGGTACCCGCGAGGTCGAGTTCCCGGACGACCTCGGGGACGACGGCAATCTCCCCGCCGATGATCGAGACGTTCGCCATCTCCGCTCCGCGGTTCAGCCCGATGCCGATCTGCCGAGCGATCTCCCGATCGTAGTTTGCGATCGCCACGTAATCGACGAAGGCGATCGGCTCGGCGCCGACGCAGATCATGTCGTTCACGTTACTCGCGACGCAATCGATGCCGATCGTGTCCCAGCGGCGCATCTCCTTCGCCACGAGCACCTTAGTCCCGACGCTGTCGGTGCACAGAGAGAGCGCATACGCGCCGAAGTCGACGAGGCCCGTGAAGTGTCCGATCTTCGTCAGCGGCCTTCCTAGGCCTCGCCGGCGGTACGTGAGCGCGGAGACCAGGGCGGCGATGTGCGCGGCCTTTTCGTCCTGGCTCACGCCCGCTTCCGCATACGTCTGGGCCACATTGCACGAAAGCGGACGCGGCTATTTCAACGGCGCGGTCATGGTTAACATGTTATGCCGGCAACCCGAGGCCGCGGCGGAACGCCTCCAAGGTCGAACGTGGGATTGACACCGGACCGGTCGCCACGCGAACGCCCAGCCCGCGCAGCCGGTCGGACAGTTCGCTTGCATCGCTCGGAGGCATGACCAATACGCTCTGACCGACCCACACCACGCCGGGGCGGTGGATGAAACCCTTCTCCCGGTACCGGACCTTGGCCGGCCCTTCCGAAATTCTCACTCGTCCGAAGATGATCTGACAGACCCTCGCGGCGACCGTCCGAGCCGCGCCCGAGACATCGTAGGAGAGCAAGACCCGTTCTCCATCGTACCCTTCAATCGTCATCGTCTCACACATAGAGATAGCTATATTATAGCCTTTCCATGGGGACGGTGAAACTACCATGCGCCGGTTAACATGTTAAGCCGGCAACCGGAGAAAGGATTATTGCGGGACGCTGGCATCGTTCCGCTCGATGGGCAAGGCTTGGATCAAGGCCCGAAAGCACGATCGGTTCTATCGCGCCGCGAAGAAGCAGTCGTACCGCAGCCGGGCCGCGATCAAGCTGTCCCAGATCGACCTCCGGTATGGCCTGTTCGAGGTGGGCGATGTCGTCGTGGACCTGGGGGCCGCGCCGGGCGGCTGGTCCCAACTGGCCCGAGAGCGCATCGGGCCGAAGGGGCGCGTGATCGCTGTCGACCTCTCTCCAGTCTCTCCGATCGAAGGCGTCGAAATCCTTCGCGGCGACTTCCAGCGCCCGGAGATCCAGGCCGAGTTGTTCGAGACCCTCCGCAAGCCCGCGGACGTCGTCATGAGCGACATGGCCCCGAAACTGAGCGGCAACCGGTCGCTCGATGTGGCTCGGACCCTCGACCTGGCGAATGCGGCGCTCTCCTTTGCGGTTCGCGCGGTGCGCCGCAAGGGCCGGTTCCTGGTGAAGGTGTTCCAAGGAGACGGCTACCGCGAATTCGTTCGTCGGATCGGCGAGCATTTCGAGGCGACGAAAGGCGTCAAGCCGACCGCTTCCTCCGCGACCAGCGCGGAGATCTACGTCCTCGCGGTGGGACGCCTCTAGGCGGCCGCGGTGCGCGAAATCGATCGCGCGCGCTCCAGGCACTTCTGGGCTTCATCTCGGTCGCCGAGACGGGCGAGGACCTCGCCCCGGTTCAGCCAGGCCGCGACGTACTCCGGACGGAGCTTCGTCGCTTTCGTGTGGCACTTGTCCGCGTCCGCGAATCGGTTCATCCGGGCGTAGACGACCCCTTTGTTGTTCCACGCGATCGCGTACTTGGGCCGGATATGGATCGCCTTGTCGTAGCAGTCGAGGGCTTTCGCGAGCAAGCCTTTCTTGAAGTAGACCGTGCCGAGGTTGCACCACGCGACCTCGTTCTCCGGGTCCAACCGGATCGCGTTCTCGTGGCAGCGGAGCGCCTCATCGAGGCGGCCGAGATATCGCATCGCGACCCCGCGGGACGTCCATGCGTACGACGGTCGCCGGACCAGCCGAATCGCCCGCTCATAGCGCGCCAACGCCTCCTGGTACCGCCCCTGTTTCACGAGGTGATCCCCTTGGGCCACCGCGCTGTTCGAGATTCGGAAGAGCAGGAGCGCCGCGATCATGCCGCCCCCGGCGATCGCGGCGAACAGCACGATCGGGAGAGGCGCGGACAGGTCGAACGGGTTCGCGTACATGCGGAAGAAAATGAATACGGCCACCAAGGCGCCGACGGAGGCGTACGTCACCCCGTCGAACATCCGCCCGGAGATCCGGATCATCTTCCGTCCTTCCGTTTCCGCGGGCGTCGCAAGGACCGGAATCGGTACCGCGTCCGCTGGCGCCTCTCGTGCGGGCGGAGTCTCCGCGACCTCCTCGGACAGGGATCGATCCTCCGCAGCTTCTTCCGCCGGCGAGGGTTGAATCTCGATCAGGAGGGAGTCGAACAGCTGCTCCGCGGTGACCTCGTCGACATCGGGCTCCTCGGGGGTGGGCGATGATACGGGCTTCTCTTCGGCCATCGGCGCCTTCGACAGATCGAGCAAGTCTTCGAGGATCGCGTCCACTTTCTCTTCTGGGGACAGATGGCTGAGGGCGAACGCGCATGCTCCGCACACCGTCGCATCGGCGTCGTTGTAATGCCCGCACACGGGGCACGAAACGGTCGTCTGGTCGTTCAACGATTGAACCATCTCGGAGGACGAGGCCGCCTTCCGATAAACGTATCGTCTTGGGTTTCCCCAGGTGAAACTATCCACCGGGGTTGGCCTTCGGGTCCGAGAGACACTAGTCCCAGAATCGCTTCGTCCGGGCGTACGTGATTTCCGCCGCGAGGACGTCGCGCAAGAAGTCGAGCTCGGTCTCATGATATCCTCGGAGGATCCGCGCAGCGGTGTCCTCGCCGACGCCGCGGGCCATCAGCGCGAGGACCGCCTTCCTCCCGTGCGCCATGACCAAGCTCGCGTTCGTGAACAGCCGCTTCGCCTTCGCCCGGCTCTCCTTGTCCGTCCCCTGGAGATCGAGCTTCGCGATCTTGTCCTTCTCGTACGGCGCGATGACCGCCACCATGAGCCCTTCGCACTTCGGACATCGGATCTTCGCGGGCAGGTCTCGCACGACGTCCCGCCAGGACATCTTGCAGTTCAGACACAGGAACGTCGCCGTCTCCTTCTCCAGGCGCGCCTTGACGGCCATGAGGGTCGCGTGGTCCGCCCGGGACGGCGTCACGAGGAGGCGCCCGCCTTCGAGGCCGGCCCGGCCGATCGGCGTCATGCGCGTGACGACGATCTCGATCGCGCCCGACTGGATCCGCCGTAGGACCTCCACGGTCCGCGGGATGTCCATCCGTTCCCAGAACACTTTGTCGAGGACCTCCTCGAACAGCGGCGTGTTCTCGAAGGTCTTCAGGAGCCGCGGGATCGAGACGCTCTCCCAGTCCACGTCGCGCCGCAAGGCTCCGAACTTCTTCGCGACGTACACGAACGCCCACCGCAGGAACGCCGAGTTCTTCAGGATCACGCGCAACAGCGGCTCCAGCGCGTCGGGGTCCTCGGGGCGGAGAATCTCGACGACCTGCTGCGGGTTCACGGATCGCGGGACCTCGAGGACGATCCGGTACGGGTCTGTCTGCACCCCGACGCTCTGCCCGAAGCGCGCGCTGATGAGCGATGAGATGAGTTGCGCGAGGGTCTCGTTCACCTTCGAACCGAAGCAAGCATTCACGATCAGGACGTCCCGCGCGGATTCGATCGTGATGCGGTTGTCCGTCGCGAGCGGCGCGTCGCCCACGGACCCCAAGTAGGCGAGGAACGTCGAGGTGCCGTGTTCGTTGACCGGATACGGAGACAGGTCGCGCTCCCTGCGGATGCGGCCGACTTCCTGGGCGACGTCGAACGGGACCGGGATGTCCTCGCCGACCCACGAAGGCACGTCGCCGATCTCGCGGACCGGCTCGACGAGGATATGGTCCTCCTTGAAGTCGACGAACCGCCAGGCCGAGCCGCGCATGATGAAACTCTCCCCGAGCTTCGCGTTCTCCGCGACGAACCACTCGTCCAGGGTCCCGATCGCGCGACGGGACGAGAGATCGATCACGCGGTACGTCTTCACGTCGGGGATCATCGAGATGTTCTCGAAGAAGTACGGAAGGGAGTTGGAGCTCCGACCGAGTCGCCCGTCGCGAGACCAGAGGATCCGGAGGCCCGCGAGCTGGGCGACGACCTCGTCGAAGTCCGCCCGCTTCAACTCCCGGAAGGGCCAGCTCCTGCGGAAAGTCTCGTACGCCTCATCGAGCGAGGCGAATCGCTCGGACACCGCGAGCGCGACAAGCTGGTTGGCGAGGACCGAGCGATTGTCTTTCCGGACGACGAGATCCTCGATCTCCTCCGCGAGGGCCCGACGGGCGATCGCACACGCCTCCGCGACGTCGTCCTCGTGGGTTGCCAAGATGACGCCATCCGAGACTTCGCCGACCCCATGCCCGGATCGACCGATTCGCTGCACGAGCCGCGAGACCTCGCGGGGAGAGTTGTACTGCAAGACGAAGTCTGCGGTCCCCACATCGATTCCGAGTTCCAGGGAGGAGGTGCACACGAGGGCTCGGAGGCCGCCCGATTTGAACTCGTCTTCCATCTGGACGCGCACGTCTTTCGAGAGACTCCCGTGGTGCACGCCAATCTTCGGATCCTGGTACCACGCCGCCAGCCGCGACGACAGGAACTCCGCCGTGTCGCGTGTGTTCACGAAGAACAAGGTCGACTGGTGCTCCTTGATCAACTCGTAACATCGGCGGAGCGCCGCGGCCTGGCCCGGCTTCACCCGAAGACGCTCCGCGATCTCGGAGTCGCCTTGGGCGGTCGACGGCATCTCGACGCGGATCCGGATGCCTTTCGGGATTTGGACCCGGATCACCTCGACCGGCCGATCCACGCCGCCGAGAAACGCCGCGACCTCGGCGGGCGTGCCGACCGTGGCGGAGAGCCCAATCCGCTGGAATTCGCGGCCCGTCAGGTCCCGCAGCCGCTCGAGGCCGACGGCGAGTTGGGCGCCGCGCTCGTCCGAGGCGAGCTCGTGGATTTCGTCGACGACGACGTACCGCACGGACCGGAGGTGCTCCCGCAGCTTCCGACCGGTGAAGAGGATTTGGAACGTCTCCGGCGTCGTGATGAGGATGTCCGGAGGATGTCGGGTGATCGCCGCGCGCTCCTGGGGCGTCGTGTCGCCGTGGCGGACCGCGACACGGACGCCGAGCCGGTCCGCGAAGAACGTCATTCGGCGGAGCATGTCGCGGTTCAACGCACGGAGCGGAGTGATGTACAGGCACGACGTTGGCTCGGGCTTGTCCCGCAGGATCCGGTCGAGGATCGGGAGCAGGGCGGCCTCCGTCTTCCCGATCCCGGTGGGGGCGACCAGGAGGACGTTCGCGCCCGCGAGAATCCGAGGAATCGCGCGCTCCTGGGGTTCCGTGAAGGTCTCGATTCCGAGGGCCTGGACCGTCTCGAGAATCCGGGAGTCCAGCCCAAGGCTCTCCATGCCCGCCGCTTCAAGGGTCGCTGGGACTAAAAGTTGCCGTCCAGGTCGCCGTCTCGACGGACGATGCGCCTTGTCGTCGATGGGCCCGGCCGGACTTTCCGGTCCCGTGGGTGCCGCGGGACCTTTTGAACCGACGACCATCTGGTTATGAGCCAGACGCTCCACCAGACTAAGCTACGGGCCCCGCCGCGCGGAACCGCGGAGCGTTACTTAAGGAGTACTCTTAAATCGCAGCTGACCTTTCCGCATTGAGCGTGGCTACGAGATGACCGCATCGGCCGGATCCCGATGCGACGGCCCTTACCCCTGGTCACGAGCCTCGGTTTTGAGGCCGTCCTCCGCCAGGAGCTCCCTGTGTTCAAGAACACACTTCCGCACATCGAACCGTCGTGTGCGGGGTCGCCTGATGGAAATCATTTAGCGAATCGGAGATCATACAGATCCTGCGATGGAACCGATTTAGGAGCCTTCGGCATCTTCATGTACACGAACACCGAACCAGCAATCAATAACAGCGATCCAAGGATGCTTGCGTAGACCCCGTACTCGATGTAGTAGTTCCACTCGTGGGGTGCAGCTGCGGTGGCAGCCATACTGTTCAGCGTCAGCAGGGTGAGACCGAACGCCGCGCTTCCCCATAGCAAACCCAGAATTGCTGCAGCTTCCTTGGGAATCGCGAAGCACGTGAGCCACACGAGGCCGAAGACGGAAACGAAGACGCCGGCGAGCCCTTGTTCAAAGCCTAAACCCATGAAGGTCGAACTACCGGAACTAAGGTAGCCGGCTGGTGATACCCATCTCTCCCATGGCAGGACTTGGGCGACGAGCGTGATGAATCCTCCGATGACGGCTAGTGTTCTTCCAAAACCGGTTCTCACCTCGCCGGGCTCCCTGAGCCGGCGAGAGAACATCACCAGGTTGACGAGAATCGATAGAATCAATCCGAAAAGCAAGAAGTAAAACATCCATCCCTGGCTTGAGTTCAGCCAGTTTCCGAAATTGTCGAAACTCTCCCAATCCGTACTCATCGATGACGAATTGCAAAATGGAGTAGTTGCCGCTTAAGCCCTTCGCTCATCTTCGTCTCTGCTCAAAGTACGGCTGATGCGACGGAGTGGGAAAGGGCCGGGCCGAGTGGGCTGGCATTAGCGGGGAACGAGGGCTTCGACATCGTAATCCGAACAGAATGGGCCTTGGTCGTAGCGGTCCTCCGCCGCGACCATGTTGGGCCACGCTCAACGGTTGCCGGCCTTTCTATCTCGTTCCATTCTTGCCCAATACTCCTCGAACAGCTTGTCATCCGTGCCGACCTGTCTCCGAATGTCGAGGGCAAGCTGCCGGTCGGACCCTATCCTGGTCACCTTCTTGAGCGTCCACGTATAGTAAGCGAGCGCAGCTTGAACGATCCATGTCGCCAGAAGTGCGAGGAACGTCTCAAGATCCATGAGACCCGCATCATCACTCGGGAGGATAAACGTCAGCCGGAGGGGAAGGTGCTGGGCCGCTCGGCCCGGCATTGGTGGGGAACGACGGCGTCAGAACATAATCCGAACAGAAGGGGGCTTGCGGTCCGACCTTTGAAGTTACGAGGCGATCCAAGAGCATCAAACCTTTGGGAATAACACCAGCTGGCGCGTTTCTTAAGGAGTGTGTCCGCGCGCTTCCTAATACGGGCTCTGTGCTCTCTCGGACCGTGCGCGGAGCGGCTTCCGATCTAAGGGCCCTCGGACGAATGATTGCCTCGGAGAATCGCCTGACCGTCTTCGACGCGGACACCCAAGAGACCTCGTACGGAATTTGCTTCTTCGACGGCCTCCCGTACATCTTCGATACGCACCGCAAAGGCGCGCGGTATGTCGCCACGCTCGAACTGCTGACCGAGGTCGTGCAGCCGGTCCGGGTCTCCCGGGACCACGTGGATCGATTCGGCCGCGATGCCCGAGAGGCCGGGCTCCTCCCCATCCCGTACAGCGCGTGCTTCTTCAAAGGAAATCTTCACGCCTACGCGTTCTCCGGGCCGGTTCGCGGATTCGACCTTGCGGCGATCGGAGGGACGGCTCGCCAATCGGAACGCGCCCTGATGCAGCGCGTGAATCGACTGAAATCTCGAGTCCCCGCGGCGATCGCTCGGGCCCAACGGGAGCTGTTCGAAGGCAAGCGGCGCCCACGCCACCAAGCGGACCTCCGAGTCCTGACGGCCAGGCTCAAGGCAACCCAAAACGCAGGACCTCGGTAACCGGAACGGGAGACGGACTTTATGAGGACGGGGGCCTCTCCCGACGGCGTGGCCACCGAACCGTCCGAAGGGGCGCTCCTCCTCGAACTCGCGAAGGACTCGTTCCGACAACAAATCGCGAAGAGAGTTCGGCCGCTCGCCCGCAGTTACGTGGAGAAATGGCTGAAGTGCGAACTCTGGCTGTATTCGTCCGTCATTCAGCGTCATTCCAACGAACTGCATTCCTACAAAGCGGTCGTCCTCCAGACGTTGCGGACGACGAGCCTCGATGACATGCTCGCGATTTGTCGAACAACGCGACCCGATCTCGTCGACCTGTGGTCCAAGCCCGCGGCACGCGCAAAATTGCAGAGAGAAATCGAAAAGGCGATCGAAGCCGTTGAGGCCGCCTAACGCGCGCGCACGGCGAGGAGCGCCCGGCGGCAAGGCCGGATTGGCGTGGGCTCACCGGGATCCGGCGGCCCGGAGGACCTTCCTCAAGGACCCGGCGTCGTGGTAGTTCTGTGCGAGACGGGCGGCCTGATTCCGCGGCATCCCACTCTGGACCAAGGTCGCACGGAAGCTCTGGACGCCCCGTTTCCGGCGCGCCTGGAAGCGGAGGAACCCCACGCCGAGGCGGACCGCCGCGACGGGGATCGCCGCGACCAGGAAGACCGGCAGGACGTCGCGGTCGCGAGCCATCAGTCATCGCCTTCGCGGCGGTGGCCGACGGCCTTCGCAATGATCCCGCCCAGATTCAGGGAGGACATATACTGTTCCGAGAGCTTGAACGCCTGCTCGTCCGTCATGCCGCTCTTCTTCAGGGTCGTATAGAAGTTCGCGACCGCCTGCCCGAATTTCGCGGATGCGTCTTTCCCGTAGATCGAATCCGTCAGGCTGTTCAGGAGGGCGGGCATCTTCTCCGAAAAGATGGCGAAGATCTCCTTCACGTTCTCCGGCTCCATTTGGTGTCTCTTTTCCCTGTCTTCCGACATTCAGTGTCACCTCGTGTTTCCTTGTCCCTGAGCAGGCTGGTCCTTGTATTTGGGGAAACCGAGCACTTGTGACCACTTCTCGACAATGACCTCGGAGACTCGATAGGTTCGTCCTCTCGATCCGGGCGCGGACACTAGGACGCCCTGCTCCTCCAGTTCCTGGATGCGTTCCCGCACGATCCGTCGCGAGGCCGTGCCCCGTTTCCCCTTCACCGCCTCCGTGACCTGGGAGATGTTGCGGTCCCCTTTCTCAAAGAGGGCCGTGACGATGTGCTTGGAGATGTCGTCCTTCAATCCGGGGATGACGAGATCCGGCGAGACGGCGCCATGCTTCGCGTACAGGTCCAGCAGCCGAAAGTATCCACGGGCAATCGTTTGAAGTTCATCGAGGTAGCCCGCAATCTCCCGGTACGGCTCCGCGACCTTGCCCAGGACGTCCCGCAAGGCCTCCACCTGCTTTCGGAGCTCCCGCACGTCGTCCTGGAGGTCCGCTTCGCCCATGCCCGCTCCCCATCCAAGCCCCGGTCCTTAAAGTCCCCGCACTTTCCGTCGGGCCTCGGCGCGTGCGAGGTCCTTCATTTGTAAGAGCGAATCCTGACACACTAAGATGAGGAACAGCGCTCACGGCGGTCGGCGAGCTCTTTGACTTTGTGGCCCTCTAAATAGTGAGCCCGTATTCCCAGGAGTTAGCTTGCCTCCTGGCAGGATCGAAGATGCTCACAATAGTCCAGGCCGACACCCAAGAACAGATTCAGCGGTTTCAGGAACTCGTGGCCGAATACAAGGCTTGGGATATTGAGATGTCTGGGAGGCTGGGACTCAACGTGGATACGCTTCTGGATTTTGGTTACAAGGAAAGTGTCCTTGAACTTGTGGCCGAGTTCGCCCCGCCTAGTGGGCGGCTCCTACTCGCGAGCTTTGACGGGCAGGTGGCCGGCTGCGCCGGGCTGCGCCGGTTGTCCCTCGAGATTGGCGAGGTGAAGCGGGTCTACGTGCGCCCGGCGTTTCGCCGTAACGGTGTGGGAAGGGCCCTGATTGAGGCGGTCATCGCAGCGGCCCGCCTCATCGGTTACCGGAAGCTGCGCCTGGAGACGGCCAGCTTCATGGAAGGCGCACAGGCTTTGTACCGATCGCTAGGCTTCGATCTCATCGAGCCCTATCGGGAGACCCCGGACGTCATGAAGCACCTCGGGGTTTTCATGGAACTGAACTTGGAATGACTCATCTTTGGCGTCAGAACTCCGCAGGGTCGTCTCTTCCCCCGGGGGTCGGACTTTTCGGAGCGCCGATAGATGACGAAATCGTAAACCAATTTTGACGGTTCCGCCCGCCGTCAGCGAGGTTCCGAGTCGGCTCATATGGAGTAGAATGGGAAAGGAGCGCCGTCGTGCGGATTCGAACCGCAGACCACCCGATTAACAGTCGGGGGCTCTACCGGACTGAGCTACGACGGCTTGCGATGCGATACAAAGGGGGTCCTCAAATAGTTTCTCAGCCGCACCGGAGTGAGGCGTCGCCAAAGACCGTGCAAGGTTGCCGCGCGCAGAGCTATTAAATAACCAGGACTCCGGAGTCGACGTCCTATTCACAAGGCTTAGATAGGAGGGCTCCCTCGGCCCGCCGATGATCGGCGAGAAGCGGCTGTTCGGCCTCATCGCGCTCGTCCTCGGGCTCGTGGCGGGAGTCCTCATCCTCCTCGATGTCCAGGCGAAGCAGAGCATCGATCTCGTGAACGTGATCGCCGGGATCGGTGTCCTGTACGGCAGCTACCTCATCTACCGCGGCAAGACGAGCATTCTGTTCGGCTGGGGGAAAACCCGCCTCGGATCGTTGATCAACCTCGCGATCGGCGTCTTGACGCTCCTCATTCCAGGAGGCGTCGGCGGCATTGCGTCGATCCTTGCGATCGTGAGCGGCATCGTTGGATTTCTTTCCGCGTGACCGCTCCCGGCCGAATGAAGGCGGAGATCAGCCGAGCGTCTTTCGGAGCTCTTGGACTGTGCCCGACATCGAGTCGAGGACGCCCTTCAGGTAATCGAGGAACTCCTCGAGCTTGTCCGTCGTCACGGCCCCCTCGGGCGAGGGTTTGATCAATCCTTCTTGCTCCAAGATCCGTAGGGAGTAGCGCACCTTGTGCTGAGGAAAGTTGAGCAACTCCGAGAGCCGGATGATTCCGATCGGCTGGTTCTCCATGATCGCCTTGAGCATCGCGACGTGTCGCTGAAGGAGCTTGACCTCGGCCTCGATCTTACTGGTGAGCGCGCTCCTCCGAGCCACGAAAAACGTCCCCCTACAACCCGTGACATGGTCCGTGATAACGTGGGCATTCTTAAAAGGTTCGACGCGAAGACGATGCGAAGAACGCCATGTCTCGATTGCACGATTCGCCCCAGCCGCGGGACGTCACCGCGATGACTCCGATCGGGACGTCCTTGGGGAACAACGCGAGTCCTCGATCCGACGCCGCCTGCGGCGAAAGGCCGTCCGCAATCCGGTCGTACACGAACTTGGAGAGGACCTGCTTGATGATCTCCTCGCCGATCCCGGTGACGGAGACCGCACCGCGAGGACCCGCGTACAGTCCGGCGCCGACGATCGGAGAGTCGCCGACGCGTCCCGGCAGCATGAACGCAAGGCCGCCGGTCGATGAGCCGGTGGCGAAGTGACCCCGTCGGTCCCGAGCGACCGCGCCGACCGTGTCGTGGAGGGCAACGCCCTTCCACTTCCGCGCGTACCGCGGGAGCCGGCCGTTGCGGATCTTCTCCAAGCTTTCCTCGAGGTGTCGGCGAGATTCTGGTGTCGAAGGATCGTATCGCGCGTGGCCTTTCGACCGCGCAAACGCGATCGCGTCGGCGCCCACGAGGAGGATATGGGGCGTCTTGAGGACGTCGTACGCGACGCGGATCGGGTTCTTCACCTCCTCAATCGCGGCGACCGAACCGGCCTCGCGGTCCCAGTTCATCAGCGCCGCGTCCATCTGAATCCGACCGTCGATCCGCATCCGCGACCCTGTCCCGGCGTTCAACCGCGGGTCATCCTCGAGGACGACGATCGATTCGACGACCGAGTCCAACGCCCGGCCTCCGTGAGTCAAGACCTCCATGCCGCGGGCCCCTGCGAGGTCCGCGGCGTCCTGGACGGATGGATCGGAACCGGCGCCGCAGTGCGTGAGCAAAAGAGGCCGCACGACGCCGGCACAGATGTCGGGCGTTTCAACCTTTGCTCACGCGGACTTCGCGGAGACGGTTGACGCTTCGAGACGAGCCGAGAGGTCGGCCACACGGCGACGGAGTTCGTCGCGAATCGCGCGCAATTCCTCTCGCGTTTTGCCTGTCGCGCCCGGGATGGGCCAGTCTTCCGCCTTCTCGCGAGCGCCGATCGGGCATCGGTCGAGGCATCCAAACGTCACGACCCGAGTCGCCCGGGCGGTGATCTCGGGCGTCACCGTTCGCGGCGTCTTCGGACCGAGTTCAATCCCGATCTCCCGGAGGAGCTCCGGCACGACCGGGTTGATGCTCGGGGCCGCTTGAACGCCGGCGCTCTCCGCGCGCCAACCGCGCGGCGCCGTCGCGTTGAAGAGCGCCTCGGACAGCACGCTCCGGAACGTGTTCTCGACGCAGACGAAGAGGACCGTGCGCATGCCCTGGCACAATCGGGCGCACGCCAAATAACTTCGGGCCGCGGGCCTCGATAATCATGAGCCAAGTCCTAAATAACGCGGCTCGCGTCGTCGGCAGAGTGCCCGCGATCCACGCATCCCAGCTCACGAAACGCTACGGCACCGTGGACGCGTTGAAGGGGGTCGACCTGGCGGTCGAGCCAGGCGAATGCTTCGGGCTGTTCGGCCCGAACGGGGCCGGCAAGACAACGATGCTGCGAATCCTCACCGGCCAACTGCGTCCGACCTCGGGCGAAGCGCACGTGCTGAACGTCGACGTCGTCCGGGAGCCGCTTCAGGTGAAGTCGCTCGTCGGCATCGTGCCCGAGGTCGAGTCGCCTCCGTCGTACTTGACTGCGCACGAGTACCTGTATTTCGTCGGGCGGGTTCGGAAACTGGATCGCCTCGAGGAGCGAATCGCGCACTGGTTCGAGTTCTTCGATCTCGATGAAGGCGGGACGACGCTCTGCAAGGACCTCTCGAAAGGGACGCGGCAGAAGCTCATGCTCGCCGCCGCGTTCATCCACGAGCCGGCCCTCGTCTTCCTCGACGAGCCGTTCATCAACCTCGATCCGATCTATCAACGGAAGCTGAAGGACTTCCTCGCGAAGTACGTCGCCGGCGGGGGGACCGCGTTCATGGCCTCCCACCTACTCGACATCGCCGGGAAACTCTGCCATCGCGCCGCCGTCATCCAGAGCGGCTCGATCATCGCGACGGGGACCGTGGACCAGATTCGGGCCGGGGATGCGGACCTGGAGTCCGCGTTCCTCCGGCTGGTCGGTGCCTGACCATGAGTTGGCTCCTTCGCCTCATGCTGAGAGAGGAATTCCGGGTCCACGCGAGTTACTCCGGCCAAACGATGTTCGTGTCCTTCCCGTTTATCATCACGATGTTCAGCCTCTCCATCGCTGTCACGAGCGGCCGATTGTTCGCATACACCCCGCTCCCGGATGCGATTCTGCTCCTGCACGTGAGCGTCTTCCTCTACGGCCTCAGCGTCGGCGCCTTCGGATTCCTCGGTCGGCAGTACCTGGAGCGGACGACCGGGATGCGCAACTACCTGGTCGCGATGCCTGGAATCCTTCCGATGCGGTTCCGGCGGACGTTCCTCGGGATGTTCCTGCGGGACGCGATTTTCTACATGGTCTTGCTCCTCGTGCCCGCGACCGTCGGCCTCGTCCTCTCCGTTCCGGTGACGCACTTTCGATTGACGAGCATCGGGCTCCTCTTCGGCACCGCGCTCCTGTCGTTCCTCTTGGGGATGTCCCTGAGCTTTTTCGTCTCGACCGTCTACATGCGAAGCCGCGCAGGATTTGTGGTCGCCGTCGCAGTAGTTTCGGCGATCTTCGCGACCGCCGGGGCCGCGCGAGTCATCCCCTTCTCCTGGATCCTCCCGAGCCTCGCGGCCCACGAACTTCTCCCGCCCCTGGGCTCGGACCTCGGTGCGGCCGCGTCCCTCGCCCTCTTCGGATTGGGCATCGTGGCGGCTCTCATCACGGGCGCCGCGATCCTCGTCCCCGAGCGATTTGAGCCTCCGACGGTCCGCGCACGCAACGAGCTGCCCAGAATCATCGCGCGACTCGGCCGCCTCGAGGGGTACAGCGCCCTCCTCGGCAAGGAATTCGTGGATCTCCAACGCAGCGGGACCTATGCGAAGATGTTCTTCTCCTTCGTGACCCCGCTCCTGCTCCTGTCCTTTACCGCGTGGTTCGTCCGGTACGGACTCCAAGTGCCGGTCGGCTTCAACACGGTCTTCTACGCCGGCATGGTCGGGTTCTTCGGCGTGATCCTGTACAATTGGATGAACAACGTGGACGCGACGGACTACCTCGCGACGGTGCCCGTCTCGGTCCCCCAGGTGATCCGGACGAAGCTGATCGCGTTCCTCCTCATGACGACGTGGATCGGCGTCGGATTCGTCGTCATGATCGCATGGCTGAACGCCGACACCCGATTGCTCTGGCTCGCCATCCCGATCGTGCTCGTCACATCGTTGTACATTGTCGTCATGACGGCCTACCTGACCGGCCTCCGGACGAATTCGTTTCTCTTCGACCCGGGCGTCCTCGCGCGTTTCAGCGTGATGTCGATGCTGCCGGATTTCGGGTTGACCATCTTGTCGTTCACGATCGACCGAGACCTCCGGCTGTCGGCCATTGGCATCGGCCTCGTCCTCGCGATCCTGGGCGCGATAACGTATATCTTGCTCAAGGGCATTGACGAGAAATGGCGCGGCACGGAATTCGGCGAGTGATGGCCGCGGGGTCAGCACCATGGACGGCAACGCCGCCTTCCGTCGAGCCATGCACATCGTCTCGCCGATTTTCCTGTCGTACTACCTTCTCCCCGAGCAGCTTGGCGCCGGCATCACGCGCACGAGCGTGACGCTGCTCTTCCTCGGAACGGCGGCGTGCATCGAGATTGCGCGGATTGCGCTCGGCATCCGGCTCTTCGGCATGCGGCCGTACGAGGGCAAGCGCGTCTCTGCGTACGCGCAAGGCGCCCTCGGTTTGGCCCTCGCGTTCTTCCTCTTCGACCATCTCCTCGGGACACGGGCCCCGTATTTCGTCGTTCCCGTCTTCCTCGGCATGGCGTGGATCGATCCGCTTGCGGCGCTCGCCCGGAGGAGATCATGGCCTCGTGCCGCGGTCGTCGCGGCCTATTTCGCGCTTTTCCTCGCCACCGAATATGCGACGCTCGGGGCCCGAGCGTGGAGCTGGCAGTTCTTGTTCGGCGTGCTGGCGACGGGATCCGCGATGATCGTCGAAGGGCCGAAGCACGCGCAGCTCGACGATGATCTCCTCATGTTGGTCGTGCCGCTCACCGTCCTCACGCTGGCCGTGCTAATCTTCCAGCCACCGATGCTACCGTAGAACTTCGAGCTTCCCGAACCGGCCGGCGCTGACCTGCATGTTGCCCCGCCATTCCCGCACCCATCCGTTCGTGATGCGGATGCGGTCGTTCGCCTGGACGCGTTCGATCTCCTCGTTCCACAGGCTGACGGACACCTCCGTCCCCTCGTCGTCGACGGCCTTTGCGTCGGCCACCTTCCCCGTGGAACCGCTGCGGCTCGAGAAATCCCGCGCCTCGCCCTTCTGACGAATCGTCAATTCGATGACGTCGACCTTGCTCTCCGGGCGAAGTTCCTTGACTTTCATTCGACATGCGCCCCGAACGCCCCGGTTCGCTTAAACATTTCCGCGGCCTCGGGGACCGTGAAATCATGGAGGGGGAGCTATACGCACATCGAGCGGAAGCGAAGGTCGTTCCGCTGATTTCCTACGCACCCGCGACATTCTTTCGGCCACCGAAATAAAACTTATAACGGCGCAACCGGATATCGAGCGCGTCGGTCTATTTGAATCGCATCAAGGTGGTTAGCGAAGTCGCCGAACTCGTTCCCATTCTTCGCGCGGTCGATACTGAGGTCAAGAGCGAGGTCTTCAAGGAGGTCTCGGCGGGTTGGAAGACGGCCCGCGAGATCGAGGAAAAGTTCGGCGCATCGGGCTCCGACGCCCTCCGGTTCTTCGAGAAGATGAAACTCGTGGAGACGAAATGGCAGACCGGCCCGACCGCCTCCCCGGAAAAGGCGTACCACGCGTTCTACTCGTCGTTTCACATCAACGCGACCGCCCCGGTCCCGGAAATCTCCGATGTCCTCCACGCTGCGATGATGTCGGAAGAGGCGTACGCGGCGATCGAAGAGAAGATTTTCGAAATGATCGGGACAGACGGCAAGTTCTCCGGTGACGTGGCCGACGCCCTCAAAGTGACGCAGACGAAATTGAAGGCCCTCGTGAAACGCTCGCCCCGCCTCGACTTCCGCGGTCACCGGATCATCCGGTTCGAGGATTGACCGGTGATCACGGTCCTCCGTCTCGGGCACCGCCCGGCACGAGACAAGCGGGTCACCACCCATGTGGCGCTGACCGCGCGGGTCTTCGGCGCAGACGCGGTCCTCGTCTCGACCCGGGATCCGGTGCTCGAGCGAACCGTCCGGAACGTCGTGCGCCGATTCGGGGGCTCATTCCGGATCCAGACCGGCGTGCCCTGGCGTCGCACCATGCAGGCATGGAACGGCCCGAAGGCCCACCTGACGATGTACGGTCTGCCGATCGAGGAGGTGCTCCCGCGCATCCCGCGGGAAAATCTGCTGATCGTCATCGGCGCGGAGAAAGTCCCGCGCGAGGTGTACGACCTCGCGGACTTCAACGTAGCCGTGGGAAACCAACCGCACTCCGAGATCGCAGCGCTCGCTGTGTTCCTGGACCGGCTCCATGGCGGACGGTCCCTCCAGGCCGAGGCCACCGCTCCCATGCGCATCCGGCCGAACCCGCGGGGGAAATCCGTGGAAGGGTCGGGCCGTTGAACCCGCAAGCTTAATCGACCGCTGTCGAAATGGATACGTGTGCGCGCCTCAACACTCCTTGCTGCGGTACTCGCCTTCGCACTCCTGACCCTCCTCGTTGTTTCGGACCGCAGCCTGGCGGTGAGCGGGCCCCTTCTATCGTCGGGCGACTCTTGGACGTACCGCACGAACACTTCGATTGACGGAGCCTTCTATCTCGTCGGCGACGTCACGCTGACGACGAAGGGCGGAGAGCGGGTATCGGTGGACGGGACGACGTACGACGCGGTCCGATTCACCCTATCGGGTGCGGGCACGGCGAACGGGACCGTCGCGACTCAGCTCGGCCCGGTAAGGGCCTCCGGAAGCTGGGTCCTCTCGGGGAACGAACTCCTCGAGTCCGCCGGTCTCAAGGTGATCTCAAGCGTCCTCGACCTCGAGGCCTCGGGAACCCTGCATGCGGAACCCGTGGCGATCCCGTTCCAGCTGAGCGTCCAGAACACGACGACCTTCCGACTCGTCGACGACTCGTGGCGCTTCCCTCTCGAGATCGGGAATTCAAGTGTGGTGGCGCGGCAGATGAATTTCTCCGAGGACTTCCGGTTCTTCTACGGACTCCAATCGACGCCGTTGCACACGCAAGGAAGGCTGTGGTGGAATGCGACCTACACGCTCGAGGCGCGAGTCGCGGTCGACACCCCCGCGGGCCATTTCGACGCATACCGGATCCGCCAGGCCGCTCCGGACGGGACGTATGGCCTGTTTTACTACGCACCCGCGACGGGGAACGATGCACGGACCGAGGCGTACAACGGCACGACCAAGGTCGCGACCAGCCAGCTCACATCGTACCGATATCAAGCGCTCGAACCCGCACGGTTCTTCGGTCTCACCGCGACCGATTGGGCGATCGCGGGAACCGCCGTCGCCATCGTCGTGGGTGCGGTGGCCATCGTGTGGCTTCGACGCCGCCGCCGGCATTCGAGACCGCCGGAATCGGAGTCGAATCAGCCGCGGACGTGATCATCTCAGATCGTCGAGGTCCGTCGGTCGGTCCTCGAGGAGAACGGTCACGGTGTGGCGCGACGTCTTGGGTGGGAACAAGTCGCCGGTCCGGCCGCGGCGGATCACATCCTCCTTCGTGACGACCGAGACTTCCGCGTCGGGCCAGGTCGAGAGCCGGACGATGTCGGAGAAATAGTCGATCAGGTACGCGGGAATCATCCGGGCCCCGAGGGCGCGGACCGCCTCGACGCGATGATGCCCATCCAGGATCACGAGCTCGCCATCGGCCACGAGGACCGGCCGCCGGAGGTATCCGTCCTTCCGGATCTGGTCCATCAACTGCTCGAGGAGCGCGGGTCGGATTCGCTCGTGGCCACGGAGTCGGCCGATCTCCACGACCGCGAATCGGACGTTCGGCGTTCGCCGAGGCAGGCGGCTCTGGCGGGCCATCGTGAGAATAACGGGCCTGCTTGGGAATAACGGTTTCGCACGACGCCGCTCGACTCTATTTCGCCGCCGCCGCGACGGGCGGAGCCGCGCTCCCTTTCCGCAGGGAGACGCGCTTCGGGAAGTACCGCAACACGACGATGTCCCCGACGCTCTGCACCCAGCGGTACGGAACGCTGACCGCCCGGCTCCCTTCCACGAGGAGCGGATTCGTCTCCCCGACGAAGATGCCGTCGACCGCGCCGTTGTCCACATCCACGACCAAGTTGTTCACGTTTCCCAGGAACACGCCGTTGTGCGTATAGACCTGGAGCCCGATGATTTCGGACAGCTCTTCGAGCAAAGCGCTACACCATCCCTTCTGTTGGCGCGTATCTGAGGAGCCGTTCTTAAACGCTTCGGTGAACCGACTAATTCGAGACGGAGCCGGGCGATGCCATCGTCAGAGAATGTGGCTCACGATGTCTTCGAGCTCCCGATCGCAGTACTTGCAGACGACGCGGAGAGGATTCTTCGAACGCACGACGAACGACGACTCGATCGGCTCTCGGACGTTGGAGATGCAGTTCGGATTCGCGCACCGGAGGATGCCGACCGCCCGGTCCGGGAGGGCCAGGGGACGTTTCTCCGCGACGTTGTAATTCCGGATCACGTTCACGGTCGCGGTCGGGGCGATGAGCGCGATCTTGTCGAGCTCCCGCCCGCCGAGCTCGCGGTCCTCGACCTTGACGATGTCCTTCCAGCCCATGGCCTGACTCGGGACGTGCATCGCGACCGTCACGGTCGAGGTCACCGCGTCCCCGATGCCGAGGATCTTGAGGACCTTCAGGGCGAGCCCCGCGGGAATGTGGTCGATCACGGTCCCGTTCTTGATCGGGGTGACGCGGAGTTCCCTCATGCCCCTTCTCCCAGGATCAGGTCGAGGAGCGCCATCCGGACCGGGACGGCGTTGAACGCCTGTTTGAAGTACACCGCGTGTTTCGTTCGATCGACCTCGGGAGCGATCTCCGTCACCCGCGGGAGGGGATGCATGATGATGAGCCCGCGCTTCGCATCCCGCAGCACCTCCATGTCGACCCGGTACGATCCGGCGACCTTCTCGTATTCCTGCGGGTCGGGGAACCGTTCTTTCTGGATCCGGGTGACGTACAGGACGTCCGTGTCCCGGATCACTTCCTCGAGGCGGTGTGCCGCCCGGAACGAGAGCCCTTTCTCCTTCACCTGCTCGAGGATCTCCGGCGGCATCTCGAGGGTCGGCGGGCTCACGAACGTGAGGTGGGTTCCGAGCTCCACGAGCGCGTACGCGAGCGAGTGGACCGTGCGGCCATACTTCAGATCGCCAACGAGGGTCACATTTTGGCCTTCGAACGAACCTTTCTCGTCCCAGATCGTGTACAGGTCGAGGAGCGTCTGCGTCGGATGCTGGCCCGCCCCGTCGCCGGCGTTGATGACCGGCTTCTCGGTGAACTCCGCCGCGAGACGGGCAGCACCCTCGTGCGGATGGCGGAGGACGATCGCGTCGCTGTACGCCTCGACCATCCGGATCGTGTCGGCGAGGGTCTCCCCCTTCTGGACCGAGGTGCCTTCCGCGCTGCTGAATCCCAATGCACGCCCCCCGAGACGCGCCATCGCGCTCTCGAACGAGAGCCGGGTCCTCGTGGACGGTTCATAGAACAGCGTCGAGAGGATCTTTCCCTCGAGCGATCGGGAACGCTTCTCGCCGATGGCGATCGGGACCATCTTGCGGGCGGTCCTCAAAACGAGCTGGATGTCGGCCGGGGAGAAGTCGCGGATCGAGAGGACGTCTCGCCCTCCGAAGCTCGACATCAAGTCCCTAATTCATAGGTTCGATTTAAAGCAATCCGGGCACACGGGTGCGCCAGAAGAAGAGTTCCCGCGGACCGCGCCGCGGCCGGCTCACGGCTTCGGATCTCTCCGCCCCAACTGGGTGACGTTCGAGGGGAGGATCACGATCCCGCCCTCGGCTTCCATGTACCGCTTCCAGTCTTTCGTGTTCTCCTGCGCCTGCTTCGCACGCTCCACCGCGATCGTCGCGACGACCTTTCGCACGACGTCGTCCACGTCGACGCCCAGGATCTCCCGGAACAGGTACTTCATCCGCTCACGGTCCATGGTGAGCCGGACCATCCGAGGCCGCCGTATAAGAGAAAATTGTCAATGGTCTCATTTCCGAGAAGACCGGCGGCCCGGTCGGACGATGGGACATTGGCGCCTTTGTCAAACCGGAGCCCGGGATGCCGTCCGCGACGGTCGGTCCCCTCCCGCGGTAGCAAGAATAAAAAAGGCAGGACGAGGGGTTCTCGGTCCTGCCTGTGGGTTGTGGAGGAGGGGTTATTGGGTTGGGTATTGCGTGGGGAGGCTCGGTTCGACGACGTCCACGGCTCTCCAGTCGCCGCCGAAGTCCTTCGTGATCCCGGTCGCGAGCTGGAATCGGACCCGCAGGCGGCCGTTCTCGAAGAAGATGTAGGCGTTCTTCAACTGGGACATGTACAGCGAGATGCGCTTGCCCTTCTGGGTCAAGGCGCGCTCCGTGCATCGGATCAGGCCCGCGCGCTCGAGCGCATGGATGCGGCGGTAGCACGCGGCGATCGGGATGCCGTATTCCCGGCTGAGGTCGATCGCGGATTTCGGCTTCTTGAAGGTCGCCACGAGAATCTTTGCAGAATACTCGTCGGTCACGAGTCGCGACGCTTCAAGCGGATCCATCGTCAGTTCCTCCTCGTATGGAGGAATCGACGCGATTAGGCATATTAAAGCGAAGGGTGCCGGTTATCGGCACTGATTCTCAAACGTGAAAGTGTTCGCAGGACCGGCCGCGCTAGCCGCCGCAACAACCGCCTTCTTCCTGACGTCCGCAGTCGCAATTCGGGCCGCACGTGCCCTCGTGCTCTTTGTGCATGACGGGGAGCAGCGTCAGCGCTTCGGTTGGCGCGGGAGGAGCTTTCTTCTTGCTCGCGAGCATCTCGATGAGGCTGCTCATCAAATCCCTCGAAGGATCCGGGCGGTATTTCTACCTAACGTCACGACATATGCTTTTTGACACGTTCCTCGAACGGCGCACGGGGCATCGCCCCGACGACCTGATCGACGAGCTTCCCGTCTTTGAAGAAGAGGAGGGTCGGGATGCCCATGACCATGTATCGCTGCGGGACCTCCGGGTTCTCGTCCGTGTTGAGCTTCACGAACGTGACTTTGCCCGCGTACTTCTTCGCGAGCTCTTCGACGATCGGGGCGATCGCGCGACACGGCGCGCACCACTCCGCCCAGAAATCGACGATGACGTAGGGTTTCTCCTTGACGACCTTGTCGAACTCGGCGTCGGTGACATGAATTGGCTTGTCTGATGCGGACACCGCAACCTGCTTCTCTGCCATGATTGGCACCTAGTCTTCAATAGGATGATGGTTCCATATAAATCTCAGCCCACCACACCCGAATGGGTACGCCAACGAATCACCAAGGACGGGCGTCGCTTCCGACTTCCGAATGTTCCACGCCAACCGGACGGCATGCTTATGTCGGCACCCCGCATGGAGAACTCCATGAGCCCCGGTTCCTGGGAGCGAATGGCCGCGTGGTACGACGCGAAGCAAGGTGACACCGGTGATTTCTGGCACCGAACCCTCATCGACCCCACCTTCCTCCGGGTCGTGGGGGACGTCCGTGGGCTGCGCGTCCTGGACCTCGGCTGCGGGAACGGGTACCTCTCCCGTCGATTCAGCCGGGAAGGCGCGAAAGTCGTGGCCGTCGATGCATCGGCCCCGATTGTGCAGCGGGCCCGCGGTCGGGAATCGCACGAGCCACTCGGGATCGAGTACCGTGTCGCGGACGCTGCCCGACTTGAGTTTCTCCGGGACGCCAGCGTGGATCTCGTGGCGTGCAACATGGCCTTGATGGACATGGAGGACGCGGGCGCCGCGATCAGCGAAGTCGGTCGGGTCCTCCGTCGTGGAGGCCGATTCGTGGCGAGCCTTTCCCATCCCTGTTTCGACCAGGGGCCCAGTTCGACGTGGCTGATCGAACGGTTCTTTCGTTCGACGAGAGTCTCGCGGAAGGTCGAGAAGTACCGAGAGCCCTTCGCCGACGAGATCCCATGGCAAATCGCTCCGGGCCAAATCGTCACGACGACCGGGTACCATCGACCTCTCTCCTGGTACGCGGGAGCCTTGCGTACGGCGTCCCTACTAATCCAATCGCTCGAGGAACCATCGCCCTCGCAGGAATTTGTGGAGGGCAGTTCCGAAGGGCCGTATGTCGCGCAGATTCCGGTCCACCTCGTGATTGAGGCGGTCAAGGTCTAACAGAAAACCGCGGACTGAGGACGGGACCGTCCCCGGGAGGAGTGCCCGTCGGGGCGAGTTCGACGATTGGCGTTATCGAGCGAGGACGCCCCCGCCGAGAAGCTAAGGCGGGATTAGCGGCTCACCTGCTTTCGGCATCGCCTCAGTGGACGCGGGAAAACATGCGTGCTCTGAAGAGAGCGAGCCCGAGAAATGCGAAACCGATGATGATGACGACGATAGCATTCGGCCAGCTGTAGGTACGGCCGCACAGGGCTTCGCAAGCGACCGAGTTCCAGCCGAACAACATTACCAACCCAACGGCCATGATGAGAATCCCGATCGCGACCGTCGCGATAAGCTCCAGCACCGCAGCGGTTCTTCTCGTGACGCCAGTCATGCCGAAGCCTCTATCCTCTCGTTACGGCAAATCCCTACCGGCCGCGAATCACTTGGTTTTGGTCGCTCGCCGAGCCAGGAGCCGCCAGAACAACCATGCCGGGGCGCCTGCCAATGCCACAAGAATTCCCGGCATGATAAGCCAGGCAGGAACGGGTCGGAGGGAAGATTTGGGCCCTGAGTTCTGCACGACCCAGCCCCAAAAGAACACGCCAAGAAGCCTGAGGAGAGTCCCGGCGACGATAAGCACGGTCGGCCCCCACCTCCCCGAGCGGGTCGATCGACCCGCGCCCCCCTTCGCTGGAGTCCACCTCGCGGTCCATACCGAACCTCAATCCCTCCATATCGGCATATCTCTGTCGCTCGTAACCAAGGGGGCGATTCACCGAGTTATGGTCAAGTAACTATAACTCGCGCGTTCAACCTCACCCCGTTGCAATCCGCCCTCCCGCGGAGGCTCGCCGCCATGAAGCAGGGCGACCGTCGTAATACTCATATAGAAGCCCTCGTATAGACCCGCGGGAATTCTCATGATGGGCGGTCAGCAGATCATCATCCTGAAGGAAGGGACCGAGCGCGAGAAAGGGAAAGGCGCGGTGTTCAACAACATCGCCGCGGCTCGCGCGGTGGCCGACGCGGTCAAGTCGACCCTCGGCCCGAAAGGCATGGACAAGATGCTCGTGGACTCCCTCGGCGACGTGACGATTACGAACGACGGGGTCACGATCCTGAAGGAGATCGAGATCGAGCATCCGACCGCCAAGATGCTGGTCGAGGTCGCCAAGACGCAGGACGACGAGGTCGGCGACGGCACGACGAGCGCCGTCATCCTGGCCGGGGAGCTCCTCAAGGAGGCGGAGAGCCTCATCGAGCAGGAGGTCCACCCGACGCTCATCGTGAACGGCTACCGGATGGCCGCCGCGGAGGCCGTCAAACTCCTTCGAGAGCTCGCCTTT